>Ga0193699_10000356_pt1 | contig 20715 bp, 12 predicted proteins | sample L3c2metaG_FD_160095 | JGI IMG/M metagenome (GOLD analysis project Ga0193699, IMG submission 160095) | Soil microbial communities from a riparian zone of the East river system, Colorado, United States - L3c2 | ecosystem: Environmental > Terrestrial > Soil > Riparian zone | place: USA: East...
CGTGACGGGCTGGATCCAGGACGAGGCGAACCGACTCCTCGAAGGCAAGGGCGCCGACGGCGTCGCCGGGATCAAGCGGGTCCCCTACGAGCGGGCCCGCGCGGCCGCCCGGCCGCACGACTTCACTGCGACCTACGTCGCGGACCTTGCCAACGTGATCGACATGGAGGCAATCCGGGCGTCGGGCCTGAGGATCGGCGTGGACCCGATGGGCGGCGCATCGGTCGGCTACTGGCCGGCCATCGCCGAGCTGTACGGCCTCGACCTGACGGTGACGAACGACAAGGTCGACCCGAGATTCGGGTTCATGACCTACGACTGGGACGGCAAGATCCGGATGGATCCGTCGTCGCCGAGCGCAATGGCCGGCCTGATCGCGCTGCGCGACCGCTTCGACGTCGCCCTGGGCAACGACGCCGACGCCGACCGTCATGGGGTCGTCACGCCGGCGGCCGGGCTCCTGAACCCGAACCATTTCCTGAGTGCCGCGATCGCGTACCTGTTCGGCGGGGCGCGCACCTGGGGCACGGATGTCGGCGTCGGCAAGACGCTCGTGTCGTCGTCGATGATCGACCGCGTCGTCGCCGATCTCGGTCGGCGGCTCGTCGAGGTCCCGGTCGGTTTCAAGTGGTTCGTCGCAGGGCTCGTCGACGGGTCGATCGGCTTCGGTGGCGAGGAGAGTGCCGGCGCGTCGTTCCTGCGCCGCGACGGCACCGTCTGGACGACCGACAAGGACGGGATCATCGCCGACCTGCTGGCCTGCGAGCTGACGGCCCGGACCGGTCGCGATCCCGGCGTCGCCTACGCGGAGCTCACGGCGAGATTTGGCGAGCCGGCCTATCGGCGCGTCGATGCGCCCGCGACACCCGAGCAGAAGGCCGCCCTCGGTCGCCTGTCACCGGCCGACGTGACCGCGTCGACCCTCGCCGGCGACCCGATCACCGCGATCCTGACCCGCGCCCCGGGCAACGATGCCCCCATCGGTGGCCTGAAGGTCGTCACCGCCAACGGCTGGTTCGCCGCGCGGCCGTCGGGCACGGAGAACGTGGCGAAGGTCTATGCGGAGAGCTTCCGCGGCGAGGACCATCTCGCGCGCCTGCTGGAGGAGGCCCAGTCGCTCGTTGCGTCGGTGACCGGCGCAGCCCCGTAGGTCAATCCGCCGCCGAATCCGCAACCTTAACGTTAACGGAAATGTTGTGGTACCGTCGGAGGGATGACGACCCGCGACCCGCACTCCCCTGTCGCCGACAGCTATCGCTTCTGGGTCCTTGCCGTCACGAGCATCGGCGCGCTTCTCGCCTCGCTGACCTCGGGCACGCTCGTGATCGCCCTTCCGGACATCCTGCGAGATCTCCATACGGACCTGTTCGCCCTCATGTGGATCGTGGTCGGGTACACCCTGGTCGTGACGGTCCTCGTCCTGAACGCGGGTAGGCTTGCCGACATGTTCGGGCGGGCCCGGACCTACACGCTCGGCTTCGCGGTGTTCACGATCGCCTCGGTCGGCTGCGCGCTGGCCGCCGACTCGCTCCAGCTGATCGCCGGCCGGGTCCTCCAGGGCGTCGGCGGTGCGTTCCTCATGGCCAACTCGGCGGCGCTCGTCGCCGATGCCTTTCCGCGTCGTGAGCTGGGCCGGGCGCTCGGGATCAACGCGATGGTCGTCGGTGCCGGGCTGATCCTCGGCCCGATCCTCGGCGGCCTCCTGACCGGGTTCGGCTGGCGGCTCGTGTTCTGGTTCAACGTCCCGCTCGGGCTCATTGGCACCGCCGCCGCCTGGTTCATCCTCGTCGAGCAGGCGCGTCCGTCGACGAATCGATCGATCGACTGGGCGGGGTCCGGTCTCTATCTCGTCGGGCTCCTTGGCCTGATGACCTCGCTCGCCTTCGGCGGGATCTACGGCTGGACGACGTGGTGGGTGATCGGCGGCATCGTCCTGTTCGCGGTCGCGGCGCCAATCTTCATCTGGGTCGAGCGTCGACAGGCCGAGCCACTCCTCGATCTCGATCTCTTCCGCGACCGCCTGTTCGCGATGGGCAACCTCACCGGCCTCCTCAACGGCGTTGCCCGCAATGGCGTCCTCTTCCTCCTCGTTTTCTACTTCCAGGGAGCCAAGGGCGACGATCCGGTCACCGCCGGGATACTCCTGGCGCCTCTCGCGGTGGGCCTGCTCGTGCTCTCGCCGATCAGCGGTGCGCTGGCGGACCGCCACGGCTCGCGGGAGCTGGCGACGCTCGGCATGGTCGTGACGGCGATCGGTCTGGCCGGCCTCGTCACGATCCAGGTCGACACGCCGTACTGGCAGCTCGCGCTGTGGCAGCTCCTCATCGGCGCCGGCTCCGGCCTCTTCGCGTCACCGAACACGAGCGCCGTCATGGGCGTCGTGCCACCGGCCAAGCGGGGCATCGGCGCCGGGACGCGGATGATGCTGACCCAGACCGGCTTCGTCGTGAGCATCGCCCTCGCGATCGGGCTGGTCACGAGCGCTATGGACCCATCGGTCCTCGTGGCGATCTTCTCGGGGACGCAGGTCGGCTCCAGCGGGATCGACCTCGCGCCGTTCATGAACGCCCTCCATCTCGCGTTCGCGGCGGGTGTCGTTGTCAGCCTGATCGGCGCCGGCGTATCGATGATGCGCGGCGGGCATCGCTCGTGGGAGCCGGCGCAGGCCTAGAGCTCAGGGCGACGCCAGGGCCGCGACAAGCCTCGCTGATATTGGCGGATACGAGGCGGATGTCAGTGGTTGGAGTGATCTCCACCGTTCGCTTCGCGCCGAAGCCAGGCCATCGGTCGGAGGACCTGGACGGACTCGAAGAGCGAGCTGACGGCGTTGTGATTTCCGCCGGCCGTGGCAGTCACCGGCTCGGCCGGTTCATCGACCTCGCCTTCGTCGACGCCGGCGGATGCCTCGGCCGTTGCCTCGGCGGCGACGGGCTCAGGGCTCGCCTCCGGCGACGCCGTCCAGGACTCGGCGGGTTCCGCCGGGGCTTCGGGATCCATCACGCCGACCACCGCCGGCTCACTGTCGACGCTTCCTGCGCCGGCGGCGCCCTCGTCCGACCCCGACGGGGGCTCGTCCGCCACCGATTGCTCGGTTATCGCCGTGTCCGCGGACGGCTCGGCGACGGGCTCAGCGACCAGGTCGAATGTCGGGAAGGCCGGACGCCAGGACGCCTGCTGAGCGATCACGACGACGTCGGTCTCGCGGTCGAGACCATCGAAGAACGCCTCGACCTCGGCTCGATAGGCCGCAATCGCCGTCTCGACGCCCTCGATCTCCCGATCGATCTTCGAGCGGTGCTCCGCCAGGCTCAGGTCGAGGTCCTCGTGGAGCTCCGTCGCGCGCCGATGGCGCTCGAGCTGGATGCGCTTCCTCTCGCCGTCGGCCCATGACTCGATCGCCTTCATGTCCTCGGCGGCGAGCTCGCGCATGCGGTCGGCCTCGGCCGATTCCCGTGCCCGGACCTGCTCGACATGGGCCTGGCGACGACGCTCGGCGTCCTCGACGATCCTGACCCGCTGGACGGCCGCCGTTGCCTGCATCGCGCGTGCAAGCTCGACCAGGAACTCGCCGTCGGCGGAGGCCGCAACCGCGGCCTCATCCTCAGGCGCCTCCGTGGCCGCAACCGCGTCATCCGGAACGGCGATCGCCTCGGTGATCTCGGCCGCCGCCGGCGTGTCGTCGACGCCTTCCGCCTCGGTGGCGACGGGATCGTCTGCGGGTCTGTCGGCCACGCCGACGGCATCCTCGGGGTGGGCTCCGTTCGAACTCGACGACCCGATCGCCTCGGGCTCGGCGTTGGATGGGTCGGACCCGAATCCTGACCAGTGCTCGGACATGTCGGGAATCCTCGCTGTGCTCCTCCGCTCGATGGTCCCGGCGGTCGCGCTACCCGACGGGTCGCCGATAGTAATCCCGACGGTACCGGTGGGCAAGAGAAAAGATTCGAGATTCGCAGGAACCAACAGTGCGCGTGCGGATTACCGCCGGTCACGTCACCCGACGAAGCGCATCGCGCGCGACCGTCAGCGCTTGCGCTCGAGGATCGGGCGGGCCTTGTCCGGGTTGTCGACGACGAACGCGAACATCGCCCTGTCGCCCCAGCGACCGAGGAAGAGGTGGCCGTAGATGTTGACGCCGGCGTCGGCCAGCTGGCGCGACAGCGCGGCCATGCCGCCCGGCCGATCGTCGACCTCGGCGAGGATCGATTCGCCCTCGATGAACGTGTAGCCGCCGTCCTCGAGTACCGATCGTGTGGCCTCGTCGTCCGCGGTCGTCATGATGACGTGGCCGGTGTCGCCGATCCCGCCGCCACCGATCGCCCGGAGGTCCACGCCCCGCGAGGCGAGCGCCTCCGCCAGGCTCGCCATCCCGCCGGGCTCGTTCTTCAGCTGGACGACGAACTGGTTGGCCATGAGGTCCTCCGGCATGCGATGGAGGGCGATTCTAGCCGTTGACGGGGGCGGCGGGAGGTGCCGCGGCTCAGGGTGACGCGGGCGGCGTCCCGGAGGCGGTCGGATCGGGTGTCGGATCCGGTGTCGGTGTTGATGTCGGCGGCGGCGTCGGGTCGAGCGACGGGGATGGCGTTGTCGGTGGCGGGGACGTGTCGACCGAGGCGCCGTCGGCGGACGGCGCCGGCGTGGTCTCTGTCGAAGGGCTCGGCGTCGGGGTCGGGTTCGGCGTCGGTGTGGGAGTCGGGGTCGGTGTCGGGGTCGGTGTCGGGTCGGGCGGAGTTCCGCTGTCGCCTGTGATCGTGACGGGGATCGGGAGTGGAACGACGCCGTGGCTTGCGTAGCGCTGGCCGCCGGCGATCAGGTCGACCTTGAGGAGCGCCTTCCCGGCCGTCGCCAGGAACCCGCCATCGTCGGGGACGACGAACGGGACGTTGACGGCGACACTCCGGCCGACGGCCAGCGCCGGCAGGTCGATGGTCGCAAGCCTCGCGCCCGCCGCGTTCGTGCCGTCGTAGTCCTCGACCCGCGGCAGGGCGCTGAGCGTCAACGCGACGGACCCGGCGGTCCAGCTCCGCGCGGACATGTTGGTGACGGTCACGCTCAGCGAGGCGGCGGATCCCTCTGCGAGGGTCGCGCTCGGCGCTGCATCGAGGCGATACGCCGCGCCGTACGTCCGGCCGGCGAAGTAGCGGGCGAGCCCGTCGTAATAGCCCTCGGCGATGCGTGCCCGGCCGCGGGTCGTCTTGAGCATCGTGCGATCGGTCGTGTTCGAGACAAAGAGGCCTTCCGAAAGGACGCCCGGCATGAGGCTCGGATTGACCCGGCGCACCGCGTCGTAGCCGTTGAGGACGTAGAAGTCGTACGACTTCGTGCCTCGATCGACCGTCCGGAACGAGCCCGACGTATTCAGCCTCCGGACGACCGACGACTGGACGAGGGTCGCCAGCTGCTGGCTCTCGGCGGCGAACGTCCGGTATTGCCAGTAGAACGTCTCCGTCCCGCGGGCCGTCGTGGACGAGCCTGAGTTGTTGTGGATGCAGAGGAAGGCCGCGGCACGGGCTCGATTGGCGAGATCGACCCGGCTGGCAAGCTCATCCGCCTTGTCGACCCTGCCGTCGTGGTTGAAATCGGTGTTCGACGTGTTCACCCGGGTGTTGGTGCTCCGGGTCCCGACGATCGTCACGCCCGCCCCTTCGAGCATCGCCCGGGTCCGCAGGGCGATGTCGAGGTTGGCCGACGCCTCCGTGTAGCCGTCGCGCACAGCGCCCGGATCGGGGCCGCCATGGCCGGCGTCGAGTGCGACGGTCAGGGCGCCCGGGTTGGCGGCGAAGATGAGATTCGGCGACTTGGTCATCTTGCGGTCGAACGTCGCGGCGGCCGTCGAGCTGCCGACCGTCAGCCGGAAGCGGTAGCCGCCGTCAGGGACGACACTGCCGCTCGCGAGGCGTCCGTTCCAGCTGATCGTGTGCGTCCCCGCGGCGAGCGTCGTCCCACCGATGAGCGTCCGGACGAAGGCTTTTCGGTAGTCGAGGATCCTGACCGTGACCGGCGCCCGTGACTGGAGCCTGAACGTCAGGACCGTCTTGTCGCGGATCCCATCGCCGTTCCCGTCGAAGACCCGCGGGCTGGCGACCGGATCGCCCGACACGAGGCTCGCGGCCGATGCCTTCGGCAGCCAGGCGACGAGCTCGAGGACGAACAGGACACCCAGGATGAGGGCGGCCTGGCGGAGCTCACGCCGAAGCGAGGGACGCGGGGATTGGGAGCTGACCATCGCCGTCCACGCTAGAGCGCGGGAGCGGCGGCTGGCTATGGTACGTTGCGGTCACGGTGGCCCTCGGCTCATGAGCGAATGGGGCCATGCGGGGGCGGTCGACCGACCGGCGACAAGGCGTCGAATGCCGAGCGCCGAGTGCTCGAGTCAGCCGCGGCGACGGATCGCGAGGGCCCGCTCGTACAGCTCGACGTACTGCGGCGCCGACCCGGTCCGCCAGTCAAAGTCGACCGCCAGACCACGGGCAATCAAGCCGGTCCAGGCATCACCCCCCGCGGCGCGCATCGCGATCGCGGCCTCACAAGTCTCGGCGAGTGCCGCCGGCGTCGCCGCGTCGAACGCGAAGCCAGTCCCCTTCCCCGGCCGGCGGATCTCGTCGACGACCGAATCGGCCAGACCGCCCGTCCGCCGGACGATCGGTGGCGTGGCGTAGCGGAGCGAGATCATCTGGCCCGTACCGCACGGCTCGAACCGCGACGGCATGAGGAAGAAGTCCGCACCGGCGTAGATCCGTCGGGCCATCGCCCGGTCGAACCGCTCGATGAGCGCGACGCGATGTGGTTGCGCGGCCGCCAGCGACCGGAACGCGGCCGCGATCCGGGTGTCGCCGCTGCCCTGGACGACGAGGCGGGCACCGCCCTCGAGCAGCCGCGGGGCGGCGTCGGCGAGAAGATCGAAGCCCTTCTGCGGATCGAGCCGGCCGATCATCCCGAGAACAGGCCCGTCGTCGGCCGGATCGAACCCGACCCGCGTCAGCAGGTCGGCCCGGCAGGTCGCCTTGCCGGACAGGTCGTCCGGTCCGTAGGTCGCCGCCAGGTCGGTGTCGGTCGCCGGGTTCCAGACGGTCGTGTCGAGGCCGTTCAGGATGCCCCGGTATCGATCGCCCTTGGCCTTGAGGATGCGATCGAGCCCGAACCCGAACTCCGGCGTCAAAGACTCGCGGGCGTAGCCGGGGCTGACGGTGTTGACCATCTCGGCCCGTTGAATCCCGGCGGCGAGCAGGTCGAGCCCGTCGGCGCCGCGCGGCACGATCCCGTCGCCGGCCGCCAGGCCGAGCTGCGAGAGGTCCGCGGCCGCAGTCCAGCCGTGGTAGGCGAGGTTATGGAGCGTCAGGACGATCGCCGCACGCCCGAGGATCGGGTCGTCGCCGAACGGTCGCTCGCGATAGATCGCGGCCGGGCACGAATGCCAGTCGTGGAGGTGGATCACGTCGACCGGGCGGTCCTTCTCCAGGCGGAGGACCTCCAGCGCCGCCCGACTGAGCAGCCCGAACCGATGGGCGTTGTCGGCAAAGTCGCCGCCACCAGGCGGGCCGTAGAACCCGTCGCGGTCGAACGCCTCCGGCGCGTCGACGAGGCGGAGGCGGTAGCCGTTGGCCGCCACGTCGACGATCGTCACATCGGTCGCCCCATCGAGCGACCCTGGATCCGGCACGCGGATCGTCCGACCTGGCCCAGTCCCGGGCGGCACCGGGACTGCCCGGTAGCGCGGCAGGAAGACGTCGACCAGCCCATCGGTCGCCCCCGGCAGCTCGCTGAGCGCCCGGGCGAGGGCATCCACCACGTCGCCCAGCCCGCCGGTCTTGGCCCATGGCTCGCATTCGGCGGCGATGAAGGCGACGCGCAGCGGCATCGGGTCATGGTAACGGTGACGGGCACGGCGTCGCCACGCTCCGGCCCATTCGTAAACCGGTTCAACAATCCCCGGTGAGCCGTTATGATGCCGGGCATGCAACCGCCCAAGGTCCCGATGCTGCCGGCGGCGACGTTCCGCCTCCCGCCGAAGCTCGAGGGCCTCCGTGGCCTCGCCTACAACCTGTACTGGGCCTGGCATCCGCGAGCCCGGATGATCTGGAGCCGGATCGACCGCGCGACGTGGACCCGCCATCGCAACCCGATCCCGGTCCTGTCCGGCCCGGTCGACTGGGGCCGGCTCCTCGACGACGCGACGTTCATGGCCGAGGTCCAGGACGTCCTGCGGGCCTTCGACCACTACATGGCGAACGGCTCCGACCACTGGTTCGCCCGCAACTACCCGGACGGCGCCGGTGGCCCGATTGCCTACTTCTGTGCGGAGTTCGGGTTCTACGAGTCGCTCGGGATCTACTCCGGCGGCCTCGGCGTGCTCGCCGGCGACCACACGAAGACGACATCCGACATGGCGCTGCCCTTCATCGGCGTCGGCCTCATGTATCGCAACGGCTACTTCCACCAGACGATCGACGCCGACGGCCACCAGGAGCACGCCTACCCTGACTACGACCTGACGCGGCTGCCGATCAGCCGCGCCCAGGGCCCCGACGGCGAGCCGCTCCAGGTCGCCATCGAGCTGCCGGGCCGCGACCTCCAGATCGCGGTGTGGTGCGCCCAGGTGGGCCGGACGCCGGTCCTCCTGCTCGACACGGACATCCCGGAGAACGCGGATGCGGACCGCCCGATCACCCACATCCTCTACGTTCGCGGCCGCGAGATGCGTCTCCACCAGGAGCTCGTCCTTGGTGTCGGCGGCGTCCGCGCGATCCGGGCGCTGGGCATCGCGCCATCGGTATGGCACCTCAACGAGGGCCACTCGGCGCTGCTGCTCGCGGAGCGGGCGCGCGAGTATGTCGCCGCGGGCTCGACCCTCGACGAGGCGTGGGACCTCGTCCGTGCCGACAGCGTGTTCACGATCCACACGCCGGTATCGGCGGGCAACGAACGGTTCGGCGCGGATCTCGTCCGCCAGGTTGCCGGGCCGCTGCTCGACGGCGACGGCCGACCGAAGACCGGCGGCGTGCCGGTCGACGAGGTCCTCGAGATGGGCCTCGGCGCCGACGGCGATCGGAGCCAGTTCGACATGACCGGCTTCTCGCTCCGCCTGACGCGCGGGGCCAACGCGGTGAGCCAGCTCCACGCCGAGACCGCGGACGCGACCTGGCGCGGCATCGCCCCGCACGAGATCATCGGGGTCACGAACGGCGTCCACATGCCCAGCTGGATCGGTCACGCCCTCGACGAGACGCTCGGTCGCCACCTTGGCGCCGATCTCGACGACCTCGACGCGGATGGCCCGGGCGGTCAGTTCTGGGAGCACCTCGACCAGCTGCCCGACGACGAGCTGTGGGAGACCCACCAGCGCCAGAAGCTCGAGCTCGCGATCTTCGCTCGACGGCGGCTGCGCAACCAGTTCGCGCGCCACGGCGAGGCGCCGGCCGTTCTCGAGGCCCTCGAGGAGGCACTCGATCCCGAGATCCTGACGATCGGCTTTGCCCGCCGCTTCGCGACGTACAAGCGGTCTGGGCTCATCTTCAGCGACGCCGATCGGCTTGCCAAGCTGCTGTGGAACGAGAAGCGACCGGTCCAGGTCGTCTTCGCCGGAAAGGCCCACCCGGCAGACCGGCCGGGTCAGCAGGTCATCCAGGAGATCTTCAGCCGATCGCGCTCGCAGCAGCTCCGCGGCCGGGTCTTCATCATCGAGGATTACGACATCCGGATCGCCCGCTACCTCGTCGCCGGTGTCGACGTCTGGCTGAACAACCCGCGCCGGCCGCTCGAGGCATCGGGGACGAGCGGGATGAAGGCGTCTGCCAACGGCATCGTCAACGTCAGCGTCCTCGACGGCTGGTGGGACGAGGGCTGGACCGGCGACAACGGCTTCGCCATCGGTGGCCGGGAGATGAACCCGGACGAAGGGGCCCAGGACTGGTCCGATTCGCAGGATCTCTATCGGATCCTCGAGAACGAGATCGTCCCGCGCTACTACGACCGCGACCAGAACGGCCTGCCGCAGGCCTGGTTGACGCTCATGCGCCAGGCGATGGCGACGACGCTCTGGCGCTTCTCGACGACGCGGATGCTCCACGACTACGTCGAGCGGATGTACCTGCCCCCGGACCGCGTGGCCGCGCTCGCCGCATCGGCGGCCGCGTCGAAAGCCGGGTCGGCGGCCGCAGCCAGTCCCGACAAGGGCTGAGGCTCCCCCCGCGCTCTAGCGCCGCGCTCGCCGCGCTCGCCGCGTGGCTCGGGCGCCGCGGAGATTCCAATTCTTTGCATAACGCTCTCCCGGGTAGCACCAAGCGAAGCGACTCGCCGCCCACCGGCCGGATTCCTGCCAGAAGCCGCCCAGGAGCATCACAAGACAAGGATCCGCGCCCATTTCGGGCAGATTCGCGCCGTCAACAGCTCAAACGGCCGGCGAGTCGCGGATAGTGCTCTCCAGGAGAGCATTGGAGAAGAATCGACACGGGTTCCCGGGCGGACTCCGTGGCGGCTCGCGCCGGACCCGCGCCGGACCCGCGGCGAAGCGACACGGAGTCCGCGCCGGACCCAGGCCGGACGCTCAATCGTCGACGAGGACCAACGCGGACCGCCCCGGCAAGCTCACCGCACCGCCACCATCGAGGACCGTGCCGGCGCCAACGCCGGGCAGATCAAGCACCCGAAGACCCGCGGCGGACAGCCCAGCGAGATCAAGAGTGACCTGGTCCAACCCAGCGTTCACCGCCACCAGCCCCCGCCGACCGTCGGCCTCGCGACCAATCGCTACCGCGCGCTCGCTCGCGGCAACGACCCGCACCTCGCCCCGCCGAAGCGCCACGTGCTCGCGGCGCGCGGCGAGGAGCGCCCGGACGAGCGCCCGCGTCGGCGCGGCCTCGTCCCCGGCGGCGTCGACGCTCGCTGGATAAGCCCGCCGGCAATCCGGATCGGCCCGGCCTTCCATCGCCAGCTCGTCGCCGTAGTAGATCGAAGGCGCACCCGGCAAGGTCAGCTGGAGGAGCGTCGCGAGCCGGAGCGCGCCCGCGTCGCCGCCCATCACCGTCCGTGCCCGCGGCGTGTCGTGACTGCCGATGAGGTTGAACTGGACGGCGGTGGTCGCGGGGTCGTAGAGCGTCATCAGCCGCTCGACGCTCGCCCCGAATGTCGGCCCATCGAGCGCGACCAGCTCTCGTGCGTAGTTGGCCTGAGCGGCGATGACCTCGGCATCGATCGATCGCCCGCCCACAAAGCCAAGGATCGCGATGCCGAGCGGATAGTTCATCACGGCGTCGAATCGGTCGCCGCGAAGCCATTCGGGGGCCTCGTTCCAGATCTCGCCGACCAGGTACGCCTCCGCGTTGATCGCCCGCACTCGCGCCCGGAACTCCGGCCAGAACGATTCGTCCTCGATGTCCTCAGGCACATCCAGCCGCCAGCCGTCGATCCCGAACCGGAGCCAGTGCTCGGCAACGCCGAACAGGAACTCGCGGACAGCCGGGTTCTCGACTCGCAGCTTCGGCAGCGACGGAATCCCCCACCACGCCCGATAGCCGGTCCGGACATGCGATCCATCCCGCCAGCCGACGGGATATGCATCGACCCCGCGCTGCCCGTCGAGGACGTCGCCGTCGAGATAGAACCAGTCGCGATACGGCGACGCGAGACCAGCCTCGATGAGGTGCTGGAACGGCCAGAACCCGCGGCCCGAATGATTGAAGACCCCGTCCAGGATCACCCGGATACCGCGGGCGTGCGCGGCGTCGAGCAGCTCGCGGAACGCCGCGTCGCCACCTAGCAGTGGATCGACCGCGAGATAGTCGTACGCGTTGTAGCGGTGGTTCGACGTCGCGCTGAAGATCGGGTTGAGATAGATGCCAGTGATCCCGAGGTCGACCAGGTCATCGAGCCGCTCGGTCAGCCCGAGAAGGTCGCCGCCCTTGTAGCCGGCCTGCGTCGGTGGCGCATCCCACGGTTCGAACGGCCCGGGCTTGGCTACCCGGGCACTCGCGGCGAACCGATCCGGGAACACCTGGTAGAAGACGGTGTCGGCGACCCACGTGGGCGTGTCGATCGGCACGGAAACCTCGGGAAGTCAGGGCTCAGGGCTGGAGGGCGCTCGCTGCGATGCTACGCGGCGGAAGCGTCGCTCGCCGGTCACTTCCCCCGGCTGGTGGGGGCCGCAGCCGTCGACGCCCGGACGATCAGCTCCGCGGCCAGCCGGCGATGCTCCGTCGGCACCCCCCGACCCGCAATCAGGTCGAGCAGGAGTCGGACTGCCTCCTCGCCCTTGCCGCGAATCGGCTGGTGGATGGTGGTCAGCGGCGGGTCCGTCGTCTGGGCCAGCTCGATGTCGTCGAAGCCGACGACGCTGACGTCGTCAGGGATCGTCAGGCCCCGATCGCGCAGGCCGCGGATGGCCCCGATCGCGATCGCGTCGCTCATCGCGAGGACCGCCGTCGGGCGCTTCCCGGCGCGCCACGCCCGCTCGATCGCATCTAGCCCGCCGGCGAAGGTGGCCTGGCTGACGATGACATCGTCCTCGCCGATCTCGATGCCGGCCGACTGGAATGCCGACCGGTAGCCGCGCAACCGTCGCGCGACCACGTCCTCTGCGCCGCTCGGCGCGTGCTCGGCGCGTTCGATCGCGATCACGAGGACGTCACGATGACCGAGCCCGATGAGGTGCTCCGCCGCAGCCACCGCGCCGCCCTCGTCGTCGACATCGACCGACGGCACCTTCTCGAAATGGTCGGAGTCGACCGTGGTCATCGGCAGCCCCGCCCGGCGGATCTCGGCGATCTCCGGGTGGTCGGCCGCGAGCCCGATCGCGACCACGCCGTCGACCGTCGCCCGGCTGATCGCCCGCGACAGCGAGCCGTGCAGCGGGGAGATGAAGTAGAGGCCGTAACCGGCCTCCTCCGCGACGCCCGCGACCCCGGCGCTGAACATTCCGAAGAACGGGTTGGCGAAGATCGACGTCAGCGCCTGGGGCGTCAGGATCCCGATCGTCCCGGTCCGCCGCTGGGTCAGCATCCTGGCGACCGGATCCGGCCGATAGCCGAGCTCGTCGGCGATCGCCATGATCCGCGTCGCGGTATCGATGTTCAGTCGGGTCGGGTTGTTGAACGCGAACGACACGGCGGTCTTCGACACGCCGGCGGCTTCAGCCACGTCCGCGATCGTCACCCGTCGGGCGACCTGATGCTCCACGCTGCCTCCTCGGCATGGAACCCGCCGCCCGCCATGTCCGATGTCGTCGCCGGAGCGGTGATTCTCCGCAGCGCGGCTGTGTATCATCGGGCGAGGTTTGCGGCAAACCGGTTTAGCAAACCGGTTTACGGACCCTAACAGAACCGCAACGGCGACGTCAATGGGGTTCAATGGAAGCCCGCGGCCGCGCGGTTCGAGCCCAGCTTCCGGCGCAAGACCCAGCCCCGCGCGCCACGGCCAAGAGGATCGCGTGTCCCGTCGAATCTCCCTCGCCATCACGCTCCACAACCACCAGCCGGTCGGCAATTTCGGTTGGGTCATCGCCGAGACCTTCGAGCACGCCTACCTGCCGATGCTCGAGGCGTTGGAGCGCCACCCGTCGATCCAGCTGGGGCTCCACTACAGCGGGCCGCTCCTCACCTGGATCCGGGCGGAGCGACCGGACTTCGTGGAGCGTCTCGCCGCCCTCGTCACCCGCCGCCAGGTCGAGATCGTCGGCGGTGGCTGGTACGAGCCGGTCCTCGCCGCCCTTCCTGAACGCGACCGGGTCGGCCAGCTCACCAGGATGGCGGACGAGCTCGAGGGCCTCTTCGGTACCCGGCCGCGGGGTGCCTGGCTCGCCGAGCGTGTCTGGGAGCCGGACCTGCCGACATCGCTCGTCACCGCCGGCTACGACTGGACGATCCTCGACGACGCCCATTTCCGGGCGGCGGCGATCCCCGAGGAGGCGCTCTGGGGCCCGTACACGACCGACGACCAGGGCAAGGTCCTGACGGTCTTCGGGACCGAGCAGGGTCTCCGCTACCGGATCCCGTTCTTCGAGGTCGACGAGGTCATCGGCTATCTCCGCGACCACGCCACCGATGCGGGCGAGCGGGTCGGCACGATGGGCGACGACGGCGAGAAGTTCGGCGGCTGGCCGACGACGTTCGAGTACTCCTGGGGCCCGACCGGCTGGGTTGAGCGCTTCTTCGCCGCTCTCGAGGCGAACGGCGACTGGCTGGCGACGATCACCCCGTCCGGCTGGCTCGACGGCCATGGTTCGGTCGGGCGCGTCTACCTGCCGACCGGCTCGTATGCCGAGATGGGCGAATGGGCTCTCCCGCCCGACGAGGGTCGCGCCTTCGCGAGGGCCGTCCACGACGCCAAGGCCGAGGGTCGGCCGGAGGCTCGCTGGCTGCGTGGCGCGATCTGGCGCAACTTCCAGGTCAAGTACCGCGAGGTGAACGACCTCCACAAGCAGATGCTCCGGGCGAGTGACCTGGTCGATGCGCTGCCCGACGGCCCCGATCGCGCGGTCGCCCTCGATCACCTCTTCGCCGGCCAGTCGAACGATTGTTACTGGCACGGCCTGTTCGGGGGGATCTACCTGCCGGACCTTCGGGTTGCGGCGCTGGGTCGGCTGATCGGCGCGGAGGACCTGGCCCTTGGCGGTTCGGGCGGCGCGGTCGAATCGGGCCGCCTCCTGGATCTCGACCTCGACGGTTCGGACGAGGCGCTCCTCGTCAACGACGGCCAGATCGTCGCGATCAAGCTCGACGAGGGCGCGGGCATCGGCCGCTGGGACCTCCGTGCCGCGCGCTTCCCACTCGCCGCCGTCGTGCGCCGCCGCCCCGAGGCGTACCACGCGAAGCTCCGCGAGCACGCGGCGAACCTGCTTCACCCGACCGACACGGACGGGTCCTCATCCTCTCGCGCGGCCTCGATCCACGACATCGTGGCGACCAAGCAGGAGGGTCTCGCGGACTTGCTCCAGTACGACAACTACGAGCGCCGCTCCGGCCTCGTCCGGTTGCTGCCGGTTGCGGTGACCGCCGCGGAGGTGGCGGACGGCAGCGCCCGGGATCTCGTCCCGGCCCTCGACGGCCCGTGGACGCTCGCCGCGATCGTCCCGGACGAGGTCACCGCAACGTTCGCGGCGGGCCCGGTGTCGCTCATCAAGAGGATCCGGCTCGGTGGCGGGCGGCAGGATCCCCGGCTCACCGTCGAAGTCTCCGTCGAGAACATGTCGGACGCTCCGTTCGAGGCGCTGCTCGGCCTCGAGTTCGCCGTCATGCTCCTCGGCGGCGGGCACAATCCGGCGGCCTGGCACGAGGTCGATGGCCGGCGCCTTCCCCACGACGAGTTCGCGACGACGAGCAATGTCGACCGGCTCCTCTCCGGCAACGATCAGCTCGGCATCCGGCTCGAGACCCTCGTCCAGCCGGCCGCCGACGCCTGGATCTCGCCGATTCGCACCGTCTCGAACTCTGAGGGTGGCTTCGAGCTCGTCTACCAGGGCAGCTGCGTCGTCGCGGTCCGGCCGATCCGGCTGGAGCCTGGCGAGCGGACCAGCCTGCGGCTCGAACAGGTCGTCAGCGTGACGGCGGATCGCGCCGCGACCGAGGTCGTGGCCGCCCGGTGACGCGCGGCCGCCTCGCCGTTCACGGCCATTTCTATCAGCCCTCGCGGGTCGATCCGTGGACGGGCGCGGTCCCGGTCGAGCTCTCCGCGGCCCCGTTCCACGACTGGAACGCTCGCGTCGACGCGGAGTGCTACCGGCCGAACGCGGAGCGCGGCAACCTCGCGGAGATGTCGTGGGACCTCGGCCCAACGCTCGGCGGCTGGCTGTCGCGGGAAGACCCGACGACGCTCGCAGGTTTTGCCGCCGCGGCCGCGCTCGGCAACGCGATGGCCCAGGCGTTCCATCACACGATCCTGCCGCTCGCCTCCGCCGCGGATCGGCGAACCGAGATCCGCTGGGGGCTGCGCGAGTTCGAGATCCGCTTCGGCCTTCGGGCACGGGGGCTGTGGCTGCCGGAGACGGCCGTCGACCTGGCCACGCTGCGCGTCGCGGCGGAGGAGGGCGTCACCTACACGATCCTCGCCCCGTGGCAGGCCGCGGACATGGGGATCGACACGCGACGGCCCTACCGGGTCGATCTCGGTGCCGGCCTGTCTCTCACCGTCGTCTTCTTCGACTCGGGCCTGTCGGCCGCTGCCTCGTTCGAGCCGGAGGCGACGTCGGACGCCGACCGGTTCGCACGCGAACGGGTTGCACCACGGTTGGTCGGCGCGAGGTTGGCCGACGGGCAGCCGCCGCTGGCCCTGATCGCCACGGACGGCGAGCTGTACGGCCATCACCAGCAGTTCCGGGACCTGTTCGTCCAGCGGCTGATGGTGCCGGACCCGTCGTCGCCCGATCGGGGCTTCGACGTCGTCGCGCTTGCGGACGTCATCGCCGATCCATCCGACGCCAACCTTCCAACCGTCCGCATCTCCGAGCGGACCTCGTGGAGTTGTCACCATGGCATCGCCCGCTGGTGGGCGGAGTGCCCGGATGCGGTCGACGGCCGCTGGAAGGGCCCACTCAGGGCGGCACTCGAACGGCTCGCCGGCGGGATCGACGTCGCAACTGAGGCGGCCTTCGCAGAGCTTCCGGGAACACCGGATCCCTGGGCATCCCGGGATGGCTGGGTCGACGTGATCGTCGGGGCGACCGATGCGGACGCCTTCGCGTCCGAGCGGCTGACGTCGCCCGCGGCGACCGATGCCGACCGATCCCGCTTCGTCGCCTTCATGGAGGCCCAGCGCTGGCGCCTTGCGATGTTCGCGAGCGACGGCTGGTTCTGGGACGACCCGATCCGGACCGAGACACGCCAGGTGCTGCGTGCGGCCGCCCGCGCTGCGCGACTCGTCGACGGCCTCGCGGGCACCAGCCTCGAGCGTCGTCTCGTCGCCGACCTGGCCTTGTTCAGCTCGCCGTCGACCGGCCAGAACGGCGCCGCGGTCTACGGCACGGCCCTCGCCGACGTCGGCCAACCGCCCCCTCAGGACGTGTCGGCCAGCTGATTCGTTGAGAATCTGTTACCGCGCCTTAGCAAGGCTGTGGTTTTCCCGGGGGCCGCCACGGTCGACGATTTCGACGTGCGGACCGATCGGCCCGCCGGTTCCGGCCACCCGCCGGACGCGCCGATGGCGCGACGAAACCCAAGATGCAGAGATGACCTCACTCGGAAACACCGTCAAGACCTTCACCCTCCTGGCCGCCCTTGCCGGCCTCCTCGTCTTCGTCGGCGGCCTGCTCGGCGGCCGCGGCGGGATGGTCATGGCCCTCGTCTTCGCGATCACCATGAACGGCTTCGTCTACTGGAAGAGCGATTCGCTTGCGCTGCGCGCCAACGGCGCCCGCGAGCTCCAGCCTGGCGAGCTGCCCCGCCTCCGCTCGATCGTCAGCTCTCTCGCCGCGCGAGCGGGCTTGCCGATGCCCCGTCTCTACGTGATCGATCGACCGGAGCCGAACGCATTCGCGACGGGTCGCGACCCCGAGCACGCAGCGGTCGCGGTGACCAGCGGGATCCTCGATCTCATGGACGACCGAGAGTTGACCGGCGTCCTCGCCCACGAGCTGTCCCACGTCAAGAACCGCGACACGCTCGTCGGGACGATCGCCGCGACGATCGGTGGGGCGATCAGCTTCATCGCCCAGATGGCCCAGTTCCAGATGATCTTCGGTGGCCGCGACGACCGACAGGGCAGCGGGATCGGGGCGATCGTCGCGATCATCCTGGCCCCGATCGCGGCGCTGATCATCCAGCTCGCGGTGTCACGCGGTCGCGAGTACCAGGCCGACGCTTCCGGCGCGCGGCTCACCGGCGATCCGGAGGGCCTGGCAGAGGCGCTGGAGTCTCTCGAAGGAGCGACGCAGCGGGGCGGCATCCTCGGACGGCTCGGTCGGCGTGGCTATGGTCGCTCGCCTGCCCCTGCTCCTGCTCCGGCGCCCGCAATGAACCCGGCCTTCGCCCACCTCTACATCGTCAACCCGCTGTCGGGTCGCTCCCTGGGGAGTCTCTTCTCCACGCACCCGCCCATCGAGGAGCGCGTCCAGCGGCTCCGCTCGATGGCGTCAGGCCGCGCCGCCTGATCCATCCACGCCCGAGAAAACCGTCAGCCGGCGGGGCGATCCGTCCACATGCCGGCCACAACGCTGAAGCCATACAGCAGCAAACCGATTACGACGGAACTCCCGACAAAGATCACCACGGACAGTACGGCAATCTGCACAACCTGGACCGGGGTCGGCCTTGTCATGCCCCCAGTGTCGCGGCCCGGTTGGGCGTGTCAACGCACCGGCCTGACAGCATGAGAGCCGGACCCTGCGCGGTCCGGCTCTCTGCGGAGACTGTCGGGTTGGCGATCAGATCGACGGGCGGGCAGGTTCCCGTGGATCCAGTGCTGCATCGCTGGAATCGACACCCCATCCAAGCGCCGCGACATCGAACAGCGCGAGGATCGCAATGAAGATCAGAATGAAGATGGCAACCATCGCGCTCACCGAGCACCTTTCGCTAGTTGGTATAGTGGAGTAGGCCAAGTCGAACTGTAACTTGGACTAGGGTACTATGTCAATGGAACGAAACGACCAATCCACCACATCGTCACAGCCGCCTGGCGACATGGCCGGCGACCTCGACGTCGAGCGCGATTCGGACGTCCCGATCTCTACGCAGATCTTCTGGCAGCTCGCGTACCAGATCGACTCCGGCAGGCTCCTGCCCGGTGCTCGCCTGGCCCCCGTCCGGGAGCTCGGCGCTGCACTCAGAGTGAACCCCAACACGATCCGTGCGGTCTACCGACGGCTGGCCGACGCTGGCTACGTCACGAGTCGACATGGCGCCGGGACACATGTCGCGGATCGACCACCGGAGCGCCGCGGCGCCGAGGCCCTAGCCGGGATCATCGCCGAGATGCTTCGGCGCGCCGCCCAGGCAGGCTTCACCCCGGACGAGGTGGCCGCCGCGGCCTTCGCCGCGGCCACGGAGCGGAAGCGGCCCGGTGAGCTCGTCCATGTCCTCTTCGCCGAGTGCACGAACGCCGACGCCGGTTACGACGCGGCGAGGCTCAACGACGCGTTTCCCGGTCTCATCGAGGTCGAGGGCACCCTGCTCGACGACCTTCCGGACCGCCTGGAGCGCTTCCATTACGACCTCGTCGCCACGACGACGTTCCACGCCGACGAAGCGCAGGCCCTCGTCCACGGCCGGGTCCCCGTCGTGGCGATGCTCGTCGGGCCGGGCTACGTGGAGCTCGTCCACGAGATCGCCGGCCTGAAGGCAGGCTCCCGTGTCGGGCTGGTCTGCGCCTCGGAGCGCGGGACGGAGAACATGGCCGAGACGCTGGCCCTGTCCGGAACGACCGGCGTCGAGCTTCTCACCGCATCACTCGAGGCCGACGAGGATCTTGCCCTGATCGATCGGACGGCCGACGTGATCCTCCTCTCCCGCGAGGCGATCGCAAACGGCCTGGCCGATCGGTTCAGTCGCGCCGAGCGGATCCGTCGCTGGTCATACGACTTCGACCCGTCCGGGCTGGAGTTGCTCCGACGGGCCGTTGAGCCGATTGCGGCCGCCCGACGCACCGAAACCGAGGCAGTTCCCGCCGGGGCGTGACATCCTGTCCCGATGCGAGAGTTGCGTGTCGGGCGCTCGTCACGACGCCAGTACGACCTCGATCGACGGCACCTCGGTGACGACGGCGAGCTGCTCGTCGACGAACATCCCGCTGCCCGCCGTCTGGCCGCCCGGCTGAACGAGCGAGGCGGCGGCGCGCCAACGGCCCACGCCGGCGAGATCGTCGCCCTCGGCCTCCTCCACGAGGTCGCCCACGCGCTCGTCGACCGTTACGAGCGCGACGTCCGGCCCGGCGCGTTCGCCGCGGCCCTGGCCGCGCTCGACGAGCGGATCGGGCGGAAGGCCGTCGACGATGTCCTCGATCGGCTGGCCGACGAGTTCGGGCGCGACCCGGATCGGTCGGAGGCCCTCGAGTCGCTCGTCCTGCTCGACCTCGCCGGTGAGAACCCGGCCAGCATGCCATTGCGGCCGCTCGTCGACCCGGGACCGGTGGCCAAGGCCCGCAGCTACGAGGCCGTCAGCCGCGAGGTGGATCGGGCGTTTGCCGCCGATGCGGCTGATGCCGCCGCCGACGACGGCAGCGACGGTGGTGAATCGCTCCTCGACCTCCTGCGCGCGCCCGCCCGCCACGCCCCGGGCTCGCTCGCCGGTCAGCTGCGATACGCCCGGGATCGCTGGGCGGACATCCTCCCGGCGGACCTCGCGGCCAGGTTGCTGGCAGGCGAGGATCTCCTCGCCGAGGAGGAGCGGGCGCTTCACCTCCGCTTCGGCGGTGGCGGCGCGGGCGGCGGCGCCGGCACGGTGGCCCAGCCGTCCTTTGCCGGCGCGGAGGTCGAACCCGAGCGCTTCAGCGTCGATCGCGACTGGATGCCACAGCTCGTCCTCATCGCGAAGAGCACATACGTCTGGCTCGACCAACTGTCGCGGAACTACGCCCGCGAGATCCGGACCCTCGACGCGATCCCGGACGAGGAGCTCGACACGCTCGCCAGGCGCGGGGTCAGCGGCCTCTGGCTGATCGGGCTCTGGGAGCGGTCGGCGGCGTCGGAGCGGATCAAGCGCTGGCGGGGCAACAGCGAGGCCGTCGCATCGGCGTATTCGCTCGACGATTACCGGATCGCGGCCGATCTCGGTGGTGACGCGGCCCATGCCAACC
>Ga0193699_10000357_pt1 | contig 20663 bp, 20 predicted proteins | sample L3c2metaG_FD_160095 | JGI IMG/M metagenome (GOLD analysis project Ga0193699, IMG submission 160095) | Soil microbial communities from a riparian zone of the East river system, Colorado, United States - L3c2 | ecosystem: Environmental > Terrestrial > Soil > Riparian zone | place: USA: East...
TTTGCCGCCCAGTTCGTCGTCGATATGCGCACGGATGATTTCGTCGAAGGTTTCTTCGGCCTTGAAACCGAGTTCGGCGGCGCGTTTGGCATCGAAACGTTCCGACCAGCCGCTGACGATACGAACCACCAGCTCGTCCGGCTCGCGCCGGATGCGCGACGCGACCTTGGGGCCCGCTATCCGCGCCAGCGCCTCGATCTGCTCGGCGACGGTGCAGCAGACCCCAGGCATGGCCAGGTTGATCCGAGGGCCGAGCTGCTCGCGGGTCAGGCCGGCGGCATGGATGAGGAAGCCGACCGCCGAGCGCGGGCTGGCATGGGTATGGCGCACGCTGTCGGCGACCGGCAGCACGGCCTCCATCCCGGCCAGCGGCTCGCGGATGATCCCGGAGAAGAATCCGGACGCCGCCTTGTTCGGCTTGCCCGGCCGCACCACGATGGTGGGCAGGCGGATGCCGACGCCGTCGAGAAAGCCGCGGCGGGTATAGTCGGCCAGCAGCAATTCGCTGATCGCCTTCTGCGTGCCGTAGGAGGTCAGCGGCGTCAGGTGGAAATCGTCGGGGATCGCGTGCGGGAAGGGCGCGCCGAACACCGCGATGGACGATGTGAAAATCACCTTCGGCTTGTAACCGCCGCCGGCGGTGCGGATGGCTTCGAGCAGTGCGCGCGTGCCGTCGAGGTTGACGTGGTAGCCCTTCTCGAAATCGGTCTCGGCTTCGCCCGATACGACGCCGGCGAGGTGGAAGATGACATCCGGCCGCTCGGCGATCGCCTTTTCGGCGACGCCAGGCTCGGCGAGATCCGCGGCACGGGTTTTGACGTGGTCGGAAAAACCGGCGGGCCGCGCCGGCTGCACGACGTCGACCAGCGTCAGCTTCTCGATGATGTGGTCACCGAGCGCGCGGTCGATAACCAATCGGTCGATGAGCTTGCGGCCGATCATGCCGGCGGCGCCGGTGATCAAAATATGCATGTCCGTCTCCCTACATTCGCGCGTGTTTTACGCGTCAATTTTCTCTATATCCGCCGGCTCGAAGCGGTCGACCCGGCGCAGATCGGGGAACAGCCCCATCCATATGGCCGCGACCAGCAGCGACCCGACGCCGCCGATCACCACCGATGTTACCGCGCCGAACCACGACGCGACCAGACCGGATTCGAACTCGCCCAGCGTGTTCGACGAGCCGACCAGCATATAATTGATGGCGCTGACGCGGCCGCGCTTCTCGTCCGGCGTTTCGATCTGCACCAGTGAAAACCGGATGACGACGCTGACCGCGTCGGTCGCGCCGAGCGCCGCCAGCACCAGCAGCGACAGCGGAAACGACGTGGACAACCCGAACGCCACGGTCAAGGCGCCATAAAGCGCCACCACAAAGAACATCTTGCGCCCGATGTGGCGCTCAATCGGATGCCGCGACAGCACGATCGAAACAATCAGTGCGCCGGCGGCCGGCGCCGAGCGCAGCAATCCCAGGCCGACCGGCCCGACTTCCAGAATATCCTTAGCAAAGATCGGCAACAGCGCGGTCGTGCCGGCGAGCAGCATGACGAACAGATCGAGCGTGATCACGCCCAGCAACCGGTGGCGGGTGCGGACAAATTCAAATCCAGCCAGCACCGAGGCGAAGGTCGGCGGCTCGCGTTTGGCCGGCGCCGCTTTCACCCGCACGAAGGTGATCAGCGTGATCGAGGTGGTGAAAAACACCAGACAGAACAGGCCGACCAGGATGGGGCTGATCGTGTAGATCAACCCGCCGAGCGCAGGCCCGCAAATCGTTGCGGTCTGGTTGGCGGAGGCCCAGGCGGCGACCGCGCGCGCAATCATCGGAGTCGGCACCAGCGCAGTAGCCAGTGTATGCGCCGTTGGCATCTCGAAGGCCCGAGCGCAGCCGATCATGAACACCACGATAAACAAAAGATTGCAGTCGAGGATTCCGGCGAGTATGGCGCCGACGATGATGATCGCGGCCACGACATAGATGCCTTGCGCCGCGCGCACGATCAGGCGGCGGTCGTAGCGGTCGGCGGCGTGCCCGATCAGCAGCGTCAGCACGACCGAGGGCACGAATTGGATGAGCCCGACCAGGCCGAGATCGAAGGCGCTGTTGGTCAGTTCGTAGATCTGCCAGCCGATGGTGACGGCCAGCATGTGATAGCCCAGGGTCGCACTCAGCCGCGCCAGCCAGAACAGCACGAAGGGCCGCTGCTGCAGCAGGCCCGCTTCGGAGGAGGCGGTCATCCTTTCACGCCGTTCAATTCGCGCAGGCTGAGAATCTGCTTGCCATCGGCGGTGAAGTTTTCCGGCGCCAGCCAGCGCTCGAAATTCGCCTTGCGCAGCGGCCATTCGCTGTCGAGCATCGAGAACATCGCGGTGTCGCGGTTGCGGCCCTTGGCGATGACCAGTTGGCGCAATATTCCCTCGTAGATGAAGCCATAGCGCAACGCGGCTCGGCGAGACGCTTCGTTGTAGGAATGACACTTCCACTCGTAGCGCCGGTAGCCAAGCGTCTCGAACGCATAGCGCGCCAGCAGATACTGCGCCTCGGTGCCGAGCGGCGTGCGCTGCAGGGCAGGCGAATAAACGACGTGGCCAACCTCGATGACCCGCATATCCGGGCGGATTTCCATCATCGCCAATATGCCGATGGCGCGGCCATCGCGGTCGACGATCGCGTAGGAGTAGGGGTCGGCGAGCGGCAGACGGCTGGCCACCCAGACCGAAAATTCCGCCTTGTCGGCGAAAGGTCCGTAGCGCGACATGTAGGTCCAGATCGGATCATGGTCTTTGACCACGTCCCACAACGCGTCGGCGTGCTCGACCTTCAGCCGTTCGACGCGGCCATAACGGCCTTGCAGAGTCACGGGGCCTGGAAGCTGTGCCGGTGTGGTGTCAACCGGCGCGCCGATGAGTTGCCCCGTGATGGGGTCGCGATATTCGCTCACGGCGTCTTGCGCTCCGCGGCGGCGTCGAAAAATGCGTTGAGCTCGGCGTTCGTGATCACGCCGGAAAAACTGTCGAAGGTGCCGGTTTCCGCGATGGCGCGCGCCGATTTGATGAAGGCATCCATCGCCACCCGCGCCAGCGTGCCGCCGACGCTGATGCGGCGCACGCCCAGCGCAGCAAGGCCTTTGACGGTGAAACCGAACGCGCCGCTGTTGAGGAAATTGATCGGTTTGGGGTCGACGGCCTCCACGGTGGCCTCGATCTGCTCGGGCGTCTTGATGCCGGGGGAGTAGAGGCAATCGGCGCCGGCGTCGGCAAAGGCTTTCAGCCGGCGGATGGTTTCGGGGAGGTCGGGCCTGCCGCGGATGAAGCCCTCGGTGCGCGCGGTGAAAACCACACTGCCGCCGGCTCTGTCGATGGCTGCACGCGCTGCCTTCACGCGGGCGACCGCTGTGTCGAAATCGTAGAGCGGATTGGCGTCGTCGCCGGTCGCGTCCTCGATCGACAGACCGGCGACGCCGGTCGCAACGCAGCGCGCAACGTTCTCCGCCATGAGGCCGATATCGTCGGCGTAACCGTTCTCGAAGTCGGCGTTGACCGGCAGGTCGGTGGCGTTAGCGATCTCGCGGAAGTGGGCGAGCACTTCGGAGCAGGTGTGCGCGCCATCGGCCAAGCCCTGCGAATGGGCAAAGCCCGAACTTGTCGTCGCCAGCGCCTTGAAGCCGAGGCCTTCGAGATAGCGCGCGCTGCCGACATTCCACGGGTTGGGAATGACGAAGCAACCGCTCTCGTGCAGAGCGCGAAACGCGCGGCGTTTGTCGTCGGGGCTCATCCAAGTTCCTTATCATCGGACGGCGGGCGGGGGAGCTATTTAGCGGATTTTTTCCATTCTGCGTATTCGCGGGTGACGAATTCCGCCGCGCTCTCCACGGCGTCCCGGAAGGCGCGCCGCTCCCGCGTTTTCAGGTCCTTGCGCACGGCGTCCCGCCGGCCTTTCTGACCGAGATGCGCCGCCGCCAATTCCCGGCCCATGGCCCACAACAGGTCAGCGTGGAGCAGGTCGACTTGCGCGGCGACGTCGATTTTATGATTGTTGGGCGAAAGCCGCCGCACCAGCAGATTGCCGCTGGCCTGATACCAAGGGTCCGGCGAACGATAGCGGCCGCGGGCGATGTCGTTCAGACGCAATCCCACCGGGCCGCCTTGTGCGCGCGTCCAACCGGACGCAACCAGCGCCTTGCCCTCGCGCAGCAGCGGGCCGTCGCGCCATGTGCCATAGGCCAGCCAGCGCGGCCGGCCCAAGCTGCCGGTTCCCGCGGTGCGCGGCCAATAAGCCAGGGTCATCGGCTCCGGCAGCGCGTTCGCGAATAATTTGCGCCAGTTGGCCGGCGGCTGGGATGCATTTTTCGCTTTCGACACCTGATGCTGACTCTCGACCTTCTGCCAAAACCTGGCGCGTTCGCCTTCGCTGACCACGAAGCGCGTCCGCAGCCACATGTGCTCGCGGTCGAGAATGAAGGCTTCCGGCGCTTCGATGCCGCGCTTGTAGCCGTCGAGCACACTCGCGCAGATGGTCCTCAGCGAAAGCTGGTCGCGTGCGCTGGCCAGCATGGCGCTGGTGGCCAGCCGCACCACGTCGAGCAGATAGGGCATCTCGGCGGCTTCGTCATAGTCGTTGACGCCCCAGACGACGCGGCCCTCCTGGTCGCGCCAGGTGCCGAAGTTTTCCAGATGGATGTCGCCCACAGCCAGCACGGGCGGCGCGGTGGCGAGATCGGGGCATATTTCCAGGATCTTTTCCGCCCACCGCCAATAGGTGGCGCGCAGGAAACTGAAGGCGCTCTCGGACATCTTCTTATGCTTGCGATCGAGGTCGCTCTCGACCACGCCGCCGCGAAGCTTCGCCGCGAGCCAGATCTCATACTCCCGATTGGCGGCGACAATGCGCGTGGACATTTCCGGCCCCCGTAACTTGTCGGCAAGAATGCGCTGATCCCGGCGGCGTTGGCAATCGGGTGTGCGGCTTCCCCGTTGTGACAGCCTTTGGGTGGTGGCGGTCTCGCGCAGACTGGGCCAGAGTGCGCCGCCAAACCCGCCGGAGGAATGCCGTGGACAGCGCCGATTTCGACGCCTTGGAGCACGAGGCGCGCGCGAAGATGCCGCCGGCATCGTTCGCCTTCTGCGCCGCCGGCGCCGACGACGAGATCAGCGTCGCCGAGAACATCACGGCCTGGCGCGCTTTAAGGCTGCGGCCGCGCGTGCTGCGCAACGTCGAGACGATCGACACCAGCGTCACCGTGCTGGGCCAGAAATTGGCGACGCCGATCATGGTGGCGCCGACGGGGCGGCACAAATTGTTCAACCGTGAAGGCGAAGCCGCCACCGCGCGCGGCGCTGCCGCCGCCGGCGTGCCCTATGTCATGGCCAGCAACGCCAATGTGCTGATCGAGGACGTCGCCGCCGAGCGCAAAACCGCGCCGCAATGGTTCCAGCTTTACTATTGGCCGAACCGCGCAGAGGTCGAGGCGCTGATCGACCGGCTCGCCACCGCCGGCTTCACCGCGCTGGTGCTGACGGTCGATGCGCCGGTGGCGGGCTGGAGCCCGCGCGCCGCGCGCGAGCAGCACGAGCCGTCGCCCGACATTCTCAATATCAACATGCCCGGCTCGCCGATGGCGCGCACCGCCTATCATCCCGACTTCGCCGGCAAGGTGATGTTTCCGGCGACGTGGCGCGAGCTTGAATGGCTGGTGAAGCGCTCGCCGATGCCGGTGCTGGTGAAAGGCGTGCTGCGCGCCGACGACGCGGTGGCCTGCGCCGAGCATGGCGCGCGCGCCATCATCGTCTCCAATCACGGCGGCCGCCATCTCGACACCACGGTGACGACCGCGGTGGCGGTCGCCGAGATCGCGTCGGCGCTGTCCGGCAAGGCGGAAGTCTATGTCGATGGCGGCATCAGGCGCGGCACCGATATCTTGAAGGCGCTGGCGCTCGGCGCGAGCGCCGTGCTGGTCGGCCGTCCGGTCATCTGGGGCCTGACGGTGCACGGCGCCGACGGCGTGCGTGACGTGCTCGAGCATCTGCGCGTCGAGTTGGTGCGCGCCATGCAGCTCAGCGGCACAGCAAGCCTGAAGGATATCACGCGCGATTTGGTGGCGGGCGCGTGATCCCCGAAAGTGGCGACGCGCAAAAAACCTAACACCGGCCGCGCCGGATTATTCCGACAATGAGTTGTGATCGTGTTTGGCTCGAATGTCCTTGTGCCGCCGTGTGCGTTCGCTAGATGACAGCTAGGCCATGTGCCTCATGGAGGACCATCATGTCATCGCCGCTTTCGACTAAAATTCTGGCGAGCGTATTTGGAGTCGTTTTCCTCGCCGCCGCGTCGGCGCCTGCCGACGCCGCCAAACTGCGCAAGCACACCGTTCGGACCGCGCACGTTCAAACGCAGTACCGGGGCCTCGATAAATTCCCGGCCGGCCCGATCTATGCCGGGCCGACCTATCTCGGCGACGATCCGGACCCGTTCATCCGCTCGCAGATCGCCCGTGACGTCAACGCGGTCTATGGCGGCAATAATTGAGTTTGCGATCCGGCCCGCTTGGTATTTGATTTTCCCCGGCTAATCGGGTGAACTGCGCCGCAAAATCAGGGCGCGCGCAGTTCACGACCGTCTGCCGCCGGGGAGAAACGACATGCTGAAAACCATCGCGGCTTTCGACCGCATCGGCGAGGAAAACGCCTTCGCCGTGCTGGCCCGCGCCAATGCTTTGATCGCGCAGGGCCGCGACGTCATCAATCTCGGCATCGGCCAGCCGGACTTCCGTACCCCCGACTTCATTGTCGAGGCCGCGATCAAGGCGCTGCGCGACGGCCATCACGGCTATACGCCGGCGAACGGCATCCCGGCCTTGCGCGAGGCGGTCGCCGCCGACCTGCACAAGCGCTACGCCGTCGAGGTGTCGCCCGACAACGTCATGATCATGCCGGGCGGCAAGCCGACCATGTTCATGTCGATCATGATGTTCGGCGAGCCGGGTGCCGAGATTCTCTATCCCGATCCGGGCTTCCCAATCTATCGTTCGATGATCGAGTTCACCGGCGCCACGCCGGTGCCGGTACCGATCCGCGAGGAGAACGGCTTTGCCTTCTCGGCGGAAGAAACGCTCAAGCTGATCACGCCGAAGACGCGGCTGCTGATCCTCAACTCGCCGGCGAATCCGACCGGGGGCGTCACCGGCAAGGCCGAAGTCGACAAGCTCGTTGCGGGCCTCGAGAAGTGGCCGGACGTCGCCATCATGTCGGACGAGATCTACGACCAGATGACCTATGACGGCGAGAAGCACGTCTGCCTGCTCGCCTATCCGTCGATCCGCGATCGGCTGATTCTGCTCAACGGCTGGTCGAAGACCTATGCGATGACCGGCTGGCGGCTCGGCTATGCGGTGTATCCGGGCAAGCTCTACGACTACGCGCGCAAGCTCGCGGTCAATCTGCATTCCTGCGTCAATGCCTCGGCGCAATATGCGGGCCTGACGGCCTTGAAGGGTCCGCAGGACGAAGTGCGCGCGATGGTCGCGGAGTTCGACAAGCGGCGGAAAGTCGTGGTCGAGGGCCTGAACAAATTGCCCGGCGTGTCGTGCGCCACGCCCAAGGGCGCGTTCTACGCTTATCCCAACATCAAGCGCACCGGCTGGAAGGCGAAGGCGTTGGCGTCGTCGCTGCTGGAAGACGCCGGCGTCGCCATCATCGGCGGGCCGGATTTCGGCATTCTCGGCGAGGGCTATGTGCGGCTGAGCTACGCCAATTCGACCGAGAATATTCTCAAGGCGCTCGGCCGCATGGGCGAGTTTTTGGCCAGCCGCAAGGCGGCTTAAATCAGCTCTTGAACGGGCCATTTCCCGCATCGGCCGGCAGCGGTGAATTCGGATCGTCCTTGGGCGGCTGCGGCCCTCCGTTCGGCGCCAGTTCGTAGATCACGCGCGCGGGGCCGGGCTTGGCGAGCCTGGCGTTCTGCTTGTCGAGCACGTCCCACAACGCCAACAGTACGTCGCTCTTTACGTTGGCGACGCCTGCCGCCGGGTCGGTTATCCAGAACCACAATTCGAATTCAAGCGCGCTGGCGCCGAACGCCGATAACATGCAGGCCGGCGCCGGCCTCTTGGCGACACGCTCGATGCTTTGCGCCGCCGTGACCGCCGCTTCCTGCACCTGGCGCGGATCGCTGTCGTAGGTCGTGTTAAATTTCACCGACAACCGGACAAGATTGCTCGAGTAAGTCCAGTTGGCGACGCGCTGGGTGATGAAGTCTTCGTTCGGAATCAGATACTCGCGGCCGTCGCGGGTATCGACCGAGGTGTAGCGCGCGCCCATGTTGCCGACGCGGCCGAAATGATCGCCGACCGAGATCACGTCGCCCGGCTTGATCGACTTGTCGGCGAGCAGAATAATGCCGCTCACCAGATTGGACACGATCTTCTGCAAGCCGAAACCGAGACCGACGCCGACCGCGCCGGAGAACAGCGCCAGCACCGACAGGTCGATACCCATCGAATTCAGCACAATCACCACCGCGAGGATGATCAACACGATGCGGATCAGCTTGGTGATCAGCACCTGGATCGACGGCGTCAAATCGGTAAAAGATTGCACCCGCTTGTCGAGAAAATTGCCGAGCGCGTTGGCGCCCCACAGGGTGACCAGCAGCAAGGCCGTGGTCTTGAGCAGCAGCAGGGGCGACAGGCGCAAGCCGCCGACCATCAACGACACCGCGGGTGAATCGAGGCTCGCCGTCACCGGATCGAGCAGCCGCAGGATGCTCAGCGCCGCGATGGTCCAGGCCGACACCGTGACGACGCGGTTGACGAAACGATTCTGGATCACGCCGGCGGCGATGTTGATCACCACCCAGGCCGTGGTGAGGCTGATGGCGACGCCCAGCAGATACGTGCGCGGGTTGACGACGTCGGCGCGCAAGGCGGCGCGGATCGCGATGACCACGAGAATAAAGGCGATCGGACTGAGATATGTGACCAGCGCCCGCACCACCATGCGCAGATAAGGCGGCCAGCCCATCGTCAGCGACACCAGGTCGGCGCGCTTGCGGATCGAGACCGAAATGCCGATGGCGATGAGGACCGACAGCCCGATGAGCCCGAGTTGAATCGGCAGCCAGACCGAGGTCAACTCGCTGCGCAAGGTGTGACGCGCCATCGTGAGGAAGGCCGTCAGGGCGTCGTGGAGATCGGAAAAATCCATGCGTTATCCGCTCGTCGAACCGGGCCGCATATGACTATGATTCGCGGCCGAAAGGCACGCGGGCGGAGGTGCCCACAGGTCGTGGCGGCTCAATAAGGCAAGAAGATGCCGGTAATAGGGAAGGAAATGAGCAATGGCTCAGCTATCTGACGAACAGCGGATGATGCGGCAAAGCTGCCGCGATTTCGTCGACGACGTGGTGCTGCCCTTCGTCAAGAAGAACTGGAAGCAGGAATGGTCGATGGAGCCGGTTGGCCGACTGCCGCCCAGCATCCTGGAGGGTGCCGAGAAGGTCGGCATCCGCACCCTCGGCGTGCCGGAAGAGTTCGGCGGCGTCGAACTCGAAAAGGGCACCGAGGTAGCGACCTTCGCCATCATCGCCGAGGAGGTCGCGCGCGGCGATTCAGGCCTGGCCGACAAGCTGGTGCAGAACTGGAAAGTCTCGGTGCTGTTGCGCCAGTTGGCGCCGCGCCATTTGCAGGAGAAATGGTTCAAGCGCCTGGCCGAAGATCCGCAATTTCTGCTGGCGCATTGCATGACCGAGCCGCGCGGCGCGTCGGACCGCTGGCTGCCTTACAACGTGCCGGAAGCGGCGATGCAGACCAAGGCGGTCAAGACCAATGGCGGTTGGGTGATCAACGGCCGCAAGCAGTTCATCTCCAACGGTTACGACGCCGGGCTCTACGTCGTCTATGCTAACACCAATCCTAAGGTCGGCATGATACAAGGAACCTCCTCGTTCCTGGTGCCGCGCGAGACCAAGGGCTTCTCAGTGGAGCGCTGCAACGAGACGCTGGGCTGCCGCTACATGAACAACGGCGAGGTCGCGTTCGACGACATGTTCGTCCCGGACGACCACCTGCTCGCCGAGAACGACGCGTTCGGCAAGGCCGGTATCTATTTCCAGCCCGGCAAGATCATCCAGGCGGCGAAAAATCTTGGCGTCGGCGTGCGCGCCTTCGAGGTGACGTCGGAATATGTGCAGCACTACGTGCAAGGCGGCCGAATCCTGATCAAGCATCAGGCGGTGGCGCTGCGGCTCGCCGACATGGCGGTCCGCATTGAAGCAGTGCGCTCGCTGCTGGAGCGCGCGTCGGCCGCGGTCGATACCCGTGCGCCGAACGCCGAGGTGCTGTGCAACATGGCCAAGGTGTTTGCGTCGGAAGAAATCATGAAAGTCGCGCAGCACGCGGTCGAACTGCACGGCGGCAACGGCATGATGCTGGATTTCGGCGTCGAGAAATTCCTGCGCGATGCGGCGATCTTCCTGCACATGGACGCGTCGGTCGACATCTCCAAGATGAAGATCGTCAAGAACATGTTCCCGCAGACCGCGGGAAAATATGCAGGGCCGGAGTGATGCCTCGCTGTCATTCCGGGGCGCGCCCATAAGCGCGTTCACGCGCGTCTCCGACGCGCTATGGGCGCGAACCTGGAATCCAGAGCTACGTTCTGTGGCGCCCCTGGATTCCGGGTCCGGCGCTTCGCGCCGTCCCGAAATGACGAGTCACCGCACCACAAACCTAAACCCGACGGCGACAATCACCAGGCCGACGACCTGCGGAATGCTCGGCACGATGCCGAGCGCCAGAAAACCGACGACAAGTGCGAAGCCCGGCACCAAAGCCGGGAAGGTCGCGGCGCGTCCGGCGCCAAGCAGAATCACCGAACGGGCGAACAGAAAGATCGGCAGCGCGCCGGCCAAAATTCCCTGCACCAGCGCCTGCAGCAGGTTTTCGGTGAAGCCCATCCGGATCATGTTGTCGAAGCCGACGAACAGAAAATAGAGCGGCGCGAAGACAATGATCGACAGCACACCGACGACGGCCGCTGCGGCCAGACCGGGCACGCGCCACAGCCGCAACAGCGTCCCGAACGATGCCCAGAACACGCCGGCGGCGGCGAACAGCAGGTCGCCGCCGAGTCCGTGTGTGCCGATGGTCGCCAGCGACTCGGCGCCGAACACGACCAGGCCGGCGATGATGACGCCGCCGCCGATGATGCGGTGCAGAGTGGGGCGCTCGCCCAACACCAGCGTCGCCAGAATGAGCCCCGACAAGGCGGCGCAGGCCGGTTGGATGGTGGTGCCGTGCCCAAGCGGCACCAGAATGAATCCGGTGTAGGCGATGAGCGCCTGCGGCGGCCCGGCGAGCATCGTCAGGGCCAGCCCGCGGCCCCAGCCGATGCCGCCCAGTGTGATGATCCCGGCGCGCAGCGCCAGCGGCGTCAGCAGCAATCCGGTCCAGAAGAAGCGGTGGAATGCGAGTTCACCGGGTGAAAATCCGATCGAGATGCCGTGCTTGGCGGCGACAAAGCCCGCGGCCCAGCCGAAGGCCGCTGCAATGCCGAACAAAACGCCGATCAGGATGTCGGACGACTTTGCCGCCGCAGGTTGAGCGATCTGGTCCGGCATATGGGCCAGCTTCCGGTCGGAGGTGACTTGAGCACGGCTGATACTCTAGGATCAGCGGACAAGTCCAATCGTCAAAACAAAACCCTCACATCACCGGGATGGAAGCCTCATGGCGAAGCCACGCAAAGTCATCATCACCTGTGCCGTCACCGGCGCAATTCACACGCCGTCGATGTCGCCGCATCTGCCGATCACGGCCCAGGAGATCGCCGACGCCGCCATCGGCGCGGCCGAAGCCGGCGCCGCCGTCGTGCATCTGCATGCGCGCAATCCGCAGGACGGCCGGCCGGACCAGACGCCGGAAGCCTTCCTGCCCTTCGTCAAGGTGATCAAGCAGCGCTCGGACGTGGTGATCAATCTCACCTCCGGCGGCTCGCCGACCATGATGGTGGAAGAGCGCGTGCGGCCGGCGGCGGTGCTCAAACCGGAAGTCGCTTCGCTCAACATGGGCACGATGAACTTCGGGCTCTATCCGATGATCCCGCGCTACAAGGGCAAGTTCAAATACGACTGGGAAGAGCCGTATTTGGAAAATTCCAAGAAGGGCATGTTCAAGAACACGCTCGCCGATATAGAATTTATTCTGGCCACGTGCGCCGAGAACGGCACAAGGTTTGAAGTTGAATGTTACGATATTGGCCATCTCTATACGCTCAAACACTTCCTTGATCGCGGCCTGATCAAGACGCCGCTGTTCATCCAGTCGGTGTTCGGCATTCTCGGTGGTATCGGCACGCACCCCGAGGACATCATCATGATGAAGCGTACCGCCGACCGTCTGTTCGGGCCGGATACTTTTCATTGGTCGGTGCTGGGCGCCGGCGGCGCCCAGATGCGGGTCGCCGCCATGGCGGCGACGATGGGTGGCAATGTCCGCGTCGGCCTGGAGGATTCGCTGTGGATCGGCGCCGGTAAGCTCGCCGAGTCGAACGCCCAGCAGGTCACCCAGGTGCGCAAAATCCTCGAGGGCCTCGGTCTCGAAATCGCCACGCCCGATGACGCCCGCGAGATCCTCTCGCTCAAGGGCGGCGATAAGGTGAACTTCTAGACCCTGTCAGTCCGGCCCGCGGCGCTCGCGGGCCGGCGGTGACGGGGCGGAAACCAGCGACAACGTTTCCCGTTGCTCTTGGTGGCGCGAATCCCTTCTATAGCGGCGGGAGATTCGTGCATTTATGGCCTCGCTCGACGCTGTCAGTCTCGGGATTTTGCTCGGCAGTTTGCTGATCTTGGCCGGCATCCTGTCGAGCCTGATCGCGTTGCGGTTCGGCGCGCCATTGCTGCTGGTGTTCCTCTTGGTCGGCATGCTGGCGGGCGAGGGCGGTCCCGGCGGCGTTAAATTCGACGATGTAACGACCGCCTATACCGTCGGCTCGATCGCGTTGGCGCTGATCCTGTTCGATGGCGGCCTGCGGACGCGCCTTTCCACCTTCAAGAGCGTGCTGGCGCCGTCGATGATCTTGGCGACGGTCGGTGTCTTGGTCACCACGGTGCTGACCGCGCCCGTCGCCAAATTCGTACTCGGCATTGGCTGGATCGAGGCGATGCTGATCGGTGCGGTCGTGGCCTCCACAGACGCGGCGGCGGTGTTCCTGCTGATCAATTCCGGCGGCCTGCGGCTGCGCCCGCGCGTGCGCGCCACCCTCGAAGTGGAATCCGGCTCCAACGATCCGTTCGCGGTATTTCTGGCGCTGCTGCTGGTCGAAATTTTGCTGGTCGGGAACCAGAGCTGGAGCCACGCGCTGGTGACATTCCTCCGCGATGCCGTCCTCGGCGGCATCATCGGAGTCGCCGGCGGGCGGGTCATTACCCTGGTGTTGAACCGGGTGAACCTGGCGCAGGGCCTGCACGCGCCGTTCGTGGCGGTCAGCGCCTTGGTGGTGTTCGCTTTCGCCAACGCGGTTCATTCATCGGGATTTTTCGCCGTCTATCTGGCCGGCCTAGTGGTCGGCAACCGGCAGACGCGAGCGCACAACTCGGTCATCGTCTTTCTCGACGCGGTGACGTGGCTGGCGCAGATCGGGATGTTCGTGCTGCTCGGCCTCCTGGTCTGGCCGGAGCGGCTGGCGAGTAGCCTGCTCGGCGCGATCGTTGTGGCGCTGGTGCTGATGTTCGTGGCTAGGCCGGTGGCGGTATTCCTGTGCCTGGCGCCATTCAGGTACCCATGGCGCGAGAAGCTGTTCATCTCCTGGGTCGGCTTGCGCGGCGCGGTCGCGATCTTCCTGGCGTCGATCCCGCTGCTGGTCGGCCTGCCCGGGGCCTACGTCTATTTCGATGTGGCCTTCGTCGTCGTGCTGTTCTCGCTGCTGGTGCAGGGCTGGACCGTGGCGCTCGCCGCCCGCAAGCTGCACATCTCGCACACCCGCAGCGATCCGGTACCGCGCCGCATCGAGCTCGATCTGCCGGGCCAGTTGGCGCGCGAGATCGTCGGCTATCCGGTGCCGGCCAACAGCCCGTATCTGCGCCGCGGGCTTATACCGAACTGGGCGCGGCCGACGCTGGTGGTCCGCAACGAGGAAATCCTTACCCCGGCCGAGGCCGATCCGGTGCGCGAGGGCGACTATGTCTATCTGCTGGCGCCGCCGGAAAAGGCGCAGGCGCTGGACCGTTTCTTTGTCACGATGGCGCCGCCAACCGCGCCCGATCCGCGGCTGCTCGGCGACTTCTTCGTCACCGGGACGGCGACGCTTGGCGCGCTGGCGGATATTTACGGGCTACAAGTTGCCGCGGACCATACGGAAGTGTCGCTCGCGGAATTCTTCACGGAAAATCTCGGCCGCCGCGCCAAGGAGGGCGACATCGTCCAGCTAGGGCCGATCGCTTTGCTCGCGCATAAAGTCGAGAAGGGTCACGTAACCACGGTCGGGTTGCGGCTGGCCGAACCCGAGGCCCAGACCGACGTCGTCAGCCGCGCCAAGGCGCTCTGGCATCGCCTGCAGAAGTGGATTGGCTAACGCGCGCGGCCGGCGAGCAAGGCGCCGTTCTGGATGGCCCAGAAGCCGCCGAACAGTGCACCGGTCCAGAACAAATCGCCCAGCAGGGTCTTCTCGAGGAACGGCAGCGCCAGGACGTAGCACTGCGTCAGACCCGCGAGATTGAGCGGATACATGCCGCTGAAGGCCCAGACCGCGCCGTTCGAGAGCACGAAGAACAGCAACGAGGACACGACAACCGTGGCGATGGTCGGCAGCACCGTGTTCCAGCGGCGCGTTGCGATGCCCAAAATCGCCGGAATCGCGATGGCGGCGAAGCCGACGGCCTGGATGCGCCAATCTTCACCCGGCAGTGCCACGTCGCTGAGGATCATGCCGAGCACGGGAACGATGATGGCGAGGACGGGAATGTGCAGGACGCGGGCGGCGAACAGGCCGCTTGCGGCGACCGGCAGGAAGCCCGGCGCGTGCGGCAACAGGCGGGACGCCACAATGAGGGCGACCAGGAAAGCCACCAGGCCTAAGTCCATCCACAAGTCGTTGCGGGTTTTGGTCGGCTGCATCGCTTCAGTCCTCATGCGGTCCCAATTTGATTTGTGCATAGCACAAGGCAAGGCCGGTTTCTATCGCTCCGGCATGGCTCTTTAGGGGCGGCTTTCGGCCCAGCCGGCGATGATCTGCGCCAGTTGATCGAGCCCTTCAGTCAGCGCCGCCGGGCCCGGCTGCAGAATGAGCGTCGATTTGACCTCGCGCAGCCAGCCGGACGCGACTGCAGGAACTTGCGCGAAGCCCGGCCTTGCCGCGACCTTGGCGGGCACGAATTTCTTGCCGCACCACGAGCCAACAATGATATCCGGCGCGGCTTCGATAACCTCGGCCTGCGACACGATGCGGTCCTTGGCGTTCTTGCGCGCAGCGAGATGCGGAAACACATCAATGCCGCCGGCCACCTCGATCAACTCCGAGACCCAGGCGATGCCAGAAATCATCGGCTCATCCCACTCCTCGAAATAGACCTTTGGGCGGCGCGGCAGCTTCATCGCGCGTTCGCGCACGGCGTCGACATGCGCGGCGAGCGAACGCGCCAGTGCGTCGGCCTTCTCCGGCTGGCCGACCAGCGCGCCGAGCGTGCGGATCAGGTCGAAGATGCCGGCGACGTCGCGCTGGTTGAAGGCATGCACCGCGATGTTGGCGCGGATCAGTTCGGCGACGATATCAGCCTGCAGATCGGAAAAGGTCAGCACCAGGTCGGGTTGGAGCGCCAGGATCTTCGGCATGTCGGCGGAGATGAAGGCCGAGACCCGGGGCTTTTCCTTGCGCACGCGCGCCGGACGCACCGCGTAGCCGGACACGCCGACGATGCGGGCGTCCTCGCCGAGCAGATACAGCGTCTCGACGGTCTCTTCAGTCAGGCAGACGATTCGGGAAGGAGGGAACATGGCGAGAGCATAGCGCATTCCTCCGCTCATTCCCGCGCAAGCGGGAAGGTGGATTCACATTCGAAGTGCAACACTTGTGAGAAGGCCTCGGCCGGGGTTCTCCAGTCAAGGCACTTTCGCGGGGTGTTGTTGTAGGCGGCCACGAGCGAACGGAAGCGGGCGTTCGGCAGGGTGGCGAGATCGGTTTTGCGCGGGATAAAGCGGCGCATGCGGCCGATGGCGTTCTCGATGCCGCCTTTCTGCCAAGGCGCGTAAGGGTCGCAGAAAAAGGTCTCAACGCCGAGCCTGTGAAGCTTGTTATGTCGGGCGAACTCGGTGCCGTTATCGAAGGTAACGGTTCGGCGCAGGTGAAGCGGCAGCGTGGCGAAGATCGCGCCTAGGTGACGGGCGATGCGGTCGGCTTGCTTGTTGGATGGCCGCATGGCGATGAGCAAGCGCGATTGCCGCTCGTGCACGGTCAGCACGGCCTGGCCGTATTTGGAGAACAGCATCAGGTCGGCTTCCCAATGGCCGGGCGACTGGCGGTCGGCGGCATCGGGAGGGCGTTCCGACAAGGGAATCCGGCCTTCGATGAAGCTGACGGAGCCACCGCCTTTGCGGCCACGACAGCCGCGCTTGCTCTTGGCCCGCGGCAAGTAGTGACGCCAGCGATAGTCCTTGTGACGGGCGATCTGCGCGTAGATGAAGCGGTAGATGGTCTCGTAGCTGATGATCTTGCGGCCGTTCTCACGGGCGAGCCGGCCGGCGATCTGCTCGGGCGACCAGCCTTGCGCCAGACGATCGAGGACGGTCTGGCGCAGGCCGGTCTCGCGTTCGAGGCGCGATCCCGTCCAGCGCCGCGCCCTCGTCTGTTGCTGCGCAAAATTCGGCTTGTAGCCAGCCTGGCGGCTGCGGTTGCGCTTTATCTCCCGAGCAATGCTCGATGGCGCGCGATCCAGAGCTGAAGCGATTTGCCGGATCGAGCGGCCATCAGCCGAAAGACGGGCAATCTCGCATCGGTCGTCCAGCGATAGCTGCCGATACCTGCGTCCCATGGCAACACCCCCTGACCAAGGTGTTGCACTTCGTTTGTGAACTCAGGGAATCCAGGGCTATGAACTCGGACTTTGTTATCTGGCCCTGGGTCCCCGCTTTCGCGGGGACGAGCGGGTTAGTTGCCGAGCAACTCCACTCCGCCGGTCGCGACGACGCGGCCGCCTTCCAGCGTCACCACGCGGGTGGCAATCTGGCGGACTTCCGCCGGATCGTGGCTGACATAGATCATCGGCACCTTGGCCTCGTCGCGTAGCCGCTCAAGATACGGCAATATCTCCTGCTTGCGCGCGGCGTCGAGCGAGGCCAGCGGTTCGTCGAGCAGCAGCAGGCGGGGCTTCATCAGCAGCGCGCGGCCGAAGGCGACGCGCTGGCGCTCGCCGCCGGACAGTTTACCGGGCCGCCGGTCGAGCAGGGGACCGATATCGAGCAGATCCACCGCATGCGCGAATGCCGCCGGATCTTCGGCAAGGCCGTTCATCCAGCGTCCGTAAGAGAGGTTGTGTTTGACCGACAGATGCGGAAACAGGCGGCCTTCCTGAAACACCGTGCCGATGCGCCGCCGCCACGCTGGCGCGTTGATACGCGCGCCACCGTCGAACAGCACTTCATCATCGAGCGCGATCCGGCCGCGGTCGGGCTTCAGCAGTCCGGCGATCATGTTGATGATGCTGGTCTTGCCGGCGCCGGACGGGCCGAACAGAACAGTGGCGCCGCTCTCGCTCGCGAACACCACGTTGAGCGCAAAGTCGCCGAGCTTTTTTTCGATTTCCACGACGAGCATGTTACGGAGCGTCCCCCGTCCGCTCATTCCCGCGCAAGCGGGAATCCAGGGGCCAAAAGTTTGGCCGTTCGTTGAAACCCTGGGTCCCCGCTTTCGCGGGGACGAGCGGGAAAATGATCGGGCTCATTTCGTTACGCTCCGTGCAAGCGCGCAGCGGCGCGGCGGGCCAGCCATTCCGATGCGATTAAAGCCGCCATAGAGATGACGATGGAGACGAGCACCAGTTGCAGCGCCGCGCGGTCGCCGTCCGGCACTTGCGTGAGCGTGTAGATCGCCGCCGAGATGGTCTGCGTTTCGCCGGGAATATTGGAGACGAAAGTGATGGTGGCGCCGAACTCGCCGAGCGCCTTGGCGAAGCCGAGCATCGCGCCGGCGATGACGCCAGGCAGCGCCAGCGGCAGCGTCACGGTGGCGAATTTCCAGAAGCTATTGGCGCCAAGCGTCGCCGCTGCATCTTCCAGCCGCCGATCGATGGCCTCGATCGACAGCCGGATCGGCCGCACCACCAGCGGAAACGCCATCACCCCGCAGGCCAAAGCCGCGCCAGTCCAGCGGAACGAGAATACGATGCCGAGGTTATCGGCGAGCCAGGCGCCGACCGGCGCTTTGCGGCCGAGCGTGATGAGCAGCAGATAGCCGGTGACCACCGGCGGCAGCACGAGGGGCAGATGAACCAGCGCGTCGAGCAGCGACTTGCCCCAGAACTCCTTGCGCGCCAGCACATAGGCGATCGCGATGCCGAACGGCAGCGACACCGCGGTCGCGACCAGCGCGATCCGCAGCGAGAGCTGAACGGCGACCCAGTCCTGGGGGGAAAGATCGAGCACGCGCTGGTTTACTACGACACCGGCTTGTTGAGGAAACTGAAGCCGTATTTCTCGAAAATCGTCTTAGCTTCGTTGCCGCGCAGGAAATTGAGATATTTTCCCGCGTCGGCTTTGGCGCTCGCTGTCGCCGCGACCGGATAAATGACCGGCGGATGCGAGCCGTCCGGAAACACGCCGACGATCTTTACCTTCGGTTCGACCTTGGCGTCGGTCTCGTAGACGATGCCGACCGGCGTTTCGCCGCGCGCGACAAACGACAACGTGGCACGCACGTTTTCCGCCATCGCCAGCTTGGGTTCCGCGGCGGCCCAGCCGCCGAGCTTTTCCAGCGCCGCCTTGGCATAGAGTCCGGCCGGTACGGCTTTCACATCAGCCACAGCAATACGGCCATTGCCGGCGAGCTTGGCGATGTCAAAGCCTTGGCCGATCGTCACCTTGTCGAGTTTTGAGTCGAGTGGAGCAATGAGGACCAGTTTGTTGCCGAGCAGATTGACGCGGCTGTCCGGCTTGATCAGGTTTTTCTGCGCGACGTAGTCCATCCACTGCAGATCGGCGGAGACGAAAACGTCGGCCGGTGCGCCGCTTTCGATCTGCTTGGCCAGCGCCGAACTCGCGGCATAGCTGGCGACGACTTTGGTGCCGGTGGCTTTGGTGAAGGCGGCGTTGGTGTCGTCGAGCGCGTTCTTCATTGAGGCGGCGGCGAACACCGTGAGCGTCTGTTCCTGCGCAAACGCATGGGCCAGCGGCAACGCCGCGACCAGCGCGGCGGCGAAAACTCGGGCAAAGCGAAACATGGCGGCGCTCCTTGAATACGTACGCGAGCTACGGCGAACGCCGCGCAAGCGATGTGCATTTTCAAATGAGACCGTTGCGGAAGCGCCGTTCCGGCAAACGAAGCGCGCTTACGGCGGGCTTCGGGTCGCTGGAACAAGCGTAGCAGGGGCGAGCCTACGCGGACAAGTTATGTTTTAGTCCTGCGTCACCACGACGCCGATTTCCTTTGCCGTCATGTTGCTCAGCGTAATGACGAACGGCGCCTCTCTTTAGTCGACCGCGATCATGACGTCGGATGCCTTGATCACGACGATGGCGCTGCCGCCGGCTTTCAGACCGAGGTCGTCGACCGCCTCGTTGGTGATCGACGAGGTGACCACCTGACCCGGCGCGATCTCGACCCGGATGTGGGACGTGGTCGCGCCTTTCTTGACGTCGAGAATCTTGCCCTTGAATTGATTGCGCGCGCTGATCCGCATGACGGCTCCTTGCGATTTCAATAGAAACGCGCACGGCGGTTGCCGCGTGCGGTCGGACAATTTCTGTTTCGACAATCCGGAAGCGCCGTTCCAGACACGAGGCAGGCGCACAGCGAGCCTCGGGTCAGCAACGAGCCTAGCAAGCCTTCGCCGGGTTGTCATTTATGGCGAAGGCGGCGCGCCAAACGCACTTTCTTATCCCTCCCCTGAAAGGGGAGGGTCGCTCGCGTTAGCGAGCGGGGTGCGGTCACATTTTAGATCGCCCCCACCCGGCCCCGCATTCGCTCGCCACCCTCCCGAAGACGGGGAGGGATAAAAAACGACTCTCCGCTAAAAAATCCTATTGACTGTATTTGTGCCTAGGCTTATAGTCAATACATCCCGCCCTCACTACGAGGGGCGTTTGATCAGCGTCTTCAGACGTTGGGCGGGGAGCGGTGGCCGGAAGGCGCGTTGGAGATTCGACGCACATGCCCTCCCGGCGGTCCAAGCCGCGTTCGGTCCGGCGTGCTTGCCGCACGTTAGGGCCCCCTGACGGCCCGGTAGGCCGATGCATGCCTGTCAGGGCATGCGGCCGAGTGGCCGGGGCTCGCCGGTGGAGTGTCGTGGCATTTGTAACTGATGCAGCGAACGAACGGGTCTACCACCGAGACCAAACGCGGAGCAAACCTCAAACATCGCGCGCGGGACGCCGGGTAACCGGCACTCCGTGGTGACTAACTCGTGTGAATCTAACTCACACTCACACGAGGCTGCGGGGTCGTCGTGACCCCGGCGTTCC
>Ga0193699_10000358_pt1 | contig 20613 bp, 14 predicted proteins | sample L3c2metaG_FD_160095 | JGI IMG/M metagenome (GOLD analysis project Ga0193699, IMG submission 160095) | Soil microbial communities from a riparian zone of the East river system, Colorado, United States - L3c2 | ecosystem: Environmental > Terrestrial > Soil > Riparian zone | place: USA: East...
CTCGGCGATCAGCTTGACGCGCGAGAGGGTGGGGTCCTGCTGCATGATGTCGAAGAACGCCGACAGCTTGTCCACGTCGTACATCTCGCGCGCCAGCACGGGCGCGAGGTCGAACCGGAAGCCGTCGACGTGCATCTCGTCCACCCAGTAGCGCAGCGAGTCCATCACGAGCTGGATCGTGCGCGGGTGCAGCATGTTGAGCGAGTTGCCCGTGCCGGTGAAGTCGGTGTAGAAGCGCTTGTTCTCCGACTCCAGCCGGTAGTACGTCGTGTTGTCGATGCCGCGCATCGACAGCGTGGGGCCGAGGTGGTTCCCCTCGCCGGTGTGGTTGTAGACGACGTCGAGGATCACCTCCAGGCCGGCCGCGTGCAGCGACTTCACCATGGACTTGAACTCGTACACCTGGTTGCCCAGCCCGCGCGTGGCGTACCGCACGTCGGGGGCGAAGAAGCCGATCGAGTTGTAGCCCCAGTAGTTGTTGAGCCCCCGCTCGGCGAGGTGCCGGTCCACGACGAACTGGTGCACCGGCAGGAGCTCGAGGGCCGTGACGCCCAGGCTCTGGAAGTACTCGATCATCGGCTCGCTGGCGAGGCCCAGGTAGGTGCCGCGCAGCTCCGGGGGCACGTCGGGATGGCGCTGGGTCATCCCCTTCACGTGACACTCGTAGATGATCGTGCGGTTGTACGGGATGTGGAGGGGCCCGTCGTCCTCCCACGTGAAGGCGTTGTCGATCACGACCGACTTCGGCACGCCGCCCGCCGAATTGTCGGGGTCGGGCACGAGGTCTCCCTTCGGGTTCCCCACCCGGTACGAGAACAGGTCGTTGCTCCACTTGATCGCGCCGGTGATCGCCTTGGCGTACGGGTCGATGAGGAGCTTGGCCGGGTTGAAGCGGTGTCCCCGCTCCGGCTCGTACGGCCCGTGCACGCGGTAGCCGTAGTACTGGCCCGGCCGCGCGTCGGGGAGGTAGCAGTGCCATACCTGGTCGGTGCGCTCGGTGAGCCAGATCTTCGCCGCCTCGTCGGTGTCGTTCTCGTCGCGGAAGAGACAGAGCTCCACGCCGGTGGCGTGCTCGGAGAAGAGGGCGAAGTTGACGCCGGTGCCGTCCCAGCTGGCACCCAATGGATAGGGACGACCGGGCCAGACGCGCATCGTCATCGCCCGCTCTCGGAGAAATCGCGCACGTACACCGCGGCGCTCCACGCGGGGAGGCGCACGGAACGGACTGGGTGCTCGGGGTGGGGCGATGGCGTCAACAGTCGCTTCGGGGCGTCGGTCACGTCTTTCTCCGGCTCGGCGGCCGCGATGGAGTGTACCAGAAGTCCGGAGCCGCCGTAGCCCTCGGCGTCCGTGCCGAGGCGCAGCCGCCACGCCTGGCTCGCCTGGGCGGGGACGGGAATGTCCTGCGGGTAGCCGCACAGGTTGAATGCATACCACAGCGCGCGCTGGCCGCGCACCGCGTCGAAGATGTCGTCCGCGAACGGCATCTCACGGTAGACGGTGCACCAGTCGGCGCCGCCCTCCACGTGCGCCACGCTCGCGCCGGGCCGCATGGCCGGCTCCTCGCGCCGGAGCGCGAGCAGGTCCGAATAGAGGCGGAGCATCCGCGCGCCCTCGTCCGTGCCGCGGCGAGACCACTCCAGCCGGCTGCGGACGAAGGTGTCCTCGTCCTGTGGATCCGCCGGCGTGCCGAGCGTGCCGAGGACGTCGAGCTCGTTCCGGCGTCCCTCGCGCACCGCCTCGACGAGCTCGGGATCGCCGTGCTCGACGAAGTAGAGGAAGGGCGCCGTCTCGCCGTACTCCTCGCCCATGAACAGGAGCGGAACGTAGGGCGAGAGCAGCACGAGAGCCGCGGCCAGCCGCGCGCGATCCGGCGGAACGAGCGACGCCAGCCGCTCGCCGCCCGGACGGTTGCCGATCTGATCGTGGTTCTGCGCGCACACGATGAACCGCTGTCTCGGCACGCCGGCCGAGGAGCGGCCGTGGGTGCGGTCGCGGTGCGGCGCGTAGCGCCTCGCGTAGAAGAACGGCTCGCGATAGACGTCGGCGATCGTCGCCGTCCCCTGGAAATCCTGGTAGTAGCCGTGCCGTTCGCCGGTGAGCGCGGTGTGGATGGTGTGATGCACGTCGTCGGCCCACTGCGCGTCCATGCCATAGCCCCCTTGGGCCGGCGGACGTATGAGCCGAGGGTCGTTCAGGTCGCTCTCGGCCACCAGCTGGATCTTGCGCCCCAGCCGGCGCCCCAGCTCGTGCACCTCGTCGGACAGCTCCTCCAGCAGCTGGAGCGCCCCGAAGTCGAAGATGCCCTGCACGGCGTCGAGCCGCAGGGCGTCGATATGGAACTCCGTGATCCAGTACAGCGCGTTGTCGTGCACCCAGCGGCGGACCGCGTCGCTGCCCGGGCCGTCGTAGTTCATCGCCCGCCCCCACAGCGTGCGGTAGACCTCCGTGAAGTACGGCCCGAACTGGTCGAGGTAGTTCCCCTCCGGCCCCACGTGGTTGTACACGACGTCGAGCACGACGCCGATCCCCAATTGGTGCGCGGCGTCGACGAACCGCTTGAGCTCGACCGGCCCGCCGTAGGCATGGTGCGGCGCGAAGAGGTGGACGCCGTCGTACCCCCAGTTGCGGCGCCCCGGAAACTCGGCCACGGGCATCAGCTCCACGGCCGTGACGCCGAGCGCCAGCAGCTCCGGCAGTCGCGCCGCCGCGGCGGCGAAGGTGCCCTCCGGAGTGAAGGCGCCAACGTGCATCTCATAGATCACGAAGTCGGGCAGCGCGACGCCCGGCCAGCTCTCGTCGTGCCACTCGAAGGCGTTCGGGTCCACCACCTCCGAGAGCGCGTGCACCCCCTCGGGCTGCGAGCGGCTCACCGGATCGGGGAGCGGGTCGCCGCCGTCGAGGCTGACGCCGTAGCGGTCGCCCGCCTTCACCCCCGCGACATCGGCGGTGAACACCCCGCGTTCGCCGACGCGCCGCTCCAGCTCGTGCTCGCCGGCCGCGTCTCCCGTCGCGATCACGACGACGACGCGCTTCGCGTTCGGCGCCCACACACTGAACGAGGCGCCGGTGCCAGTGATGGTCGCGCCACGGCGCAGCCTCCACGCCGCGCGCTCCGTGCCCGCCTCCTCCTCGTCGTCTGCGTCCGTGCGGGGTTCCATCGTCGCCGTCATGCGCTTTCCGCAGCCACCGCGCCCAGCCGCGCCTGCCCGCCAGGCCGCGCGAGCTTGAACCACATGAAATCGCGACCGTTCAGAGTCAGCAGGTAGGGAAGCTCGCCGATCTTCGGGAACGCCTGACCGCTCCACAGCTCCATCGGCGCCCATCCGTTGAACTCGCGGAGGTCGAGCTCGACGTACTGCGCATGGCGCGCGAGGTTGTTCACGCAGAGCATGATCTCGTCCTCGTGCCGGCGCAGGAAGGCGAGCACGCGGCGGTTCTGGGGCGCCAGCGGCTCGAACGTTCCGCGGCCGAACGCGCGATATTGCCGGCGCAGGCGGATGATGGCGCGCATCCATTGGAGCAGCGACGTCGAGGTGATCTCCTGAGCCTCGACGTTCACCGTCTGGTAGCCGTACGGCGGGTCGGCGATGACCGGGAAGTAGAGCGCCGCGCTGGGCACGGAGGAGAAGCCGGCGTTCCGGTCCGCCGTCCACTGCATCGGCGTGCGCACGCCGTTGCGATCGCCGAGGTAGACGTTGTCGCCCATGCCGAGCTCGTCGCCGTAGTAGAGCACGGGCGAGCCGGGCAGCGACATCAGGAGGCCGTGCATCAGCTCGATCTCCTTGCGGCCATTCTCCATCAGGGGGGCGAGGCGCCGGCGGATGCCGAGGTTGATGCGCATGCGCCGATCCTTGGCGTAGGCGTTGTACATGTAGTCGCGCTCCTCGTCGGTCACCATCTCGAGCGTGAGCTCGTCGTGGTTGCGGAGGAAGACCGCCCACTGGCACTGCGGCGGGATGGGCGGGGTGCGCGCCATGATGTCCACGATCGGCGTGCGATCCTCCGCCGCCACCGCCATGTACATGCGCGGCATCACCGGAAAGTGGAACGCCATGTGGCACTCGTCCCCGTCCCCGAAGTACTGCCGCACCTCGGTGGGCCACTGGTTCGCCTCGGCGAGGAAGATCCTCCCCTCGAACTCCGTGTCGAGCACCGCCCTCATCTTTTTCAGGACGGCGTGGGTCTCGGGCAGGTTCTCGCAGTTCGTGCCCTCGCGCTCCACGAGGTAGGGGATCGCGTCGAGACGCAGGCCGTCCACCCCCAGGCGCATCCAGAAGCGCATGACGTCGAGGATGGCATCCAGCACGGCCGGGTTGTCGAAGTTGAGATCGGGCTGATGGCTGAAGAAGCGGTGCCAGTAGAACTGCTGGGCCACCGGATCCCACGCCCAGTTGGAGGTCTCCGTGTCGGTGAAGATGATGCGGGCGCCGGCGTATTTGTTCGGGTCGTCGCTCCAGACGTACATGTCGCGCTCGGGCGATCCTCTGGGGGCCACCCGCGCGCGCTGGAACCAGGCGTGCTGGTCGGAGGTGTGGTTGATGACCAGCTCGGTGATGACCTTCAGGCCGCGCGCGTGCGCCTTGTCGAGCAGCTCCTTGAAGTCCTCGATCGTCCCGTAGCTTGGATTGACGTCGGTGTAGTCGGCGATGTCGTAGCCGTCGTCCTTGAGGGGCGAGGGATAGAACGGCAGCAGCCAGAGGGCGGTGACGCCGAGCTCGGCGATGTAGTCGAGCTTGTCGATCAGGCCGCGGAAGTCGCCGTAGCCGTCGCGGTTGGAGTCGCGAAAGGCCTTGACGTGGAGCTGATAGATGACGGCGTCATGGTGCCACGAGGGGTCAGGCGGGCGGTCGGGCATACGGCAGGGCGCAGGGCAACAAACAGGCCGGTGCCCGCGCTCCTCTTACGCGCTCATCAAACCATCACCTATTTCCCTCCCTCTGATGCCTCCTGACCTCGGTCTCGTCTCGCGCGTCTCGGATGCCCTGCTCGCCCGGGGTGAGCGCGGCGTGCGGCAGAAGAACGTCTTCGGCGGCCGCGGCTTCCTGCTCGGGAAGTCGACGTTCGCAATCGTGTGGGACGACTCGCTCATCGTGAAGACGGCGAAGGCCGAGTACGAGGCGCTGCGCGGGGAATCGGGCGTGACCCCATTCGCTCCCGACGGCGAGAAGCCGATGAGCACCTGGCTCGTCGTGTCGCCCGACGTGATCGCCGACGATCCGGAGCTCGCCGAGTGGCTCGCTCGCGCCCTGCGCGGGGTTCGTTGAGATCACCCCGGGCAGCGGATCCGGCGCGCCACCACCGGCACCGCCGGTGCGGCGTGGAGTCCGCTCTCGGCGGCCGTCGCGGCGGCGGAGTCGGTTGGCGCCGGTGCGCTCGCCGGCGCGGGCATGCGCCGCTGTGGCATGGCGCGCCGGCGAGCGCCGGCCGCATCGGCCCGTGATTCCACCCCTGTCCCCGTCGTCACCACCGACTCGAGCTGCATCGTGGCCTGCCGCGAGCGCATGACGCCGGCGCGGGCCTCACCGGCCGCACCGAGGGCCAGCGTTCCCTCGTAGCCGAGCCGGCGCAAGCGGAAGAGAAGACTGTCCTCGCCGGCGCGGACGACGGCCGCAGACGCCTCCGTCGCCTGGCCGTCCGGCCGAAGCACGCGCGCGGCCTGCCCGCCCGCATTCAGCGCGACGACGAGCGGCAGCGCGACAGGCTGCCAGGGGCGCCGCCACTGGCGCCGAGGCGCCCGCGACGCCCATCGGCGGCGACGCGATGCTGTCGGCGCGCTTCGCCGCCGCAACCGTGGGATCGGCGATCGTCTCGCGCAACGGCGCGCGCACCTTTCTCGTATTGGCCTGATCGGCCGAGAAGCCGGCCACCGACTCCCGCTGCGCCTGCACGGTGGCACGGCCCACGGCCACGCGCGTCGGCGCGGTGCGATCGGCGACGTCGGTGCTCGGCGCGAGCTCGGGCACCGGCTGTCCCGCGCCGGGTGCAGGCCCGACCTCGCGACGCGGCTGTGCCTTCGCGACGTTGCGCGCCACGGCCGAATCGAGGAGCGCATCGCGCGGCGGCGGCGCCGGCGCGGTGGGTGCCGGGCTCGAGGCCCCCTGCTTCGCTCGCGCTGCCGACGTCGCGACGTCGCTCCGCATCACGCGCAACGCTTCCGTGTCCGGCACGGTGCGGCGATAGGTGAGCGAGACGCCGAGCGCGACGAGGATCGTCGCGGCGATCGCGGCGCGCTTCGGCGTGACGCGCAGCTTCCGCCACGCGCGGCTCGCGCCCGTCGTCGCCGCCGGCGCGGCGGGGGTCTGTCCCCACGCCGGACCCGTGGCCGACGGCACGTCGTCCAGCGCATTCACCACACGCGACGCGCCAGCGATCAGGCCGCGCGCCTCGGCCACCCGCTCGGCGCACTCCCGGCACGCCGCGACGTGCGACGCCAGCGCCTGCGCCGTCGCGTCGTCCAGCGCGCCGTCGAGCCAGGCGTGGATCGTTCCCTCGTCGGGATGTTCGCTCCGTGCGTCGTCGTCCATCGGTCGCACTCCTTCTCCGTCCCTCATGCGGGCCGCACGCTCTGCTCCGCCTGGAGCTCCTCGTACGCCTCCATCAATCGCCGTCGCGCTCGCGACAGCGTCGTCCCCACCGAGCCCACGGAGAGATCCAGCGCCGCGGCGATCTCGTCGTAGCTCAGCCCTTCCTCGCGCATCAGCAGCGCGTCGCGGTCGCGCTCGGCCAGCGCCTCCACCGCGCGTCGTGCCAGCGCCTGCTCCGTCGCCCGCTCCATCGACGTCGGCTCCGGGTCGACGACCGCGTCGGCCTTCGTCTGCTCGTGCAGCAGCTCGAGCCGCTGCCGGCGCCGCGCGTCGCGCCGCGTCTCGTCGCGCACGAGGTTGCTCGCCACGGCGAACAGCCACGAGCGGTCGCTGGTGATCGACTCCTGCTTCAACGCGCGCACGAACGTCTCCTGGGCCACCTCCTCCGCCCAATCCCGATCGCCGAGCCGGCGCGTGAGGAAACGGACGAGTGGGGCGTGATACTCGGCGAACAGCTTCGTGAGGCGCTCGGGCGACACCATGCACGGAACATGGCGCGTCTCACGACAGTCTGACAGTCTGACAGTCGGACGGTCGGACGGTCAGTCAGGAGACGCCACCGGACGCGGAGCTTGCACACCTGGCATATCCGTTGCCGCTTCGGTCCCCAGCCACGCGCGCACCGGCGCGCCCAAGACGTAGCCCGGCATCCTTGCCATATGAATATCAATTGATAGATATGGCCATGCCCCTTACCCCTGACCGTGCCCGCGCCGTCGCGGCGGCCCGCTTTCGCGCCCTCGGCGACGAGACCCGGCTCCGGCTCCTCGAGCACCTCACCACCGGCGAGCGCAACGTCGGCGAGCTGATGGACCTCACGGGGCTCGGCCAGTCCCTCATCTCCCACCACCTCCGCTCCCTCCGCGAGGCGGGGCTGGTCCACGACCGGCGCGACGGACGGTGGATCTACTACTCCATCGCCGAGCCGGCGCTCGCGTCCACCCGACTCACGATCTACGAGCTGGAACCGCTCCGGGCGTCGAATAGGTGACGAACCTCGTCACGACGGCCGTGAGGCGGGGCCACGTGAGGCGTGCGGCGGGAATGTCGTCCTGAGCGTTAGCGAGGGACCTGCACGTGCGGGTCCTTCGCTGCGCTCAGGACGACGGCTGAGGTGCGGGTCCTTCGCTGCGCTCAGGACGACGGCTGAGGTGCAGGTCCTTCGCTGCGCTCAGGACGACAAACAGGTGCAGGTCCTTCGCTGCGCTCAGGACGACAGCTGGCCTCCTTCCCCCTCGGCGTCCGTGGTGTCATCTTCCCCGCCGACCAACGAACCAGGAGCACGGAGCACGATGACCGCGAACAACCCTGTCCAGGAGCTCGAGGACCGCGTCGCGAAGTTGCAGCGCGCCGTCTACTACCTCATCTGGAAGCGCACCGGCTTCGGCGAGCAGTGTCTGCACTGCGGCCACGCCTATCCGGGCCATGCCGAACGCTGCAAGGCCGCCGAGGTCGAAGCACTGGTGCGGTGACGCGACGGCGACTGGCAGGGTACGCTGCAAGCACGAGGGCCGCGGATCGGGCGATCCGCGGCCCTTCTTTCATCTGCCCGCTCGGGTTCCAGCGCGCTGTCCCGAAGCGCCCCGCACGCCGTGGCACGGCAAATGTGTAGTGAGCCAGTGCGCGGCATGGGCCGCGTGATGCGTTAGTGCCACTTCTTCGCCGTCGTCGCATGTCGAGAACCGTCCGGACCCCGTCGAAATTCCGCTCGCTGCCCGTCGCCGCCGTCCTCGCGCTGCTCGCCGGCGGCTGCACCCTGGGCGGGCGGTCGATGAGCGCCGACGTTCCTTCGGTCTCGGCCGCGGGTTCCTCGTACAACCGCACCGTCACGACGACGATCGTCGAAGAGCCCACTCTCTCGCTCGCGCTCGACCGCATCGACCAGCGGGAGCTGCCGCTCGACCGCACCTACCGCCACTTCGGCACCGGGCGCGGCATCACTGTCTACGTGTTCGACGGGGGCGTGCTGGACAGCCACCCCGAGCTGGTCGGCCGGGTTCGCCGCGGCTTCGACGCCTTCCCCGGCGAGGAGCGGCTGTGCAACGCGCACGGCACGGCCGTCGCCGGCGCAGTAGCGGGCACCACCCTCGGCGTCGCTCCGGACGCGCAGATCGTGGACGTGAAGATGGTGGAGTGCCGGCGCATGCGCGGAACCATCGACGCGATCGTCCGCGCGACGCAGTGGGTGCTGACCGACCACGCGCGCCATCCTGGCCAGCGCGCCGTGGCCAACTGGTCGTTCATCGCCGATACCATCTCTGCCGTGCCAGCCCTCGACAGTGCGGTGGCCGACCTGCGCGCGGCGGGGATTCCCGTCGTCGTCTCGGCCGGCAACGTGGAGATGAACGCCTGCCGGATCGCCCCCGCCAACGCGCCCGGCGCCATCGTCGTCGGCGCGTCGCGAGTGCGGCGTGCGCGCGACAGTGTGGGGACTTTGATCGACGATCGCGCCCCCGGCACCGCGTACGGCGCCTGCCTCGACGTCTTCGCGCCGGGCGACTCGGTGCTGCTGCCGAGCATGGACATCGGCCGCCAGGCGACGACGCAGCTCTGGACGGGGACCTCGATGGCCGCCGGCTACGTGAGCGGCGCCCTGGCGCTGTACCTCGAGGGCCACCCCTACGCGTCGGTGGACGCGATCAAGTCGTACCTCACGACGACGGCGGGAGCGACGGTGGACGCGGTCCGGTCGCCCCGGGCAGGCATGGTGTACGTGGGCACGGCGGCGGTGCGGAGAACGGTGGCCAAGCGCTAGGCGGCTGTGCCGCCGGCGGCGCCTGCTGCGCTGGCGCCTTACGGGGACGGGCGGCGTGAAACGCCGCCCTTTGGGCGCGGCGCCCAGCCTTTGCGCCGTAAAAACGCCGTCGGGTATATCTTTCGGCGCTCACGAGCCCCCGCCCACCCAGCTCAAAAATGCCTGCTTCCGAATTGGATCAGCTGTCGATCAACACTGTTCGCACGCTGTCGATGGACGCCGTCCAGAAGGCCAACTCCGGCCACCCCGGAACGCCGATGGCGCTCGCGCCGCTCGCCTATGCGCTGTTCACCCGGCATATGAAGCACGACCCGAGCGATCCTCACTGGCCCGACCGCGACCGGTTCGTCCTGTCGGCCGGCCATGCGTCGATGCTGCTCTATAGCTCCCTGTATCTCAGCGGCTACGACCTCACCCTCGACGATATCAAGCAGTTCCGGCAGTGGGACAGCCGCACCCCCGGCCATCCGGAGATGACCCACACCCCCGGCGTCGAGACGACGACGGGACCGCTCGGCCAGGGCGTCGGGAACGCGGTGGGGATGGCAGTGGCGGAGGCCCACCTCGCCGCCACCTTCAACAAGGACGGCTACCCCGTCGTCGACCATCACACCTGGTTCATCTGCAGCGACGGCGACCTGATGGAGGGGATCTCGCACGAGGCCTCGTCGTTCGCCGGCCACTTCAAGCTCGGGAAGCTGATTGGCTTCTACGACGACAACCGGATCACGATCGACGGCAGCACGGACCTCACCTATACCGACGACGCGGCGAAGCGGTTCGAGGCGTACGGATGGCAGGTGCTCCACCTGGCCGACGTGAACGATCTCGATGCCATCGACAAGGTCGTGGCCGAGGCGAGGGCCGACACGACGCGGCCGACGATGGTCGTCACGCGCACCCACATCGGCTACGGCAGCCCCAAGAAGCAGGACACCGCCGCCGCGCACGGCGAGCCGCTGGGCGCCGACGAGATCGTCGCCACCAAGCAGGCGCTCGGCTGGCCGAAGCCGAACGCGTCGTTCTTCGTCCCCGACGAGGCGCTGGCGAACTGGCGCCAGGCAAAGGAGCGCGGGGCCGCGGCCCGCGAGACGTGGCAGCGGATGATGGACGCCTACACCATGGCGCATCCCGCCCTGGCGAAGGAGCTCCGCCGCCGAATCGCCGGCGAGCTCCCGGCTGGATGGGAGAAGGTCGTTCCCATCTTCACCAAGGACAACGGCACCGTCGCCAGCCGCGCTGCCAGCAACACCGTCCTCAACGCGCTGGTGCCAATCCTCCCCGAGCTGATCGGCGGCTCGGCCGATCTCACGCCGAGCAACGGCACGGCGGTGAAGACGTGGCGCAACTTCGCGCCGGGCGACTACGGCGCGCGCTACGTCCACTTCGGCATCCGTGAGCACGGCATGGGGGCGATCATGAGCGGGATGGCGCTGCACAAGGGCGTCATGCCGTTCGGCGGCACCTTCCTGATCTTCTCCGACTACATGCGGCCGGCCATCCGGCTCGCGGCGATCATGAAGCAGCACGTGATCTTCATCTACACCCACGACTCGATCGGACTGGGCGAGGACGGGCCGACGCACCAGCCGGTGGAGCAGCTCTCGACGCTGCGTGCCGTCCCGGGGCTCACCATCCTCCGGCCGGCCGACGCGTCGGAGACGGCGGAAGCGTGGAAGGTGGCCATCGCCCATTCGCACGGTCCGGTCTGCCTCGTGCTGACGCGGCAGAAGCTCGGCTTCATCGACCGCAAGGAGTACGCGTCGGCCGAGGGCGTGGCGAAGGGCGGCTACGTGCTGGCGGATGCGTCGGGGGGCGAGCCGCAGGTGGTGCTGCTCTCGAGCGGCAGCGAGGTCGCGCTGATCGTGTCCGCCCGCGAGAAGCTCCAGGCGGCGGGAGTGCGCACGCGCATCGTGAGCCTCGCGAGCCACGAGCTGTTCGCCGAGCAGTCGAAGGAGTACCGGGACTCGGTGCTGCCGAAGGGCGTGCCGCGCGTGTCGATCGAGGCGGCGCACCCGATGAGCTGGTACCGGTGGGTGGGGAGCGACGGCGTGGTGCTGGGGATCGACCGGTACGGCGCGAGCGCGCCATACGAGACGATCTACGCCGAGCTCGGATTGACTGTCGACAAGGTTGTCGAGGCGGCGCGCGGAGTAGTGCACGCGCACGCGTAGGGCGCGGCACCGACCGTGTACCCTGTACCCACCTGCGCCGCGCGGTTCAAACGTTCAACGCAGTTTCTCTGCGCTGTCTTCGTCGCGATGGCCGTGGCGTGGCGGGTCGACGCTCAACGCCCCGACAGCACCTTGATCGTCAGGGTCCTCGATGTCGGCCAGGGCGACGCGATCCTGATCCAGAATGGAGGGTCCGTCGTGCTGATCGACGGCGGACCGAACCCCCGGTTGCTCGGCCGGTATCTCGACCAGTACGGCCTGAATGGCGACACGATCGACGCCGTCATCCTCTCGCACGCGCACGGCGACCACTACCTGGGACTGCGGGAGCTGTTCGTACGGCGACGGCACATCACCGTGCGCTACTTCTGGGAGAACCAGGATCCGTCGCCCAACGTGACGCTGCGCCGGCTGCGCGACTCCATCGCGGCGCGGGTGCGGGCCGGCTCGCTCACGTATCGCGACACCGATGATCCATGTGCTACCGGTCAGCCGCAATGCACCATCCAGCTCCGCGGCGGGGCGAAGCTCCACATCATGCGGCCCGACCCGCACGGCGACGGCGCGAACAACCGCTCGGCCGCGCTCAAGCTCGTGGGCCCCGACTCGGCGTTCACGATGTGGCTGGCCGGCGACGCGGAGCACGAGGAGCTGGCCTGGTTCGATTCCGTAGCGCACTACCCGCGCGATCCGGGGATGGCGGTGGACGTGCTGAAGGCCGACCATCACGGCAGCTGCAACGGGGTCACGGCCCGCTATCTCGACCTGGTGCGACCGTCGCTCGTCGTCGTCTCGGTGGGCGCGGCGAACGACTACGGGCACATGCACGCGCAGGCGAAGGATCTGTTCCGCCGGCGGCAGATCGACTGGTATCGCACCGACCAGAACGGGACGATCACGCTCAGGTGGCCGGCGGTGGCGGGGAACGGCTACTCCATCGAGGTGGAGCGCGGCGGGCGGAACCTCGACGGGCCGAGTGACCGGAGAGCGAATCAGGCGAAGTGCCGAGGGATGTGAGCGCGCCGGAGGCGTGCCTACACCGCTTCTTCTGATGCGCCGTCGCCGGCGGCGGGTCCAGCCTGCTGCCGATCGTCGTCAGGTCGTCGGTCTGCCGCTCCCGCCGGAAGGCGTCGGCTGGACGGCTGGTGTGCACTTCCGACCACCCCTCCCGTCGCACGTCGTCCAGCATGTTCGTCCGGCTGTGGACGTCGCCGCCGGTCCGCGCCACGGCCTTCCCCTCGAGCGCCCTGTTCACCCTTCCGCCGCCGAGCACGACGATCGCCACCCGCGACGACGCGCGGTCGAGGCGGGTGAGCATCTCTTCCTTCGCCCTTCGTGTGTATCGGCTCCACGCCGTCGCCGTGCCGGCGCGCCAGCAGCCAGTCCGCGATGGCCGGCGCGAGGATCCTCGCCACCCCTTCGGCGCCGGCGGGAGAGCCGCGTCGTTCCACCGAGCACCAGATCGCCAGCGTCATCGGGTGGAAGAGCTCCGCCTGACTGCGCGTGACCGGATACTCGAGCTTCGACGTCCGGATGCCGCGCAGCTGGATCGGGACCGGCGCCACCACCCGCCCCGTCTCCGGCTGGCCCTGGAGCTCGACGTGCACGAAGCGGAAGCGCGGGGCGCTGTCCGCCAGCACGAGCGCGAGCTGGTCGAAGCTCTCCGCGCGTTGCAGCTGCTCCGCGACCTCGCGCGCGTGAATTCGGTCGCGTATCACGGAGCGGCCAGTCAGGGCGGCGGCCGTGAGCGACGACCCCGTCTCCAGCAGCTCGTGATAGCGTAGCCGGTGCACGCCGTAGACGAAGAAGGCCAACAGCGCGGCCGCGCCGACGAAGGCGATGGCATCGTGGAGCACGGGCGGCCCGACGAGGGCCGAGGGCCCGAGCATGGCGATGGCGGCCGACAGACCGCAGATCACCAGGAGCGACTGGCGCGGGCCCACGCCGAGGGCCAGGAGCTGGTGGTGGATGTGACGCCCGTCGGCGCGGGAGAGTGGCTCGCCGCGCAGCCAGCGGCGCAGCATCGCCAGGCCGGTGTCGAGCAGTGGATAGGAGAGCGCGAAGATGGGCGCCATGGCGCACACCACGCCGTCGTGGCGCGTGGCGCCCTTCACCGTCAGCACCGCGAGCAGGAAGCCGATGACGAGGCTGCCCGAATCGCCGAGGAAGATGCGAGCCGGCGGCCAGTTGAACTTCAGGAAGCCGAGCATCGCGCCGAGGATGGCCATCGAGCACCAGAGCACCGTCGTGTCGTGCACGGCGGCGGCGGAGATGGCCGTCGCCACGAGGGCGATGACGGAGATGCCCGCCGCGAGCCCGTCCGCGCCGTCCACGAGATTCAGCGCGTTGGAGAGCCCCACGATCCAGAGCAGCGTGATGGGCAGCGCATACGCGCCGAGCGTCACGGTCCACTCCGGGGTGAGCATCAGGCGGTCGACGCGGAAGCCGGCGCGATACACGATCAGCGCCGCGGCCAGCTGCACGACGATCTTCACGCTCGGCTTCACGCCGCGGATGTCGTCCACGAGCCCGGTGACCAGCAGGATCGTCGCGCCGGCGGCGAGGCCGACGATGAGCGGCATGAGGCGCAGGACGTACGCGCGGTCGGCGAACAGCGCACCAGCGACGCCCACGGTGACGACGCTGACGAACACCGCCACGCCGCCGAGTCGGGGGATGGCGCGATCGTCCCGGCGCCGGCCGTCGGGATGATCCAGCAGCCCGAGCCGCCTGGCCAGCCATCTCACCACCGGCATCAGCGCGATGCTGAGCAGGAAGGTGGCGACTAGCGCGGCAGCGGACGGGAGGAGAGGCATCGGCGTGACTACGACTGCGGCGGCTCCACGCCGTAGCGATCGTATTCGCTGTTGTAGGCGGCGTACTGGCTCGAGAACTTGGCCACCTCGCCGTCGGGATCGTTGAGCACCGTGCCGACCACGCGGGTCCCCACGTTCGCGAGCTGCTGGATGGCGTCCCGGAGCGCCGCGGTCTGGGTCGCGCCCGCGCGGACGACGAGCAGCGTGACACCGGCATGACGGCTGAGGATGGCTGCGTCCGACGCGATGAGCACCGGTGGCGTGTCGAGAATCACCAGGTCGTAGCTCTGCGCCATCGCGTCGAGCAGCTCGCGCATGCGCGAGCCGCCGAGCAGCTCGGCGGGATTCGGCGGGATGCTGCCGCCGGTGAGCACCGAGAGATTCTCCGTGGTGGTCTCGTGCACCAGCGTGGCGGGCGGCATCCCCCCCATGAGCGCGTTCGTGAGTCCCGGGACCACCGGATACCCGAACACCTCGTGCACGTGCGGGCGGCGCAGGTCGCAGTCCACGAGCAGCACACGCTGGCCCTGCTGCGCGAAGGCGACGGCGAGGTTCGCGGCCGTCGTGCTCTTGCCCTCGGAGGGACCGGCGCTCGTGACGATCACCTCGCGCATGGACGGCGCCGACGAGAACAGCAGGTTCGTGCGCAGCGTCCGGAACGACTCGGCGGCGTACGATCGCGTATCCACCATCGTGATCAGGTCGCGCGTGGATTGCGACCCGCCGTTCCTCCGCGCGACCTTCATCGCATGGGCTGTCGGGTTCATCCAGGCGAGCAGCCGATTGCCGCCGTTCACCGGGTAGAGCCAGGTGAGCATCCGGTTGCCGCGGCCGTTGGTCCGGGCGAACGGCGGCACGACGCCCAGCGTCGGCGCCATGGACAGCCGCTCCACCTCCTCGCGGCGGCGCACCACCGAGGTGTAGTTCTCCAGCACGTAGGCGAGGAGCGTCCCGAAGGCGAGCCCGATCACGACGGCGAACACGAGGCGCGGCAGGTGTCCGGAGCCGATGGGCACCACCGGCAGCGTCGCGAGATCCATGATGACGATCTGTCCACCCTCGGCCGCCTCCTCGATCTGCGCGCTCTGGTAATGTTCGCGCAGCAGCTCGGCCTCCTTGCGGAAGGTCTCCACCTGGCCGAGCAGGCCGGCTTCGGTGGCTTCCTGGGTCGGCAGCGCCGCCATCTGACCGGCCGAGCGGCGCTGGAGCTCGTCGAGCGCGGCGATGCGCGCGTCGATCCCGGCGATCTGCCCGCGCATGGAGGCAGCGATGTTCGCCTCCGTGGACGCGATCATCACGTCGAGCCGCTTGACGTCCGGGTTGTCCTTGGACGCGCTCCACGGGCCGGTCGTGAGGGAGTCGCGCGCGTTCTGGAGCTTCGTGAGCTGCTCGTAGAGCTGCGCGACGACGGAATGGGGCTCGATGCCGGGCGCGGAGACGAGCGCGCTGAGCCGCTCCCTGGACGTGCCGCCGCGTCGGGGATCGTTGAGCGCATCGAGCAGGCCCTGATTGATCCCGCGGTCGGCCTGCAGCTCGCGCCGGCGCAGCTCGATGCCGGTGAGATCCGTCTGCTGTTCCTTGAACTTCTCCTTCGAGCTGTAGACCTGCTGGCTCGTACGGAATCCATTGTGCGCCCGCTGTGCTTCCGACAGGAGTGCCTGGGTCCGGCTGAGCTGGTCCGCGATGAATACCCGTCGCCGCTCCGACTCCTGCTTGGCCGTCCGGGCGTTCATCGCCTGGAACACCTGCGCCGCGGTGTTCGCCACCGCCTGGGCCTGGGTCGGGCTCGGGCTCTCGTAGCTGATGTCGATGACGTCGGTGCGCTCGCGCGCCCGACCGCGGAGCGAGGCGAGCAATGCATCCACGGCGCGATCGGTGGGCAACACCGACAGCGCGACCTTCTCCACCCCGGGCTGCGATGCGACCGTGAACTCCGTGCCGCCGATGCGCAACGGCTCGCCATACTTGGCGGTCACCACCGCCACCCCGCTGCGGGCTGTCACGGAGTCGCGCCCGAGCGACAGCGCGATTCCCGCCTGAAGCATCGGATCGGGGATCGACACATTCCGGATCCAGCCCTGGGGAAGGCCCGGCGGGTCGGCGAACAGGCGCAGTCCCTCACGCTCCACGACGCCGCGCGCGACGGTCCGACTCTGGAGCACCTGGATCTGCGTGAGCAGCGGATCCGTGACCGGACCGGCGGCCTGCCGGCCGGCCCCGCCGGCTAGCCCATTGGACAGTCCGCGCACCTTGTCCTCGAACCGCACGACGGCCGTGGCGCGATAGATCGGACTGTCGTACCGGCGGTGGAGGAGCATGAGCGCCAGCGACGCGACGGTCGCGGCGAGCACGACCTTCCAGTTGCGGCGAATGAGGCCGAGCACGTCCAGCAGGACCTTGAGTACCGATTCCTGATCCCCTCGGCCATTGCCACTCATGGCATCCACCTCGGTGAGCGAGTCCGCTGGATCGCTCCAGCGCTGCGGGAGAAGACGGTCCGACATGGCGCTACCTGCGAAGCTGGATGACGATGCTGACGACTGTGGCGACGGCGGCGAACACACTGCTGGCCGGCGCCAGCACGTCGTTGAAGAAGCTGAGCCTGCGACCGACGAAGAGCTGATCGCCGGAGCGCGTCTCCATGCTCACGGCGCGCGTGTCGGCCCGCGTGAGGTCGACCACCTCGCGGTCCTGACGCCGCACGATCAGCACCTCGTCCAGGCGCCCGCGCTCGGTGGGCCCGCCGGCGAGCGCCACCGCCTGGGCGATGGTCGTGCCGGGCGGAAGGGAATAGATGCTCGGCTGCCTCACCTCCCCGCCCACGAACACGCGGAGCAGGGGAGAGATCACGAAGGCCGGGTTGGTCTCGTAGCGGGTCAGGAAGATCCGCACTCGCTCCTCCACCATGTTCAGCGGCACGCCGACGACCGTGACTTCGCGATAGAGCGGATGGATGATCGTGCCGTCGGAGGCGACGACGAAGTCGCCGCTGAACTCCGGCTTGCGCCAGACGACGATGCGAATCACGTCCCCGGGCGACAGCGAGGCGGTCACGTTGTCGTAGGTGTGCGTGCCGAGCGACTGCGGGCTGAGCGACTGCGCGCCGAGCGACGGCGCGCCGAGCGATTGCGCGCCGAGCGACAGGAGCAGCGCGAGCAGAACCGGGTTCCGCGTTCGCGGCAGGTGAACGCGGCATGGCGTTGCAGATTTCCTCCGCGGCTCGATGGGCATTCTGGATTACCGGGGAAACGTTGGACGGAAGCGAGGCCCGCTGGCGGACGCCTGCGCGTACAGGGCAACCGTGCCTTCGACCATGGCGCGCAGGCTGAAGGATTCGGCGACGCGCCGACGACCGGCGGCGCCATAGCGGGCGCGGAGCTCGGGGTTGCGGAGCAGCGTCGCGATCGCGCCGGCCAGGGCATCCGGCTCGGCGGGCGGCACCGTCAGCCCGGTCACCTCGTGCCGCGAGGCGTACGGCACGCCGCTGTCGAGCGCGGTGTTCACGACCGGCGTACCGCTGGCCATCGCTTCCAGCTGCACGATCCCGAACGCTTCATTGCGCCCGACGGACGGCAGCACGAAGACGTCGGCCGCATGGTAGTAGGGCACGAGGTCGTCGATTCCGGTGATCAGGTGAACGCGATTGGCAATCCGGTACTCGGACGCGAGGCGCAGAAGCCGTTGGCGTTCGGGGCCGTCGCCGATGAGCAGCAGCGTGCCCTCGACGCGCCGCATGGCCGTCACGAGATACTCGAACCCCTTGTAGCCGACCTGTCGCCCGACACCGAGCACCAGCCGCGGGCCGTAGCGCCGGCGAAGGCGTGCGACGGCGATCTGATTCACCCGTTCGAAGTGCTCGATGGAAACCGAGTACGGGACCACGTGACAGCGTGACGCGTACGGACCGAGTACCGGCGAGCTCTCGATGAACTGCGGCGAGTTGCACAGGATGGCCGTCGCGCGGTCCAGCATGCCATTGATGAGCGGCGCGATCATCGCGGCGAGTCGCCGCTGGCGCACGATGTCGCTGTGATAGGAGACCACCAGCGGCCCCCGATGCCCGCTGGCCAGATACGCGAGCGCGGCGGTGGGATTCGGGTGGTGCAGATGTACGATGTCAGCGTCGCTCCGGCGGATCGCGTGCGCCATCGTCGGGCACAACGACGTCCCGGCGAGCGTGCCGAGCGACGCGCTGCGGGTCACGGTGAGGTCGTCCACATGGTCCACGTTCGTCGTGGGCCTGGTGTTCGCCACGAGGACGTGCACGTCGACGTGGTCGCGCAGCCCGACGCAGAGCGCCTGGAGATGCGTCTCCATGCCGCCACGGACCGGTGGATAGAACTTCCCCACGTGCAGCACCTGCAGCCGCCGGCGGGGGCGCAGTATCCTCACTTCGCCGCCGAGCGCCGGTCGCACGGTCGGCGCCGGCGCCGGCAGCAGCTCGTCGTAGATGGCTTCCATCTGCCGGGCATAGGCGCGCCACGAGAACCGCGATGCGTGCGCGACGGCGGTATCGCGGCGGCTCGCGCGCGCGTCGTGCTCGCGGAGGAGCTCGACGACAGTGCGACTCCACGCCGGGACGTCGCCGGCCGGGCAGTACGCCGCGGCGGCGCCGCCGATCTCACGCAGCACCGGGAGATCGCTCGCCACGACGGGCGCGCCGCAGCCCAGGGCCTCGATGATGGGCAGACCGAACCCCTCGGCGCGCGAGGGCAGAAGGAGCACGCTCGCCCGGCGGTAGGTCGCGGCCAGCACCGGTCGTGACAGGAAGGGGAGCGAGACGATGGCGTCCGCGAGGCCGAGCCGGCGAGCCAGCGCCTGCTGCGCCACCGTGAGCGGACCACCGACTCGCACCAGTCGGACGCGCGGGCCCATCTCGCCGCGCACCGCGGCGACGATGCGGAGCAGCGTGCCGATCTCCTTTCTGGGGGCCGTGCTGCCGACGTGCAGGATGTCGAACGTTTCCCTCGCCGGGCCGAGCAGTCGCGCCGTCGGCACGTCGGCCGCCGGGTTGGGCTCCGGGCTGCAGCTCGGATGGACGCCGTTGTGCACGACGCGCAGGCGATCCGGGGCCACCAGCCCGTGCGCGATGAGCTCGTCCCGCACCACCGCCGTGTCACAGGTGACGACCGCGGCCTTCCGCAGGCCCGCCAGCGTCCGTCGCGTGATCTCGCGAAACGCCCAGCTGCTCGGCGCGCGGGATGGCTCGATCAGGCAGCGAAAGGCATCGAGGTCGTGACAGGTGACGACCGTGCGCTCCCCCGGCAGCTCGTGGACGACCTGGCTGTAGCTGTGGTCCACGACGTGAAAGATGTCCGCCCGCTCCCGGTGCTGTCGCGCCAGGCGGGGATAGTCATAGAGGCGGCTCAACAGACGGTCCGTCATGCACGCGCTCCACGTGCGTGCGACGACGGGCAGCCGCGTGGCTCGCCGCGTCATGTGGGGACAGAGATCGAGCACCTCGTCATTCGGGTGCCGCTCCCTCAACTGCGACACCAGCATCTCGCCGACGAGGTCCATGCTCGGCCACTGCTCTTCCGGGAAGTCGCGCAGCACGGCGATGCGTGGTGGTCGTCGCGCGACGCGCTTGAACGCCTGCTTAGGCATGCATCACCTCGGGCGCGCCGGCGGCGTGCCGGTGCTCGAGGAGTGAGTCGAACAGCGCGAGGTGCTGCCTGGCGACGACCGGCCACGCGAACACGTCGTGCGCCCGCGCGCGTCCCTTCGCACCAAGCTCGGCGCGCCGCTCCGGATCCTGGAGAAGCGCCGAGAGCGCGCGCACCCAGCCGGCGTCGTCGCGTTCGCCGACGACCACGCCGGCGTCGCCCAGCACGCGGGGGATCTCGCCGCTGTCGCTGCCGATGACGGCGACGCCGCTGGCGAAGGCTTCCAGCAGCATTCGCCCCAACTGCTCACGCCAGCGCGGCGTGGTCTGACTCGGTGCGCAGAGGATGTCCATTGCACTGAGGTAGGAAGGCATCCGCTCGTGCGGTACACCGGTGGCGATGTGCACGCGGCCTGGATGGCGGCGCGCCCATGCGTCGAGCGCCGCCGACAGTGGGCCCCCACCCATGATGATTCCGTGCCACGGGAGGGAGGCGGTCGCATCGAGCGTCCGCATGAGCAGGGGGAGTCCCTTCTCGGGAACGAAGCGGCCGACGAAGCCGACGACGGGCACGTCGGCCTCGGTCCAGCCGAGCTCGCGGAGAGTCCGCGCACGCGCATGAGCATCCGGTCTGAAGCGCGCCGTGTCCACGCCGAGTGGAATGACACGGTACGGG
>Ga0193699_10000359_pt1 | contig 20599 bp, 17 predicted proteins | sample L3c2metaG_FD_160095 | JGI IMG/M metagenome (GOLD analysis project Ga0193699, IMG submission 160095) | Soil microbial communities from a riparian zone of the East river system, Colorado, United States - L3c2 | ecosystem: Environmental > Terrestrial > Soil > Riparian zone | place: USA: East...
TGCGACTTCCGGGCCCAAAACGAAATTCGCACTATCGATCACGCGAGCGACCGCGGTGTCGATCTCCGATTTAATCTGTCGGCCCTGCGCTTTTAAATCCGAAAAAGGTATCAAGGTATCCCCCCCCGGCCCTTCGGGCAATAATGGAACCATATTTTCCGTCGAAACCGCCCCTCTCAGGACAAAAAAATAATATCCATATTAAATGACAAAAGGCAACGATTTAAATGGTATAGTTAAACTTATTTATAATCGTGGTCTTATTATATTATTTAATCGAGCGCCGGGGGCACTCTGGTACCTCAAACGGTCGCGCGGACGGCCTGCCGACGAGCATCGCCGATAATACGGGCCGGTACGCCAGCGGCGATCGCCCATGCCGGGATGTCACGCGTCACGACCGAGCCAGCCCCAATCACCGCGCCTTCGCCTATCGTCGTGCCGGACAAGATCGTGGCATTCGATCCGATGGAGGCTCCGCGGCACACATAAGTCTTTTCCACCTTCCAATCGGCGGCGCCTTGCAGCTTTCCGTTGATCGTCGCCCTCGGGAACTTGTCATTGGTGAACATCACGCCATGCCCGATAAACACCTCATCGTCGATCGTGACGCCTTCGCAAATAAAGGTGTGTGACGATATCTTGCAGCGTGATCCAACAGTGGCTCCCACCTGAATCTCGACGAACGCCCCGATCCGCGTTTCGTCGCCCACCGCGCAGCCGTAAAGATTAACGAGATCGCGGTGGAAAATCTGCACCGCGCGGCCGAGACGGACTTCGCTTCCAATAGGCATTTAGGTCTTCGTTTCTAGTCCGGCAGGACCGTGTGTCTCGCGTTGAAAAAGAGGATTTTCGGAGGCGCGAAAGGAAGACTACTCGCCGCTATCTCCAGTCGGGCCAGCAGCGGATGCCCGGTCATCACCAGTCCAAACCACCACCCGGCCGCGGCAGCCATGCCCGCAAGGAACAACCCTCCAACCGCTCCGACAAATTGAAATTCGACCAGCACCGCGCTGGCCAGAACTCCGGCAGAACTGCTGAGCGTGATGACACCACTCTTCGCGATTGCGTTGAAGAGATCGGAAGGCGTCATTGCGATATGTCGGCCGACGAAATAGATCGCAACAGCCGCCTGAAATGGCAAAGTTAACAGCGCGGACGCGGCGACCGCTTGCACCCCGAAATACCCCGCGACAAAAATCAACGCCAGCGATGGCGGCAGCGCGATCAGGGACGACACCAGGGCATCCCGTACGCTGCCTACCGCAACCAGCATCGGATATGTCAGGCCAGCCGCGAACAGTGCCAGAGATGCGATGCAAAGCAGGCGGACCAGCGGGACGACATCCATCCACGTCTGTCCTAGCCATATCCAGACGATCGAGTGCGCCATGATCGCGATAAAAACCAGAAACGGCCACTGGACAGCGGTGATATGCCCAATGGCGTCGAGGTAAATGCGCTTCAGGTCGACCCTGCTCTTAGCGTGCGCGCAGATCGCCGGCAAAATGACGGGACCCAACACCTGCATGACCAATTTGTCGAACAGCTGCGTCGCATTAATTGCGCGGCTGTAAAGACCGACGGCCGTAAAATCCAGAATGCGCGCCAGAAAGAGCTGTGGCGCCATGTTGTAGAACACGTTAATGACGCTGACGCCGCTAGAATACAGGCCGAATCCGAGGACATCCCGATAGCCCGTCAGCGACAGGCGAAAGATACGGATATCCTTCCACGCCACAATTAACAGCATTGCCGTGACGGCGTTTCCCGCAATGGTTCCCCAGATGGGCGCCATATAGCTGAAGTTTAGAGCGGCGAGCGCAATCGCAACCGCGGCGCCGACGACGCTTCCGCCGAGCCCGCAGATTGCGAGCGTACTAAAGTCCATATCGCGGCGGAAGAGAGCGGAGAGCGTCATCGAGAACGGTGTCAGCGCAAAGTTCAGCGCCGCGACGGCGATACCGATTTTCATCCCTGGCTGGGAGAACACCGATGCAAGCAAGTCTCGCAGGGAAAAAAGCGCAGCGCCGACAAGAATTGACAAGCAGAATGTGACCGTAAAGGCCGTCTCGATAATTTGCCTAGAAAGGACCCGCTTCTGGATCAGATAATTGGCGCCGCCGATCTCCTGAAACGCAGCGGACGTGACCGCCATGAACGCATTGACAACGGCAAAGATTCCGAACTCCTCCGGTGTCAGCAGGCGCGACAGTACGGCGGCGGTAATTATGAAGAGGAACATGCTTCCATAGCGCTCGACGGCCGAGAAAAAAATCGCATGATGAACGCGACTCATGACATCCCCTGCCAACAGCGTACCGGGCTCGATCGTTTCAAAATCATCGCGATGATCACTCTGCCAGGCGCGCTAGGCTACGCCGTTCCGCCCTGTCTTCCATTCCTCCGGCCAATGACGCGCGCAGGTACGCCAGCTACCGTTGTAAAGTCGGGAACATCTTTGGTGACAACGGCTCCGGCGCCGACGAGTGCGCCTCGACCGACTGTGACGCCAGGGAGGATCACCGCGTTCATGCCAATTTCGGCCCATGCTTGGATGCGCACGGGCGCGACTTGCAGATCGGTCTGAATGAACGGAATGTCGACAGGAATGCCTGTGTGCTCGGAACCTAGCACTTTCGCACCGGGGCCCCATCCCACGTAGTCCTCGATCACAAGATCACGTGCGTCGAAATAACTCTGCGGACCGATCCAGACCCCTTTACCGATGACGCACCGGCCGTCATATCGGCCCTGAATGATCACCTGCTCTCCTACGAACACGCCCTCCCCGATCTGGAATGTTTCCGGGTGGGTAACAGACATATTGTTCCGGATCGTCAGGCCCGAACCGAGCTTCTTGACCAGCGCCCGCAGGCAGATCCGCCGCATCATGAGGTCGATCGGGCTGGATGCCGCAACGTGGCGCGCGAAGGCGTCCAACAGTTGCTCACGACCGAGACGTTTCCTGAGATGGGCGGCCATATCGAGTTCGAAGAGGGGATCCGCCACGACCTCGCGGACTCCATGGACCGCCTTGACGATCCGCCGGCCGTTGTCTGGCGCGGGACCAACATCGGAAGCGTGCAAATGATGCATCATGACACCAACTTCTTCATCTTGGGGTTTGACCGCAGTGGAATTGGATTGCCGCGCGCGGCAATCGAGCGGGATGCCGCCTCCAGAATTTCGACGACATGCAATCCCGAGAGCCCGCTTGAAATTGGAATCGTGTCGTTCACGATGCAGTCGACGAAATGTTCGACTTCCGTCTGCAGCGCCTCGGTGGCGGCGAGATGCGGCGCCCACATGTCGCCGGTGCGATATCCTATCCTTAGCTGATGCGCTTTCTCTGACGAACCGGCTATCGTGATCCCCTTGTCGTACACCCGAATCTTCTCGGTCGGCTCAAGGTCGTCGTAGGAAATCATCTTCCGACTCCCGCCGACGAAGGTCTTGCGAACTTTTATGGGCGACAGCCAGTTGACGCTGACATGCGCGATGCAACTGCTTTCAAAGAATAGTGTCAGGTGAGCCATGTTTTCGGGTGACCCCGCGACATGACTCACGGCGGTCGCAGATACCGCCACCGGATCCTCATCCAAAATGTACCGAATAATTGAGACATCGTGGACCGCGAGGTCCCAGATAACATTCACATCGCTTTGAAACAGACCCAAGCTCGAGCGAATGCTGTCGTAATAGTAGATGTCGCCGAGCGCTTGCTCTGCGATCAATGCGCGCATCTTCTGCACGGCTGGTGTGTAAAGAAAGGTATGGTCCACCATCAGAACTAACTTTCGCCGCTCGGCTTCTTCGATCAGCCGGAGCACCTGTCCCGAGGTGCGCGCCAGCGGCTTTTCGACGAGCACATGTTTTCCAGCGGCCAGTGCAGCGAGCGCAAGGTCGTAGTGAGTATGGACCGGAGTCGCGATCGCAATCGCGTCAATCCAGGGATTTTTGATGAGCTCGTTAAAATCTGAGGTCGTCTGTACGTTCGGATAGAGGCGGTTGCAGGTGGCGAGGTTCGCCGGGTTCAAGTCGCTGATGCCAATGACACGCGCTGACGTGCTATTGGAAAAATTGCGGACGAGATTTGGCCCCCAGTAGCCGTACCCGACAACGCCGACGCTTATGACACCATTCTGCATATTCCACCTTCACAAAAAGCAGCTTACGTTCGAACAGGCATGTCCTGCCAGATTCCGCGCGTATCGATCACATCCAGATGTCGCCGGTCGGCCAGCGGCACAATCTTGAACTCGTCGTGGTCGACTAGAACGATCGCAATTTCACAGACCCGCACGGCTTCATCGATATCCATGAGCTGCGCGCCATGCTTCGAGAGATCGAGGGGAAGCTGTCGCACATTTGGTTCGACGATCTTGATACGAGAGCCATATTTTTCGGCGAGATGAAGCGTGATCTCAAGCGCCGGACTCTCTCTCATATCCTCGACGTTCGCTTTGAACGTGAGTCCGCAACATGCAATGTTGGCGTAGGGGTGATCATCTATCATCGCCTCAGCGCGCTCGACGACGTTCTTCGTCTTGTCGTTGTTGACGTCGCGGCTGACCCGCATGACTCGCGCGAGATCGGGGGCGGCGTCGATAATGAACCATGGGTCCACGGCAATGCAGTGACCGCCGACACCTGGCCCCGGCCGCAAAATATTCACGCGAGGGTGGCGGTTTGCCAGATCAATCACTTCCCAAACATTGATGTCGTGCCGGTCGCAAATGAGGGAAAGTTCGTTGGCGAATGCGATATTCGTGTCGCGAAATGCGTTTTCCGTGAGCTTCACCAACTCGGCCGACCGCGCCGTCGTCGTCACGCACGCGCCACGGACAAACATTTTGTAGAAGCGTTGAGCCTGCCGCGAGCAGGAGGGCGTGACACCGCCAATACAGCGGTCATTGTTCACCAGTTCCGTCAGAATCCGGCCCGGCAAGACGCGCTCCGGACAATATGCCACGGAAATAAATGCCCGCTCTGCTTTGCCGTTCATCCCGATCCTAAGATCGGGCCGGCGCTCGCCGACTAACTTTGCGATCCGCTCGGTCGTGCCGACCGGAGATGTCGACTCCAAAATGATCAGGTTTCCGGGGGCAATCAGTTCCACAATGCTGTCGACCGCGGCCATCACGCTGGTCAGGTCGGGTTTATTGGCATCGTCGATCGGTGTGGGGACGGCGATGATGAAGACGTCCGCCGGCTCCGGCTTGGAGGCGGCGGACAACATGCCGTTGGCCACCACCTTCTGCACCAGGCCGTCGAGATCCGGTTCGGCGATATGGATCGCGCCGGACGCGACCGTTTTTACCACGTCCTCCTTCGTATCGACTCCGAGCACCTTCATGCCGCGGCTGGCGATCAGCGCCGCCGTCGGAAGTCCGATGTAGCCGAGACCAAGGACAACAACTTTCTGAAAATTATGCATCGAGAAGCACCTGCACAATACGCTCACTCGCCCGTCCATCGCCATAAGGGTTGTGCGCGAGAGACATTGATTGGTAGTGATCGTCGTCATCGAGCAAACGGAACGTCTCTTCGACGATTCTGCTGCAATTCGTACCGACGAGACGGGCCGTTCCGGCCTCGACGCCTTCCGTGCGCTCGGTTGTGTCACGCATCACGAGAACCGGCTTTCCGAAAGTCGGTGCCTCCTCCTGTACCCCGCCCGAGTCCGTGAGCACGAGGTAAGCCAGGGTCAACAGGCCGACGAAATCGGTGTATTCCTGGGGCGAAATCAACTCGGCGCGAGGATGTTTAGCCAGGCGCTCCGCCAGAACGTCGCGTACGTTCGGATTTGGATGGACGGGAAGAACGATGACGACATCTTCCCGACTGAGGATTGCAAGCAGCGCCTCGACGATGTTGAGAATACCCGTCCCAAAGTTCTCGCGGCGATGACAGGTAACGAGAATGATGCGGCGATTTCCGTGCCTGGCTCGGAGGCCGTCCCAACGGGATGCAAGATCCGGATCCTTATCGACGATCGATCTTGTGATCAGCAGAGCGTCGATTACCGTATTTCCGGTGACGTGGATGCGCTCCTTGGGCACATTCTCCGACCGGAGCATCTTCGCGGCCTTGTCCGTGGGCGCGAAGTGCAAATCTGCGATCGTTCCCACAATCTTTCGATTCACCTCTTCCGGCCATGGCGCATAAATGTCCCCGCTCCTCAAGCCGGCCTCCACATGCGACACGGGGATATGCCGGTAGTAGGACGCAAGCGCTCCCGTCATCGCCGTGGTCGTGTCTCCTTGAACAATGACCCTGCTTGGCCGCACCTGATCGAGCACTTCGCCAATATTCTCCAGCAGGCGCCCGCTCAGCCGATCAAGAGTCTGATTGGCCGTCATCACATTGAGATCGATGTCGGGAACGATGCTGGCAAGTTTCAGGACCTGATCCAGCAGTTCGCGGTGTTGGGCCGTGGCGCAGACCGTAGTCGCGACGCATTTTTCGGCCTTCAGCCGATTGATGACGGGAAAGAGCTTAATCGCCTCCGGACGCGTTCCTACCAGGACAAAGAAATGCTTCTGCACGCGCTATCCCCCCGATCTATTCGGACTGGTGGGGATCGCGCCGCGAGGCTTCATCGCGTGAATGCCGCGCTTAACGAGCGCCTGCGTCAGAATGCCGGCGAAGACGGCATTGGTCTTGGCATATCGCCACCACATGCGCCCCGGCTCCTGATAGATGCGGTAAAGCCATTCAAGTCCGAGCGCCTGCATTGCCTCCGGAGCACGACGGACCTGGCCGGAAAAGATGTCGAATGAGCCGCCCACTCCCATGATGAACGAAGCGTTCAGTTCGTCGCGGTGCGCGGCGAGAAATCGCTCCTTCTTCGGCGTAGGCATCCCGATGAACAGGCAGTCTGCACAGCTTTTCCGGATATCATCGACGACGTCGCGTTCCTGCTCCGGCGTAAAGAAGCCGTCCCTTTTTCCGGCGAAGCGCAGCGAGGGATGCAAGTCCACCATACGCTTCGCTGCCAGATGCAATGTCGAGGGCGTGGCGCCGAGAAGATAAGGTCTGAAACCTTCACGGGCGCACACCGTGAGGAGTTGGGTAAACAGGTCGATGCCTGTGACCCTTTCCTGCGCCGGAAGGCCAAGCAGTCTCGCGCCCCAGACGATCCCCATGCCATCCATGGTGATCAGGTCGCTTCCGGCGACATCGGCCGCCAGAACGTCATCTCGCCGCATATTGACCAGCTTTGCGACATTGAGGGCGACGTGTTGCAAACGCTGGCGGCACAGCATCGCCTCACGCGCCAGATTTACCGTTTCTGCCATCGTCAAAATGTCGATGGGGCAGCCGAGAAAATACTGACGCATTTTGCGCTCCCAAGAGGCTGGCGGGTCAAACCGACCCACCCGTATCCATTTCGCGATTTAAATGACCCCACCGATCTTGCGGATTTAAATATTACGCTAAGCCCAGTTTATTTAATTTACAAGGTCTAATATTAGATTATCATTTAATGATTAAATGTGCTTTTAATGAAAGCCGAACGCGTTTTGAGCCTGAATTTGCAGGGCCGGAAGACCCTGCGGGCTTTTATCCACGTAGGATCGTCATCGCCGCAAGATGACTGCGAACGGAGCGGGGAAATGAATTTAAATCGCCCATTAATCTCGGTTATTATCCCGCATCTTAACCAACCCGACGGTCTTGACGCCTGCCTATCCAGTCTTGACGCCCAAAACCTCGACTGGGCGCTGTTCGAGATTATCGTGGTGGATAATGGCTCGGCCTGTCCTCCAACAGAGACAATCACCCGTCATCCCGGCACCCACATGTTACGGGAATTGCAGCCGGGCCCTGGCCCCGCCCGCAACGCCGGAATGCGATATGCGAAGGCTGATATTTTCGCCTTCATTGATGCCGACTGCCGCGCCCATCCGGAATGGCTCACGACCGCGCTGCAGACCATTCGCTCATGTCCGGAAAGGACAATACTGGGCGGCGATGTCCGCATCTGGCGTGACGGCAACTCGGACTTCACCGCCATCGAGGCTTACGAGTCCGTCTTTTCGTACCGGTTCAAATTATATATCGAGCAACACGGCTTCTGCGGGACCGGAAACTTGGTTGCGCGCAGCGACGCTTTCGAAAAGATCGGTCCGTTCGCCGGAATCGAATGTGCGGAAGACATGGAATGGGGTCAGCGCGCCCGCCACGCCGGATTTCGCTTTCAATACGTTCCCGAGATGATCGTATTTCATCCAGCTCGCCGTTCTTTGCGCGAACTGTATGAACAGTGGGACCGCCACACGCAACATTTCCGAAACATGGCGGAGGGCAAGTCTGCGTGGAAGATTCGGTGGACTCTTCGAGCTCTGGCGATTCTGATCTCGCCCTTCGTGGACTTCACAAAAGTCTTAGCCAGCGATCGGATTCAAGGATTTCCGGCGCACCTGAAAGCAATCATGGTACTTTTCCAGGTCCGCGCCCACCGCGCATGGACGATGCTCAGTCTGCTGACCTTGCGGCGAACGATCGTCTGGAATCGCAGTGTCGCAATGTTGGATTCAGCCTCTCGCGACTAAGCTTTCGCCGTGCTGACGGGGACCACCACGGTTGGGGCCGCAGATTTTGACGTCCCGTCCATGAAAATCGGATTGTGAGTCAGTTGGGCAAGGTCCGCACGCTGCCCGAACGACCATAGGATCCATCCGAGTTCGTAACTTCGGCACTCGCGCCGAAGACACAAAGAGCCGGGATTGGTCAAAGACGCCGGACGCCGCAAATAGGTGTTCTGAAGGGCTCGCAGCATTCGAAACGCCTTGGTATTCAGTTCGTGCTTCCGCACTTGCGAGCGAATGCTCAGTTGCAGATCGGGCACCAGCATCGGCATAGCCAGTTGATTGTCGCCGAGCACCCAGTTGAAGCCTTTGACCAGGGCGCCCCGCGCCTCGCGAACGCCATGCCGTTCCGCGCATTCAAGTAAAGCGGGTGCCATTCCATATTGATGGACCGAGTACACTTCGTAGAAATCGACGGCAGACCCTCGTTTTGTGTCGAAGAACCATGGCCACTCGCCTTGCGGCCCTTGCAGCGCAATTAGCCGGCGGGTGCAGGCATTCGCCATTTCGATGGCGGCAGCATCGCCAGCAAACTCCCCATAATGATAACAGGCAATCGCGAGATAGATTTGAGTAGCAAACGAACTGAAGCGCCGCCGGAAACCTGAGGGAACATCGAAAAACAGCCCGGATTGGCTGTGATATCCGTTCGTCAGAAATTCAAATAATGGGTCAGCAAACCAACGCCATTCCCTGTTGCCCGCCCTAGCCTGGGCCACGACTCCCGTCAGCATCATTCCGATGTCCTGCGCGCGAAAGTCACGCCAGTTCTTCTGATCTGATAGCAGCACTGCGATGCGCTTCCGCACCGCTCCGGGAACTTCCAGTTTATTCTCCGCCGCGGCCCACAGGGCCATGCCGAAGGCATAGTTTGCGACCGGAAGTCGCACCAGGAGAAGAGCGTTCCTCTCGAAGATTTCCGACATCTGGACGGTGCCGGGTAATTCTTTCAACCGCGACATTCCGAGCAGAACATTCAGCGTATAAAAGACATCACTGTGCGGAACCGACTCGTTGGGCTGCTCACGGCCGTCCAGATGATAGATGTGCGACCAGCGGCCATGCTCCGGAATCCAACATCGCTCAAGACCGCGAAGGGCATAGTTCACCAAGGGCGAATTATGCTTTGGCCCACCTTCGTCGAGCGAAGCACCAAGTAAGCCTTTGTCGATGCGGATGATATTCATCGAAAATCGCCCCAGCTACGGCGTGGGTTAACGACCCTGACAATCACGCGGCAACCACTCACTCGCCTCAACTGCGCTGTCCTGTCGCATAACTCGCATTCAAACCGGTTGGCCCTTAACACCCCGAATACCGTTGTCGCTGTCCCTCATAAGGCTCCAGAAGCTCGAGCAGGTAATTTCCGTAGCCACTCTTCCCCAACAATGCGGCTGAGGCCCGCACCTGATCCGCGTCGATGAATCCCTGCTGGAACGCGATCTCCTCAAGGCAGGCCACCTTCGTGCCCTGTCTTGTCTCGAGCGTTTGCACGAAGTGGCCGGCATCGATGAGCGACTCGAATGTTCCGGTATCGAACCAGGCGAAACCACGCCCGAATCGTTCAACACGAAGCGCGTCATTCGCAAGATAGCGGCGCTGCAGATCGGTGATTTCCAGTTCGCCACGATCGGACGGACTCAGGTCAGACGCATAACGGACGACGTTGTTGTCGAAAAAATAGAGACCGGTGACGGCCCAGTTTGACCGAGGATTACGCGGTTTCTCTTCTATGCTGATGGGGCGGCCTCCATTATTGAACGCGACGACGCCGTAACGTTCGGGATCGCGGACATGATACGCGAAGACTGTCGCACCCGACTGCCGTCTAGCCGCCGCGGCAAGCAAGTCCGACAACCCATGGCCGAAGAAAATATTGTCTCCAAGCACCATTGCAACCGAATCGTCGCCGATGAACGACGCCCCAATAATGAAGCCCTCCGCCAAGCCGGCGGGCTTGGTCTGTTCGGCGTAGCTGATGCTGACGCCCCATTGTTCGCCGTCGCCGAGCAATCGCTCAAACTGACAGCGATCCACCGGTGTTGTGATTACAAGGATGTCACGGATACCCGCGAGCATCAGAATCGACAGCGGATAGTAGATCATCGGCTTGTTGTAGATCGGCAAGAGCTGCTTGCTCACTCCGCACGTGATCGGATAGAGCCTCGTCCCGTTGCCTCCAGCGAGAACAATCCCTTTCATGGCGTCAACTCCATCCGCTTGGTCAGCTCGTTAAGAGACACGTCCAGCGACTCCCGCCACGGAGAAAGCCGGACTCCAAAAACGCGTTGCGCTTTGGACGAATCGAGGCGCGAATATTGCGGCCGGCGCGTCGGCGTCGGGCGCTCTGCCGTCGCTATGGCCCGAAGCTCGGGAACGGCGTGACCGCGACGGGAGAGACCTGCAAAAATTTCGGCGGCGAAGCCGTGCCAGGTTGTCTCCCCCTGAGCCGCAAGATGATAGATGCCGCCGGTGTCGCTTGTCTGATCGGATTTGAGCTGCCGCACGATGTTCAAGATCGCCGCCGACAGGTCCAGCGCGGAAGTCGGCGCACCGTGCTGATCATTGACGACCTTCACGGTCGATTTCGTCGTAGACAAACGCACCATCGACCGCAGGAAGTTGTGACCGTAGGGGCCGTAAACCCATGACGTTCGGATCACGACGGCCTGCGGACAGGCTATGAGCACGGCCCTTTCGCCCTCCAGTTTCGAACGGCCATAGACGTTCAGTGGGGCTGTAGCGTCATCTTCAAGGTAGGGCGATTGTTTGCGGCCGTCGAAAACATAATCAGTCGAGATATGGACGAAGGGAATTTCCCTGAGCTGGGCCGCCGCGGCAAGATAAGCCGCACCGTCGCGATTGATCCGGAACGCGCGCGTCCGCTCGTCTTCGGCCTCATCTACCGCCGTAAAGGCCGCCGCGTTGACGATCGCGCTCGGGTTGACTGCGGCAACGACCCGCTCGACGTCCATTGCATTCTCCAGATCGAGATCGGGTCGGCCCTTCAATACAATTGGCGTGTTTTGTCTCGTGGCCCAATCGTGGAGGCAGAGAGCCAGTTGCCCTCTCCTGCCCGCAACAAGAATTGGTCTCTCGTCCATGGCGATTCTCAATGCTCCAATTCGAGCAGGCCGAGACGCGCGCCATTGTATACCTTCGCGCGCGACGGCTCCCACCACGCACGGTTTTCCAGATACCAGCGAACCGTGTGCGCGACGCCGTCTTGGAATGTCTTCTGCGGCGCCCATCCAAGCTCGCGATGCGCTTTCGACGCATCGATGGCGTAGCGCTGGTCATGTCCAGGCCGATCCGGGACAAACCTGATGAGCGAGCGCCTTGCGATAGGCCCCGGCACCGCTCGGTCGACGGCGTCGCATATCTGCCTGACGACATCGAGATTGCTTCGCTCGCAATCGCCACCGAAATTGTATTTCTCGCCAGGTCTGCCGCTCCCCAACAGCGAGACGAGCCCTTCCGCGTGGTCGTCGACATACAGCCAGTCGCGAACGTTAGAGCCGCGTCCGTAAACCGGCAGCGTCCTCCCCTCGATGGCATTGAGGATGATCAACGGAATTAGCTTCTCTGGAAATTGGCACGGCCCGTAATTGTTCGAGCAGTTCGATACGATGACCGGCAGGCCATAGGTCTTGAACCAGGCCAGTGCGAGGTGGTCGGAGGCCGCCTTGCTGGCCGAATAGGGCGAACTCGGTTGGTAGGGTGAGTCTTCGCGGAACCGCCCCGTCGGGCCGAGTGAGCCATAGACCTCGTCAGTCGAGACATGAACGAAGCGGAATCGGGCGCGCAGGTTCGGCGACCGGCGGTCGCAGTAAGTCCGCGCAGCCTCGAGCAGATTGTATGTTCCGATGAAGTTCGTGTTGATGAAGGCGGCAGAGCCTGTAATCGAGCGGTCGACGTGGCTTTCGGCTGCGAGATGGATCACCGCGTCAGGCTGATACTTTTCAAAAATTGCATCGAGAGCGTCGCGGTCGCAGATATCCGCCTTCTCGAAAACGTAACGCGGTTCCCTCGCAATGCAGTTCAGCGAACTCAGGTTCGCGGCGTAGGTCAGCTTGTCGAGATTGACGACCGCAACGCCGTGTTCACGGACAAGTTGGCGGCATACCGCCGAACCGATAAAGCCCGCCCCGCCCGTCACCAGCACGCACATCGAACACCTCTATTTTAAGCAAACACCGGAGAAAGCTCGGCGAGCATTGGCAGACGACGGTCTTTGTCGGAGACCGTCGCGTCCTTCGCGGCGATGGGCCAGGGAATGGCCAATTGCGGATCGATCCAGTTGATTCCGCTGTCATGCGTGGCCGAATAGATTTTATCGACCTTATAAAAAACGATGGTATGCGGCGCCAAAGTACAGAACCCGTGCGCAAAGCCAGCGGGCACGAGGAGTTGCTCGCCGCTCTGGTCGCTCAGTTCGATCGCGACGTGTCGCCCGTAAGTCGAGGAAGAACGCCGGAGATCGACAACCACATCGAGAATTCTTCCTTGCAGCACGCGAACAAGCTTTGTCTGGGCGAATGGTGGATTCTGGAAATGGAGACCGCGCACGGTTCCGGACACGTCGGAACTCGACTGGTTATCCTGGATAAAATCGCAAGGGAGACCGTGAGCGGCGAAATCGGATCGGGCGAAGGTCTCGCTGAAATATCCGCGAGCGTCCTTAAATCGTCCAGAATTAATGAGTTTTATATCCGGAATTAATAGCGCACGAATATCCAGATGCATATCACGCCCCACTCCAGATGCCTCTTGCCCACAACGCCAAGAGCCGCACTGGCTTGATTTTTACCATTATCATTATTTAATAATGGCACGACTGATGATATAATGATATTAAATAATTTAAATCTTGATTCAATCAATTTTTGGGAATATTAAATAGCCCAGCCTACTCGGCAAAATGACAGCGCGGAATCCACATAATCCAACACCAGGCTTTTAATCTAAACCGCCAGACCACGAGGTCGCCCGATGCTTCACGGCAGTATCGTCACAAATGACATATCCCGCGCCATTGCTGGCGGCGCAGGCCTGGAGGAGACGGCCGAAGAAGGCGGCCTCAGGCAATTCGTGGATGCAGCGCTTGGGCTGGTGAGACGGCAATATCTGGTTATTTTAATTGCGACCGCACTCGCCTTGGCGGGCGCTGTTGTTTATTTGCGGATTACGCCGCCGACCTACAAAGCCACGGCCAAGATCCTATTGGAAAATCCGAAAGCCCAGTTTATCCAGCAGCAATCTTTCCTAGCAACGCCCCCGGTAGACCGAGCCCAACTTGAAAATCAGCTCGTGATTTTGACGGCGAAGCCGATTGCGGTATCCGTCATCAACAAGCTCAACCTTGCGGACGATCCCGATCTCACTGGCTCCAACCAGGGTTTGCGATCGCTGTTGCGCAACATGTTCGCCGTGCAAGCGTCGAAAGCCCCGCCTCAATCCGGAACCGAGCCCTCCGACGACATTATTACGGCGTTCCAGAATCGGCTGAACGGCGCGCACGTCGGCCAGAGCAACGTAATCGAGATCAGCTTCTATTCCAGCAACGCTGAGCGGGCCTCCCAGATCGCCAATGCCGTCACCGACGCCTATCTCGCCGATCAGATCAATGCGAAATTCGACGCCAGCCGCACCGCCACGACCTGGCTGCAGAAACGGCTGGCGGAACTGGGACAGCAGGCGCTGCAATCCGAACGCGCCGTCAATGAGTTCAAGTTGCGGAACAACATGGTCGCAGTCGGCGGAAGCTTCGTGGACGAACAGCAGGTCACCGAACTCAATAGCCGTATGGTCATCGTGCGTGAACAAGCCTCTGACGCGCTGGCCCGGCTGAACCGGTATCAAACCGTCATCCATTCGAATTCCGCCCCCGCGAGTTCGAGAGACCCTGCTCTGGATGCGCCGGTTTCGGACACTCTGAGCAACCAGATCATCAACCACCTGCGCCAGCAGTACCTGGAATACGCGAGACGCGAATCCGAATGGTCCGCCCGCTTGAGCCCTAACCACCTTGCCGTCGTCGATCTCCGCGCAAAGATGAACCAACTTCGCGTTTCAATCGCCGCAGAACTGCGCCGCCTCGCCGAGACGAGCCGAAACGACTACGAGATCGCGCAGCAGCGGGAGAACGCGGTGGGAAAACAGCTAGCCAGCGCAGTGGAGCAGTCGCAGGGCACCAACTCAGCCGAATTGACGATGCGCGAGCTGGAAATGAACGCAAAAAGCTACCGGAGTCTGTACGACAGCTTCCTTCAGCAATATATGAGATCTATTCAGCAACAATCGTTTCCTCTCGCCGATGCGCGCGTGATTTCATACGCGTCGCCCCCGCAGGGCAAGAGTAAACCGAAGTCAACTTTAATTCTCGCACTGGGCCTCGTTTGCGGATTGGCTTTGGGCACGGCCTTCGGCCTCCTGCGGGATGTTATGGATCGCGCGTTCCGGACAACCGAGCAAGTTAAGTCCGCATTGCAGACGACGTGCCTGGCTCTCGTGCCGCTGGTGGATTACAAAAACAGCCGGGAGAACATTTCTCGTCGACAACTGCCGGACACCGGAACGCGCGTGCTGCGGACGATCATTCGCGGCTCGGACACATTGTGGACCGCGTCGGGAATGCCTCTATCGCATTTTGCCGAGTCAATACGTTACATCAAGCTCGCTATCAATCTGAGCTCAACGGGCACGCCGAACAAGGTCATCGGCATCACGTCATCGCTTCCGAATGAGGGAAAGTCGACGATCGCCGCGGCGGTAGGAGAATGCATAGCGCAGTCCGGTGCACGCGTGATCGTCGTCGACTGCGATCTCAGGAACCCTTCGCTGTCAGCCATTCTGGCGCCTAACGCGGATGCCGGTCTCCTTGAAGTCTTGTCCGGCCAACGGTCGCCGGAAGAAGCGATCTGGAGAGATGAAAAAACGAACCTGGAATTCTTGCCTGCGGTGAGCAAATCGCAGATTGCTCATAGCAGCGACATTCTCTCAGCCGAAGCAACCAGGAAGCTGTTTGACACTCTGCGGGCCTCCTACGACTACGTCATCGTCGATCTTCCTCCGCTCACCCCTATCGTGGATGTCCGGGCGACTACGCCTTGGATAGACGGATATATTCTCACCATCGAATGGGGCCGCACCGATATCGACGTTGTCCGGCACGCGCTCAATACGGCTCCGGATGTTCGTCAATCGTTGATCGGCGCCATTCTCAATAAAGCCGACATGAACGCAATCGGACGCTACGACAGAAGTGAACGCCCTTACCCTGGCTACAAGAATAAGGCGCTGACGGCGGCGTAGGGACGGCAGACGGTGGCCGTTCAGCGCTTCTTCCTCGGTCCATCGATGACGTGATCAACCGATCGGAAGCCTTGTGCGGGATGGGCAAAGACATCCGAAAGCGTGTGGTGTCGTGAGGATGGTCGTCGCGCCCCCCGGCGCGACGCAGAGCGCTACAGGGAATCATTCTGGTGATCACTGGTCGCACGGCAGATGTTTTCGTTCTTATTGTCGGCTATCGCAACTCAGCCGACATCGAGGAATGCTTGGCCGCCCTTTCGCGATCAAGCGTCAAACCTACTTTCGATGTCTTCATTTGCGAGAATGGCGGAGCCGACGCCTACGCGCAGCTCATTGACGAGTTGGTCGGCGCAGACGGGCCATATGAACTTACGCAGGACCACGTTGCCTCGGACGAACTGAAAACCGGCCGTCTCATTGACGTCCGCCATTTGCGGTTCCGGGCGCGGGCATCGAATGTCTGGATCGGATGCGCACGCGAGAACTTGGGATATGCCGGCGGCATCAACGCTTGGCTCCATCATCTTCTCCCAATTCCCGGCTGGAAAGGGATCTGGATTTTGAATCCCGATACGGAGCCCCAGCCCAATGCGCTTGCGGCCCTGATCGAACGTGCTGAGACGGGCGGAAAAGGAATGATCGGCAGTACTGTCCTCGAATCAGGACAAATGGACCATATCCGCTTTCGCGGCGGGATCCATTGGCAACGTTTTGCGGGACGGGGCATCGCTATCGGACTCGGCGATCGACTTGATGGGCCTCATGACTTACCCGCAATCGAATCCGCGATGGACAGTCCTTCAGGCTCTTCCATGTACGTTACGCGTTCGTGCATCGAGACGGTCGGCCCGATGGATGAAAGCTATTTTCTGTTTTTCGAGGACCTGGACTGGGGAATGCGCGCGAAGGCATCCGGACTTGGATATGCGAGTAAATCCGTTGTCGGGCACAAACGCGGCACCAGCACCGGTTCTGCCAGGAGCCCGGCAGCAATACCCAGGCTGTCGGTTTACCTGGAGCACCGGAACGGCATCCATTTCGTCCGTAGGCACTTTCCCTGGACATTACCAGTTCGGATCGCCGTCTCATTCTTGTATGCGCTTCGCTTTCTGATTAACGGCGCGCCGAAGAACTTCCTCGTCACACTTGAAGGCGTATTTGCCGGCCTAAGAGGCGAGATCGGACGCCCAGCCTGGCACCGCCAACTTTCCGGAGATCCTCGCACGAGGCGATTCTGATGGCCGCGCAGTTGGATGTGTTTCTGCCCCTTCCCTTGACCAATCGAGGCCCCAGTTACACGTGCGGCGTTATCGCGCGGGGGATGGCGGGTGCGGAAATGAACGTCACAATCGTCACGCCGCGCGCAAGGGCGCATCCGGTCTTCCCGGCCGATATCGTGCAAATTCTTCCACAATGGGCGCGGTACGTTCCGTACCGATGGGTACGCTCCCGAGCGGCGGAAACAATCGAAGCGGCATTTCTATCTCAGACCAATGTGCCGCGTGCGTCCGTGCACGGAGCCTATATCTGGCCGGACATCTCGCTGGAGACCGTGAGGAAATTGAAACGGGCGGACATCCCAATGTTCCGAGAGATGATCAACTGTCATCGCGGTTCAGCGAAGATCATCCTCGACGAGGCTTATGTCCGACTCGGAGCGAAGCCGCAGCACACCATAACCGATGCATCAGTCCTCGCAGAACAGGAGATACTCGAAGCGGTAGACTATATTTTCTGCCCAAACGAGATGGTGGAGGACTCCCTTCTGGCGCATGGCCTGCCTGCTTCGAAGTTGATCAGCACCAGCTATGGTTGGGATCCGGCGCGCTTCCGCGGATCGAACGCGTTGCTTGAGCCATACGATGGAATAACCGTCGTTTTCGCAGGTACCGTATGCGTACGCAAAGGCTGCCATCTGCTGCTGGATTATTGGGCGCAAAGCAAGACACGCGGGCGCCTGGTCCTGGCCGGGGCGCTGGAAGAGACCATCAAAGAGAAATGTGCCGATCTGCTCGCCAGAAATGATGTGCTCGTGCTTGATTTCGTGCCTGACGTCGGCGCGCTATACCGCTCCGCCGACATATTCGTCTTTCCGTCCCTTGAGGAAGGCGGACCGCAAGTGACCTACGAAGCCTGTGGCTGCGGGCTGCCTGTGATCACAACGCCGATGGGCGCTGGACGGATCGTGAGGCAGAACCAAGAGGGCTTTGTGCTAGATCCTTACGATCGCGAAGGCTGGATCAATGCGATCCGGACGCTGGCCAACGACCACGACCGTCGTCGCGCGATGGGGCTTGCGGCGGCTGAACGCGCGCAGTCCTTTGTGTGGAATGCGGTCGCAATCCGCCGGCGACAGCATATATTGAATCGGCTCGCGACCGGTGAGGACGACCCGCAACGCCCAGCCGTCGCAAAAAATGGTCGCCGCGGCACGCGCTGGGACCACATCCAATGAAACGCCGCCATCGGCAAAGCGGGATCGTTTGCGGCGGCGAATGTGATGAGGGCCGTAATACACTGGACGACTCACCGATGCACAGGACGTTTAGCGATGTCGAACTCACGCAGCGGATCGCACGGCCCTTCGTCTCGCTTTCACTGGCTTCTAATAATGTGTCTCGCATTTCAGACGCAGGCCTGGGCCGCAGAGCGTGATACGAGGGCGACCAGCATCTCGGCATTTCCTGACGCGACGACCACGGGCGTACCTGCGGGCGTCACTCTGACACCATCTGGCAGTCTTGTGATCGACACGTCGGGCGCGGTGATCGAAGGGCTGGACATCAAAGGCTCAGTCATCATCAACGCACCGAACGTGACGTTGAGGAATTGCAAGGTGACGGACAGCGGCAACAACGTCGTTCTCGTCAAGCCCGGGATCACGGGTGCGGTGATTAAGAATTGCGAGATCGACAATCTCAGCGTCGGCGGACAATGCATCGCGGGACAAGGCACCTTCCTGGGCAACAACATCCACCACTGCGCTGACGGCATCGATGTTCGCGGCGACAACACCGTGATTCAGGGCAACTACATCCACAACATGAGCGGCACCTCTGGCTCCCATCTCGATGGCATCCAGGCCGATGGCGGTTTCTCCAACCTCACCATCGACCACAACACCGTCATCAATGAGCAGAACCAGACCTCGGCAGTGATGCTCGACAATTACTGGGGACCGATCGATAAGGTCGCGATCACCAACAACCTTCTGGTTGGCGGCGGCTACACTGTCTACATCAACGAGGTCGCGAAAGGCCAAGCTGGCGGAGGACCGGTGACGAACGTCACCGTCACGAACAACCGCATTGGCCGCGGCTTCTGGGGCACGCTGGATGTGCGAAGTGAACTCGGACACGTCCCTATCGTCTCGGGAAACGTCGACACGACAACTGGTAGATTGTCGCCGGGACAAAAAGCGGGCCGCTCCTTCGTGCCGCATCGATGATCGCCGATTAAGCGGCGCGCGTCGCAGTTACTCGTTACTTCATTGTCGCTCCGCGGATTCCCGGTCACCACGGGCCCCGTATCATTGACGTACCGAGCACGCAAACTGCGTGACCGATTCCAACACTTGGCATGCGTCTTTCAAACATAGCTATGCGTCTCACAAACATAATTTAGTGTCAGCCAGATTCACGGACCGCCACAATTGTCGCAACAGTTTGAGAGAACGACGACAAAGTCCCACGTATCAGCGACTTCTCATCATTGTTGCGATTTCAGAAATACATTCGTGCACAGACGTTATTTGCACGCACATAGATTTGGCGGAACTCACTCGTCGTGGACGCCACAAAAAAAACACCTAGGCAGGGACACTGACCACGCGTGAGTTTGGGGAGATCGCACGATCTCAGAAAAATTCAAAAATAAGCCCAGCGGAATTTTCGTCTGCTCATCGAACCCCTCGCGCCAAACCTCCCACCTCTAATCTCCAACTGTTCCCCACTTAAACACGCGAAGGAGAGTATCTCTTGGCATCAACGACAGGATTTCCCGACGCAACGACCGCTGGCGTACCCGCAGGCGTCACTCTGACGCCATCTGGCAGCATTGTGATCAACACGCCTGGCACGGTGATCGAAGGATTGAACATCACAGGCTCGGTCATCATCAACGCTGCGAACGTGACGTTGAAGAATTGTTCGATAACCAGCAGCGACTACGATGTGGTCCTGGTCAAGCCCGGCATCACAGGTGCGGTGGTCGAGAACTGCAATATCAACAATCAAAGCTCCGGCGGCCAAGGCATTGCTGGACAAGGCTCCTTCCTGAATAACAACATCCAGAACGCCGCCGACGGCATCGATGTTCGCGGCGACAACACTCTGATTCAGGGCAACTACATCCACAACATGAGCGGCACCTCTGGCTCCCATCTTGATGGGATCCAGGCTGATGGCGGTTTCTCCAACCTCACCATCAACCACAACACCGTCATCAATGAGCAGGGACAGACCTCTGCGGTGATGCTCGACAATTACTGGGGACCGATCGATAAGGTCGCGATCACCAACAACCTTCTGGTTGGTGGCGACTACTCCGTCTACATCAACGAGGTCGCGCAAGGTCAGAACCCAGGTGGCAAGGTGACGAATGTCACCTTCGAAAATAACCATCTCGGCGCCGGCACCTACGGCACGCTCGATCTGCGAACCGAACTCGGTGACCAGCCCACCATCTCG
>Ga0193699_10000360_pt1 | contig 20516 bp, 14 predicted proteins | sample L3c2metaG_FD_160095 | JGI IMG/M metagenome (GOLD analysis project Ga0193699, IMG submission 160095) | Soil microbial communities from a riparian zone of the East river system, Colorado, United States - L3c2 | ecosystem: Environmental > Terrestrial > Soil > Riparian zone | place: USA: East...
TCGGACGCCATTCTCGACGCCATTCTGCAGGATGACCCCATGGCTCGAGTCGCCTGCGAAACGCTGGTCACCACCGGGCTCGCCTGCGTCGCTGGCGAAATCACCACCAAGACATACGTCAACGTTCCCGAGATCGTTCGCTCGACGATCGACCGGATCGGCTACACCGATGCCGGCATGGGCTTCGATTCGAAGACCTGCGCCGTCATCAGCACCATCGACAAGCAATCACCGGACATCGCCCAGGGTGTAGACCATGGCGGAGCCGGCGACCAGGGCATGATGTTCGGCTACGCGTCGGACGAAACCGACGAGTTGATGCCCATGCCGATTCAGCTCGCTCACCGTCTCACCGAGCGGCTCGCTGCATTCCGCCGCTCGAAGGATGGAAGCTGGGTCAGGCCTGACGGCAAAGCGCAGGTGACGGTTCTCTATGAGGAGAATATTCCGATCGGCGTCGAGACCGTCGTGGTGTCGACACAGCATTCGGAAGACATCTCGACCAAGAAGCTGCGCGAGATCATCATTTCAGAAGTGATCGAGCCGGTCATTCCCAAAGAGCTCCGCGACAAGACCATCAAGTTCCACATCAATCCGACCGGGCGCTTCGTCATCGGCGGTCCGCAGGGGGACGCCGGACTGACCGGCCGCAAGATCATCGTCGACACCTACGGCGGCATGGGCCGTCACGGCGGCGGCGCATTCAGCGGCAAGGATCCATCGAAGGTCGATCGTTCCGCGTGCTACGCGGCGCGCTGGGTCGCCAAGAACATCGTCGGCGCCAAGCTTGCCCGCCGCTGCGAAGTCCAGGTGGCATACGCAATCGGGGTGGCCGAGCCCGTGTCAGTCAACGTCGACACCTTCGGTACCAATACCGTTCCTGAGACCGCAATTCTGAAGGCAGTTCGCAAGGTGTTCAACCTCACGCCCAAAGGGATAATCGAGTCACTCGATCTGAGAAAGCCGATCTACAGCCCGACGTCGTCGTACGGGCATTTCGGCCGCGCTCCCAAGAAAAACGGCAAGGGAACGCTGTTCACGTGGGAGCGGCTCGACAGGGTGGCGGATCTGCGGAAGGCCGTCGACGGTCGGTAGCGTTCGTTAACTTGTTTTCATGCAACTTGTCGAAGTCGAAGTGATGCGGCTGGGTCTCGACCGCTCGACCAACTCCTATGTGGTGATCCTCCAGGAGAAGGGCGGTGCGCGACTCCTCCCGATCTGGATCGGCCAGCCCGAGGCGGAGTCGATCGTGATCGAGATGAACAAGCTCAAGCGCGAGCGGCCGCTCACTCACGACCTCTGCAAGAATCTCATCATCGGAATGGGCGGTACGCTTCGTCGAGTCCACATCACCAAGGTGGAGAACCGCACGTTCTACGCGGAGCTGCACATCGCCCGCAGCTCCGGAGCGGTTCACATCGATGCGCGACCGTCGGACAGCATCGCGATCGCGCTCAGATTCGAGGCGCCCATCTTCGCGCAGGAGAGCTTGCTCACGGCGCTCCTGCTGGAGGAGGGTCAGCCCGCTCCGGAGACGCTCGCAGAGCCTTCGTCCGACGAAATGTCCGCCGAGCAGTTGAAGCAGTACCTGGAGAACATGCGACCCGAAGACTTTGGGAAGTTCAATATGTAAGTTGGCGGTCCTGCTCGTTCTGCAGGCCGCGCTCCCCTCCGTTCCACAGCAGGTCACCGGGCGCATCGTCCGTCCGGGCACGGCGAGAATGGATCCGGTGAGCGATATCTGGGTCGTTCTCCACAGAGTTGGACCCGATAGCGCGGGGCCACTCGACTCGGTGCGATCTGACCCTCGGGGACGCTACTCGTTCAAGTATGCGCGCACTGGAAGCGAAGAGGCGATCTACTTCGTGTCCGCGTCTTACGCCGGGATCGCTTACTTCACGGCCCCGTTGCCGGAAGGCAAAGTCAGCGGCGACGACGGCGAGATCACCGTGTTCGACACTACGTCGGGTCACGTGCCCGTGAGCGTGCGCGGACATCACATCGTCGTCTCTGGAGTCGATGCCAACGCCCGACGGTCGGTTGTCGAGGTCTACGACATCTCCAATGACACCTCGGTCACTCGCGTCGCCATCGGCGACAAACCGGAGAACGCAACCTGGCGCGCGCATCTGATCCCCGGCGCCACTGACTTTCACGTGACTCAGGGCGACGTGTCCGCGGCCGCCGTCTCATTCACCAGCGGTACTGTCAACGTCTTCGCTCCGATTGCTCCGGGCCTCAAACAGCTGTCGTTCTCGTACTCGCTCCCCGCAAAGGCGTTTCCGCTCAAAGTTCCCTCCGAGACCGCTGCTGGCGTCTACGAAATACTGATCGAAGAAAAAACCGGCAGCGTGACGGGACCGAATCTGAAAGAGGTTGATCCGGTGACGGTCGACGAGCGCAACTTCCGGCGATTTCTCGCGTCCGACATGCCCGAGAATTCATTGGCTGTGATCGATCTTCCCGCGCCGCCACCCAGTCGGTCAATCGATCCGCGATTCCTCGTCGCGATCACCCTGCTGCTTGGCGGAACGATGATTGTCGCGCTTGCGCAGGCGCTTCGGCGTAGATAGCTTCGCCAGACAATTGATCGCGGACGGGAGCCACGGAAACCGGTGTGATGCCGGTGCGGCCCCGCCACTGTAACGGGCACCAACGCAGACTCGTAGCACCACTGACCTCGAGGAGGAGGTCGGGAAGGTGAGTCCACGCGGCCCGGAGCCAGGAGACGACTCATCGTCCGCGCCACTTTAGCAGAACCTCGGGGGAGGCGCTGGTGGCGATCAGGCGTCGTCGACGCGTGCTCGTTGCGGGCATTCCTCAGGGAGGAGTGTCCGTTTTTGATTTTAAGCCGTCGAATATTCCGTTTCCTGGCCACCCTGTCGCTCGCGCTTGCCGCCTGCGATAAACAGCCCAGCCAGCTTGCAACCTTAAGCGACGACTTCGGCGATCCGGTTCGGATCGACCATGTTCCAACGCGCATCGTCTCGCTCAGTCCCGCCACCACCGAGATTCTCTTTGCAATCGGCGCGGGTGCGCGCGTGATCGGCCGCTCCGATTTCGATCTTTGGCCCGCTGAGGCGAGAGCCATTCCGGCCCTCGGCAACGGAATCCAGCCCAATGTCGAGGCGGTGCTCGGCATTCATCCCGATCTCGTGATCCTGTACGCGAGTCAGGACAATCGCCCGGCCGCTGACCGTTTGCGCGCGGCCGGCGTGAATACGCTGGCGCTCCGACTCGACCACATCTCGGATTTTCGTCGCACCGCCCACCTACTGGGCGCGATCCTGCGCGATTCAGCGCGAGCCAAGTCCGTGACCGACTCAGTCTATCACACTCTCGACAGCGTGCGCGCGACGACGGCGAAGCTCGCCCGACCGAGAGTGTTCTGGCACATCTGGGATGCGCCGCTCATCACCGTCGGGTCGGGTAGCTTCATGAACGAGCTCGTCGAGATCGCCGGTGCAACCAACGTGTACGCCGACATTACCGGCCCGTCAAAGCCTATCTCTCTCGAGGATGTCGCGCACAGGAATCCCGATTTCATTCTTGCCGGGCCGATCGGCGCGCAGAAAATCGCAGGCGATCCCCGCTGGCGAATCGTCCAGGCGGCTCGCGAGAGAAAAATCCTGATCGTGGATACCGTGCTCGTCGCACGGCCGTCGGTTAGGCTCGGAGAAGCGGCAGTATCGCTAGCCAATCTCCTGCATCCGGAAGCGCGCCGGTGACTCGATTTCGCGCCTGGTACTGGCTCGCTCTGCTCGCGGTCCTGATTGGAATCGCGATGGTGGCCGTCGCGCACGGCGCCGTCTCAGTGTCGCTCGCAGCCGTAGTCGACGCTTTGCGTGGGCGCGGCGATCCGACTGCCATTGCGATCGTGCGTGATCTGAGACTTCCGCGCGTAATACTCGGCGCACTCGTAGGGGCGGGCCTTGGCGCGAGCGGGGCAGCGCTTCAGGGCTCCCTCCGGAACCCTCTTGCCGAGCCATATCTGCTCGGCGTTTCGGGCGGAGCCGCGGTCGGGGCCGTCATTGCCTTCGCGCTTGGTGCCGCGAACGATGCGATCATCACGCTAGCCGCCTTCGCGGGCGGAATCTCCGCGGTGTTCGTCGCGCTCGCCGTCGCTCGGGTTGGCGGAAGGGGCACTCGCGGAGATATGCGCACACTGCTCATCGCCGGCGTTATCGTTGGCGCGTTCGCGAATGCGGCGATCATGGTGGCGTTGGCGAGAGCGGAACCGAACACCGTTCGAGGCGCCCTCTGGTGGATGATGGGCTCGGCCGCCGACGCTACGTGGGAGCGCGTCGCGTGGTTGGCGGCGAGCATTCTTCTCGCTGGAGGCGCTCTCGTCTACTGGGCGCGCGAGATCGACGTTCTCTCACTCGGTGAGGACACCGCGGCATCACTCGGCGTCGACGCCGAGAAATCGGGTCGTCGCGTCTTCCTCCTCGCCGCGCTGCTCGCCGCGGCAACCGTGTCCGCTGCCGGCCTGATCGGCTTTATCGGACTCGTGGTGCCTCACATCGTTCGACGCCTCGGACTCCGAGCTCACCGGCCGCTGATAGTTGCCGCCGCTCTCGTCGGCGCAACGTTGGTTGTGGCCGCGGATCTCGCGGCCCGAACTGTCGCCCCACCCACCGAGCTTCCGCTCGGAGCAATCACAGCGCTTCTGGGCGTGCCGTTCTTCCTCGTGCAGCTGAGACGCACGGCGTGATAAAGGTCGCGGATCTCGTCGTCTCTTACGGTCGCGGGTCGAGGAACGCGGTGGACGGCGTCAGCTTTCTGGTTCCACGCGGGCATCTCACCGCGCTCGCGGGCCCAAACGGCTCCGGCAAGAGCTCGATCGTGCGGGCCTTGCTCCGTCGCGCTGACATACTCCGCGGAGGAGTGACGATCGACGACCGCGAGGTCAGCACGTTGTCGTACGCCGAGCTGGCGAGATTGCTTGCCGTGGTTCCGCAGCGCGAGGAAGCTGCGTTTCCTGCTCGTGTCCGCGATTATGTCGCTCTCGGTCGCTATCCGCACCTCGGCCTATGGCGCGCGCCCGCTGAGGACGACGATCGCGCAGTGGAGCAAGCGCTAGCGCAGGCGGGAGTCGAAGATCTCGCCGACCGCGACACCGACGCGCTGTCGGGCGGGGAATGGCAGCGCGTGCGCATCGCGCGCGCGCTGGCGCAGAAAACTCCCGCCCTCGTTCTGGACGAGCCGACAACGTTTCTCGATGTCGCGCACGAGATGGCGATCTTCGAGCTGCTTTCTTCTCTGGCGCGTTCCGGACTCGCGGTGCTGCTCGTGAGCCACCAGCTCAATCTCGTTGCCCGCTTCGCCGACACGATCGTGCTCCTCGACCAAGGACGAGTCGCAACCAGTGGCGCGCCCGCCGAGGTAATGAACGCCACGTTGCTCGAGTCCGTCTATCGCTGGCCGGTTGTGATCACGCGCGACCCGGCGATCGGCGCTCCCGCGCTTGTGCCCCTCCGACGTCCACTCAATCTCTGATCAACTCATCCGACCCCATTCGCCAACAGCCATGACAACCAAATCAGCACTAGCTGGTCTCGTCCTCGCCGTGATTGTTCCTTGTCTCTCCGCGCAGGGTCAAGCCAATGACACCGCGCAGCTCGGGACGGTGGTCGTTTCCGCCTCCAAAATTCCGAAGCCTGCGAGCAGCTTGACCCAACCAGTGACGGTCCTCCTGGGAGAGGATTTGCGCGCGCGTGGGGTGGTGAGAGTGTCGGACGCGCTGCGCGAGGTTCCAGGCGCCGCGCTGGTGCAGAGTGGCTCGTACGGAGCCGTGACTTCGCTGTTCCTGCGCGGGGGAGAGAGCCGCTACACCAAAGTCCTCATCGATGGCGTGCCGGTCAACGCACCCGGGGGCTTCTTCGACTTCAGCCACCTCACCACCGACAACATCGACCGTATCGAAATCGTCAGAGGACCCGCGAGCGTGCTGTACGGCGCCGACGCCGTGTCGGGAATCGTTCAAATCTTTACACGAAAAGGATCCGCCGAGCCGCGCGGATCGGTCGGACTGCGCGCCGGGAGCTATCGCTCGCTCGACGTCGACGGAGATGCGGTCGGTTCGACGCCGTTGGGTGGGTTCTCTCTCGGGGCTGCGCGACACTCCACGCGCGGAATTCTTCCATTCAACAACGAATATCGAAACGGCACGCTGAGCAGCGCGCTGACGCTGGCCGACGGTGCATCGGGCGACGCACGGATCTCGGCGCGATACACCGCGGCGGAATTCCACTATCCCACCGACTTTGCGGGCCAGCCGGTGGACAGCAACTCGTATCGGACACAGCATCGACTGACGGTAGGACTCGACGCGGGGCGGAATCTCAATTCGAACATCCAGACCCGGCTACTGCTCGGGAGCAACGACGTGTCCGACCTGACGGCGGATATTGCGATCCCGTTCGGCGCAACGAGCCCGCAATATTCCGAGTTCAGGTCACGGGGTTATCGCCGCAACGCCGAGGGCAGATTGTCCTTCTTTCTCCCCGCTGCCAGCGTCACCGTCGGAGCGGTCTACGAGCGAGAGCACGAGAACAGCTCCAACGGCTCCGGTCCGGTCGGTGGCTCGACGACTCAGACTGACTCTTTCGACGCGTCTCGCCACAATCTCGCCTACTACACCGAGCTGCTGGGCAATCTGACGGAGCGGTTTTCGTACACGCTGAGCGGGCGGATGGATGACAACTCCGATTACGATCGATTCGCGACTTATCGAATCGGCGCCAACGCCAATGTTCTTCCAGCGGTCCGGCTTCGCGCGTCGCTCAGTACCGCCTTCAATGCTCCAGCCTTCAATCAGCTGCGCCCGACTCTTTATACCACCGGCAGTCCGAGCCTGCGTCCCGAAAGGATTCGTTCCGCCGAGATAGGTCTCGTCACGGCCATCCGTCCCGAATTGATTCAGGCGAGCGCGAGTTACTTTACTCAGCGCTTCTCCGACCTGATCCAGTACGTGAACGGCGCGGCGCCGACCTTCAAGGGCAGCTACGCCAATCTTACGGCCGCAAGCTCCAACGGCTACGAGGCGGAGGTTCAGTTTTCACCGGTGCGAAGCTGGCGGGGAAGTGCGAGCTACACGGTTGTCACCCCGCGAGTGAGGTCTGTCGATCCCACGTACGAAGGCTCGGACAAAGTCGGTGACGCGTTGATCCGTCGGCCCAGTCACTCGGGAAACGTGCTCGTCTCCTATGCTCGTCCCTCGAGCGCGAGCTTCGGCGTCGCAGTGAGCTTCGTGGGGGAAAGAGCCGATCTCGATTTCGCCCAGTTCCCGTCACCGCGCGTCACGCTCCCGTCCTACACGAAGCTCGATCTGTCCGCCGATGTTCCGCTGACCGCGATTCGTCGAGGAGGACTGAAGCTCAGTCTGCGATTGGAGAACGCGCTCGACAAGCACTACGAAGACGTCCTTCACTTCGCGGCGCCGGGGCGGACAGTGCTCATCGGAGCGCGGGCGGCGACGGTCTTCTAGAACCGATGCCCGGGTGAGCGAGTGTTAAATTCCGGAGATGCCGCTCTTCGTTACGGAAGCGATAGTGCTTCACGCCTTCGACTACCTCGAGAGCTCGCGCATCATCCGCTTGCTCACCAGGGAAGCGGGAGTGCAATCAGTTTTGGCGAGAGGAGCGCGGAAGTCGCGAGGGCGCTACGGGTCCGCGCTCGATCTCTTCGCGGAAGGTTCCGCCCAGCTTTACGTAAAACCCAACCGGGATCTTCACAACCTTGCGGGCTTCGAGATCTCGCGCACCCGCAGCGAGCTGGCGGAGGACATCGGTCGCTTCACTGCCGCGTCCACGGTCGCTGAGCTGGCTCTTCGCTTCGCGGGCGAAGATTCGGGGCCGGAGCTCTACGAAACGGTAGTGGATGTGCTCGATCGCATCGCCCGCTCCGCACCCGAGCGCACGATCGAAGATGGATTGGCTGGGTGTTGGCGCATCGTTTCCGCGCTTGGGTTTACGCCGGAGCTTTCCAGCTGCTCGCTGTGTCACACCCCGCTGCGCGACGGTGACGACGCTACGTTCTCGCATTCTTCCGGCGGCATCGTCTGTCCCTCCTGCGGCAGACTCGCGCCGGGCGGGCGCAGAATCCCCGCCGAGGCCCGAACCGCGATCCGGAAATGGCTGGAGGGCGATGAATCGGCGCACCTCACCGACGCCGAAGCCCGATCGCACCAGCGGCTGCTCCGCGAATTCCTCGGCGCACATCTGACCGATGACCGTCCCCTCCGCGCGTTCGCGGTGTGGGAGCACGAGCGATGGAGCGCCGCGTGATCATCGGCACGGCCGGTCACATCGATCACGGGAAAACTGCGCTCGTCAAAGCACTGACTGGCGTGGACGCTGACCGACTTCCCGAAGAGAAACGGCGCGGCATCACAATCGACCTCGGCTTCGCGCCCCTCGAGCTTGAAGGAATCGGAACCGTCGGCATCGTCGATGTTCCCGGGCACGAGGATTTCGTTCGCAGCATGCTCGTGGGAGCGAGCGGAATCGATCTGGGGCTGCTGGTGGTCGCCGCGGACGAGGGTGTGATGCCCCAGACGCGCGAACATCTGCTGATTCTCCGGCTTCTCGGGATTCCCACGATTTTGGTCGCGCTCACCAAATCCGATCTCGCCAACTCCGAATGGATCGATTTGGTGCGAGCGGACGTGCTGTCTTTGTTCGACCAAGCGGGCTTGCCGACACCCCGGGTCGTATCGTGCTCGAGCCGGACCGGCGATGGATTGGCCGAGCTCCGTGCGATCCTGGCGAAGATCCTGAGCACAGCCACACCCCGTGCCAGTGACGATGTCTTTCGTCTACCGGTCGATCGCGCGTTCACGGTCAAGGGGACCGGAACCGTCGTCACGGGAACCGTTTGGAGCGGACAACTGAGGGCGGACGAGAATGTGCGCATTCTTCCCGCCGGAAAGCATTCACGAGCAAGGAGAATCGAGCAACACGGCAAGTCGTCGGAGCGCGCTCTGGCCGGTGGCCGGACCGCGGTGGCACTTGCCGGGATCGACGTCGCCGAAGTCCCCCGGGGCTCGGTTCTAGTCACCCAGGAGTCGTGGAGCGCGACCTCGCTGTTCGAGGCGGTCGTCACCATCGATTCTGACGCGGCGATCAAATTGACCTCTCGCACTCGGCTTCGGCTGCACGCGGGCGCTTCGGAAGTGGGGGCTCGTCTTGTGGTGGCAGGCGGCTCCCTGAGTTTCGGGAAGTCCACGCTCGCCCGCGTAATCACCGATGCTCCCGTTACTCTCAGAGGCGGCGACCGTTTCGTGCTCAGGCTTCCCGCGCCGTTGCGCACAATTGGTGGCGGGGTTGTCGTCGATCCGTACTCGCGTCGTCGGACTCTGTCACACGACACGGAGGCAAACCCCGCTGCCCTTGCAACCAGCAGCGCGGCGCGCTTCACCCGCATGCTCGAAGCGGAAGGATTGCGCGGCATCGCGACCAGGGACGTCCCGGTGCGCGCCGGCTGCGCTCCGGCAGAGGTAGGCGCCCTCATCGCTCAGAGCGGAGCCCGCGTCGGTAACCACAACCTTTTTGCTCCCGCGGCTGTCGAACTGGTTATGGCAACAGTTCGCCGCATCATCGCCGAATACGAGATCAGCGCTCCGCTCGCTCCTGGTGTTCCGACTCAAACCCTCAAGGAAGGCCTGCGCGCCAACGAGGAGCTGGTCGATATCGCAATCCGGGAAATGCAAAACGCCGCCGAGATCGAAACGCAGGGTCCGCTCGTACGTAGAACGGGATGGTCGCCCTCGCCCAGCACACGCGACACGGCGGTGAGTGAACAGGTGGCGCACGATATTTGCGCAAGCGATCGGGAGCCGCCCAGCGTGAATGAGCTCGTTTTGCGCTACGGCAGCTCGGTTCCTGCTCTGCTTCGACTTCTGGAGCGGCAGGGGCGAATCGTTCAGGTGGAGACGGATCGCTATTACGACCGAAGTGTATTGGAAAGGATGATCGCTCGGCTCAAGGAATCGCTGGTGCCCGGGAATACGTATGTGCCGGCCCAGCTTAGAGATATCCTCGGATTCTCGAGAAAATATCTCATTCCGTTTCTCGAGTTTTGCGATCGGAGTGGGCTTACGGAAAGGCGGGGAGATGGTCGGGTTTTGCGCCAAACACCTGGCGTTTTGCTTGACACTTCACGGGCTCGATCCTAAGTTCGCGGCAGGAGAACACATGTCCACCTTAGTAGGAGCCAGAGTCTAGAGACCCTCTTTCGTCAGTATTTGGAGACAACATGAAGCACCTGTGGCGGGCGCTGTTCGTAGTGCTCGTGCTCAGCGCGTTCATGCCAAGTCGTTCGGCGGCTCAGGGATCTTTTCCCCCACCCGGCGGAGGACAAGGCGCCGGGTTACAACTGGGTCAGAATTTTCCCAACCCGGTCGTTCAGGACACACGGATTCGGTTTGTCGTTGGTGATGCGCAGGGATGCACCGATTCCGGACGTCAGCACCGCGTGAGTTTGCGGATTTACAACCTTCTGGCCCAGCTGGTCGCTGTGCCGGTTCTGCAAGGCGGTGGGAACGCTGCTGGTGGCGAGTCGCTCGAGAACCTGTTTTTGACTTGCAACGAGTACACGGCTTATTGGGATGGAAAGTACTCGCAGACTGGAGAAGACGTGGCGTCCGGCATCTACCTGTTTCGACTCGAGGTAGACGGCAAGGTCCTCGTCAAGAAAATGATCGTCAGAAAATAGATACCTGACTTTTTGGAGACGCATCCTGGCAGAGCCGGGATGCGTCTCTTTTCTTTTCCATCGCATGTGTGCCAGGTTGGCGGGTTTTATGCGGCACCCCCGTTGCACGTCAGGCAAGCCGCCACTCTCACGGGTCGATCATGATAAATCCGGACCGCCTCACCGTAAAAGCCACTGAGGCACTGAATGAAGCGGTCGAACTCGCGCGCAAAGCGGGGAATCCGCTCGTTTATGACCTCCACCTCCTCTTGGCGCTTTTGACCCAGGACGAGGGCATCGTCGTACCCATCCTTCAGAAACTCGGCGTCAGCGTCGCCCAGCTACGAGAGACGGTAGGCCGCGAGATGGCGCGGTATCCGAAGCAATCGAACGCGCAGCCGACGTTATCTAAAGAGCTCAACCAGGTTTTCGACAAGGCCGAAGCCGACGCCAAGAAGCTGGGCGACGATTTCGTTTCGGCCGAGCACTTTCTGCTCGCGCTATCCGATGTAAAAGGCACCGAAAGCCGGAACCTGTTGACGGGCACCGGCGCGACCCACGAAGCGCTGCTCGAGGCGCTTCAAACAGTGCGCGGATCCCACCGCGTTACTGATCAGAGCCCGGAGAACCAGTATCAGGCGCTCCAGCGCTACACGCGCGATCTCACCGAGGCCGCGCGCAAAGGCAAGCTCGACCCAGTGATCGGTCGCGACGAGGAAATCCGGCGCGTAATCCAGATTCTCTCGCGACGCACCAAAAACAACCCGGTCCTGATTGGCGAGCCAGGAGTGGGAAAGACCGCGATCGCGGAAGGGTTGGCGCAGCGAATCGCCAACGGCGACGTGCCGGAGGGACTCAAGAACAAGCGCCTCGTCGCGCTTGACCTTGGCGCGTTGATCGCCGGCGCAAAGTTTCGCGGCGACTTCGAGGAGCGCCTCAAGGCGGTTCTCAAGGAAGTGACCGAAGGCGAAGGGCAGTTCATCATGTTCATCGACGAGATGCATACTCTCGTCGGGGCCGGCAAGGCTGAAGGCTCGATGGACGCAGGCAACATGCTGAAGCCGGCGCTCGCCCGTGGCGAGCTACGTGTGGTGGGGGCAACGACGCTAGACGAGTACCGGAAGAACATCGAAAAAGACGCTGCCCTCGAGCGCCGCTTTCAGCCGGTCTACGTTGGCGAGCCGAGCGTCGAGAGCACGATCGCGATTCTCCGGGGACTCAAGGAGAGATACGAAACCCACCATGGCGTCCGCATCACCGACGGCGCAATCGTCGCCGCCGCCACGCTCTCCAACCGCTACATCGGTGATCGCTTCCTTCCGGACAAGGCGATCGATCTCATCGACGAGGCTGCGTCGCGACTCCGCATCGAGATCGACTCGGTGCCGCAGGAGATCGATGAGGTCGAGCGCCGAATCACTCAACTCCAGATCGAGCAGCAGGCGCTCCAAAAGGAAAAAGACAAGGCCTCGCGCGAGAGGCTGAAGAATCTCGAGCGCGAGCTGGCCGAGCTAAAAGAGAAAGCCGCGGCGATGAGAGCCCAGTGGCAGCAGGAGAAAGAAGTGCTCGGCAGTGTCGCCAAGATCAAGCAACAGATCGAGCAGGCGCGCACCGAAGCCGAGTTGGCGACCCGACGCGGTGATCTGCAGAAGGCCGCCGAAATCTCCTACGGCCAGATACCGCAGCTCGAGAAACAGCTTCAGGAGGCGGAGCAGAAGCTGGCGAGCAGGCAGGAGGGCGGAGCGCGATTCCTCAAGGAAGAAGTCGCGGCCGAGGATGTCGCCGAGATAGTCGCGCGCTGGACAGGAATACCGGTTTCGAGAATGATGGAAGCCGAACGCGAGCGGCTTACCCGCCTGGAGCAGGTACTTGCAACCCGGGTAATCGGGCAGGACGAGGCGGTCCGCGCGGTCGCAAACGCCGTCCGCCGCTCGCGGGCCGGGCTCCAGGATCCGAATCGCCCGATCGGCTCCTTCATCTTTCTTGGCCCGACAGGGGTCGGGAAAACGGAGACCGCGCGCGCTCTCGCCGAATTCTTGTTCGACAACGAGCATGCAATGGTGCGCATCGACATGTCGGAGTACATGGAGAAGCACGCCGTCGCGCGCCTGATCGGTGCTCCGCCGGGCTACGTCGGATTCGAGGAAGGGGGCCAGCTCACCGAGGCCGTCCGCCGGCGCCCGTACTCTGTCGTGCTGTTCGACGAGATCGAGAAAGCGCATCCGGATGTGTTCAACATCCTCCTACAGATCCTCGACGACGGACGGCTCACGGACTCCCAGGGGCGCACAGTCGATTTCCGGAACTCCGTCATCATCATGACCTCGAACATCGGCAGCACCTACATCCTCGAGCACACCGGGGACGACAGGGCAGTGGTCGAGGCGCAAGTCACGAACGCTCTCAGACAGCACTTCCGTCCCGAGTTCCTGAACCGCGTCGACGACATCATCATTTTCCGTCCGCTCGGGAAGGCAGAGATCGAGCACATCATCGATCTTCAGCTCAAGAAGCTGGAGCAGCTGCTCGCCGACAGGAAGCTCACATTCGAGCTCACGCCTGCAGCGCGCGAGATCCTTGCTACTGAGGGATACGATCCCGCATTCGGAGCGCGGCCGCTGAAGAGAGCGATTCAACGGCTGCTCCAGAATCCGCTCGCGCTCGCCGTTCTCGAGGGCAAGTTCAGCGAGGGAGACCACATTGTCGTGGATAAGGACCCGAAGGGTGAGCTGACGTTCAAGAAGTCGAAAGAGCCAGCGCTTGCCGCTAGATAGTGATCCGAGCGCTCATACCCTCGGCGGCGGCACCCAGTCTCTTGTCGCCGATGAGCAGTACGTCCGAAACGCTCTCGACCTCGCCCGCGATGCGGCGAAGCGCAACGAAGTTCCGATCGGCGCGCTCGTCGTCCGGAACGGGACGATCCTGGCAGCGACGACGAATCGCACCATCCGCGATCAGGATCCTACCGCACACGCCGAGCTCCTAGCGATTCGCGAAGCCGCCTCGAAGCTCGATCGGTGGCGACTCGACGACTGCACTCTCTACGTCACACTGGAGCCGTGCGCGATGTGCGCCGGCGCGATCGTGTTGTCGCGCATGAAGCGGGTCGTTTTCGGCGCATGGGATGAAAAAGCCGGCATGGCCGGCTCTGTCGGAGATCTCTTACGCAATCCCCGCCTGAACCACCGGCCCGATGTCCGCGCTGGAGTTCTCGCGGAAGAGTGCGGACGTTTGCTCGAGGATTTCTTCAGAGCGCAACGCGCGGGTTGAACAAGCTCCGGTCGCCGGATAAGTTGCGAGGCTGCAGGACAGGTGGCCGAGTGGTTGAAGGCACCGGTCTCGAAAACCGGCATACCGGTGAACCCGGTATCGAGAGTTCGAATCTCTCCCTGTCCGTTGTCGTGGGTCGCGCGTAGCCTGCTGCGTGACATTCCGATGGTTCGCGCCCCAAAACGATGTTAGGACGGGTGGCCGAGTGGTTTAAGGCGCACGCCTGGAAAGTGTGTGTACGTTAATAGCGTACCGTGGGTTCGAATCCCACCCCGTCCGTGGAGAAAGAAAATTTGACCGCACCAACAGCGTCCATGATTCCCGAAGGGGAAGTACGGGACGCCCTCGCCCCGCATTACATCCTCGAGAGAGAGTTGGGACGCGGTGGAATGGGCGCGGTCTACCTTGCCCGAGACGTGCGGCTCGACCGTCCGGTAGCCATCAAGTTTTTCCCCCCGGAGTTGGCGACGAGGCCGGAGTTGCGCGCGCGTTTCCTACAGGAAACACGCACGGCTGCATCGTTCTCTCATCCGAACATCGTCCCGGTTCACGCTGTGGAGGAACGGGACGGCGTCCTCTGCTTCGTGATGGGATACGTGGACGGAGAGACCCTCGGCAAGCGGATCTCACGTACGGGGCCGCTCCCGATTGGAGAGGCCGTGCGCCTGCTCCAGGAATCGGCGTGGGCATTGTCCTACGCCCACGGCCGCGGAATCGTGCACCGCGATGTAAAGCCTGACAACATCCTCATCGATCGCGGCTCAGGACGCGCGATGATTACGGACTTCGGTATAGCGCGCTCTCAGGAATCGGGCGGATTGACGATGGTCGGTGAGTTGATCGGAACGCCGCAATTCATGAGTCCCGAACAGGCCAGCGGCGAGAAGGTCGACGGCCGGAGCGATCTCTACTCGCTAGGCGTCGTCGCGTTCTTCGCACTGACGGGTCGCTTTCCGTTCGAGGCGTCTTCCACTCAGGGATTCCTGGCAGCGCACATCACGAAGCCAGCGCCCCCAGTCTCGTCTATTCGCCCCGATCTGCCCGCGTCGCTTGCAGGAGCGGTGGATCGCCTCCTGGAGAAGGATCCTGCGCGGCGTTTTCAAAAAGGTGAAGAGCTCGCCGAACACCTCGATCCACTCCGCTCCGCGCGCCGCGAGATTCCGTCGCCGATCCGGCTGTTTTCCGTGAAGTCCACCCAGGTCATTCGCAACGCAATTCTTTTTGTGGTCCTGGCGCCAACGCTGTCGAATTCAGTCCGCGGTGACGCGGACCAGTTGATCCTGTTTACGATGACGATCGCGGCCGCTATCGCTCTGGCGCTCCAGGCGGTAGGCGGATTGCGCGAGCTCGCCGCACAGGGATACAGTCACGACGATCTACGCACAGGCTTGCTGGCCATCGCCGACGAGCAAGAGGAGGCACGTGCGCTTCTTCGCTCAGCGCCGGACTGGAAGGAGCGGCGTCGACAGAGATGGTGGTTGATCGCGGCCGGCCTGATCATCGCCGCGATCTTCATCATCATCAGCCTCAAGCTCCGCGTTCGCATGCCGCGCGGCGGCTATCAATCACCCATGGCGGGGATCATTGCCGCGGCTCTAGGCGCAAGCTTGACGATGATTACTTTCGTCTACGCCATCGCTGGAGGAGGGGGCGCCGCTCGACTTGACGCCAAGCTTCGCCGGCTCTGGACGGGAGCGGTGGGGAAGCGGCTATACAATCTCGTCGCCCGACGCATTCGCACTCGCCCTGCCGCACGGCCTGTGTCAGCCGAGCTTGGACCGATGACGATCTTCGACGGACTGACCAAGGACATTCGTCGTGACCTCGGCGACGTGAACCGGGTGATTTCCGCATTGGTCTCCGCACAAAACGAGCTGCTCTTACGCGAGGCAAGGCTCAAGAGCTCACAGGAAGAAGCCAACCGCGGGACGTCGGGTGTCGAGACGATCTCACTCGAGCGCGTCATCACGGAGCTGAATCAGGCGCGCTCCGCGGCGGCGGAACGCCGCGAGTTGATTGGCGCCGCACTGGAAAGACTGCGGCTCGAGCTGATCCGGCTCAAGAGCGGCATTGGCAGCGCTGCCGAAGTCAGAGCCGAAGCCGATCGCGGAAAAACGCTGATCCCCGCCTGATCGCGCCTTTCCTCGCAGAAGCCTATATCCCGCCTTCACTTGCGGGATTGTCTTTTTGTGTGCGGCCGTGAGAGCGTCAGCCAATGCGGCAGTCAGTGCGGAAAAGACGTGAACGCCCTCGAAAAAAGCGTGACGGCACTCGGCTGATTGTAGTCCTTTAATCGATGCCCCAGTCTCTCGCCGTCGCCAAAAAAGCACAGTGGTTCAAGCACGCAGGAAAGCTCGTGACAATCGCCGCCTCATCGGGTGCGGCGCTCGTCTCGATTTTCACTGCCCTTTACTCCTATGGAATCATTGGCTCCTCCGAATCGCACCAGTCGATTGGGAACATGGGCGCGGCTTGGGTCGGCCTCCGTCCGGCGATCGACACCGCATCGTCTATCGGTGACACGGTTCACTATGCCGCGACGGTAACGGACAAGAACGGCAGCATTCTCGTCGGCGCTCGGCCCGTCTGGACGACCGGAGACTCGAGCATTGCGACGGTTCTCTCCGATGGATCGGTCATCGCCCATGGGCCGGGGAAGACGATGGTGAGCGTCGTCGTCGGCCGGCTCGTCACCCATTCGTCGATCGTCGTCCGCCAGAAGGTGGCAAACGTCGAGATCGCGCGCGCAAATGGCGACAGTGGCATCGTGCTGCCGGAAGGGTCAGAGCTGGAGCTGCGGGCCCGCGCGACGGACTCTCGCGGATATACGATCGCGGGGCTGAGCGCGACCTGGCACATCGACGACAAGAGCGTGGCCGGCCTCGACAGCAGTGGACTGCTCACCGGCAAGGAAGCGGGGCGAACCACAGTCGGGGCAAAGATCGATGGCGTATCGGGGCGCACGAGCGTGTTGGTCGTGACTCCGGCCACAGCGATTGCCCTTGTAGCCGGGACGAACCAGCGCGCGCTGGCTGGCAAGGCGCTGCCGCAGGCAATCGTCGTTCGCGCGACGAATCGGCGAGGAGGCCCCGCGTCGGGCAAGCGGGTGATCTTCCGGCTTACTGACGGTCTCGGATCGGTGGATCCGGCTTCGGCGGTCACGGATGCCGATGGTCGTGCGCGCACCAACTGGACGCTCGGCGCTTATCCGGGGCGGCAGACGCTATTTGCCACCGTCGAGAATGTGGACAGCGCTCTGTCCGTCCTGGCCGAGTCTGATCCGGTGGCGAGCAACACGCGAGTGGTCTCTCTCGTTGAGCGCGTGAGTGGGCAGGCAGGGAGCACGCTGAGCGACTCCATCGCGATCCGGGTTACGGACTCCACCGGAAGGGTTCTGGCCGATGTGCCGGTGCGCTGGACTGCCGTGGATGGTGGATCAGTCGAGTCGCCCGCGCCACGGACGGATTCGCTCGGCGTCGCAGCCGCACGGTGGACTCTCGCCAGAAAGACAGGAACACAGCGGTTGCGGGCACAGGTGGGAGGCGGCTCGGCGGGTGGTATTCAACCGGTCACGATCAGTGCGACGGCTGTTGCCGGCGCCGCGACCGCGATGGCTGTCGTGAGTGGCGATGGGCAACGCGGCACCGCGGGTGCGCTGCTGCCCAAGGCGATCGTGGTGCGGGTGGTCGACGAGACGGGAAGTGGCGTAGCCGACGCGGCGCTATCCCTTGCCCCGTCGGGTGGCACCCTGTCCGACACCGCGCTCGTGACGGATTCCACCGGTCAGGCGCGGACCCGGTGGACGATGGGTCATTCAGCGGGCGACTACACCTTGGCAATCCACCACGATGGGCTAAAGAAGCTCCTCAAGGTCGCCGCCCACGCAGGTCCCGCGGCGGCCGCGAATCTGGCTTTCGACGACATGCCTGGCGAGAAGCGATCACGGGACGCGTCCAAGGGGAAGCGGCTCTACGCGCTGGTCACGGACGTGTACGGGAATCCGGTTCCCGAGGCGAAAGTGACGTTCTCGGTGAAGTCCGGAACCGTCACTCCGACGCGTGCCGTCAGCGACGCCAAGGGCAGGGCAGCGCTGACCTGGAAACTGGGCTCGAAGCTGGGCGAGCAGACGCTCACCGGGTTGGTCCGTGGTTCGGATGTGAGGGGTGAGTACGTGACCCAGGTAGGCGGTCGCGAGCTGCCGGCCAAGGCGACTTCCGCGAAGTCAGCATCTCTTGCCAAGTCGGGAACTCCGACCAAGGCCTCGGTCCCCCTCAAGCCCGCGTCGTCGTTCAAGACTGTATCGCTCAAGCCCGCCAGCAAGTAAGTTCTGCTCGCAGCACGGGCGGGTCGGAAGCGACTCCGAACGGCTCTAACTACATATGTTTCGGCGGCCAGAATCGGCTCGGATCTGAGCAGTGGGAATTGGTTTCGAAGCCGTCTTTCAAGGGTGATCTATCACATTAGTTGAGGTCGCTAACCAACGGTGACACTTAGGGATCAACGATCACACTAAAGTAGTACTTTACCTCTTGACCACCTCAGCAGTTACATTCTGGTGGTCCAGATAGTCATTTTATTGTTAGCGCCCCAGCTCAGCTGTATAGGGCGCCTCCGACAACCGGCAAACCCGCCTAAAGGCGGCGACGCAAAGCCCCGAGACTAAAGCACCGCGATAGCGTTGTCATGTCAGTCGAGCTACCGAAGAGGAGCCTTTGATGAACCCAGTTCGCGTATCCCTCAGCTCAGCCGTAACGACTTTTCTTACCACTACGGCTTTGATCCTGCCGGCCAAGGCAAGCGCTCAATTCACAGCGCATGCGGCCCGGACGAGCTCGAGTGCGGTCGCGAACCAGGGCGACTCCATCCCCACGATGGTCGCCCGTTCGGGCTCGGTTCCGGCCGACAGTGGGATCAGCGCCGACAAGGTCCTGTACTCCCCAGCCGGCGACAAGGGCAGTGGACTGAGCGGCAAAGTATTCGCCCGGTTCGTCATGCCCGAAGACTGGATATCCCTGTCGACTTTGCCCGGGGCCCAGATGGCAAGCGCCTCGGTCCAGACCCCCGGCGTGGAAACCGTCTTCACCATGCGATCCTTCGGACAGAAGGTCCGCGCCTGGCTGAACGGATACCGCCTCGGCTACTGGCCGCAGGAAAAGGGACGCCTGAGATCCGAGGCCTACCGGAACCCCGACGGGTTCATCGAAGTCACCCCGGAGAACGAGGATACGCGCGTGTCGGAGCATTTCCGCCTGCGTGACTTCATATCGCACGGGCAGAACAGCGTGTGGCCCAAGTACGTCGTGCTCCGCGAGCCGCTGCTAGACAAGCTCGAGCTCGTAATCGAGGACCTGAACGATCACGGCGTGAATGCGGAAGGCATGCGCATTCGGTCGGGCTTCCGCACGCCGGACCGCAACCGGGCCGTACGTGGCGAGGGTAGTGCCCGCGACAGCCGGCACCAGTTCGGCGACGCCGCTGACGTCTACATCGATCAGGTAGGGAACGGCAAGATGTCTGACCTGAACGGCGATGGCCGCGTGAGCTTTGCCGATGTCAAGATGATTCTCGATGCGGTCGAGCGCGTCGAAGCCCGCTATCCCGAGCTCGTCGGCGGCACCGGGCTCTATGCCTACTCAGGCCGTAGCGGCCCGTTCGCCCACATCGATGTTCGTGGCGTCCGCGCTCGTTGGGTTCGCGGAGTCTACAGACCGCGCGCCCGCCGGTCGACCAAATCCCATAAGACCGCCACGAGAGCATCTGTTACCAAGACGCTCGGAAGCGGAAACCTGGTCAAGAACACCTCACCCCGCTAAAAGCCTCACCTTCCGATCCAGTAAGTCCCTTTGATCTGGAAGACGTTCGTGGGCCGGTCGCGGAATAGCGCCGACCTGTCGCGACCGAAGTTGAAGTCGCCGAACTGATCGAAGCCCTCCCGTATCTGCGTCCAGACAAAATAGAGAGTTGAACCGGGCCGGTACTCCCACCGAAGGACGCCGGTCCCGCGAAGCGAGCGGATGTTGAAGTCCTGATTGGCGAACGTGAATGGTTGTGCTCCCACTCCCGGAGCACCCGGACCATCAGGATCGACGGTGTAGTCGGTAATTGCCCCATTCGCATCGGTGTTCGCGACCACAGTGCTGCCGTTGTCGCGTCCGTAAAAGATCATTCTGCGGGACTTTGTCTCCGCGAACTCCTTGAAGCTGGTGTACTTCCCGCTTGCAAGGAACGGCTGCGCAAATAGCTGCAGCGTGAGGTTCGGAGTAAAGGTCACGTTGGTCCGCGTGTCCAGCGAAAACGTCTTCTGCTCGAGCCGACCGAAGACGTAGCGCGTGCCAGCGAACCCCGGTGGCGCGGTCGCATCAGACACCTCCGTCACGTATTGCTGGGCAGTCAGGTCGTGGTCGAACGACGGCGACAGGCTGACAAGAACTCGCGAGGACGGTTTGAGTGTCACGGTAGGATAGAACGCGAGTCGCCCGCCTTCCGTGTTATCGATAGGCGTACTGTACTGAACCTGTATCTGTCCTACCACTCTCGAGCGCGAATCCGTG
>Ga0193699_10000361_pt1 | contig 20495 bp, 19 predicted proteins | sample L3c2metaG_FD_160095 | JGI IMG/M metagenome (GOLD analysis project Ga0193699, IMG submission 160095) | Soil microbial communities from a riparian zone of the East river system, Colorado, United States - L3c2 | ecosystem: Environmental > Terrestrial > Soil > Riparian zone | place: USA: East...
GATGTTTTCAGCGGGTCTCATGCACCGGTTCGGCGACCGATTTTCGGCGACGTTTTCCTATTCATACAGCGACTACGCAAAGGCACCTATAAATCTCTCGGTGCCGGGAGGCGGGACACTGGTCGGATCATTCCACCGCAGCTCGCATGGCCTCGGTATACAAGCGCGCGAGCAATTCTAAGCGCGGAATCTGCTGGCGACACACCGACGAGCGCATCCTTCGCAAGCGCCGTTCAATCGCGAACGCGATCGGAGTTCGCGATACCCCTGGTTGTGAAAAATCCCCGGATTAATGATATTGTTTCGTGGAGGCGGGGCCCGTCAATGGATCAGAAACTCATAAAGGACATTACCGATCACACGATTGCGACCCTCGTTGTCTTGTTGCTGGCGGCGATATTCGAAGAAATAGGACCGCTTCTGACGACGCTGTTTGGAGAAACAGCAGCAATCCTCATCAAAATTACTTTCTATGCTTCGATTATTCTTTTCTGTATCGCCGCCCTGTATCACTTGGGAGTTCTGACAGATCGCGGCAAATACGACCGTCTGCGCGCGGACCTCGCGCGGGGCGGCACGTCGGCGCGCGTCTATACAGACAGCTTGACCAGGGCGCTCAACGCCGTCGACCACTTTATCGGCGATGCGGGGAAGGTACGGCAGACTTTCCTCACCTGGGTGTTTGGCCTGAAGACGCCCGTGCCACTTTGGAGCGCAGCCGCCTTTAATCGTTGCCTGCTTTTGGCGCTTCTCTATCCCATCGTTGCGGTTTTTCTGTTCTGGGCGATTTTCGGCGATGTTGGCCCAGCAGAAATGGCATTGGGTCTGCCGGCCGATCTGGCCGGGGGGCTGCGAGCGATTTCCCTTCTTGGGCTCGTCGTTGGAGTTTTGAGCTATTGGAAGTCCCACAGAAGCGAGGGAGTCATTTCCCTTCTATGGTTTCTCTTGGCTATTGCCGGCGCCGGGTCTGTCGCTATCAGCATCGGTACGGCGAGAGACGCGGGAGCCGGGTCTGTCGCGGGCGCCGTCGTCATTACCAGCGCTTTCATTGGCGCACTCGCCGGTGACTTTGGTGTTGGCGTTGCTGGCGCCATTATCGGCATGTTTGCCGGCGCTGTTGCGTTTACCTATGCCGGCGTTGTCGTTGGCTGTGTCGCCGGCCCTCTCGCTGTGGGCATCGTTGGCGTCCTCACGAAAAAGAGGTGCATCACGCGGGGCTGTAAAGGTGGCTTGTTGTCGGTATTGGTCCTGGCGATGATTGTGGCCTGCTTTGCCGCGGCGGAGATGATGTCGCCGTCGACTTTGTGGCCTGTGATCGGGCCGCTGCTACTGTTCCTCGGACTTTTCACACTGCTCAACGCACCTTTCCTCTGGCTATCCTTAGGCCTAACACGCGCACTGCTGCGTTGCGGGCTCGAACGACAACAATGGTGGCCATATCTTTATGGGTTCATAGATGCGGCCGTGGCGGTTTTCGTCATTGCTCTCCTCGCCGCCGTCATGGTGATCGGGGTTCAGGGCTTCGACTTCATGGCAATGCGTGGAGGACCAGGTGTAGGCCGCATCTTGTCCCTGCAAGATCTGTTCGACGGCATCGGCGACCGTCCCGCCGATTCCAAATATTGGTGGGTTTATGTGCTTTTGTTGTCGACCATGATCCCCAGTATCATCAATCTGGCGATAGGCGGGTTATCGCTGATGCGCGGAGTTCCAAGAGTCACAAGCTACCTCTACCGCCTGATGCCCGAGGGGGGATACCTCACGGGATTCGACCTTTATCGGTTGGCAGGACTGCTCGCCATGCAACAAGTGATAGGCGCGGTTCTTGGCCTTGGGGCGCAGGTCTTACTGATCTGGGGCATTGTCTTTCATCTCATGCCATGGCTGGAGTTCGACATGCTTTATATGGCCCGATCCGTCGCCACATTCGATCTGCCGATGCGACTTGCCGCGTTATACTCAAGTCTGTAGAGCGCCGGACCTTGGCGCTGCATGCCGTGCCGGTTCAGACCGGTGTGCCGCCGAGAGGCACGCAGTGTTTCGACCACACGCGCTTGAGATAGTCGAGCTCGGGCGGGAGATCCCCCTTGAGCGAATGGACCCTCAAGAACGCCAGACCGAAATCAGGCGCCTTGATCCACGAGACCGTCGCCTCATAGGCGATCGGGACGCGGCGATCGATGAGGAAAACGCGCGTGGGTATGACTTCGCCTTTGGCAATGGCGATTCTCGCGCCGGTCTCGGACAGATCGCGGATGGTGCAGTCGCGCACGTGCTGGCCATCGCCATAAACCACTTTGCCTCCGAGCAAGGTCCGCTTGCGCGAAGTCTGGCGCTGGTTGACGACGCGCGGCGGCAGATCGGCGGAATCGGGCTGGGCCATCGGGAACTCCAAGCGAACTGGTCGAGCATGCCTCACGGAAGCTTAACCGGAGGTTAGAATGGCGCGCAGCGAGCCCTCGCCCTGCTTGCGCGACAGCGGCCAAGAGGCCAGTTTTCCTCTCCGAACCGACAAGGCATCGGCATGAACGCAGATTTTCCGATTACGCTGGCCGACATCGAAGCGGCGGCAAGGGCGATTGCGGGCGCCATGGAAATGACGCCGGCCCGGCATTCGCGCACCCTATCGGCGATTGCCGGCGCCGATATCTTCGTCAAATTCGAAAATTTGCAATTCACCGCCTCCTTCAAGGAACGCGGCGCGCTCAACAAATTGCTCTCGCTCGACGAGAGCCAACGCAAGCGCGGCGTCATCGCCATGTCTGCCGGCAATCACGCGCAAGGCGTCGCCTATCATGCCGGGCGGCTCGGCGTTCCCGCAACCATCGTGATGCCAGAAGGCACGCCTTTCACCAAGGTGAAGCACACCCGCGATTTCGGCGCCCATATCGTCATCGAGGGCGCCACGCTTTCGGAATCCTCCACGCGCGCGAAAGCGCTTGCTGCGGAGCACGGTTTCACGTTGATCCACCCTTATGACGATCCGCTTGTGATCGCGGGGCAAGGAACGGTGGCGCTGGAATTCCTCGAGCAGGCACCCGAACTGGACACGCTCGTGGTGCCCGTAGGCGGTGGCGGCTTGATCTCCGGCATGGCCATTGCCGCGCGCGCGCGAAAACCGGACATTCGGATCTATGGCGTTGAGGCGAGGAATTACCCGGCCATGCACAATGCGCTAACGGGGGAGAATCTCCCAAGCGCGGGTCAGACCATCGCCGAAGGCATTGCAGTGAAAGATCCCGGGACGATTGCCAAGACCGTGATCGGAGCTCTGGTGTCGGACATTCTCTTGGTCGACGAAGCCGCCATCGAAGCTGGGATCGTCAAGCTGCTCGAGATCGAGAAGACGCTCGCCGAAGGCGCGGGCGCAGCGGCGCTTGCCGCGGTGCTAGCCCATCCGGCCATCTTCAAAGGCCATACAGTCGGGATCGTGATCTCCGGCGGGAATATCGATATGCGGCTGTTATCGAATGTGGTCCTGCGCGAGCTTACGCGTGAGGGCCGCATCCTCTCCTTGGTGATCGCCATCGAGGACAGGCCGGGGCTTCTGGCGCGTGTCTCCAGTATTGTCGGCGAAGCGGGCGGCAATATTCTGGAAGTGTCGCACAATCGGCTGATGACCGGTGTGTCGGCCAAATCCGCCGATCTGGGCCTCGTCGTCGAGGCCCGAGATGGCGCCCACGCCGCCGAGATCCGGGCGCGGCTGCAGGAGGCCGGCTATGCGGTACGGGCGGGGTAAAGACCCGATTCGCTAGGCTCGGCAAGCCGGCGTCAGGGCCGGTTGGCATCGTTTTGCAACGTTTCCTCCCTATCCTGGCGGTCGAAAATTCCGGGCTTGGGCGGCGTAACAGGAATGACCGATTTTTCCGAGCTTCCTGTCAGCGAGCGGGCGGAGCGTTACCGCCAATTGGCCGAGGACGCGCTTCGTGAGGCCGAACAATCCGAGGGTTCGGTGCGGGAGTCCTATTTGTTGATCGCCGAACAGTGGAACCGCCTCGCAAAAGTCGACGGAGCTCATTCCGACATTTCCAGAGCATCGTGAGCCAGCAGCGCGGATCGGTACAAATGCGCTGCCAGCATTAACCTTTTTTTAAGCATTTGCTTCGGTCGTGCCCTCTCTCGCGCTAAGGTCTCAGTGCAGGCCGGGGCGGGCATTACATGCGACTCAATCTTGCTCAATGGACGGGGATCGCCGTCACCACGATCGTGATATCGGGATCAGACGTGGATGTCGTTTATGCGGTGCCGCTGGGATTTTTCGCCGGAGCGCTCGCGACGTTCATTTCCGCGCTAGGCCATAGCGCGCTCGAGAGGCCTATGCGGCCTACGAGACGTCGGTTGGGATAGTGTTCAGCGCTTCTTCCAGCTGGGTGAAGCTCGGCTGAGACGAGCTCGGCACGCTGCCGCGACCGATCTCCACCGACACCTGCGCCGAATTTCCGTGCAAATGCGCAACCAGAATATCGCGGATGACGTGATAGAATTGGGCTTCCTCGTCGACGATACCCTTCAGCCGGACCGCAATCGGCCCCACCAAACCATAAGCCAAGAACACGCCCAAAAAGGTGCCGACCAGCGCGCCGCCGATCATGCCGCCCAGAATCTCCGGCGGCTCGGTGATCGAGCCCATCGTCTTTATGACGCCCAAGACGGCCGCAACGATGCCTAGCGCAGGCAACCCATCGGCCATCGTCGTCAACGCGCCTGCGGGGATGAGCGCCTCGTGGTGGTGTTTCTCGAGAAGCTTTTCCATCGCGGTTTCGACCTGATGAGGGTCTTCCAGACTCATGGTCATCATGCGCAGCGTGTCGCAGATGAAATCGAGCGCGAAATGATCCTTTGAGATTTTCGGATAGCGTTTGAATATCGAAGATTCCGCCGGCTTCTCGATATGGGCTTCCAGCGCGATCATGCCCTTCATCTTCATCGTCTTGGTGAGAAGGAAGAGCAGGCACAGAAGGTCGCGGTAATCGCCGGTCTTCCATTTGGGGCCGGAGAACGCCTTGGCGATATTGCCAACAGTCGTCTTCACGTCGCCGATGGAATTGCCGAGCAGAAGCGCCGCCACCGCGGCGCCGCCGATGGTCATCATTTCGTGGGGTAAGGATTCGAGAATGACCTCGAAATGGCCGCCGGAGATGAGATAGCCACCGAAGACCATGCCGAAGAGAAGAGCGATGCCGACGATCTGGAACATGCCTGGCTTCAGTCCCGCTTCTGGTCCCGTTGCGCCCGCACGAGAAAACGCGCGTAGAACGCGCGGGAACGCTCGCGGCCACTATTAACGGAACAGCTTAAAGAGCGATGAAATGGCCCCGCGCGCCGGGCGGTCGCGCTTAACGGCGCGGCAATATGCTTAAGGAAGTACAAATCGAAAGACGGCTTGTCGAATGAACGGCGGGCTTTGCTCTGCCTGGCCGGATTCTCAGCGAATGGCTTATGGCAAGGGTCGCTGCATCAGGCTATAGGGGCGGCCATGTGGCAGATCAGAGCCGAGCGTCCGAGCGATGACGCAGCCGTCGAAAGGCTGGTCGATTCCGGATTCGGTCCCGGTCGATTCGCCAAGACAGCTTATCGCTTGCGTGAAGGCGTTGCTCCCGACTCGCGTTTGTCTTTCGTCGCAGAGGATCCCGGGCCGGCGGTGCTTCTGGGCTCGGTCCGATTCTGGCCGGTCGTTGTGGGGAAAAACCTCTCCTTGCTGCTGGGCCCACTTGCCGTGGACCCCAATTTGCGAGGGCGTGGCATCGGCATCGCTCTCATGCAGCGCGGCATCGAAGAGGCTCGAATCCTTGGCTATCAGAGCGTCATTCTGGTTGGCGATGAGCCTTATTATGCCAAAGTCGGATTCGCCAAATTGAAACCGGGGCAGATCCGGTTTCCCGGACCCGTCGATGGCAATCGCGTGCTGGGCCTTGCGCTAAAAGAAGGCGCTCTCGAAACGCTTCTGGGCGACGTCAAGCGCGCGCGCGTCGATGTCGCCGTTTCGGCGCAGGCAACGAGGCTGGGTTAAATTGCCCGACTCGTTGAAATTGCCAACCTAATTGAAATTGAACGACTGGATCGTGCCGCCGCAACCTTCGATGTTCGGCGGCGTCCCGCCGGCTTCCTCGGTCATGCGCGTCAGATTGAAGAGCAGCGATTCCACGAAGCGCGACCCATTGGGCGATGAGTAGTCGCCATTGGCCGGAAGAACCGTGACCGATTGCTCATAGAGCTTGCCGCCGCGGAAATAGAACGTGGTCAGATTGCGGCCGCCATTGTTCGGCATATCCATGGTGATGCGCCGGCCATAGGTCGCGCCCCGTACAACGGGTTCGATGCGGGCGGAGTCGTTTCCCACCATCTTGCCGTTCCTCAGACCATGGTCGTCAGCCTCCGTGTGCTGGAAAATCGCTTCCTCCAGGATGCTTGCGCCGTCGGCGACGCGGTCGGAATAATCCGCCACCAGCATCCGATAAACCATGTTGTCCACGGTCGCCGTATAGGTGTGCGCCGAAAGCGCCAGCTTATGGCGCGGCATGGAAAATCTCACATTTTCCATCTTGGGAACGTCGGGAAATTGCGAGGCGAAATTGTCGGACGGGCAGGCATAATACTTCCAGGCGGCCTCAGCCGGTACGGCCGAAACCAGAAGTGCAGCAACCGTTAAGGCCAATCCCCGCATAGCTTCCTCCCAAGGTGTCGCGCGAGCCTGATCGCCATGGTAGTATAATAAATCCGAGGACCAAGTCATATGCCCCGGGAGGGCTTCCTATGAAGATTGGCGTCCCCGCTATCGCCGTACTCGCGCTTTCCGCGGTCTCTGGTTCGGCGCTGGCCCATCATTCCTTCGCCATGTTCGATCCCGATAAACTGATCATCCAGACCGGTATCGTGAAGGAGTTCGAATGGACGAACCCCCATGTCTGGATTCACATCATGGCTCCCGACGCGTCGGGCAAACAGGTCGAATGGTCGTTCGAAATGCAGGCCGTCGCCCAAGCCACGACCGGCGGCTGGCGCTCGGACAGCGTCAGGCCGGGCGACAAGGTGTCGATCGAATTTCATCCTCTGAAGGACGGCTCCCGCGGCGGTGAGCTGGTTGCCGCGACGCTTCCCGATGGCAAGCGTCTGGGTGCGCAAGCGGCGAGGCTGCCGGTCCCGAAGGCGCCGTGAACAGTCGATCCGAAAAAGGAGATCGCGATGAATTTCAGGACATTGGCTCTGGCGGGAATTGCGGTATCGATCGCGGCGCCGGCTTTGGCACATCATTCCTTCGCGATGTTCGATCGCGACAGATCGGTGACCTTGTCGGGAATCGTGAAGGAATATGAATGGACCAATCCGCATGTCTGGATCCACATGATGGTGCCAGATCAGGCGGGCAAGTCCGTGGAATGGTCGTTCGAAATGCAGGCCATCGCGCAGGATACGGCCGGCGGGTGGCGCTCCGACAGCGTCAAGCCGGGCGACAAGGTTTCCATCGATTTCCATCCGTTGAAAGACGGCACGCGCGGCGGTCAGCTGGTTGCCGCGACGCTCGCTGACGGCAAACGTCTTGGCGGCCCCGTGCGCCGGCCGGGCGCACAGGATTGATCTGAGGCGGGAGTCTTTATGAACCTCAAGACCCGCGTCCTTGTCGTTATCGCTCTCACGTCGGCCGCACCGGCCTTCGCGCATCATTCCTTCGCCATGTTCGACCGCGACAAGGCTGCGACCGTTAATGGCGTCGTGAAGGAATATGAGTGGACCAATCCGCATGTCTGGGTTCACGTGATGGTGCCCGATGGGGGCGGCAAAGCCGTCGAGTGGTCCTTCGAGATGCAGTCCATTGCCCAGGACACTCGCGCCGGATGGCGACGCGATAGCGTCAAGCCCGGCGATAAGATTTCGGTCGAGTTCCACCCGTTGAAGGATGGCACGCGCGGCGGCCAGCTCATGAGCGCGGTTCTTGCCGACGGCAAGCGGCTCGGACCTCCGCCGCCCGATGGATTCCTCAGCGTCACGCCCGGCGATGGCGGCATCTAAACGCATTGGTTGTTTCAGGGAGGGAAATCATGAACGTCAAAACTCTTGCTCTGACCAGCATCTGTGTATCGTTCGCCGCACCGGCACTCGCGCATCATTCCTTCGCAATGTTCGATCGCGAAAAGGCCGTGAATATGAGCGGCGTCGTGAAGGAATATGAGTGGACCAATCCTCATGTGTGGATTCACGTGATGGTCCCGGACGCGCAAGGCACCCCGCGCGAATGGTCTTTCGAAATGCAATCCGTCCAGCAGGATGCCGCAGCGGGCTGGCGGCCCGATAGCGTGAAGCCGGGCGACAAAGTCAGCATCGAATACCATCCGCTGAAAGATGGTTCGCGTGGCGGCCAACTCATGAGCGCGATCCTTGCCAATGGACAGCGCCTGGGACCGCCGGCAGCGCCGCAGCGCGTGTTCCCACGCGCCGCGGTCGATGCGGTGCGCGAGAACGGCGCGAACCAATAGACATCTTCTTTTCCGTCTGACACGACAAAGCCCTCACGGCCATGGCCTGAGGGCTTTGTTTTTTCGCGGGCTTCGATGGCCCCGATCCGCCGCCCGTGACATGATGCGCAAAAATGGGGGTGAAGCGCATGACCGAACAGGATGTCTTCGCCAAAGCTGCGTGGCGGCTTATCCCGTTCATGATCCTTCTCTACGTCGTCAATTATGTCGACCGGGTGAATGTCGGCTTCGCTGCGCTCACCATGAACAAGGATTTGGCGTTCTCGCCTGCGGTCTATGGTTTCGGCGCAGGCGCGTTTTTCCTCGGCTATTCGCTCTTCCAGGTGCCGGCGAACATCATTCTTGAGAAGCTTGGCGCGCGTCGCTGGATTTTCCTCATCCTGCTGGCCTGGGGCGCGATCTCGGCGTCAACCGCGCTGATCTCGACGCCGGCGAGCTTTTACGGTGTGCGAATTTTGCTTGGCATCGCCGAAGCGGGATTCTTTCCCGGCATGGTTCTCTATCTCACCTATTGGTTCCCGCCCGCCTATCGTGCGCGTCTGATCGCGATCTTCATGGCCGCGATTCCGTTTGCGAACATGGTAGGCGGACCGCTTTCGAGTCTGATCCTCCAAATGGACGGGACTGCCGCGTTGCATGGCTGGCAATGGCTGTTCCTGATCGAAGGAACGCCCGCCTGTCTTCTCGCTTTCGCCGTGCTCAAATTCCTTCCCAACGGGCCGGTGGATGCGCCATGGCTGACACCGTCCGAGAAGAGCGCAATTGCCGCACGTCTGAGCGCGGAGGATGCCGCGCAGCATCGCCATTTTTGGCCGGCGCTGCGCGATCCGCGTCTGTGGGCGCTGGGCGTTGTCTATCTCGGTTATTCGGCGGGCGCCTATGGCGTGCAATTGTGGCTGCCGCAGATCGTGCAGGCGATGGGCTTCTCGACGCTGGCGACCGGCTTCCTGGTCGCGGTGCCCTATATCGTCACCATGGTCGCGATGATCGTTTGGGGTCGTTCCAGCGATGCCAGTGGCGAACGCATCTGGCATGTCGCCGTTCCGGCCTTCATCGCCTTTGGCGGTCTGATCGTCGCGAGCCTGACGGGATCGAATTTCGTCGTCTTCTTAGCGCTGACGTTCGTCCTGGCAGGCTTGCTGGCTTTGCAGGGACCGTTCTGGTCGCTTCCACCGATGTTCCTTTCGGGCACGGCGGCGGCTGGCGGCATCGCGTTCATCAACACGATCGGCACGGGCTTCGGCGGCTTTATCGGACCCTCGCTTGTCGGCGTGATTAAGGATGCGACTGGCGGTTATGCGGTCGGCATGGCGGTGCTTGCCATAGGGCCGATGCTGACCGCGACGATCGTCCTTGCGTTGGGGCGCAGCATGGCGCCGCGCACGGTGGTGCAATAAAGCCCCTTCGGTTTATTAAACCGACTCTCTGCGCCAGGCGAAGATGATGGCCGTCAACACCAGGAGCAGCGCGAGCCAAGGCGGCATCAGCTGGTCGCTGTCCACCGACGTGACGCGATAAGCGCCGCGCCGTTCGATGCCGAACCAGCCATTACCCCGCGTGGTTGCTCCCTGATCGACAGCGCGAAGGTCGGGCAAGCCGTCCGAGAGCCATTGCACCCCGCCGCCCGTCGCATCCGCATAGGGCTTCAGGACGACATCGGTTGCGCGCATGTCGGCGACTTCGCGCGGATTCAACGGACCAGCCGCAGCAACCGCGTTCAGCGTGCCGTCATTCATGCGATAGAGGCCGAGCTCCTCCGCTTTCCGGCGGCCGGTGAACTTGCCGGGGCTCGAAGGCGTCAGCGCAATCGTTTCGGTCTTGCCGGTGGGCGTGGTGAGGTTCACTTCCGGCGCACGGTCACCCATCGTCTGACGCGTGACGCGCAGTTCGCCGCCGGTGACTTCGGCCGTCAGCCGCTCTTCTTCGAGTTCGGGCTCCTTCATCAGCCAATGGGCAAGGCGGCGCAAAAGCTCAGCCTGCGGGCCGCCATTCTCATAGCCGCGCGCCCAGAGCCAGATCTGATCCGAGAGAAGCTGGGCCACACGCCCCTTTTGGACACGATCCAGCACCAGAAGCGGGCGATCGCCGGGTCCGGCCATGACGGTGTTGCCGGAGAGTTTCTGAGCGGCGATGACACGGAACCAGCGGCCCCAATTGGGTTGGCCGGGCGTCGCTTGGCCGGGCAGCGGTTGGATAGCGGCGGGCTGACCGGGCCGTGCCGCCGGCGGCGCTGCAGCCGGAGCAGGAGGGACCGGCGCGGCAGAAGCCGTCGGGCCCGGCGTTACAGGTTCGGCCGGTTTCGGCGTGGTCGTCTCGGAAAAGAGCTCCTGGGCCTCATTGCCTTGCGGCAGGTCGCGCGTCACCGGATGGGCGAACCCCGCCTTGGTGATCAGCGGCTTGTAGGCCTGGCTCACCACTTCGCCGGTGGGCTGCGCGGGAAGCACGGCAGCGAGCGGCGTGCGGTAGATGCTGGACTCGTCGGCGAATTCCGGTCCCGACGACAAAAGCAACGCTCCGCCATTTTCGACATAGCGCGCGATGTTGTCGAAATAGGCGAGCGGAAGGATGTCGCGATTCTGATAGCGATCCAGGATGATGAGATCGAACTGGCTGAGCTTATCGACAAACAGATCCCGCACCGGGAAAACGATGAGGGCAAGCTCGTTGATCGGCGTGCCGTCTTGTTTGTCTGGCGGCCTGAGAATGGTGAAGTGCACGAGATCGACCGACGGGTCGGCCTTCAGGAGATTGCGCCAGACGCGTTCGCCGGCATGGGGTTCGCCGGACACGAGCAGCACGCGCAGACGGTCGCGCACGCCGTTGATGATCACCGCCGCACGGTTGTTCTGCAGCGTCTGCTCGGCGGGGCCGGGTGCAGCTTCGAGCTCGACCACATTCTCGCCGCCATGGGCGACGGTCACCTTGATGGTGGTGTCCTTGCCGACGGCCACGTTGCGCTTGCCGGCGTCCTTGCCGTCGATCCGCAGCGAGAGCTGGGCATTGGCGCCTTGCGAGCCGCCATAATCGTCGACGCGGAACGTGATCTCCGCATCCTTGCCCACGATGTTGAAGCGCGTGGCGCGCACCACGGTGAGCTTGCGGTCGCGCTCATTGGGTGCGCCGGTGATCAGCACATGAAACGGCGCGCCGAGATGAAAGGTCTTCGGATCGGGCGCGTCATGCACTTCGCCGTCGGTGATGACGATGGCCCCGGAGACGCGGTCGGGGGGAGCGTCGGACAGAGCCGCGTTGAGCGCCGAGAAGAGCGCGGTCCCTCCGGCATCGCCGGCGTCCGCGTTGGTCCGCACTTCGGCCTCGCGCAGCTCGACATTCATCCCTTTGAGCTTTTCGCGCATCGCCACCAGGGCCTTTTCGGCGTCGGCCTTGCGGGTCCCGATCTCCATGCTCTGGGAGCGGTCGATGATGAGGGCAACAATGTTGGAGAGGCCTTCCCGCGTCTCCTTGACGATCAGCGGATTGGCCAGCGCGAGCATGACCACGGCGAAGGCAAAGAGCCGCGCCCAGGCGCCATGGGCCTGGCGATAGACGGAAAACGCGAGGATCGCCAATGCCATCGCGCCAAAGGCTGCGAGCAGCCAAAGCGGCAGATGCGGTGCAAAGGCAATACCGAAGGACGACATATCGCTATTTCCCAAGCCGTTCGAGTAGCGCCGGCACGTGGACCTGATCGGTTTTGTAATTTCCGGTCATAGCATAGATCACGACGTTGATCCCGAAGCGAATCGCCATCTCACGTTGTTGTTCGCCCCCGGGCACGACCGCGGCGAGCGGGTTCCCGCGTTCATCACGCGCCCAGGCCGCCGCCCAATCATTGCCGCCCATGATAATCGGGGAAACGCCGTCACCGCCGCGCGCAGCAACGGGGGTCGAGGGCGGATTTTTGGGGTCGATTGGCGGCAGGGCCTCGACCCAAAGCTGACCACCGCTCCAACGGCCGGGAAACTCCTTGAGCAGATAAAAGGTCCGGGTCAGCACGTGATCGGCCGGTGCGGGTGCCAAAGGCGGGATGTCCAGCTTGGCCAGAAGGCGGCGCAGCACCGCTTCGCCCGGCGAGGCACCCGAGGCGAGCCCGGCGATCGGTGAATCGCGCGTGTCGAAAAGAATCGTGCCGCCCTCGCGCATGAACTGATCGATCTTGACGACCGCCGCGGCGGAAAGGTCCTTCTCGGTTGCGGCCATCGGCCAATAGAGCAGCGGATAGAACGAAAGATTGTCTCGCTCGACATCGACGCCGACGGGGTCCGCCGGTTCGTAAGCGGTGCGCGCTGTCAGTTCCAAGCCAAGGCCGAACAGTCCCGCCTTGCTCATCGCGTCGACTTCGGAATCACCGGTGATGACATAGGCAAGCCGCGTGTCGAGTGCGGACTCGAGCGCCTTGTCCTGGGGACCGGCAGCGCGCGCAGGGGCAGGCGCAGCAAAGGACGGATCGGGGACGAGCAGCAGCGCGAGCGGCGCCAGCATCAACAACACGGCGGTGGCCGCGCGCACGGCGGTCTTGCGGAAACGGCGGCCGCTGATCGTGATGTAGCCGCGCAACGCGAGCGAGATCAGCGCGTCGATCAGCAAGAGGATAAGCGCTGTCTCAAGCATGGGCCATTTCAACTCCTGAGCCGCGGTGCCCGCATAGGGAAATATCGTGCGGCCGACGTTCAAGGGACGGAGGACCGTGCGCGTGCCGAAGGCGTTCAGCGCCACCAGTGCGCCTTGAACGCCGTAGAGCCCCGGAGGATGCAAAGGACCGACCGTTGCCGTCTCGATTTCCGACGCGCGTAGCGGCGTTGCTTCAGGATAGGGCTTCTCCAGATGGCCGAAACCATCAAGCGTCTGGAACGGCGGGAAGGTTCCCGTCTTGGCTGCCGCCGCACCGCCGCGCATGCCCTCGGACAGTTCGACCACCCGGCGCAACATATCGACATAAAGTCCGGAAATCGGCAGCGACGACCAACCCGGGCTGGCGGCGACATGGAAGAGGACGACCCAGCCGCGCCCTTTGGCGGCACCGGTCACCAGAGGCGTGCCGTCGGTCAGCCGCGCCCAAGTATGGTCGGCGAGCTCCACCGAAGGCTCGGCCAGCACCTGCCGCGAGACCGTCACGTCATTGGCGATGACCAAGCCGCGGAACGGGCTGTCGTCTGTGAACGGCGTCAGATGTTGCGGCGAAGCCCACGTCATGGAGCTTCCCATGAGGCGCTCGCCGGCGCGCAAGCGGACCGGAACCAGATCATCGCTTTGCGCGGCGAGGCGTGGTCCGCCGAAGCGCAGAAGCACCCCGCCGTCTTCGACGAATTTGCTGATGCGGTCGTGCTCGACGGTGGAAAGACGTCCGATGTCGGAAATGGCGATCACCGCAACGCCGCTGTCCAGAACCTGCTCGACCGTGCCCTTGTGGATTTCGGCATAAGGGGCAAGTGCGCGCTCGATGTAATAGATGTCGGAGAGCAGCGGCTGCGCCGTATCGGCGGCCCCGCCGGACACCAGCCCGACCGGGCGCCGCCGGAAGCGCGCATCGACGAGCTGCACGGCCCCCGCGGAATCATTGGCCATCACCGCGATCCGCACGGTGTCGTTGCGCAGCTCCAGGGGTAGCGCGATGTTGGTCTTTGCCTCGGTTCCGCGAAGGCCGAAATGGAACGGGGCCGTCTCCAGGATTTGGCCGCGCCCGTCCAGGGCCGCGACCCTTCCGTCACGCTGATTGTCGGCAGACAAGCGCTCCAACGTCACCCCGAAACCGGTATTGGCGTTGTCGGGCGGGCGCATCGCGATGGGGGCTTTCTCGGCTTCGTCCTGGAACACCCCCAGCGTGCCGAGCTTGGCGAGCCCATCGGCGAAGGCCCTGGCATTGCCATGGTCCAGACCGTCGGAGAGCCACATGATCTGCGGCGTGCCGTTAAAGCGCATGCCCTGCAATTGGGTGAGTGCCTTGGCGCGGTCCGGAAGCCAGGGCCGCGGCACCATGTCCTCGACGGTTTTCAGCGCTTTGGCGGGGTCCAGGAATTGGGTGATCACCGGCGCGGTCTCGGCCGTTGCCACGATCAGGACTGGGCGGTTATCGCGCGTGGCGCCCGTGAGCCCTCGCTGCATGGCGGCTTGGCGTGCCTGCCATTGGGCCGCCGCAGGCCAGCCATTGTCGACGACCAGCACCAAGGGCCCGTTTCCGCGCGCCACCGGAGTGGGGTCATAAAGCGGCTCAGAGAGCGCGAAGATCGCAATGGCAGCGGCAAGCAATCTCAACAGCAGAAGCCATAATGGGGTACGGGCCGGGGTCTCCTCGGAGGATTTCAGGCCGAAGAGAAGGCGCAGAGGCGGAAAGACGATGCGCTTGGGTGCCGGCGGCGTGACGCGCAGCAGCCAGTAGATGACGGGCAAAGCGGCAAGCGCCCAAAGCACATAGGGCGCTCCAAACGTCAGACCGGTGATGAGACCCGCAAACATGGCTCAGAATCCCCGTTGTGCCCGCGCCCCGCCAATGGCGCCGTAAAGCGCGATCAGCGCGGTTGCCGGCGAATGATCGGTGCGGTGGCGCAGGAAGCTCCATCCGAGCCGGCGGGCGAATTGCCCCACCGCTTCGGAATGGGCGTCGTAGCGCCGGCGGTAGTTTGCCTTGACCGTTTCCGCGCGCCCCAGAATGGTCGTGTCGCGGATCGAGCGCGCTTCGAAACGGGCGCGGCCGGTGAAGGGAAAATCCTCTTCGGCTGGATCGATGATCTGCACCAGGTAACCGTGGGCGCCGCTATAGGCGAGGCCTTTCAGGGCGGATTCGATGGCATCGAGCGGCTGAAGGAAATCGGAAACCCAGACCAGCTCGCATTGCCGCTTGATGTGCAGCTCGGGGGGCAGGTCGGATTCTTCGGGCTCCGGGTCGGCGAGCCGATGGGCCATGCGGCGCAGCGCGATGCGTCCCGATGAGGGCGGAGCGCCGGTGCCCAGGAGCCCGATGCGTTCGCCGCCGCGCGTCAGCAGCGAAGCGAGCGCCAACGAAAGCACGGTGGCGCGTTCCCATTTTTCCGGGACCGCCTTGAGCGAGGCATAACGCATGCTGGCGGACGCATCGCGCCAGAACCACACGGTTTCGGCCGCCTCCCATTCGCGCTCGCGGACGAACAAATGCTGCGACTTGGCCGATTGCCGCCAGTCGATGGAGGTCGAGGAGTCTTCGACGCGATAGCGGCGGAACTGCCAGAAGGTCTCGCCCATCCCCGCCTTGCGGCGGCCATGCACGCCGAGCCATACGCCCGAGGTCAGGCGCTCCGCTTCCACCAGAAGCGGCGGCAGCGCCGAGCCGAGGCGTTCAGCTTCCTCGCGCGGACGGTCCCAGCGTTCGGGCTGGCGCGAATCGAAAGGCTGATATGCCGTGCTCGCCATGCGTTGCGCGCTCTTGCCTCCCTCACGGGAGGGGGGACATCAAATGTAGGCTTGGCAAAGGCCGTCGATCACCTGCGCAATTGTCGCGCCCTCGGCGCGTGCCGAGAAATTGAGCGCCATACGGTGACGCAGGATCGGATGCGCCAGAGCGATGACATCGTCGATCGAAGGCGCAAAACGCCCTTCGAGCAGCGCCCGGGCCCGGATCGCCAACATGAAGGCCTGGCTCGCACGCGGCGAGACATTCTCGCTGGCGCCGTCGTCCGGACGGCCCGAACGCACCAAGCCCAGGATCGCCTGCACGACTTTTTCGCCGACCGGGAGGCGCCGCACCAGTGCCTGCGCCCGCATCAGGGTTTCGGGATCGATGATGCGTTGAGGCGGTCTCTCGTCGCCGACCGTCGTCGCCATCAGCATTTTCTGTTCGGCTTCGCGGTCGGGGTAGCCGACATCGACCTGCAGCAGGAAACGGTCGAGCTGGGCTTCGGGAAGCGGATAGGTGCCTTCCTGCTCCAGCGGGTTCTGCGTCGCGAGCACGTGGAAGGGGCGGGGCAGGTCATAACGCTGACCGGCGATCGTCACAAAGCGTTCCTGCATGGCCTGCAGCAGAGCCGATTGGGTGCGGGGCGATGCGCGGTTGATTTCATCGGCCATCAACAGCTGACAGAAGACGGGGCCTTTGATGAAGCGAAAGGCGCGGCGGCCATCATCAGCTTCTTCCAGGACCTCGGACCCGACAATGTCGCCCGGCATCAAGTCGGGCGTGAACTGGATGCGTTTGGTGTCCAAGCCGAGCACGGTGCCCATGGTGTCGACGAGCCTGGTCTTGGCGAGACCGGGCACACCGATCAGAAGTCCATTGCCGCCCGCCAGAAGCGTGATCAGGACCTGGTCCACGACGGTTTTTTGACCGAATACGAAATTCGAAATCGCTTCGCGTGCGGCGACAAAACGCGCGCCCAGCTCGTCGGCCAATGCTTCCGCATTCGCGCCGTCCAAGCCAGGGGCAAAACCCTTGAATTGCGCCGTCTCGACGCTGCTGACTGTGCTCATGTTCATTGGTTCCGCTAAATTATCTGTTCCGGGTTTCGGGCCATCCTGGCACAAGTATCGCCGCCGCAGGGAGCGGTTTCACGTGCCCGAGCCCGGAGGCTGGGCCACGCTCCCCGCCATGTTGCACCGTTGAGCGGCGCATGCAACAGCCTAAGAGCGGGGGGCTGGTGAACTACAGTGCGGTCCTGGAAAAGCCGCGACAAAATGCCGTGAGGGGCGATCTTGAGGAGTGCTCCACCGCATGGTTAGCGGCCGTATCAACCCATTGACGGGCGAGTCCGCACGGATGGCGCCGCTGTCGCGCGAGCGGATCCGCGCCGCGCTGCGCCCTACGCCGCCGAAATTGAGCGCGTCGGAACCTTCGCTTCGACCCGCGGCGGTCTTGATGCCGATCGTCGAGCGCGACGAACTCAGCGTGCTCTTCACCCGCCGGACGGAACATCTGCCCTCGCATGCGGGGCAGATTTGTTTTCCGGGCGGGCGCTATCACGCCGATGACAAGACGCTGATCCAGACCGCACTGCGCGAGATGGAAGAGGAGATCGGCCTGCCTCCCGCGACCGTGGAGGTTGCGGGCTTTCTCGATTCCCACGAGACACTCAACACCGGATTTGCGATTTTGCCGGTGGTCGGATTCCTGCGGGCGGATTTCATGCTGTTGGTCAATGAGCAGGAGGTGGCCGAAGTGTTCGAGGCGCCGCTCGCCTATATTCTCGATCCGAACAATCATGCCCGCCGGTCGGTCGAACGCGAAGGTGCGCATACGATATGGGGCGCCACGGCGGCGATGATCGTGAATCTCTCGGAGAGGCTCGGTTTGCGATGATCAGGCGGTTTTTCTACGAGGCCCTGCTGTTCCTGCTGCCTTTCGCGCTTTATGCGGCTTACCTCCGTTTGGCAAAGCAGGAGGAGAGCGATGCGACGCGCAAGCATCCCTGGACGTTCCTGTTCGCTTCGGGATTGGCACTGGTCGCGGCGAGCTTCCTGATCTGGGGCATCACCGAAGGCGCCGGCCAGCAAGGCGTGTATGTGCCGCCCCATGTCGAAAACGGGCGCGTGGTGCCGGGACATGTCGATGTGGGCGCGCCGAAGTGAATGCCAAGCTCGAACCTTCGGCGCATGCCTGGATGACGGACCCGCGAACGCGTGCGGTGATGGCGGCATTGACAACTCAAGGCGGCGCGGCGCGTTTCGTCGGCGGCGCGGTCCGCAACGCGCTGATCGGCGAAGCCGTCGGCGACGTCGACATTGCAACGCCGCTTGTCCCGGACGAGGTGATGCGCCGCTTGCAGGCATCGCGCCTGGGCGCGGTGCCGACCGGCATCGAGCACGGCACTATTACGGCGGTGTCCGGCGGCAAGCCGTTCGAGATCACGACACTGCGGCGCGATGTGGAAAACTTCGGCCGCCGCGCATTGGTGGCCTATACGACGGATTGGGCCGAAGACGCGGCGCGGCGCGACTTCACCATGAACGCGCTTTATGCCGACGAGGACGGCACCGTCTTCGACTATTTCGACGGTCTTGCAGATTTGACGGCGCGGCGTGTGCGCTTCGTCGGCGATGCGACCACCCGCATCCGCGAGGATTATCTGCGCATCCTCAGACTGTTCCGTTTTCACGCCTGGTACGGACGCGGCGAGCTCGATGAAGAAGCGCTGGCGGCCGCGACGGCGGAGAAAACGGGGATGAAACTCCTATCGGGCGAACGGTTGCAGAAGGAATTGATGCGCCTGCTCGAAGCGCCAGATCCCTCGCCGGCATTGGTGCAGATGGAGCGAGGCGAAATCCTCGCCCAGATCCTGCCGGCGGGTTTTCGGCTCCCCCGGCTGCAACGCCTTATCGTCGTTGAGCGGGGAAACTCGCTACCCGCCGATGCTGTGCTGCGGCTTGCCGCGCTCATTCCGGACGGCGTACCTGCTGCGCTCAAAATCGTGGAGGCGCTGAAACTTTCCAATGCCGCGCGCGACCGGCTCGTCCAGGCGGGGGAAAAGGATGAGCGGATCGCCGCGACGCTCCCGCCTGCGGAGGCAAGACAATTGATCTACGGTCTTGGGGCGGCGTGTTTCCTGGATCAATTGCTGCTGCGATGGGCCGCTTCCCGCGCGCGGGCGAATGACTCGGCGTGGCGTGCTCTTCTTGGTCTCGCGATGAATTGGAAGCCGCCGGTCTTTGCGCTCAGCGGCAATGATGTGATGGCCGAGGGTATCGAAGCGGGGCCAAAAATCGGCGTGTTGCTGCGCGAGATCGAACGCTGGTGGATCGAGCAGGATTTTGCGCCGGATCGCGAGGCGCTGCTGAAACATCTGAAGGAAGCGGCGCGGCGCCCATGAGTCTGCGTTTGGAGCTTCTCGAATCTTTCAGCATTCCCGGAGATGCGGCGAGGCCCAACGAGGACAGTTTTTCGTATACCGCGAACGCTGCGGCCGTGTTCGACGGCACGACGGGCTTGGGCGAATTGCTGATGCCGGGGCGGAGCGATGCACAATGGATTGCGCAATTCGGTGCGCGCCGTTTCCGTGCTCATGCGGAAAGCGGCGAGGGGAGCATCCGAGATTGGCTGCGCGCCGCGGCCGCCGATGCCGAAAAAAGCTATCGGGCGTTGCGCAAGCGTGAGCCGGTTGAAAATTACGAAGTCGCCTATGCCTCCGCGGTGATGGCGACTCCCGATGCCGGCGGCCTGCAGATTCTGTGGTTCGGCGATTGTGCCGTCTTGCTGCGCAACGGGAGCGGCGAATTCGCCATTGTCGGCGACATCATGGACAAACGCGAAAGCGAACGCGCCCGCGTCGTGCGGCTTGCGAAACCCGGCGGCAAGGGACCGGCCGCCGCCGGCGTGCGCGAGGAATTTCTTCCCGCGCTGCGCGCTTCGCGCAACACGGTCAATTCGCCCGGCGGCGATTGGTTGTTTGCGCCCGATGTCGCTTGTGCCGACCACGCCAAACAGGCGCGCGTCGCAGCGCTGGCGGATTCGCCCATTCTCCTGGCGAGCGATGGCTTCCTTGCTTTGGCGAGCGATTATGGGTGCTATTCGCCCGAGACTCTGTTGGCTGCCGCCACGGAGCGGGGCCTCGCTGTTCTCGGCGAGGAATTGCGCGCGGTCGAGGCCGCCGACCCCGAGGGTTTGCGTTATCCCCGCTTCAAACGCAGCGACGACGCCACCGCGATTCTCCTCGCCCTCCGCACGTGAATTCGCGCATCGGCGGGCGGAAAATTACGGTAGGATGACGACGCGGCTTCGCAAAGGCGGTGTGACCATGAACGACAAGGACATCGACCGGCGGACCCTCGTGAACGGGCTGATGGTCGCGGGCGCGGCGGCGGCGATCCCGCGGGAAGCCTATGCCCAAACGGCAGTGGCCAATTCCTCCGGCACCCAGGCGCCAAAGCTCAAAGCGCCGGCCAACGCCTGCGATTGTCATATGCATATCTATGACGAGGCGCGATTTGCCATGCCTCCGAGTCAAAGGGTGGCGCCGACAAATGCCGCCGTGCCGCAATACCGTTTGCTGCAGAAGCGGATCGGCACCACGCGCGTCGTCATTGTGACGCCGCGCAACTACGCCACCGACAATCGCGCCACGCTCG
>Ga0193699_10000362_pt1 | contig 20414 bp, 18 predicted proteins | sample L3c2metaG_FD_160095 | JGI IMG/M metagenome (GOLD analysis project Ga0193699, IMG submission 160095) | Soil microbial communities from a riparian zone of the East river system, Colorado, United States - L3c2 | ecosystem: Environmental > Terrestrial > Soil > Riparian zone | place: USA: East...
CGATCTTTCCCTCCGCGACGTTTTCAGAGCAGGCGATTCCAGCTCCGATCCCACCCAGGACACCCATCATGCGCTCATCCACCTCCACGGCGCTCCGGCGCTGGCCTCTCGCCTTCGCGGTGGCCGGCTCGCTGGCGATCCAGGCGCCGGCTGCTCGCGCACAGGCTCGCATCACGTCGCCCAAGGAGCAGTTCGGCTTCAACATCGGCGACGACTACAAGCTGGCCAACTACACCCAGTTCGAGCAGTACTGGCGCAAGCTGGCCACCCAGTCGAACCGGATGAAGCTCGTCGAGATCGGGAAGACGGCCGAGGGGCGCCCGCAGCTGATGGCGATCATCTCGACGCCGGCGAACCTGGCGAAACTCGACCGCTACAAGGAGATCTCGCAGAAGCTCGCGCATGCCGAGGGGCTCAGCGAGGCCGACGCGCGCGCGCTGGCGCGTGAGGGGAAGGCGATCGTCTGGATCGACGGCGGTCTCCACGCCACCGAGGTGCTCGGCGCGGCCCAGCTCATCGAGACGGTCTACCAGCTGGTGAGCCGGAGCGATCCGGAGACGATGCGGTTCCTCAACGACTGCATCATCCTCGCCGTGCACGCGAACCCGGACGGGATGGAGCTCGTCTCCAACTGGTACATGAAGGACGCGGACACGCTGAAGCGCAACACGAACGTCCCGCGCCTCTACCAGAAGTACGTCGGGCACGACAACAACCGCGACTTCTACATGTCGAACCAGCCCGAATCGCGGAACATCAACCACGTCCTGTACTGGGAGTGGTTCCCGCAGATCGTGTACAACCATCACCAGACGGGCCCGGCCGGCACGGTGATGTTCGCGCCGCCCTTCCGCGACCCGTTCAACTACAACTACGATCCCCTCGTCGTCGTGCAGCTCGACATGGTCGCCTCGTCGATGCACTCGCGCTTCGAGGCGGAGGGGAAGCCCGGCGTCACGATGCGCACCGGCGCCACCTACTCCACCTGGTGGAACGGCGGGCTGCGCACGACGCCCTACTTCCACAACATGATCGGCCTGCTCACGGAGACGATCGGCAATCCGACGCCGCAGACGATCCCGTTCATCCCCGAGCAGCAGCTGCCGCGCGCCGACCTGCCGTACCCGATCGCGCCGCAGCGCTGGCACTTCCGTCAGTCGATCGAGTACTCGCTGACGGCGAACCGGGCCGTGCTCGACATCGCGTCGCGGCAGCGGGAGAACCTGCTGTACAACCTGTATCGGATGGGCCGCAACTCGATCGACCGCGGCAGCCGCGACACCTGGACGGCGAGCCCGAGCGACATCGACGCGGTGAAGAAGGCCATCGCCGCCGATGCGCAGGGCGGTGCGACGGTGGCGCAGGCCGCGCGTGGCGGTGCTGGTACCGCCGCAGCAGGCAGCGCCGTGGGCGACCCGATCTTCCAGTTCGGGCGCGGCGTGGATCCGAAGTTCTTCGCGAGCGTACTGCGCAATACCGCGCACCGCGACGCCCGCGGATACATCCTGCCGAGCGATCAGCCGGACTTCCTCACGGCCACCAAGTTCGTCAACACGCTGCGCCACAACGGGGTGCGCGTGCATCGCGCGACTGCCGCCTTCGTGGTCGCCGGGCGGACCTATCCGCAAGGCTCCTACGTCGTCATGTCGGCGCAGGCGTTCCGTCCCATGGTGCTCGACTCGTTCGAGCCGCAGGACCACCCGAACGACTTCGCGTATCCGGGCGGTCCGCCCAAGCGCCCGTATGACAACGCGGGCTACACGCTCGCGTACCAGATGGGCGTGAAGTTCGACCGCATCCTCGACGGCTTCGACGGTCCCTTCCAGGAGATCAAGGGGCTGGCGACGCCGCCCGCTGGCGCGGTGACCGACGTGGCGAATGCGGCGGGCTATCTCGTGAGCCGCTCGGTGAACGACGCGTTCGTCGCCGTCAATCGCGCGCTCAAGGCGAAGGTACCGGTCTCGCAGCTCCGTGCGCCGCTCAGCGCCAACGGCAAGACGTATCCCGCCGGCACTTTCTACATCGCCAACAGCGCGGCGACGCGCCCGATGCTCCAGGAGCTCGCGCGCACGGTGGGGCTGTCGGCTGACGGCACCAGCGCGCGCCCGGCGGATGCGGTGCCGGTGCGCCCGGTGCGCCTCGCGCTGTGGGACCAGTACGGCGGCTCCATGCCGTCGGGCCACACGCGCTGGCTGCTCGAGCAGTTCGAGTTCCCGTTCGACGTCATCTATCCGAAGACGATCGACGCCGGCAACCTCGCGAGCCGCTACGACGTGATCCTCCTGCCGTCGGGCGCCGTGCCGGCGCGCGAGGGCCAGTCGGGTCGCGGGGGCGGGGGCGGTGAGACCGACTCGCTGGCCGTGCCGGCGGAGTATCGCGGCCAGCTCGGTCGCGTGACGATCGCGCGCACGGTGCCGCAGCTGCGCCAGTTCCTCGAGGCGGGGGGCACGGTGATCGCCGTGGGCAGCTCGGCGAACCTCGGCATTCATCTCGGTCTGCCGCTCAGCAATGCGCTCGTCGAGCGCACGGCGGACGGAGCCGATCGCGAGCTGCCGAACGACAAGTTCTATGTCCCCGGCTCGGTACTGCGGGTCCAGGTGGACACGACGCGTTCGGTGTCGTTCGGCGTTTCGCGCGACGTGGACGTGTTCTACGACAACAGTCCGGCGTTCCGCCTGGGCGCGGATGCCGCGGCGAAGGGCGTCCGTCCGCTCGCGTGGTTCCCGAACGGCACGCCGCTGCGCAGCGGCTGGGCGTGGGGACAGAGCTATCTCGACGGCGCGGTGGAGGCGGTGGAGGCGCCGGTCGGCAAGGGGACGCTGTACCTGTTCGCGCCCGAGATCACCTTCCGCGGCCAGCCGCACGGGACGTTCAAGTGGCTGTTCAACGGCATTTACTCCATGAGGGAGCAGGCAATTGTGCCGTAGCGGTGAACGGTGAACGGTGAACGGTGAACCGTGAACCGTTCACCGTTCACCGTTCACCGTTCACCGTTCACGTTTAGGGCTCTTCAGGGAATGGAGTGGGAGTGGGGTGTCGCGATCGCTACGCGGGAAAACTGCACGGCCATGTCGCGGTGACTGCACAGCCAACTGCAACAGCCTCAACGCAGAGGACGCAGAGGAACGGAGAGGGGCGCAGAGGACTGCAAACGACCACCGAGTGAGTACAGGCGACTCAGGACTCGGTGGACCATCGGAGCGATACCGACCTTTTGATGTCGCGCTAGTTCAGCGCCTTCTCCACGATCTCCGTCGTCTTCCGCGCCAGCTCGCGCGCCCGCGAGACGAGCTGCTTCGCCTCATCGGCCAACGCCATCCCCCGCCCCTTGTCGGTGAGCGACGAGACGTTGATCCGGACGTTGTAGCCCGCACCCACGCACCCCGCCTCGGCGAGGAGGGCGGCGACGCCAGCGTCGCTCGCGGCGTTGGTGTTGCCCCGCTCGGCGACGGCCAGCGCGAGCTCGGCCACCTGTGCGCAGGCGCGGGCCGTCTCGAGCGGCACCTCGGCGGCATGCACCAGCGCGTCGTCGATGCGGGCCGCCTTCTCGCTCTGCTGGGCCTCGCTGTCGGCGGGGAGCTTGTATGCGGCGGCGACGATCGCGTATGCCGACGCATCGCGAGCGACGAGCGTGGCGAGCGTGTTGCCGAGCCCCGCGGCGCGCACCGCCAGCTCGCGCATCTCGGCGTCCACCGCGACGTACTTCTTCTTGCCCACGGTGAGCCCGGCCACCATCTGCGCGAGAGCCGCGGCGAGGGCGCCGGCATGCGCGGCCACGCTGCCGCCGCCCGGAGTGGGTGAGGGGGAGGCGACGGAGCCGACGAACTCACTCACGGACTCGCCGCCGCTGATGGCTGTCCGCACCTTCCGCTCGAGCACCATGTCGGGCGAGAAGTTGCGCAGCCGCACATGGCGCGCGGCCGCCTCGAACAGCACGCGCTCCGGTACGAGGCCCACCAGCTCGCTCCACGTCGGCGTCACGCCACGCGCCTCGGCCTCCATCCGCACCATGTCGTACGCCTGGTGCAGTGGTGTCTTCTCGGTGTCCACGAGGTTCATCGAGACCTGCGCCTGGCCGTCCACCTCGAAGCCGAGCCCCTTCACGTACTTCAGGCCGCCCGCCGAGCCGCGCACGGCCTTGGCGACTTCCTTGGCCACCGGCATGTTGGACGCCGGGCCGAGGTAGACGTTGTACGCGACGAGAAAGGGGCGGGCGCCGATGGCGACGGCGCCCGCCGTCGGATGCACGGCCGAGGGGCCGAAGTCCGGAGTCCGCTGGGGCGTGGTGCCGATCTCGGCTCGAATTCCCTCGAACTCGCCACGGCGGACATCGGCCAGGTTTTCGCGATCCGGCCGCGTGGCGGCGCGCTCGTAGAGGAAGACGGGGATGCCGAGCTCTCGGCCGACGCGCTCGCCGAGGGCGCGCGCGAGCGCGATGCAGTCCTCCATCGTCGCCCCTTCGAGCGGAATGAAGGGCACGACGTCGGCCGCGCCCATCCGGGGATGTTCGCCGGCGTGCGTCGTGAGGTCGATGCGCTGCTGCGCCTCGCGGATGCCGGCGAAGGCGGCATCGGCCACGACATCGATGGGCGCGACGAAGGTGATGACGCACCGGTTGTGGCTGGCGTCGGCGCTGGTATCGAGGATGTGCGCGCCGGGCACGCCGGCGATGGCGTCACGGATGGCGGCGACGACCTCGGGACGGCAGCCCTCACTGAAGTTCGGGACGCACTCAATCAATTTCATGGACGAATCAAGAAAAAAGGGTTCTTCGGGGAATATCGGGGAGCTGCGTTGCGCGTGGGCCATGACTGGCCACTCAGTCGAAGGGGGTGCGGATGGTACGGATGATACGGATGGAACGGATCGATCCCGTTTCGTCCTGGGCTGTACAGCCGAGGACGCAACGCCGTGATGCTGCACGCCAGTGCTCCGCGGCCGGTCGAGGCAGGAACACAGGGCGAGATGGTTCCGGAACGGCTGCGCCAGGTGGGGCGTGCTCTGCCTGTCGGTCCAGAGTCAAAAGTCTATCACCTGCTTCGCGAGCACCATCTCGAGCAGCGTACGAGGCAATCCGTAGCATCCGTTCCATCCGTATGATCCGCACCCCTTCGACTGAGGGAGGTGTCTCGGTCCCGAGTCCCCGATATTTCCTGAAGAACCGAAAAAAGGTGGGTCTTCAGGGAATGGAGTGGGAGCGGGGTGCCGCGACTACTACCGCAGGAAACGGCACGGCCTTACCGCGGCTCGGCCAACTGCAACAGCCTACTGCACAGCCAACTGCAACAGCAACAGCCTCAACGCAGAGGACGCAGAGGGAACGGAGAGGCTCGCAGAGGACTGCACCGCGATCAGCGGCTGAGTACAGGCGACTCAGGACTCGGTAGACCATCGGAGCGATACCGACTTTTGATGTCGCGCCGGGAGAAGTGGTCGTGCCACGGGATCAGTCCGACGCCGCATGCATTCATTCATGCATTCAACTGCCATGCGCTCATGACCCAAACAGGTGACCGTGAGCGGTGAACCATGAACCGCAATGGCGTGGTACGACGGTTCACCGTTCACGGTTCACCGTTCACAAGGGTTTGAAGCAGCCACGCATGCATCACGGGACTTCCCGCCACGCAGGAGGTTTCGGCGACCGGGCACGGCGCGCCGTCGAGGGTGGTGATGAGGCCTCCCGCCTCGCGTACGAGCAGGAGGCCGGCCGCGAGGTCCCAGGGGGAGAGCCGCAGCTCCCAGAACGCCTCGTAGCGCCCGCAGGCGACATCGGCGAGATCGAGCGCGGCGGCGCCGGCCCGGCGAATACCGGCTGTCGCCCGCATCACCGCCGGGAGCATGGGCACGTAGCGGGCGATCTCCTCCTCGCGGGAGAAGGGGAAGCCGGTGGCGATGAGCGAGCGGGCGGGATCGGTGATCGCGCTCACGCGCATCGGCGCTCCGGCGTGACGCGCGCCGCCGCCAGCGGTGGCGGTGAACAGGGCGCCCGTGGCGACGTTGATCGTCGCGCCGGCGGCGAGGACGCCGTCCACCAGCGCCGCGATCGTCACGGCGTACCAGGGGACGCCGTGCAGAAAGTTCGTCGTGCCGTCGAGCGGGTCGGCGACGAACACGAGCCCGCGCGTCGTCCCCGCGTCGGGCGACCCTTCCTCGGCGAGCAGGGTGGCGTCGGGATGCCGCTGGGCGATCACGTCGGCGAGGGCGGATTCGCTGTCGCGATCGACCTCGCTCACGAAGTCGAAGCGCCCCTTGGATTCCCACTCGAGCGTCGGGCGACGCTCGGCGCCGGCGCGCACGACCTCGGCCCCGCGGGCCGCGGCGGCGACGCACGTGGCGAGCAGCGCGCGCCGTTCCGCATGGCTCGCCGCCGGCATCGCGGCGTCCGTTCCCGAATTCGCTTGCGACGCGTCGGACGCGCTCATTACGTTCTCGGCATGGCACGTATCTTCAGCGGGATCCAGCCCTCCGGCGAGCTCCACATCGGCAACTACCTCGGCGCCGTGAAGAACTGGGTGGCGCTGCAGCAGGAGGCGGAGTCGATCTTCTGCATCGTCGACTACCACGCGATCACCATCCCCTACGAGCCGGCGCAGCTCCGCGCCCGGCGGCGCGAGATGGCGGTCGGCCTCCTCGCCGCCGGCATCGATCCCGTGCGCGCCACCCTGTTCGTGCAGTCCGACGTGCCGGAACATACAGAGCTCGCGTGGATCTTCAACACCGTGACGCCGCTGGGTGAGCTCGAGCGCCAGGTGCAGTTCAAGGACAAGGCGCAGCGGCAGGAGAGCGTGACCGCGGGACTGCTCAACTATCCGGTGCTCCAGGCCGCCGACATCCTCCTCTATCGGGCGGACACCGTGCCGGTGGGCGAGGACCAGGTGCAGCATCTCGAGCTGTCGCGGGTGGTCGCGCGGCGCTGGAACGCGCTGTTCTCGCCCGAGGCGGACTTCTTTCCCGAGCCGAAGGCGCTGCTCACGCCGGCGCGCCGCATCATGGGGCTCGACGGCCAGGCCAAGATGTCGAAGTCGCTGGGTAACACGATCGGGTTACTGGAGTCGCGCGAGTCGATCTGGGCGAAGCTGCGCCCCGCCGTCACCGACCCGAAGCGCATCAAGCGCACGGATCCGGGGACGCCGGAGGTGTGCAACATCTTCCATCTCCACAAGGCATTCAGCCCACCCGAGACGGTGCAGCACGTCGCGGTGCAGTGCAGCACCGCCGGCTGGGGCTGCATCGATTGCAAGAAGGTGCTGGCCGACTCGATCGAGACCGAGCTGGTACCGATCCGCGCGCGCGCCGATCGGTTCGCGCGGGAGCCCGGCCTGGTGGAGGACGCGCTCGCGACCGGCGCCGCGCGGGCCGGCGTGCTCGCGAAGGAGACGATGCTCGGCGTTCGCGAACGCATGGGGTTCGAGTGACGGAGCGCACAGTCCGGCGTTCGGCGGGCGTGCATGTCTCTTGCCTGTTCGACGTTCCGGAGGCGCCCACGACGGTGCGGGCTCCCCGTGGGTGAATCCGTTCGAGCGAGCGACCGATGCAGTCTTTCCGTGATCTCCTGAGCCGGATGCGAGGGTGGCGCCTGTGGCGCGCCCTGCGCCGTGCACCGGTCGCCTCGGCGACCGGCCTCCCCCCCTACTTCATGCTCTCGCGTCCCATCCTGCGGGAGGTGTCGCGGCACGGGGTGCGGGTCTATTCGTTGTGCGGCAGCTGCGGCGCGCGGCTCTCGGCCAGCGCCACGCTGTGCAACGCGTGCGCCCGAAGTCGCTCGATGCCGAACTCCTGAATGGATTTCGCGGACGCCATACTGCACGTCCTGGGTCTGACCAGGGATTGGAGCCAGCGCGCGCGGGGCTTCCTCTTCCTGCTGACGCTTCCGCTGCTCATCGTCAGCGTCGCCGACTGGCGCGTGCGCCGGCGTCGCTGACGTGTACGTCGGCCACGCCGCGGTGGCGCTCGCGCTGAAGACGCGCGAGCCTCGCGTCCCCATGGTACCGCTGCTGCTGGCCTGCTACGGGCCCGATTGGCTGGAGACCATCCTCGGCTTCTGGCACGGTCGGGCCGAAATGGGGCTGTACACGCACTATCTCCCCGGCCTCCTCCTCGGGGCGCTCACGGCGTCGGCGTTGTACGTGATTGTGTTCCGCCGACCCGGCGGCTGGGTGATCCTCACTGGCTGGCTGCTGCACTGGCCCGCCGACTTCTTCACGGGGCACAAGGGACTCCTCAGTCCCACCGATCGGATCGGCCTCGATCTCTACAACCTCCCGGCCGTCGATTTCGCGGTCGAGGCGTCGCTGGTGCTCCTCTGCTGCGCCCTGTACGCCCGGACGTTCGCCCACAGCCCGGCGCAGCGCCGCTGGGTGATCGCCATGGCCATCGCGCTCGTGGGTCTGCAGGCGCTGCTCGACTTCGGCAATTCGCGGGGTGGCGTCCGCTGGAACCCATCGCTGGCGCAGCGCGCGTGGCAGCCTCATCTTACGAGGCATCAATCCGCGGGGCGGTGACGCCGCTCTGCATGCCTCTTGCACTCTCGCCGGGTACCCTGACAGCGAGCGTGCGATGGCGAAGGATGAAGTGAGAGGCGTGACCACCCTGGTCTGTCTCACCTGCGGCAAGGAAAAGTTCTTCACTCAAGAGGTCCCGGCCACGGTGGTCTGCGATCAGTGCGGCAGCACCGTATTCAGGACCTTCGACACCCCCACCGAGCCCGACGAAGCAGTCATCGACGCGCTCGAGGCCCAGGCGCGCAGCGTGGCGTACGGCGACTCCTCGCCCGACACCGCACCCGGCGACCTGCGAGACCTCGACGCAAGCTGACGCGACGGCGGGCGGGAGCCCGCCATTTTCGTCCCCGCACAAGACATCGACGTCCCCCTCGTCGTGGAGATCGCGCGCGTGCTGCGCGCCGATCTCCTCCTCAAGCTGCTGCTCGCCGTGGTGCTGGGCGGCATCATCGGGTTCGAGCGCGAGATCGCCGGCAAGCCGGCGGGCCTGCGCACCAACATCCTGATCTGCATCGGTGCGGCCCTGTTGATGGACGTGTCCACGCGGATCGGCCTCATCGACGGCCATCGCGTGGGCGACCCGGCGCGCATCGCGGCGCAGATCGTCTCCGGCGTCGGCTTCCTGGGGGCGGGCACCATCATGCAGTCGCAGGGCATGGTCACCGGCCTCACCTCGGCGGCGACGATCTGGGTCGTCGCCGCCATCGGGATGACGGTCGGCGCCGGCTACTACATCGAGGGGATCGGTGCGGGGCTCCTGGTGACGTTCGTTCTGGCGGGCCTGGGCGGGCTGGAGCACTGGGTGCGCCGCGCACGCCGGGTCGTGAGCGCGACGGTGCGGACGCGCGTCGGGACGGACGAGGAGATCGTGGCCACGACGCTGCGTGCCCACGGCATCCGCATCGAGGGGCGCCAGGTGTTCGACCATCCGGAGGACCGCACCTTCGAGCTCAAGCTGTCCGGCCCGTCGCGCCAGTTCGATCTCGCGACCGCGGCCCTGCTGGTGCGGGACGACGTGTACGGAGTCCACATTGACTGAGCCCCGCCGGCTCGTCGCCGACCTGGCGGCAACGTCGCGCAACTGGGCGCTCAAGGCCGATGGGGAGGCGCGCCTGCGGGCCGGCGCGCCCGCGGGCTGGGCGATCGACGTCGTGCGGGCGCCGACCAGCTCCGACGGCGACGGGCCGCAGGGGGGCAGCGACGAAGCCACGCGCCTGATCGCCGACGCCGAGGTGTATTTCGGGTTCGGCATCACCGCGGACCTCTTCCATGCCGCACGGAAGCTGCGCTGGGTCCACTCGGCGGCCGCGGGTGTGGGCAACGTCCTCAAGTCCGGCATCGCCGCATCGGATGTCCTGCTCACCAACTCGGCCGGGATCCATGGACCGCCGATCGCGGAGTTCGTCGTCGCCGGCATCCTGCACTTCCTGCGGGGGCTCGACGTCGCCATCGCGCAGCAGCGCCGCGGCGAGTGGAGCAAGGCGTTCTTCGTCGCCGAGGACTCACCCCTGCGCGAGCTGCCGGACTGCCGCGTCCTGATCGTGGGGACCGGAGGGCTGGGGAGCGAAGCCGCGCGCCGGCTGACGGCCCTCGGGGCGCGCTGCACGGGAATCCGGCGCCGCCCGGCGCTGGGGCCTCCCGACGGGTTCGCCGCCGTGGTCGGTCTCGACGGGCTGGACGCCGCGCTGCCGCAGGCGGACATCCTGGTGTTGGCCGCGCCCCTGACGGCCGATACTTCAGAGCTGATGACGCGCGCGCGGCTGGAGCTGCTCCCTCGCGGCGCGATCGTCGTCAACGTGTCGCGCGGCGCGCTGCTGGACGAGACCGCGGTGGCGGAGCTGCTCGCGTCGGGCCGGTTGCGCGGCGCCGTGCTCGACGTCTTCCGTCGGGAGCCGCTGGAGCCGGAAAGTCCGCTGTGGCGACTTTCGAACGCCCTGGTGGTCCCGCACGTATCGCCGGTATCCCCGGAGCGCTTCTGGCCCCGGCAGCTCGACCTCTTCCTCGACAACTGGCGCCGCTACGTGACCGGCGAGCCGTTGCGCAACCTCGTCGACAAACACGCAGGATACTGACCGAATGGAACGCATCATCAAGGCGGCGGTGGATCGCGGGGCGTCCGACCTGCACATCAAGGCGGGCGACGTGTTCCGCGCGCGCGTCAACGGTCGGCTGGTCCCGCTGACGAAGCAGAAGCTGACGCCCGAGCAGACGCGCACGATCGCGCTGCACCTCATGAGCAACGAGGACGACAAGGCACGGATCGACACGCTCACCGACTACGACTGCTCGTGGTCGGCGAGCGGCATCGGGCGCTTCCGCGTGAACATCATGAAGCAGCGTTCGAGCTTCATGGTGGTGATGCGCGTCATCCCGTTCGCGGTGCCGACCTTCGAGCAGCTGCATCTGCCGCGGGTGCTCGAGCGCGTGGCGGAGGCCGAGCGCGGCATGGTACTCGTGACGGGTGTGACGGGCTCGGGCAAGTCGAGCACGATGGCGGCGATGGTGAACTACATCAACGCGCACGAGAACCGCCACATCCTCACGCTCGAGAACCCGATCGAGTTCCTGCACAGCGACATCCAGAGCTCGATCACCCAGCGCGAGATCGGCTCGGACACGACGGACTTCAAGATGGGACTGCGCGCCGCCCTGCGGCAGGACCCCGACGTCGTGATGATCGGCGAGATGCGCGACGCCGAGACGATCGACACCGCCATCAAGGCGGCGGAGACGGGCCACCTGCTCATCTCCACGCTGCACACGCCGGACGCGCAGAGCACGATCATGCGCATCATGGCGATGTTCCCGCCGGAGGAGCAGGAGGTCGTGCGCATCCGGCTCGCCGAGACGCTCCACTCGGTGGTGTCGCAGCGGCTGCTGCCGCGTGCCGATGGGGAGGGGCGCGCCGTCGCGGCCGAGATCCTGATCGTGACGCCGGCGGTGCGGGACATGATCGCCGACGGCAAGCGCATTGGCGAGATCCGAGACTATATCGCGGATGGAAGAGATCAGTACGGCATGCAGACCTTCGACCAGCACCTCGCGGACCTCGTGCAGTCGGGCGAGGTGACGTTCGAGGTCGCCATGGCCGCGGCGACGAACCCGTCGGACTTCGATCTCAAGATGCGCATGTTCAGCCGCCGGTCGGCCGCGGACTCGCCGATCGCGGCGTCCGACGCCGGAGCGAGTGCCGCGCCGGATGCCACGCCGGACGGCGTGACCCAGGGCGCCGGATCCTTCGACTTCCTGAGCCAATGATCACACTCGACGGAATTCTCGCCCCGGTGGTCACCCCGTTCGACCGGGCGGGCGAGGTGGATGACGACGCGTTCGTCGGCAACGTGCAGGCGCACCTCGCCGCCGGGCTGCACGGCGTCGTGGTCACCGGTTCCACCGGCGAGGCGGCGCTGCTGGACGAGGACGAGCGCGCGCGACTCGTCACGCTGGCACGGGGTGTGGTGCCGCCAGATCGCACCCTGCTCGTCGGTACGGGCGCGGAATCCACGCGCGCCGTGATCGCTCGCACGCGTGCGGCGGCCGATCGGGGCGCCGACGGAGTGCTCGTGGTGGCGCCGCACTACTATGGCGATGCGATGACGGCCGACGCGTTGCGCGAGCACTACCTGCGCGTCGCGGATGCGAGCCCGCTGCCGGTGCTGCTGTACACGATCCCCAAGTACATGCACTTCGCCATCCCGGCCGAGGTCGTGGCGACGCTGGCGCGCCACGAGAACATCGTGGGGATGAAGGACAGCTCGGGGGATGCGGCGCTGCTGCGGGGCTATCTCGCCTCGCAGGATGCGTCGTTCAAGGTGCTCACCGGCAGCGGCTCGCTGCTCGGCGAGGCCCTCCGGCTCGGGGCGCACGGCGCGATCCTGGCCGTGGCGCTGTTCGCGCCCGCGCTCTCGCTCGACGTGCTCGACGCACACCGCGGCGGTCGGGTGGATGACGCGAGCACCGCGCAGGTGCGCCTCACGCCGCTGGCGGCCCGCATCGTGGCGGCGATGGGTGTCGCGGGGGTGAAGGCGGCGCTCGACGAGGTGGGACTTCGCGGCGGCGCGCCGCGGCCGCCGCTGCGCCCGCTGGCGCCGCCGGCGCTCGCCGCGGTGCGCGAGCTGGTGCACTCGGCGGAGCTGGCGCCGGCGCGCTGAGCATGCCCGCGCGAGAGGGGCAGGAGGGGGGGATCCGTCACCTCGCCGTCCTCGCGCGGGAGCCGCGGCCGGCCGGCAGCGCGGCCGAAGACGCCGCCCGCGACTACGCGGCGCGCGTGCTGGACGAGGCGGGATTCACCGTGACCCGCGAGCGCTTCGACTACTCGCGCTTTCCCGGCCGCTACGCGACGCCGATCGGCGGCGCGCTGCTCGCCTCGTCGGTCCTGCTGTCGGCCGCGTTCGGCCTCGCCGGCGCCGCGGGTGCGGCGCTCGCTGTCCTGCTCGTGGGCGGAGTGCTCGTCGGGGCGTTCGCGAGCGCGATGCTGGGCGACGCCGTGCTCACGCTCCCCTGGGAGCGTGCATCGAGCGAGAATCTCGTCGCGACGTGGGGCAGCGAGACGCCAAAGGTGTGGCTCGTGGCGCACCTGGACAGCAAGTCGCAGCCCGTCCCGTCGCTGATGCGCGTGGCGGGGATCCTGCTCCTCACGAGCGCGACCGGAATGGCGCTGGCGGCCGGCGTCCTGCAACTCGCGGCGTTTCCGCATCGTATGGCGTGGTGGGCCGCCGGCGCTCTGGTGCTGCTCGGTGCGCCGGCGGTCGTGGCAAGCGTGGTGGGTACGCGCTCGCCGGGGGCGGTGGACAACGCGTCGGGCGTGGCGGCCGTGCTGGCGGCGGCGGTCTCGGTCCGCGCGGAGACGATGCTCGGCGTGCTGCTATCGAGCGCGGAAGAATGGGGGCTGGCGGGGGCGCGGGCCTGGGCGCGCACGGCGCGCCGCGGGACGGCCCTCAACTGTGACGGCGTCGACGACGCGGGAGAGCTGACGATCATGTACTCGGGCGCGGCGCCGACGCCGCTCATCCAGACGCTACGTTCCCTGGCACCGCAGGCCAGGGTGCGCCGCCTGCCGCTCGGTCTCCTCACCGATTCGGTCGCGCTCGCCGAGCGCGGCTGGACGACGGTGACGGTGAGCCGGGGCTCGCTGGCCACGCTGCGCCGCATCCACACTCCGGCCGACTCGCTCGCCGCACTCCGCGGCGACGGCATCGACGACGTCGCGACCCTGCTCGCCCGCGCCGTGGAGGCGCTCGCCTGATGGAGATCGTCATCCTCATCGCGATCCTGCTCCTGGGGCTCGTGATGATCCCGTTCGGGCTGCCGGGCACCTGGATCATGGCGGCGGGCGCGCTCGGCTACTCGCTGCTCGTGCCGAACTCGATCAGCGTGTTCACGACGGTGATCGTCGCCCTGATGGCGCTGGTGGGGGAGATCATCGAGTTCACGTTGACGGCGAAGTACACGCGGAAGTACGGCGGCTCCCGGCGCGCGAGCTGGGGCGCGATCATCGGCGGCATCGTGGGCGCGTTCATGGGCGTGCCGGTGCCGATCGTGGGCTCGGTGATCGGCGCGTTCGTCGGCGCGTTCGTGGGGGCGTTCGCCGCCGAGCTGACGCAGGGGAGCGTCGGCAGCGCGACGAAGGTGGCGACGGGGGCGTTGATCGGGCGCGCGGTGGCGGCGGCGATGAAGGTCGCGATTGGGCTGGCGATGGCGGCGATCATCCTCTTTACCGCGCTCTTCTAGATCATCACGCTGGCTCGGTAAGCTGAAGGCTCCGATCGCGGCGTTGACTTGGTCCCCCCAGCACCTAGATTCAACCAACGCCCCGCACCCCCGCGGGGCGTTTTTGCGTTCGGCAGCCAGCACCCTCGCGGGAGCGTCATGTTCGGTCCGGATTCACGCGTCGTCGTCGTCGTCGGGGCGCAGTGGGGAGACGAAGGGAAGGGCAAGCTCGTGGACGTGTTGGCCGAGCGGGCCGACTGGGTGGTCCGCTACCAGGGCGGCGCAAACGCCGGCCACACGGTGGACCTCGGCGACCGGACCTTTGTCCTCCATCAGATTCCGAGCGGCATCCTGCATCCCGGCGTGCGCTGCGCGATCGGCAACGGCGTCGTGCTCGATCCCGACACGCTGTTCGACGAGATCGACGGCCTCGTGAAGGCCGGCGTCGACGTCGAGGGGCGACTCTACGTGAGCGAGCGGGCGCATCTCGTCCTGCCGTATCACAAGCAGGTGGACGGCGCGAGCGCGTCGAGCAAGGCGATCGGCACGACCGGGCGCGGCATCGGGCCGGCGTACGAGGACAAGATCGCGCGGCGCGGCGTGCGCGTGCTCGACCTGCGCCATCCCGAGCGGCTGCGCGAAATCGTGGAGAAGGGCGCCGAAAACGCGCGGGCTCGCCTGGCCCGCAGCGGCTCCGACACGAAGGTCGACGTCGAGGCGGTGCTCGAGCTGCTCGGGCGGCTCTCGACGCGACTCCTCCCGCTCGCCGAAGACGTCGGCCTCATGGTGCACCGCGCCATCCGCGCCGACGCGACGGTGCTCCTCGAGGGAGCGCAGGGCTCGTTGCTCGACATCGATCACGGCACCTATCCGTACGTGACGTCGAGCAACACGACGGCCGGCGGCGCGGCGGTCGGCGTCGGCATCGGACCGGGGGCGATCGACAACGTGCTCGGCGTGGTGAAGGCGTACACGACGCGGGTCGGCAACGGACCGCTCCCCACGGAGTTCGACGAGCCGCTGCAGAGCGAGGTGCGCAAGCTCGGCAACGAGTTCGGCGCCACGACGGGACGCGCGCGCCGGTGCGGCTGGTTCGACGCGCTCGTCGTGAAGTACGCGACGCGGGTGAACGGGCTGAGCGACCTGGCGGTCACCAAGCTCGACGTCCTCGACACGCTGCCGCGGCTCGGCGTCTGCGTGGCCTACGAGATCGACGGCGAGCTGCACGACGAGTTCCCGAGCGACCTCCTGGCCCTGGAGCAGGTGGTGCCGAAGTACGAGTGGTTCGAGGGATGGAAGCGGTCGACGGCGGATGCGCGCACGCTCACCGACCTGCCCCCGGAGGCTCGGCGCTACCTCGACCGGATCGAGGCGCTGGTGGAGGCGCCCATCACGTACGTCTCCGTTGGCACGCGGAGAGATCAGATCATCGGGTTGTGACATCGCCGAGGGAGCTCGACCTGCTGATAGTAGGAGCCGGCCCTTGCGGCCTCTCCGCGGCGATAACGGCCCAACGCGCCGGCCTCACCGCGCGCGTGCTCGACTCGGGACCGGTGGTGAGCACGATCACGCAGTACCCCTACTACGTGAGCTTCTTCTCCACGGCCGAAAAGCTGTCGCTCGGCGGCGTGCCGTTCGTCGTCGCCGGCGATAAACCGACGCGGCGTGACGGGCTGGCCTACTACCGCGCCGTGACCCGCCACTTCGCCCTCGACGTTCGCCAGTACGAACGCGTGAGCCGGATCGAGCCGAGCGGTGACGGGTTTCGCGTGCATTCGGAGACGATGGAGGGCGAGACGTCGTCGACTCGGGCGCGCGCGGTGTGCGTCGCCACCGGCTACTTCGGCTCTCCGAACCGGCTCGGTGTGCCGGGCGAGACGCTGCCGCACGTCACCCACGTGTATCGCGAAGGGCACCCCGCGTTCGATCAGGACGTGGTCGTCGTGGGCGGCGGAAACTCGGCGGCGGAGGCAGCGCTGGATCTGTGGCGCGCGGGCGCGCGGGTGACGCTCGTGCACTTCGGCGACACGTTCGACAAGCGCATCAAGCCGTGGGTGCTGCCGGATCTCCAGAACCGGATCAGGGAGGGAGCGATCGCGGCCCGTTGGAACAGCCGCGTCACCGCGATCGCGCCAGGGGTGGTGACGATTCGGGCGCCTGAGCGCGAGGAGGCGCTCCCGGCGCGCTTCGTTTACGTCATGACCGGCTTCGCCCCGAATACCGAGCTGCTCCGCGACGTCGGGGTGCCGATCGACGACGAAACGGGGGTGCCGGAGCACGACCCCCAGACGCTGGAAACGCCCATTCCCGGGCTGTTCATCGCCGGGGTGGTGGTGGCCGGATTCGACGCGAACAAGGTGTTCATCGAGAACGGGCGGTTCCATGGCGACCGGATCGTGGCGCGGCTGCTCGGCCGCCCCGTCCCCGCGCCGCCGCGGCTGAGCGCGGAGCTCGATTCGTGAGTAATTTTTGGGGTTCAAGGATGTGGTCGTCCTGAGCCGAAGGCGAAGGACCCGCTTTTCGAATTGCAGAAGCAGGTCCTTCGCTGCGCTCAGGACGACAGAACTTCCCGCCTCTCCGCTCATCTAATCAGCATCATGCCCGCCAGCAATCAGCCCGACGTGATGGACAAGCTCGTGTCGCTCTCCAAGCGGCGCGGCTTCATCTTCCAGAGCTCCGAGATTTACGGAGGCACCGGCTCCGTGTGGGACTACGGGCCGCTCGGCGTCGAGCTGAAGAAGAACCTCAAGGACCAGTGGTGGAAGGCCATGGTCCGCCTGCGCGACGATGTCGAAGGGCTGGACGCGGCCATCCTCATGCATCCGCGCGTCTGGGAGGCCAGCGGCCACGTCGCCGGGTTCACCGATCCGCTCATCGACTGCAAGACGTGCAAGGGCCGCTTCCGCGCCGACAAGCTGCAGGATGCGCGCTGTCCCCAGAAGCCGAGCAAGCATCCGGGCGAGGCGGAGCAGTGCCAGCTCACCGAGCCGCGCATGTTCAACCTCATGTTCAAGACGTTCATGGGGCCGGTCGAGGAGAGCGCCTCCACGGTGTATCTGCGCCCCGAGACGGCGCAGGGCATCTTCGTGAACTTCCTGAACGTGCAGCAGAGCACGCGGCAGAAGGTCCCGTTCGGCATCGCCCAGATCGGCAAGGCGTTCCGCAACGAGATCACGCCGGGGAACTTCATCTTCCGCACGCGCGAGTTCGAGCAGATGGAGATGCAGTTCTTCGTCGAGCCGGGTACGGACATGGAGTGGTTCGAGTTCTGGAAGGCCGAGCGGCTCGCGTGGCACCAGTCGCTGGGCCTCGCGCCGGAGCGGCTGAACTACCATCAGCATGCCGGCACCGAGCTCGCGCACTATGCGCGCGCCGCGTTCGACATCGAGTTCGACTTCGGCGGCACGCTCGGCTTCCAGGAGATCGAGGGGATCCACAACCGCGGGGACTTCGATCTCGCGCGGCATCAGGAATACTCCGGCAAGAAGCTCGAGTACTTCGACCAGCCGAACAACAAGCGCTACCTGCCGTACGTCATCGAGACGTCGGTCGGCGCGGACCGCACGACGCTGGCCGCGCTCGTCAACGCGTACCGCGAGGAGACGGTGGAGGGCGAAGACGAGGGGCGCACCGTGCTCCGGCTGCATCCGTCGCTCGCGCCCATCAAGGCGGCGGTGTTCGCCCTGACGAAGAAGGACGGCATGCCCGACATGGCGCATCGGATCGCCGGCGAGCTGCGTCGGTACTTCCCGGTGGACTACGATGAGACGGGGAGCATCGGCAAGCGCTACCGGCGGCAGGACGAGGTGGGGACGCCGTTCTGCATCACCGTGGACGGCGACTCCGTCAAGGAGGGCACGGTGACGGTGCGCGACCGCGACACGCTGAAGCAGGATCGCATCGCCGCCACCGCGGTACGCGACTACGTCCGGGACCGGCTCCCCGAATGAGCGCGCCGCTGTCGATCGAGCGGCTGCGGCGCGAAGGCGAGCAGTTCCTGGAGGAGCTGTCCCGCGAGTACTACGAGGCGCACAGCGGGCTCAAGGCATCGGCGGAGCTGCAGCCGATCTACCACGAGCATCGCGAGATCCTGGGGCCCGACGCCCTGGAGGTCGCCCGCGAGGCGTTCGTCGGCAGCGCGGAAGGGAGCGAGGACCGGCGCTCGGCGCGACTGCTGCTCGACTGGCAGGTGGAGTCGCAGAGCAGCCGGCAGCTCGCGGCGCTCGACGAGCGCGAGATCGCGTGGGAGAGCGACGCCGTGGTGCGGGTGGCCGACGGCCGCGTCATTCCGTACCAGCGTACGGCCATCGAGATCGGCAACAGCACCGACCGCCAGGAGCGCGCGATGATCGAGACGGCCCGCGCGGCGCTGGTGGAGCGTGATCTGGCGCCGATTCGTCGGGAGCGGCTCCAGCGCGAGCGGGACATCACCGATTCGCTCGGTCTCGCCAACGGTTACAACGCCAGCTGGGAGCTGTTGAGCGGCATCTCGCTGAGCGGGCTCCGCGACGAGTGCGCCCGGTTTCTGCGCGACACGCAGGCGATGTGGGACGAGACGTACCCCGCCTTCGTGAAGAAGGGGCTGGGCATCGAGCCGCGCGAGGCCACCCGTGCCGACGCGCTGGCCCTCTTCCGCGCGCGCGAGTTCGACCAGTTCTTCCCCGCCGCCGAGATGGAGCCGGCGATCCGGCGGCAGGTGGGCGAGATGGGGATCGACCCCACGGCGAAGGGACGCGTGCTGTTCGACACGGGCGAGCGGGAAGGGAAGCGCTCGCGCGCCTTCTGCGCCGCGGTGCGGGTGCCGGACGAGGTTTATCTCGTCCTGCGTCCGCACGGCGGGCAGACCGACTGGAACACCTTCCTCCACGAGCTCGGCCACGCGCTGCACTTCGCGTACATGCGCCCCGACCTGCCGATGGAGTACCGGTGGATGGGCGACAACTCGGTGACCGAGGGCTACGCGATGCTGTTCGACCACCTGATGCAGGACGCTGGGTGGCTGCAGCGGTACACGGGGCTGGACAAGAAGGCGACGCCGCGCTTCTTGCGCAGCGCGGGGTTCGAGGAGCTGCATTTCCTGCGGCGCTACTGCGCGAAGCTCCTCTACGAGACGCAGCTTTACGGCGGCGAGGTGTCGTGGAACGCGGCGCCCGACCTGTACGTGGAGCTGCTCACGGGCGCGACGACGTTCCAGTACGCGCGCGCGGATGCGTTCGTGGACGTGGACCCGCGCTTCTACGCGGCGCGCTACCTGCGCGCCTGGCAGCTCCAGGCGCTGATCACGGAGACGCTCGTGACGCGGTACGACGCCGACTGGTGGCGGAACCCGCGCGCGGGCCCGTGGATCGTGGAGTCGCTGTTCGGCGAGGCGCAGAGAGAGTTGGCGCACGAACAGGCCGAGCGGGTGTCGGGCAAGCCATTGACGTTCGCGCCGCTGGTGCGGAGCATCGAGCGGATGCTGGGGTGATCCGGCGCGAGCTCTTGAAAGAGCCCCTCAGTCGAAGGGGGTACGGATCGGACCGATGGAACGGATGCTACGGATTGTCCGGTGGGCGCTGCTTGAGTCGATTCTCGCACACCACCCTATAGAATTTCGGCTCGCGACCAAAATGCAGCAGCAGTCCAACTTCGAGGCTTGTTGCGCGAAGGTAGTTGAATAGCTGCCTTGTTGCATTCTCGTGCAGCTTGGCCGTGGACTTGGCCTCGATCACGACCGTGTCGTCAATCACCATGTCGAGTCGCTGGAAGCCGATTTCCCGGCCCTTGTACAGGACCCTTACACCAAGTTCGCGCGCAACCCGGTGACCGCGCTCGCTCAGCTCCAGCTCCAGGGCGGTGAGATACAAGTGCTCGAGGTAGCCATCCCCGAGCCCATTGTATACTTCGAAGAACCCACCCAGGACCGATCGGGTCAGCTCTTCCTGCAGGAGTTCGCCGTCAGGCATGCTTACAGGATGCGGGCCGATGCCGATGTCGCACAACCAAATTGTTGTGGCCGTGCTCACATGAGCTCAACTGCCTCGAAAATCGATCCGCAGCCTCCGTTTCATCCGTCTGATCCGTACTCCCCTTTGACTGAGGGGCCAGTCGCAGTCCAGACTGACGGGCCCGAATCTCACACCATCTCGATGCCAATTTTTCGCGCACTCTCGATTGCCCTGCTGATGACCCTCCCGCTCTCCACACCTCTCGCTGCTCAGG
>Ga0193699_10000363_pt1 | contig 20407 bp, 17 predicted proteins | sample L3c2metaG_FD_160095 | JGI IMG/M metagenome (GOLD analysis project Ga0193699, IMG submission 160095) | Soil microbial communities from a riparian zone of the East river system, Colorado, United States - L3c2 | ecosystem: Environmental > Terrestrial > Soil > Riparian zone | place: USA: East...
TCGTGAAGAGATACTTCTCGACGAGAGGCCCGGCAACGGCTGATGATTTCGCTTGGTGGTCGGGCCTGACGAAGACAGATGCGAAGAGAGCCGCGGAATCGGCCGCCTCGGATTTGCAGCGGCAGAGTATCGATGGTCGGTCGTACTGGTTTCCGGATCCAGCTCGCCTCACGAAGCGAAAGGCGCCAATCGCACACCTGCTACCGAACTACGACGAATACTTCATCGGTTTCAAGGATCGCGGGGCGTTCGCGCAGCGTTTGCGCGCCGCGGGAATCGAGGCGAGAACTGACGCCCTCTCGGGCCACATTCTGGCGATTGACGGGCAGATCGTCGGAGGTTGGGGCCGGGCGTTTCGCGGGAAGAAGGCGGTCATCCGACTGAAGCTGCTACAAGCTTTGACCGCCGCTGAAGATCGGTCTGTCGGCACTACGGCCAAGCGTTTTGCCGATTTTCTTGGTGTGCCGGTGGAGATTAAGTAGTGCGTCCAAAGTGCGACTGATCCGTTGAACCATCCGTTGACTCTGGTCGAGGCGGCAGTTGAAACCCTCGAAGCAGCTCTCGCCGCCGGGCGGGCCGGCGCGGACCGGATCGAGCTCTGTGTCAACCTTGACGACGGTGGCACGACGCCAAGCACCGGATTGACCGCGGCGATAATCGACGCCACGAAGCTCCCGGTGTTCGTGTTGATTCGCCCGCGCGCTGGCGACTTTGTCTACTCGGACGAAGAGATCGATCTGATGATTCGCGAAGTCGAGACGGCTTGTATCATTGGCGTAGCGGGTATCGTAACCGGCGCGCTCAGATCCGACCACACAATAGACATTGTACAAACGCGTGCTCTAGTCGAAGCAGCCGCCGGATTACCCGTGACATTCCACCGCGCGTTCGATTCCACGATCGGCACGTCGGATGCGCTCGAGCAGCTCATCGACCTGGGCATGACGCGCGTCCTCACCTCCGGGGGCGCGCCGACCGCGCTTGAAGGCGCGGATGTCATTGCGGCGCTCGTGAATCAGGCGCGAGATCGCATCTCCATCGTTGCCGGCGGCGGGATCCGCGAGCACAACGTGAGCGACGTGATCAGGCGGACCGGAGTTCGCGAAATACACACGCGCTTCGTGGGCGAGGCGCGCATGAAAGACTTTACCGAAATCGCAAAGAGAACCTAGCCGCGCTCACCGCTTGACGAGTTCTGCCCAGCGAACGTTGCTGAGTCGCTCATCCATCGTAAAAAAGAACCGGCGTTCGTCCGTCGTGAACGCCGACCCATTCAACCTTCCCGCAGGGTCGTCCAGGCGCACCAGTAAGCGCGGACGTCCGCTGCTGATCGTGAGCTCCCAGATTCCACCGCGCTTCTCGGCATCCTGTCCCAGGAACCAAAGCCGGTCCGGGTCAGATCTCCAGGCGAGGAACGTCGCGATTGGATCCCGCCCGGGTCGCGGCGCATACACAACTCGTCTCGCGCCGGAATCCGCTGGGATCGTTTCGATTGCGCCGGAGAATTTGACGAACGCGATCGTCTTCCCGTCGGGGGACCAGGCAGGCAGCTGAGCCCCCTCCAATCTCCAGGCCGGACGCTTCCATCCACCACGCGAGTCGCGAGAAACGACGAAGACGGCCCCTTCTTCTTTGTTGTGACTCCACGCTACGAGCGAGTTGCCCGTTGGGGACCAGCGGGGCACGCCCTGGTCACCCGCGACTGGGAGGATTTCGCGCGGAGGTCCGCCATCGACCGTCTTCACGTAAAGGTGTCGCTCCCCCTTGGACCACAATTGCCACGCGAGCTCCCGATTGTCGGGGGATAGCGTGCCGGCAAACTCCTCTCTCGGGTCGTCGGTAAGCCGCTCGGCCGGCCCGCCCTCGATTGGCATGCGATATATGTCCGAATTCCCGCGCAGATTGCTGTCGTAAACGAGCCACTTCCCATCGCGAGAGACGGTCACGAGCTCGATAACTTGATTCCCGGCCGTGAGTCGAGTCGCCGTAGCCAACGTGGCTGGAGCGCCGGTCGGAATCGGTACCGTCCAGATATTCTCCTTGCGCACAGGGACCGAGTAAGCAATCCGATTCGGCGAGAGGCTTATCGATTCCGCGTTCAACCCGATCCGCGCGAGCGCGCCGTCGCGATGACCGTCGCGTCCAATCGGCACAGTGTAGACCTCGCCCGAAACTCCGTCCTGGTTCGACAGGAACCACAGCTCCTTTCCATCCGCCGACCACGCCGGGCTCATGTGCTCCTTCTCGCGGTCCGTCAGCTCGATCGCTGCACCACCGGCAGCAGGGAAGAGGAGCAGGCCGCTGGGCGCGCGGTTTCCGAAGAGCGTCCCTGGAACGAGTGCGATCCAATTCCCTGAGACACACGCAATCCAACGTCCGTCCGGAGACCAGACGCATGAGTGCAGCTGAAATCCGCGCCCCACAAATCGCGAACCCGACCCCTCCAGCGGTTTTACCATGAGGGAATCATTGCGGACGATTGCGACGGAGTCTCCGTTGGGAGACCACGATGCGGATCGCACCGAGCCGTTGCCCTCCGTGCCTGCCGCGATCAGGCGCGGCGTCCCGCCAAGCGCCGGCGACACGAACGCTCCGTCGCGCGCCAAAAAGAGCAGCTCGTCGTTGTCCGGAGACCAGCGCGGCATGACCTCCACCGAGCTTGAATCACCCGTGAGCGCCCACGGCGATCCGCCGGCGATCTTCTGAACGAACACTCGCACGCGGCTCGCGTTGCCTTTGGCGTAGGCGACGAGGCGCCCGTTCGGCGAGATGGCCGGCTCGATCTGCAAACCCTCTTCGGACGTGAGTGGAGTCGAGGTGCCGATCGAGATCGGTCGCGGCCGCGACATCGCCCACGCGATCAGCAGGATTAGCGTGAGGCCCAGCATTGCCGCGACACCGGTTCTGCGAAAACGTCGTCTCGAGCCGATTGGCGCGACAGAGTGCGCGAGTGTCGCTGATTCGATTTCCTCCGCGTGGGGTAACGACCCAAACTTTGAGGCGATCCGGTTTCCATTCGGCGCAGTCGGTCTCGTCCGCGGCGCTGAGGATCCGGTTGACGCTCGCAGCCGATTCGCCAACGCAAGTGTCTCCGGTGCGGGCTCCGCCTCGAACTCGGCAGCGAGTCTGCTTCGGTAGGTCTCGAAGACGGCGAGCGCACCGGCGCGATCACCAATCGCGTCGTGGTGCATGATGAGTCGCCGCACCGCCGTCTCGTCGTCGGGCTGAATTTCGATCGCCCGCTGGGCTGCATTGAGTGCTTCGGCGAGTTTGCCTTCGCGTTCAAGCGATGATGCGAGTGCCAGCGCGGCTCGCGAGACTTCGACCTTGAGTCGGGCGCGCTCCGTCTCGAGCCAACGCTGGAATCCCTCGCTGTCCGATGCGAATAGTGCCGCGAGCAGCTCTCCGTGGTAGTTGGCGAGCGCGTCTGCCGCGCGGCCCTCTCGCAGCGCGGTCCACACCGCTCCGAGATCCGTCTTCATCATCGCCGAGTCGATGGAGATGTCATCATCGCCGCGGGTGCGGATGACATCGTCGCCGAGCGCCTGGCGCAGGACGTAGAGAGAGTTTCGCAGCGAGGTTCGCGCGTGTGCCGTGTCCAGCTCCGGCCAGAACAGCGCGAGAAGAGTGTCCCGGCGGTGCCACGTACCCGGTACCGGACTCACAAGGTACGCCAGGAGGGCCAGTCTCTTGGGCTGACGGAGGAGCGCATCGACGTCAGCCCCATCGGCGACTTTCAGCCGGATCTCACCCAGAAGTTGGAACTCGATCACGCGTAAATCATGGCGGTTCGGGTGGTTTGTCGCCAAGACCGGCCCAACTCACGGTCAGGAGATACCGGGGAGACGGTGCGCTCACGCCCTCTCCGTATAGTCGCGCCGATGTTCCTCTCCCCACTCCAAACGAGGGTTCGGCTCATGTCATTCCGCAAAGCTTCACCGAAGGTCCAAACAGCTGTACTAGCTCTTCTCCTGGCTTGGGCATGCAGCCCCGAGTCGACTTCCATCGCCACTGATCCGCTGGCACCGCCCGGTCAAGTCAGCAACTATGGCGTTTCCCAGCGAAACGCGGCGCGCGACGCCGTCTTCGCGGGAAACGCGCAAAGCATCGTCGCGGCGCCAATGCTGGTCCCACCTGGCGCTCCGCTCGCCCCGTTCATCGAGGCGCGCCTCTACGCGATCGCGAACGTGGCCATGCACGACGCGCTCAATGCGGTCAATCCACGCTATGAGCGCTATGCCGACAACGGCCCGATCGACCGCCGCGCCAATGCGGCGGCAGCTGTGCTGACTGCAGCGCACGACGCAATCGTCGGCGCTTCTCCGGGCGCGCAAGCGAGCACCGATGATTGGTACGCGAGCGCGATGAGTCCTCTCGGCGGTAGCGAAGGAGTCGACCGTGGCGTCGCGGTGGGCCATCGCGCGGCAGCTGCGATTCTGGCGCGACGGGCAACGGACGGGGTCGCCGCTGGCGGCGTTGCGCCATACACGCCGGGAACCAATCCGGGTGACTATCGCTTCACGTTCCCATTCAATACTCCCGGCTTCGACTTCTTCGGAACGGGCGGATTCGCGGATGCCTCCAATTGGGCTGGCACTGTGACGCCATTCGTCCTCCGTAGCGCTTCGCAGTTCCGTCCGGGCGCTCCCTATGGCGCGTCGTCCAACGCTGCCGCCGTTCTTACCGCGAAATACACATCGGATTTCAACGAAGTAAAAGCACTCGGCTGCGCCGGATGCACTGCGCGCAGCGCGACGCAAACCGAGATCGCTCTCTTCTGGATGGAGAACTCACCGACAGGCTGGAACCGAATCGCACGCGTCGTGGCCGATCAGAGGAACCTCGATGCAGTCGATGCAGCGCGACTCTTCGCGCTGCTCCAGCTGGGGGAGTTCGACGCGTACACCTCGAGTCTGGAAGCCAAGTACTTCTACAACTTCTGGCGTCCCGTGTCGGCGGTCGCGCTCGCCGCGACTGATGGCAACTCCCTCACGTCGCCGGCAACGGGATGGGAAGTTCTCGCCTTTCCAACGCCTCCCGTCCCGGACTATCCGAGCGCGCATGCGACGGCGGGCGGAGGTGCCGCGGCAATCATAGAGGCAGTGATTCCTGGTCGCGGGCGAGCCTTCTCCACCACCAGCGGCTCACTCGCCGGAGTGACACGCACGTTTTCGAGCGTCGGGGCCGCGGCTCAAGAGAACGCGCTGTCGCGCATTTACATTGGATATCACTTTCGGCACGCCACGAAAGTGGGTCTCGCTCAGGGACGCGCTGTCGGCAACTACGTCGTAGAGCACGCACTTCGACCGCTGAATCACGAAGACGATCGGGAAGACTAAGCGGCCGAAACACTACCGCCACCACTGTACGTGAACGACACCTGGGACGCCGCACGGCGTCCCAGGTGTCGTTTCATTATGCAGCCGCGGGCTCCGCTACCGAGCGCCGCACGAGTCGCCACGGGAAGAAGTACACCGCGTATACGACGGCATACACCACGAAGTTGTCCAGCTTCGCGAAGTGCGCTAAGAAGAAAAAGAAGATGAGCGCGTGAATTCGCATGACGTTTCTGTACGGGCCCCACATTAGCTCGCGGGCCTTGGCGGGTTTTCCCGCTACCGCACCAACGACCGAAACGAGCGATGAGTCCCCGTTCAGGGAGAGTGGCTTCGCCATGAATGCTGCCCGCTCAGCGAGAAATGCCGCTGGCAGAAATGTCCAGTAGCGCCGCACCACTTCGATGTACGTCGACTTGTCGGCCCACGCGAGATGCCCGGCGCCGCCAGTGTCGATCGGGAAAAATGAGATCAACAGCTGCGAATGGATGTAGTGGAACATCCCAAAGTGCACCGTGAAGAATCCGACGAAGAACAATGCGCCGACGAAGAGGAGAGCCCAAAACGGCCAGGGGGATGCAGTATTTCCGCTCGCCAATGCGCTCTTCCACGCTGAGCGGCCCAGCTCGAAAGCCGGCTGAGCGATCGTCCAGATGATTATCGAATAGCCTACCACCAGACTCGAGAGCCACAAGCTCCACACGAGATCGCCGGCGTTCCAGCCCGCCCACCACGCGACGGCAAGTCCCACCGAGAACGCAAGCGCGTCCGGCCAGGCCGAGGACCAACTGTCGACTGAGGTATCTGTTTTCATGGCTACATCATCGACTCGTTTTCGCTGGCTCTCGTAACATGCGAGACACTGCTTCGGCGATACGTTCGGCGTCGACCGCTGAGGGTTCCGATCAGTTGAAGCGGGTCGTTCTCCAGAGCGCGGTGCCGCAGCCGGCGAGCGCTCCCAACGTCACCACTGCCAGCACCGCCGCCCACTGCCATCTGATCGCCAGCTGAGGCGCCTTGGCCACCGCCGCGAAACCAACGAGAGTCGCCGTCGCTCCGCTCACGACGAGCCAGTCGATCCACGTGCGACGATGTCGGGTCGTAGTCCCGTCGCGGCCCGCGCCACGCTCACGCGTATATGCGGGATCGACTCCGTAGCGCTGGCCCTCGCGCGCCGCTGCCTCTTCCCAGCGAGCATGCTCTCGCCGACTCACCGACGAGAACGCGATCACACCGGCGCCGAGCGCCATGATCAGTGATCCGCCTATCACCTGCGTGTACACCGAGCTGGTCGCGCCACTGAGCTCGCCGAACACCAGCACCGCCCAACCGAGTCCCCACAGCTGGTTCGTGTTCGACAGAGGAATGCCGCGCGTGATCCCCGCGTACTTGACCGCATACTGCTGGAACAAGTCACCCACGACCCAGACAAATCCGCCGAGAAGGAGCCAGAAGAGCACGTGCCGCGCGCCGGAAAGCTGGTGCCAGAGTGGCGTGAACCCTCCGCTGTAAACCACAGCCAGGGTCGTCATCATCCCGAGCTCACCCACGGTGAAGAACGTGATGAACGAGAGCGGGCTCATCCCCGTGAGGTAAGCTTTTCGATACGGGATGTACATCGTGCCCCACAGGACACCGGCCGAGAGCGCCGCGACGACACCACGAAGCGCATCCGCGCGCGGAGCCTGCGTGGCCGACGCAATCGCCAAGGCTGTCGCCCCGACGAACATGAGAAGCGCGCCGCCGAGCACACCGAGCCATCGCCGCCAGTCCGCGCCGCGCAGCTCGTTGAAAAAAAGAATTCCCCAGAAGATTCCCAGCAGGCTGTTGCTGTTCCACAGGGGGAAAGCGATGCTGAGGCCGACATCGCGTACCGCGAAGATCGTAAGCGTATTCGCTACCGCCCAGAGGCATCCAGCGAGCACCGCCCACACGATCAGGTGAGGCGCCTGGCGCAAGTCGGCGGCAATGTAGGACGTTCCCTGAATGAGGGCCGGCAGGCTCCAGCGCGCGAGAAATACTCCGACGACCATCGCGAGCGAGATCACGACCGGAGAGAGACCAAGCGTCACGAGCTTCGTTGGCGTTTCCGCCGCGCCTAGCCACGCTCCCGCCGTCAGCCCGCAAAGGATCCCGACAGTCTGGAGCCTGCGGACGCGGCGCTCGTCAAGCGCGGCTCCAGTGTCCGTCACGTCGCCGCCGGAGGGCGCGGTCAACTGATCCAGCGAAGCACCAGCAGCCCCCCGATCAGCACGGCAACCGGAATCCAGAAGTGGGCGTCGTGCAGAACGAGACTCAGCCAGCCTCGGGGTCGGTCAGGCGAACTATTCATGGCTTAAACTCAATTTGCGAGTTCACGGTGCTCTACCTAGCAACTCGAATCTACGCGTCTCAAGACTCGCATCTGCGCCTTTCTCGGTTAGAAAGCTGATTAGTCAGCTATTCCACCGGCGTGCCGGCCCTGCCCTGCAATCGTTTTGAAACTCCCAGGTGTCAAACCCGTAGTCACAGCATTGGAGCGCGTTGAGTTTCCAGCGCTCTGCAGAATATTCTCCACGCCACTTTTTCTAGAGAGCTGGTCCCATGAAGCGCATCGTGTTCGTTCTTCTCGCTCTCGTTCTGGCTGCCGCTGGCTCAGCCCAGGCCCAGAACCCCCCTCAAGCCAGACCCTCAGGACCACCACCTTCGGGCATCGGAGAGGTCCTAGGCACCGTAGTTGACACCGCCGACAAGGCGCCGGTCGCGCGCGCATCGCTCACCGTGCGAAGCAAAGCAGACTCAGCGCTCGTCACCGGCGGCTACACTACTCCCGATGGGGCCTTCCGCCTCCAGGGACTCCGACCCGGTTCATACTACCTGCGCGCCACGTCCATCGGGTTCAAGCCGCGCAACTATACGTTCGACATCACCGAGGCAGCGCCACGTGCGAACGTCGGTGCCATCCCGCTGACGCGCGTCGCGGTCAACCTTCAGGCGGTTCAGGTAGCGGGCGAGCGGCCGATGGTAGTCATCGAGCCCGATCGCAACACCTACCGCGCCAAGGACATCGCGCCCGCCGCGGCAACCGCTAGCGACGTGCTTCAGGCCACTCCGTCGGTCGAAGTCGATGCCGATGGAAAAGTCAGCCTCCGCGGAAATGAGAACGTCGCCATTCAGATCAACGGGCGCCCGACTCCGATGAAGGGCACGCAGCTCGCGGCTTATCTCAAGCAGATTCCCGCCAACATCGTCGAGCGCATCGAAGTCGTACCGAACCCTTCCGCGAAGTACGACCCTGAAGGAATGGCGGGCATCATCAACGTTGTCCTCAAGGCCAACACCGATCTTGGCGTTAGCGGCGGGCTCAACACCGGATTTGCCAATGCCGGCCGGTTCAACGCAGGCACCAACCTCGGCTATCAGGCCGGCAAGCTGACGCTGTTCGGAACTTACGGTTTCAACTCCGACGATCGCGGCATCATCGGCCTCAACAATCGGGAGCGCCTGGATCCAGTCGGCTCGCCACTGTCGTACACCAATCAGGACATTGACGGCAGAAACAGCAACGCCGGTCACAACTTCACCGGCAACGTCGATTACAAGCTGACGGACAAGGACGTCATCTCGAACGCGCTGTCATTCAACCGGCGGCACGCGAACGACGGCGCGCTCGCGGGCTACACCGAGCTCGATGCCAGTCAGGGATTCCTCGATCGGTACGTTATCGACAGGAATAACAAGTCCACGGGTCTGATGGTTGACGAAGCCGTTTCATGGAAGCGCACCCTCGTCCCGCGGAAGAACGAGCTATCCACCGAGATCCGCTTCAATCGCGCGAGAGACAAGGACAACACGCTCCTCTGGCGGGATCCGCAGAATCAGGATGGTACGACCGCCGGTCCGGCGGTAGAGGGCGAGAGAGACTCGACCAACGCGCTGACTCGCCAGCTCACCGCTCAGCTCGACTACACGCGACCACTGACCGCGAAGACCAAGCTCGAGACGGGACTCAAGGAAACGGGTCGCTGGCTCGACAGAGAATTCCTCGTCGCCAAGGACGCTCTCGGCGATGGCAGCTGGCTGCCGAGCAATCTGAGCAACAACTTCACCTTCGACGAGCACGTGCACGCCGGTTACGGAGTGCTGAGCCAGAGCGTTGGCAAGTTCGATCTGCAAGGAGGCCTGCGCGCCGAATGGGCGAACAGAACATTCGACCTCGCCAATGACCAAAGCTATCCGTACAGCTACCACGCGCTCTTCCCGAGCGGAGTGGTCATGTACAAGCCGAGCGAGCAGACCCAGATCAAGGCGAGCTACTCTCGGCGCATCCGCCGGCCCGGAACGCAGGAGCTGAATCCATTCCCGGTGTTCTTCGATCAGCAGAACGTCTTCATCGGGAATCCGAAGCTGAACCCCGAGTACACGGATGCGATCGAGCTCGGATTCAGCAAGTCCGGACAGCTCGGCTCGCTGCAGCTCTCGCCATTCTATCGTCGCACCAAGGATGTCGTTCGCGTCAACATCAATACGGCCGACACGGTCGACGGGCGTGAGGTGACGTCCATAAGCTTCGAGAACCTGGACAACGCCAACTCGTGGGGAACCGATCTCAACGGATCTCTGCGACTCGGACCCAAGTTCAGTGGCTTTGGCGGGCTGAATGTCTTCAAGATGGTTACGGATGGCGGGTCGCAGTCGGCTCTGTCTTCTAACGCGATCGGCTGGTCCTATCGGTTGAACGTGACGAGCCAGGTCAATCCGACGGTGACGCTCCAGGCCAACTACTGGTATCGCGCACCGATGAACATCGAGAAGGGTCGGTTCTCGGCGATGCAGATGACCAACATCACGCTGCGCAAGAAGCTCGATGGCGACAACATGAGCGTCGCGGTCCGCTTCACGGATCCGTTCGACACGATGAAGTTCCGCATCAAGGCAGGCGACGACAACCTCACGCAGATCACGGCGCGCAAGTTCGGAGTCCGCTCGACGTGGGTGACGTTCCAGTGGAATTACGGCCAGGCGCCGAAGATCCGTCCTCCGCGCGAGGAGCCGGCTCAGCCAGCACCAGTCTTCCCTTAAGAGACTGGTAACCAACGAAAGATCGCAGCCGGGAGTCTCCCGGCTGCGATTTTTTTCGTCCAAGAGACCCAAATTCCGGCACGGGGAATGCGCCAATTCGGGGCGGCCTTTTAATGGGAGAGGGAATGGCTGACGAGAAAGACACGACACCGTTCGTTCCGGAGGGGACAGACGAAGAGAATACCAAGATCGACACCGCGTCCACCAAGCCGCTGCGCGAGGCGAAAATAGACGAGCCTGTGGACGAGCCTGTGGACGAGCCGATCGAGGAGCCGAATCCTCCGCGCACTACTCGCGGCATCTTCACCGCGCCGAAGTTCGGATCTGCTGGAAGCGGAGGGGCCGAGTTTGAGCCGGGACCTGAAAGAGATTAGCCATCTGAAAAACTGGGAGGTCCTCTGGACGCAACCTGTACATTGCCATACATTTAGCTATGGCAACCACGACTCGGCCATCGAGTAGTAAGCCCGCCTCTCCGGCAAAATCCGGAAGCGGGCTTTCGCGTATTAAGGGGTCGGCCCAGGCCGATCAGGGATTGCCGCGGGTGCGGAACGACATGGTCCTCACCTTCGATGACGTTCTTCTGACGCCGCGACATTCGCTCGTCCACCCGAAGGACGTCAACACCGTCTCGCTTTTCACTCGCGGGATCACCCTCAACCTGCCCTTCGCTTCGGCCGCCATGGATACGGTGACCGAGTCGGACATGGCGATGGCAATGGCGAGGGCCGGCGGAATTGGCGTCATCCACAAGAACATGTCGATAGACCGCCAGGCCGCCGAAGTCGATCGCGTCAAGCGATCCGAGAGTGGGATGATTCTGAACCCGATAACTCTCGCCCCCGACGGGACTCTTCGCGAAGCCGTCGCGCTGATGAAGCGCTTCAAGATCTCCGGCGTACCGATCGTCGATCGCGATGGAAAGCTCGTTGGAATCATCACCAACCGCGACCTCCAGTTCGAGCGCAATCTCGACCGTCCGCTCCGCGACGCGATGACATCGAAGAATCTTGTAACCGCTCCCGTTGGCACTACGCTCGATGAGGCCGAGGCAATACTCGGCAAGCATCGGATCGAGAAGCTGCCCGTCGTGGACGAGAAGGGAATTCTGCGCGGCCTCATCACAGTCAAGGACATCCACAAGCGGCGCGATTTCCCTGACGCGAACAAAGACCAGCACGGTCGACTTCGCGTAGCAGCGGCCATCGGCGCGGCCAACTATCGCGATCGCGCCCGCGCCCTCGTGGATGCCGGGGTCGATGTTCTCATTGTCGACACTGCGCACGGACATTCCGAGGGAGTTCTCGAGGCGACTTCGATCGTACGAGAGATGTTCCCAGACGTTCAGCTCGTCGCTGGAAACGTCGCCACTCGCGCGGGCGCGAGAGCGTTGGTCGAGCGGGGAGTTGATGCAGTGAAGGTCGGCGTCGGACCGGGCTCCATCTGCACTACGCGTATCGTCACGGGCGTCGGAGTCCCACAGCTAACGGCGATCTTCGACGCGGTTGAGGGTGCGGGAGACATTCCTGTCATTGCCGACGGCGGCATCAAATACTCCGGTGACATAGTGAAAGCGCTCGCGGCCGGCGCGTCGAGCGTGATGATGGGTTCGATGCTCGCCGGCACCGAGGAGACTCCCGGTGAATCGCTCCTCCTCGAGGGCCGCCGCTTCAAGATGATTCGCGGCATGGGCAGCCTCTCCGCGATGCAGGACGGCAGCGCCGACAGATACTTCCAGGAAGGCGAGATGTCGCCGAAGAAGCTGGTGCCCGAGGGGATCGAGGGCCGGGTTCCGTACAAGGGTCCAGTGAGCGACGTGCTGTTCCAGATGGTCGGCGGTCTGCGCAGCGGAATGGGATACGTCGGGTGTGCCGACATCGACCAGCTCCGCACCGAAGCGGAGTTCGTGCGCATTACCGCGGCGGGTCTCCGCGAATCCCACCCCCACGACGTTACGATCACCCGCGAGGCGCCCAACTACTCGGTGTAGCCGTTGTTTCCTTGACTTTGCTTCCCGCGTCGTCACAACTTCTGGCGACTCCGCAGTGTCGAATCTTCAGTGTCACGCCGTCAGACTACCCACGTTTTCGGAGCTTCACAATGGGCTTATGGACGAAGAAGAGCATCGCTGTCCTGCAGGCGGAGGCGGCGGGTGAATCCACGGAGCACACGCTCCGACGCGCACTCGGCGCTCTCAACCTTACCACGCTGGGCATCGGCGCCATCATCGGCGCGGGAATTTTCGTTCTGACGGGGACCGCTGCCGCCAAATATGCCGGCCCGGCCATCGTCCTCTCTTTCATTGTATCCGGATTGGGATGCCTTTTCGCGGGGCTCTGTTACGCGGAGTTCGCGAGCATGATCCCGATCGCCGGTAGCGCCTACACCTACGGGTACGCCACGCTCGGCGAATTTGTCGCGTGGATCATTGGGTGGGACTTGATCCTCGAGTATCTGTTCGGCGCGTCCACCGTTGCCGTGGGTTGGTCCGGGTACTTCTCGGCGTTCATGGAGCAGATAGGAATAAAAATGCCTACTGCGTTCACGAGCTCGCCGTACTACTACACCGATGTCGCCGAGTTCGACCCCGTGACGAAAGCGCTCCTCCACCCAGTCGGGTTTTCACACACCGGGGCGGTCGTAAACCTCCCGGCGATGGTGCTCATCGCGCTGATGACGACTCTTCTCGTCATCGGAATCAAGGAATCAGCGCGCTTCAACAATTTCATTGTCATCCTCAAGATCACGATCGTGCTCCTCGTGATCGGATTCGGATTCATGTACGTGAACACGGCCAACTGGCATCCGTTCATTCCACCCAACACGGGTGAGTACGGCCACTTCGGATGGAGCGGAATTGTACGCGGTGCGGCCGTCGTGTTCTTCGCCTACATAGGCTTCGACGCCGTGTCTACGGCGGCACAAGAGGCAAAGAATCCGCAGCGAGACATGCCCATAGGAATTTTAGGCTCATTGGCGATATGCACCGTGCTCTACATCCTGATGTCGCTGGTCATGACCGGACTGGCGCACTACACCGAGCTCGAGGTCCCGCACCCGGTGTTCGTTGCGATCGAGAAGGCCGGACCCGCACTCGCTTGGCTCGGCTCGATCATCAACATCGGAGCGATCGCGGGCTTGGCGTCGGTCGTGCTCGTGATGTTGATGGGTCAGCCGCGCATCTTCTACTCGATGGCGCGTGACGGCCTACTTCCCCCAGTCTTCGGGAAAGTTCACCCGCGATTCAAGACGCCTTACGTCACCACGATCCTCACCGGCACCGTTGCCGGTGTAGTCGCGGGACTCTTCCCGATCGGCTTGCTGGGTGAGCTGGTGTCGATCGGAACTCTGCTCGCGTTCGTCATCGTGTGCGCGGGAATCATCGTGTTGCGCTACAAGTCGCCAAACCTTGCTCGACCGTTCCGAACGCCGTTCGTGCCGGTGGTTCCGATTCTCGGAATCGCTATCTGCGGTTACATGATGTACAGTCTGCCGTGGGCGACCTGGGAACGACTCCTCGTCTGGATGGCGATAGGTCTCGTGATCTACTTCTTCTACAGCAGATCGCACTCGAAGCTCGCCCGCGCGGAAGGCAGTGCTTGACCTTCTAAGCGTTCCCCAGCAGCGACGGGAATCGATCGAGCGTCTCGCGCGGGAGCTCAGCGCGGGACGCTCTGTCGCTTTATCTACTCACATAAACGCGGACGGCGACGGCTGCGGGTCGGAGACAGCGTTGTCCCGCCTGCTCGGTCAGATGGGGTTGCGATCGCGAATCGTGAATCCGACGCCGTGGCCCGAGATGTACAAGTTTCTCCTCGGGGACGACGTTCGCGATGCGAGCGATCTCGGCGCAAAAGCGCTGGCCGAGTCGGATGTCCTGATCGTGCTCGACATATCGGACGTGAAGCGGCTCGGTGTCCTCGCCGAGGCCGTCCGGAAGTTGAAGATCCCGAAACTGGTGATAGACCATCACCTGCCGAGCGACGAGCCGCCAAGCACGCTGCTCGTTGCCGACACGACGGCGTGCGCCACGGGCGAGTTGATCTATGATTTCGCCACCTGCATGGGACTCAAGATCACTCCTGACATCGCGCGCTCTCTGTACGTCGCGCTGCTCACCGATACCGGGGGCTTCCGGTTCAGCAACACGACCGCGCGTTGTCTGAGCGTCGCCGGCCAGCTCATCGCGTCGGGTGTCGAACCAGAGGAGATGTATGGCCGGCTTTACGCATCGATGCCTCTGGGCCGACTTCACTTGCTGCGTGATGCGCTGGCGACGCTGGAAGTCGATCCCGAGTACGGCATTTCGTGGATCTCGGTCGCCGCAGGCGCCGCCGAGCAGTACGGGTTGAAGTCGGAGGATCTCGAGGGTATAGCAGAGCACCCGCGATCCATCGGCGGCACACGGCTGGCGCTCTTCTTCCGCGATCTGGGCCACGACAAGGTGAAGGTTTCTTTCCGCAGCACCGGCCACGTCGACGTCAACAACTTCGCCAAGCAGTTCGCTGGTGGGGGCCACGCGCGCGCTGCGGGCGCGCTGATCGACGGCAATCTCGAGTCGGTGAGGCACAAGGTTGTTGCTGCGGCTCGGGAGTTTCTGCGGGCCGAGGACAAGAAAGGGGTCGCTTAGCAGGGCGGTGGGCGAGCTCTAGTCGTTCCCTGTAGCAACTCGCACTTCCGCCCTCTAAGTTGCCAGTATGAGCGTTCTCCGCAAACGATCCCGCCCTCAGGCCGATGTCGAAGACGACATCCGAGCCGAGCTCGACTTGATCCTGCCGATTCTCAGGATCGAGAAATGCGCCCTCGAGCTCCAGGGATTCGACGCCGACAGCGGGACAGCCACCCTGCTGGTGACGGGCGCCTGTCCCGATTGCGACGCGTCAGCAGTGACTTTCATTCAGGGCATAGAGACCCAGCTCAAGCTCCGCATCTCGGAGCTGCGAAGCGTTCTGCTCACCGTCGAAAGCCCCTAATGGCTGCAAATCTTCAGGACCGCATCACGGACGCGCTCTCGCGCATCCGCAACAACCGCGTGGGCGCCAACGTGCTGGATGCGGAAATGATAAGCGACATCGCAACCACCACTGAAGGGCGCGTGAGGTTGACGCTGTTTCTCAGCGCCGATGATGACGCCAGCGTCGTGCGCGAGGTCAGACAGAGTCTCCAGCAGATTCCTGGCGTGACTGACGTCCGCGTCGACGTGAAAGACGCCTCGCAGGCGAGCGCGAAGCAGTCGAGAGACCCTGCCAAGAGTGCGTCCGCACCCGCACCTGTCGCGCCGAAGTCTGCGGCCTCTCGCACCCTTCCGGTGATGGGACAGGAGCCACAGTCACAGCGAGCGGCTGTCCCGGCACCCACACCGATCGCGTACCCGCACCTCGGCAACATCATCGCGATCTCGAGCGGAAAGGGAGGCGTCGGAAAGTCGACTGTGGCTTCCAATCTCGCGATCGCGCTGACGAAGCAAGGCGCGCGCGTTGGTCTGATGGACGCCGACATCTACGGTCCGAACATCCCGCGCATGATGGGCGTCAATGCTCCACCGCCCGTCGAGAACGAGAAGATCATCCCGCTGCAGGCGTACGGCGTTAAAATCATGAGCCTCGGCTTCATGATCGAGCGAGACCAGCCGGCGATCTGGCGTGGGCCGATCATCATGAAGATCATCACCCAGTTCCTGCGCGATGTGCAGTGGGGTGAGCTCGACTACTTCCTCGTCGACATGCCGCCCGGCACCGGCGACGCGCAGCTCTCGCTGGTGCAGGCGACGATGGTGCACGGCGCGATCATCGTCACCACTCCGCAGGAAGTCGCGTCAGGCGATGCGCTTCGCGGCGCTAAAATGTTCGAGCGGGTTGCGGTGCCGGTGCTGGGAATCGTCGAGAACATGAGCTACTTCATCTGCCCGCACTGCCAGAACAAGCACCGGATTTTCGGGGAAGGTGGCGGGAAGAACCTCGCCGACGAGCTGCACGTCCCGCTGCTGGCGGAGGTGCCGTTCTTTCCGGCCGTGCTGTCTGGTGGGGATCGCGGTGAGCCGATCGTAGTCAGTGAGCCTGACACGCCCGCTGCGCAGGCATTGACCGAGCTTGCTGGGAAGTTGGCCGGGATGCTTCCCCTCAGGGAAGCCGCGGTCCGATAGCTAGACCGCTACCGCGTTCTCTTTGTGTCTGCTGCGCCACCACGAGAGGATCACCGCGCCGAATCCCGTCGCGACCGCGACGAAGGTCACTGAGAACGCCAGCACGCGCAGTAGCGCGCCCAGAATCGGGAACCAGGTGAAAGCGGCAGCAATTATCCAGAGCGCGCTGAACGCGAGTACTCCGGTGAAGAGATACTGAAGCTCCTCTCCGCCCGGCGTCTCACTCGCCGACTTGCGGGAGATCGCGATTCCGGCGACGTGCGCGACTGCCAGGAACCCGAGGATCCCGATGCCTGAGACGGCGATCATGAAGGCGCCGACACCGATCGGGATCAGGAAGATTCCAATGATCGTAATCGCCAGCGCGATGCAGAGCGCCACCACGGCGGGGATGGTCGCGAGCCCTGCGAGGACGCCGGTGAGGAGCGAGCGGCCTGTCTCGTTCGTGATGACTTCGACGGTGCGCTTGAAGTAGTCGCGCATGAAGAACAGCACGAACGTCCCGATGAGAAGCAGGACCACGAGCCAGATGAGGGCGGAAACAAGCGACCCGAGCGTGCTTCGAGGGCGTCCACCAAAGCTGACGGTAGATCTGTTGTGCGTCGGGCCGACATCCTTGATGACCCCGAGTATGGAGCCACCCTCGTTGCGCACGTGACCCATGAGAGCGACCGCGCCACCGCGCACCCGTCCGCCATCGTGCACGATCACGTCGCCAAGAATCGCCGTCGCGGCGCCGTCCACGTTGCCATAGACGTCGAGATTGCCACGAATCACCATCACCGATCCGGAAGTCGTCGTCCCCGCGGGAACGATCATGTCACCGGTTTGCACCTGCGCGTACTTCCTGAGGCCGTGCTGGGCGTACGCATCCTGCGCGGAAACAGCGGCAATACAAAGTGCTCCGAGCAGGATCGTTTTCATCAGGCTGCCTTGCGTTTGGCGATGTGGGCCGCAGTGCGAATGGCTCCGTAGCCACCGAACAGTCCGACCGCGAGTGTCATGTAGAGAAGGACGGCCTGGACAGCGCCCGCCTGGAGGTACGCGATGGTTTCAGGGCCAAGCACCATTGAGCCGACCTGGGCGCCAACCGCGGCAATCGCGAAGGCGTACTGGGTCGTGGCAGCAGCGAGGATCGCCGTGAGGACATCGACCTCGAAGAACATGAACGCGGCAGCCGCGATCAGGGCGACGCCAGCAGTCGCCCTTCCTGTCGCCCTCATGACACCCATGCGCCGGCGCGGGATGACCGCCTGCTGTCCACCCTGGTGCAGCTCCAGGTGCCTGGAGGCGAGTACAGGGGCTACGCCCCGGGCGGGCTGCAGACGGTCGATTCCGGCTATGACGCGATCGGCAAAGTCCCGAGACGGCGACAGGTAGGGCAGTCGCTGCAGCTCGGCGGCTATGGGGACGAATTCTTCGTCGAAATCGTGCTCGATCATGGGTTCCTCACGTGTTGAACTACGGGGTCTAAATGGTGGAAGTTTCAGCCATTTACGAGGTTTTTTGCCTGCAAAAACATTGGGTCATCGGACCCCCTCCAGGTATTCCCTGAGCTCCTGCCGCGCCCGGTGGATGTAGGTCTTCACCGTGCCCAGAGGGAGCTTCACTATTTCGGCGATTTCGTCGTAGGAGTAGTCCTCCACGTGGCGGAGGATGATGCACGCGCGGTACTCGGGACGCAGTTTGGCTATCGCTTTTTCGATCGCAGCGCCGAGCTCTCGCGATTCGAGCTCCTCGAGCGGCGATTCTCCTCCGCTCGTCACTGTCACTGCCGTCGCTCTCGCTCTCTCGGCCGTGATGGCGTCGGGCGCACCCTCGATACTTATGGTATCCAGCTGCCGCCGGCGCAGGTGATCGATCGTGATGTTGTTCGCGATCTTGAACAGCCAGCTCGAGAATTTGAACTCGGGCCGGTAGCGATCGATGTTGTTGAGGACCTTGATGAAGGTCTCCTGCGCGAGGTCCTCGGAGGTCTCCTTGTCGCGCACCATGCGGAATATGAGCGAGAACACTGGTCGCTCATATCGTTTGATCAGCTCGCGATAGGCGTCCTCGCGCCCTTCCTGGGCGAAGACGACCACCTGCTGGTCGGAAACGTCGGTGTAGGACTTGGGCGTCATGAGAGGCAAGCGCGGGTAAGATAGCTTGCCCCGCGCAGTGTTGCCCGGCAACTTTCGGATGATGCTGGCCACCGACATAGACAGCGCGACCGCCAGTGCCGCCGCTGCCGGTGGCGCCGAGAAGCGCGAATACGTAAAGCGGATCTTCTCCGAGATCGCTCCCCGCTACGACCTCCTCAATCACGTCCTCAGCCTCAACATCGACAGGCGCTGGCGCCGAAAGGCGATCGCGTCACTCGGCGTGGAGCGTGATCAGGCGGGACGGTACCTGGATCTGTGCGCCGGGACCATGGACGTTGCCGCCGAGATTTCGCGGCTCAGCGGCTTTCGCGGCATGGTGATCGGCGCCGACTTCGCCGAGCCGATGCTCAGAGCGGGGACGGAGAAGATAAAGGGCTCCGGGATTGCTCCGGTGGCCGCGGATGCGGTGCAGCTGCCCATCGCGTCTGGTCAGCTCGCGGGCGCGATCGTCGCGTTCGGAATCAGAAACGTCGCGGGGCTCGACGAATCGCTGCGGGAAGCATTCAGAGTTCTCGTGCCCGGCGGTCGCTTCGTCATTCTCGAGTTCTCGACTCCGCGAGTCCGCGTGCTGCGCGCGCTGTACCAGTTCTACTTCCACCGCGTGCTGCCGCTCATTGGCGGGTTGATCAGCGGACATCGCACTGCTTATCAGTACTTGCCGCGGTCGGTCGCGAATTTTCCCGTCGAGGAAGAATTGGCTCGGCGGATGGAGGCGGCGGGCTTCGCCAAGGTCAGGTGGTCCGGTCTGTCGTTCGGTGTCGCCGCGATTCACGTCGGCGAGCGTCCCACATCAGGAAGAAAGTGAGCCTCGACAACATTTCACAGTTTCTCTCCGCCATCGATCGCGCCGGCGAGCTCGCGCGCATCACTGAGCCGGTCAAAGCGCGTCTCGAGCTGTGCGAGATCGCCGACCGGGTCATGAAACAACCCGGCGGCGGAAAGGCGCTGTTCTTCGAAAACGTCATTCTCGACAGCGGCGAGAGATCTCCCTATCCGGTCGTCATCAACCTCTATGGCTCGATGCGGCGCATGTCGCTCGCGCTCGGAGTGGATGATCTCGACGAGGTCGGCGCGCGGATAACAGAGATGCTCGATCTCAAGGTGCCCGAGGGCATCGTTGGCAAGCTCTCCATGCTCCCTCGGCTCCTCGAGATCGGGAAGTTTCCGCCGCGCATCCGGAGCGGTAAGCCACCGTGCCAGGAGATCGTGCTGAAAGGCGATGACGTGGATCTGTCGAAGCTGCCGATCATCACCTGCTGGCCGGAGGACGGCGGACCGTACATCACGCTGCCGATGGTGATCTCGAAGGATCCCAAGCGCGGTATCAGGAACGTTGGGATGTACCGCGTACAAGTGCTCGGCCCGCGCACTCTCGCGATGCATTGGCAGCGCCACAAGGTTGGCGCGGCACACTGGCGAGAGATGGCGGAGAAGGGCGAGCGAATGTCAGTCGTCATCGCGATAGGAGCCGATCCGGCGTCTGTGTACTCCGCTTCGGCGCCGCTCCCGCCGACAATCGACGAGTTCCTGTTCGCGGGATTCCTGCGCAGCTCGCCGGTCAGTCTCGCGAAAGCCGTGACGAATGACCTCGAGGTGCCCGCGGAAGCGGAGTTCGTGATCGAGGGCTACATCGATCCGTCAGAGCCGCTCGTGGTCGAAGGTCCGTTCGGAGACCACACCGGTTTCTATTCCGAGGCCGATCTATACCCTCAGGTGCACGTGAC
>Ga0193699_10000365_pt1 | contig 20357 bp, 16 predicted proteins | sample L3c2metaG_FD_160095 | JGI IMG/M metagenome (GOLD analysis project Ga0193699, IMG submission 160095) | Soil microbial communities from a riparian zone of the East river system, Colorado, United States - L3c2 | ecosystem: Environmental > Terrestrial > Soil > Riparian zone | place: USA: East...
CGCTGTACATCGTCAAACGCGAACTGATGTGGATCCCGATCTTCGGCTGGTTGATGGCGAAAGGGCGCATGGTGCCGGTTGACCGCAGCGCCGGCTCGCAGGCGCTGGTCGCGATGGCCGAGCGCGCACGCATCGAGATTGGCCGCGGCCGCCAGCTCATTATTTTCCCCGAGGGCACGCGGCGTCCGGCCGGCGCCGAGCCGCGTTACAAACATGGCGTCGCGCATCTTTACGCCGCGGAAGGCGTGTCCTGCGTTCCGATCGCGCTCAATTCCGGGCTGTTCTGGCCACGCCGCTCGATCTTGCGCTATCCCGGCACGGTGCTGGTGGAAGTCCTCGATCCGATTCCGCCCGGTCTCGACAAGGACGTGTTTTTCAAACGCTTGCAGGACAGCATCGAAACCGCGACAGCGAGGTTGATTGCGGAGGCGAAGGCGCGCTAGGCGCGCGTTGGTCCGAGTTGGGCATAGGGCCCGATGTAAGACGAACTACGGTAATAGTCGTAGAACCGGAGCCGCCGCAGGTCGACGCGGGTCAGCACGGTTCCAAGCACCCGATCAACGGTAGGGCCGAGCGTTTCGATCGCGTGCAATACGACATCCTGCGGCGTCGCATTCCAGCGGATGGCCAGCACGACACCGTCTGCTTTTTGCGCCAGCGCGCGCGCGTCCACCAGCGGCACCAGTGGAGGCGAATCGACGATAACAAAGTCACATCGCCGTCTCAAATCTTGCAGGAAGTTGCTCATGGCGCTGGTAAACACGAATTCATTTGTGAACTTCTCGTCTCCCGGCGGCGACGGAATCACGGCAAGGCCGGTCTGCTTGTCGAACAGAACGGCCTGTTCAAGCGGGACATTTCCGCGCGCGATGTCGATGAGCCCAAGTTTTGCATGGGGGCATAGCGAGCGCGTCGCTTCCGGATTGCGCAGGTCGCCATCCACAAGAACCGTCTTCATTCCGATGGCCGCGAGCGACAGGGCCAAATTCACTGCAAGCGTCGTCTTGCCTTCGCCGTCGATCGCCGAGGACACGACAACCAGCTTGGCGGGATCGCCGTGCGTGCCCCGTTGTACGGCCATTCGCACCGAGCGCACGGCTTCGGCGAAAAGCGACGCCGGCTCGTCGAGTACGTAGCGCATGAGCGGCGGCTGCATCAGAGCGGGAAGCACGCCTGCGTCTTCTGGGCTGTGTCGCTTGAGCGCCTTTCTTCCCTGGCGTGCGAGGATCGCGAGCTTGCGCGTCTGGACCAGCGGCAACGCCGCAAGTGCCGGAACATTCGTGGTGTCTTCGGCTTGCCGCATGGTCTTAATGCGGTGATCCAGGTAATCGACGATGATCGCCAGAACAATGCCGATGCCAAATCCAACAAAAATAGAGAGCGCTAATGTGAGGAGCGGTCTGGGAAACGAGGGTGCCCTTGGCGTATCGGCTCGTGCAACAACGCGCGCGTCGGACAGTTCTAGGCCCTCATGAGCCGAGGTTTGCTTGGAGCGGGCGAGCAGTGCCTCGTACAGCTTGCGGTTCGTGTCGACCTCACTCACCAGCTCGCGCAGCCGCACTTGCGAATTTTGCGAGTTGCCCGAAGTTTGCAGTTGCACCAGGCTGTTTTGCAGGTCGCGCCCGCGCGTCTTTAGGTCTTCAAGCCGCTGGTCGAACCACGACGTCGCAATTTTATTGGCTTCGTATTTGCTCTTAACTTGTTCGTTCATATAAGAAGCGACCACCGCGTTGGCGATGTCCGCCGCTTTCGCGGGGCTCTGTGAGGTCACATTGACTTCGATGACTGAAGTTGTTTCCCGGCGCTTCACGTTCAGCCGGCGTTGCAATGTCTCAATAGCCTTGCTCGTCGCGAAGTCCTGCGGATTTTGGGGAGACGACGGCGGGCTTGGGCCGAAATTCAAGAGTCTGACAATCCCGTCAGACCAGCTTGAATGCGGTCCAAATTCAGGATCGTCGCCGAGCTTCAGACTCTCGACCGCGCCTCGCAAGACAGCAACGGATTGAACAAGCAACACCTGACTGTCGACCACCGAGGCGTCTTGGCTGCCTTGATTGGACGTGGGCGTGACTTGCTCTTCGGCCACCTGGCTGCGACGCGGATCGATGAGGACCGTCGACGTCGCCATATAACGCGGTGGAACGATCGCAATCACCGTGATCGCCAAACCGACGATAACAGCGATCGCGCCGGCCACCACCAAGCGCCGCCGGCGCAGTATTCGGAATATCTCGCCCAGACTTATGGTGCGGTCGGTGCCGATCGACGCAGGATCATGAGGCTGTGCACTGGATAGGTTCTCAAAAGAGCGCTGCAGCATTAATGGGCATCCTCGCAGATGTCGGAATTGATGATGAGCAGCAGAATGCGCTTCAACTAAAGTCTATCTGAACTCTTAGAATGGAATGCTGCGAAGCGCGGTGGTGCCAAAGGGCCAAGCGACGCCCATGATCCTGCGTCGGTGAATAAACACCCCGCTCACCAACTCGTTCCCGCGTTGCAATATAAAGTCGGGCGGCGACAATGTGTCGCCAAACTCCAAACACATTCCGAACAAGACCTAGGTCACGCGATCAGCGCATCGCTGTCTACTTGATCTTGTAAAGCGCGCGGGGATTGTCCCAGAAGGCTTTCGCGGCGAGGTCGGTGCCGAGAACCTTCTCCACCAGATCGATGTCGGACGCCATGAAAGGCCGCTCGGCGCGCGTCGAGGGAATGTCGGTGCCGAACACCAGCGCGGTCGGATTTTTCGCCGCGACTTGCTCCAGCGTCTTGGCGACATCGAGTTTCACGCGGCCGAAGCCGGTGGCCTTCACCTTGCAGCCCGCGGCGACCAGATCGAGCGTGCACCGGCACGCCGGCTTGCGTCATGCCGAGATGGTCGATGCAAAGCTGCGGCAGCTTCGACAGTTTGTCGACGTGCGGCTTTAGCGCCGCAGCGTCCGCGTAGATCTCCGAATGCCAGCCCGCGACCGCATGGCACCGCGTGGCCAAAGCCACGATGTCGTCCACGCTGTCGATGCGGCCTCGGAACACGTTGAAGCGCACCGCGCGCACACCAAGTTTGCCGAGCTTGGCGATTTCGGCGTCGGGATGGTCGTTCGGAATTTGCGTGACGCCGACCCAACCGGCGCCGAGCCGCGGCAGGATGTCCATCAGATAGGTCTGGTCGTTGGCCTGGAACGAGCCCGACACCACCGCACCGGCGACGACGCCCAGCGGCTTGACCTGAGCGAGATAATCTTCGAGCGGAAAGTTCGGCGGCGTGTAGCCCTGGTTCGCCACGACCGGGAAGCGGTGATCGATGATGTGGCAATGGCTGTCGAACAGCCGGCGCTGCTGAGCTTCGCCCCGGGCGGCGCTCAGCGCAACGGCGGCGCTGCCCGAGAGGAAACTGCGACGGCTCAGATGCATCGGTTCACTCCCGGCTTTTGCGTGATCGCTTCTCCGTTCGTCCCCGCGAAAGCGGGGACCCAGAGCCAAGCACTGGATTCCCGCCTTCGCGGGAATGAGCGGTGATCTTACTACTTCTTCGCCTCGCCCTTGTCCTCTTCGTCCAGCGCCTTCAGTCGCGTGCGGGCATTGTCCTGCGCCCACTCAGCGATGCGGTCCCTGGTGGGCAGGCCGATGGTGATCTTGTATTCGCTGCGCGCCTTGTCGAGATCCTTCTTCTTTTCGAAGATCAGTCCGCGGCTGTAATGCGCGGCGGTGTAGGCCGGGTCGAGCTTGGAAGCGCGGTCGTAATCGGCGAGCGCGCGGTCGAGGTCGCCCTTCTGCTGGTAGACGTCGGCGCGGTAGTCGAAGCCTTCGACGTTCTTCGGCTGCATTTTGATTGCGATGTCATAGTCCGAAAGCGCGGCATCAAGTTGGCTCTGCTTCTGCCGCCAACTGCCGCGCGCGCGATGGATCGACGCAAGCCCATTGCCCTTGAAAGTGCCGCCCGTGATCATCCGGGTGCAGGCCTCCTCGCCGGTCTTGAAGTTTTCTTTGTCCTTGTAACTTTCGGTGCCGAGCGAGAAGCAAACGGTGTGATCGTCGGCATAGGAACGTGGCACGGCCACCGTCATTACACCGAACACAAGTGCGGTCAGCAAAATCAGTCGGCGCATGAAGCCCCCCAAAATCAGCCAGCCCGTCGCAGAGCGTAGTTCACCCGGCGTGTATCGTCGAGTTAACGCGGCCTAATTATCGGCCTGCTCGTGGGTGCCTTTGAGCCGCTCGCCTAGCGCGTGCAGATCGGCGTCGCGCACGCCCAGCGTCTCGAGCTCTTTCACCGTCGCCAGGACGTAGTCGCGGCACTGGCCGGAGCGGCCGTGGCCCTGGCGGATGTAATGGAGTTGCTCGGCCAGCGTCAGGCGGCCGGCGTATTGCGCGTGGCCGCGGTCGACCATGTAGCAGATTGCCTGAACGCTTTGCTGCGGATCGTGGTCGAGCCAGACCCGCCGCCAGGCCTCGCGGTAGACCATGGTGACCTGTTCGCGCGCGCGCAGGTAATCGATGGTTTCCGCTCGCTTGGCCTTGGCCACGCGATAGGCGATGCCGCGGCAGTTGCCGCCGCGATCGAGGCCGAGCACCAAGCCGGGACGTTCCGGCGTACCGCGATGCACAAAGGAATAGACGCAGAGCGCCCGGTGGGCGCCGACCAGCCGGGCATTGCGCCGCTCGAGGAACTCGAAGCCGGGCCGCCACATCAGCGATCCGTAGCCGAAGACCCACAAATCCTCGCTGGCTTTTTGGAGTTTGGTAGTCATCGTTTTGGAAAACTGACCGCGTCGTTGCCGGGGCCTGACAATGGCGCTCGCGTATCAGGCCGAATGCCGGTAAGCAACCGTTCCCCATCCGGGCCGGCGACGGCCCAGAAACGCCGCATTCGGCAGGTGTTTGAACCCATGCATGATTCCGAAAAGTGGGAACCGGTTTTCGGACAAGATCATGCACAAGAGAAAAATATGGAACGACCCTATTCCACGCGGCGCCGCACCGGCCGCTACATCACGCTGCTGATCCTGGTCGCTGCGCTGGTCGGCGGCTGGAGCTGGTTTTGGTTTTATGCCGCCGGTAAGGTCGAGGCGACCATCGACGGCTGGCGGGCGCGCGAGGCCCAGGCCGGCCGCGTCTATGCCTGCGGCACGCAGAGCATCGGCGGCTTTCCGTTTCGCTTCGAATTGAATTGCGATGGCGTCTCGGCGTCGTTCAGCGGCCGCCAACTGCCGCTCGAGATCAAGAGCGGCGGCGTCCTGGTCGCAGCCCAGGTCTATCAACCCACGCTGCTGATAAGCGAATTTCACGGGCCGCTCACCGTCGCCAATCCGGGCCAGCCGCCGGACATCGTCATCAACTGGAAGCTGGCGCAGTCGAGCGTGAGCGGCACGCCGTTAGCGCCGGAGCGGGTCTCGCTCGCGGTCGATCTTCCGGCGGTCGACCGGGTGACCGGCGGCACGCAGCAGCCCTTGCTTCGCGCCAAACGCATCGAGATCCACGGCCGCATTGCCGAAGGCTCGGTCCGGGATCATCCCGTGGTCGAGGCGGTGCTGCGGCTGAACGGCGCCACTGCGCCCGAGCTTCACGCCGCCATGGCCGCGCCGCTCGATGCCGACATCAATGCGGTGCTGCGCGGGCTCAACGATTTTGCGCCCAAGCCCTGGGCTGCGCGCTTTCGCGAGATCCAGGCGGCCGGCGGCGGCATCGACATCGGCCAGGCGCGCCTGCAGCAGGGCGACACCATCGCGGTCGGCGCCGGCAGTCTCTCGATCAACGCCAACGGCCGGCTCGAAGGCCAGTTGCGCGTGACGGTCGCAGGCCTCGAAGCGTTTCTCAACGCCATCGGCGCGCAGCAGATGGTGCAGTCGTCGCCGACCGTCGACAAACTCGCCGGCGCGCTGGACCGCCTGTCGCCCGGCCTCGGCGGCATCGCGCGCCAGCAGGCCAGCGCCAATATTTCGGGCGCCATCAACATGCTCGGCGAGCAGACCACGCTCGAAGGCAAGCGTGCCGTGACGCTGCCGCTGCGCTTCACCGACGGCGCGATATCGCTCGGACCGATCCCGCTCGGCAAAGCACCGCCGTTGTTTTAGTCTTTTTCCGATGCGTAAGGCTTCGGCATCGGCTCGTGCGGCAAATCCGGATGCGGACGGCCGAAATCGGGCGAGGCCGAATCCTGGCCGATCTGCACGATGCCTTTGCGGATCGCGCGCGTCCGCGTGAAATGCTCGAACAGCGCGTCGCCGTCGCCCTTGCGGATTGCCTTGGTCAGCGCCGAGACGTCCTCGTTGAAGCGGCCGAGCATTTCCAGCACGGCGTCCTTGTTGGCGAGGAACACGTCGCGCCACATCGTCGGGTCCGACGCCGCGATACGCGTGAAATCGCGAAAGCCGCCGGCGGAAAACTTCAACACCTCGGAGCGCGTCACCGTCTGCAGTTCATCGGCAGTGCCGACGATAGTGTAGGCGATGAGATGCGGCAGATGGCTGGTGACCGCGAGCACCAGATCGTGGTGATCCGGCGCCATGGTCTCGACGTTCGCGCCAATAAGCCGCCAGAACGCGGCGAGCTTCTCGACCGCCTGCGGATCGGTGCCTTCCGGCGGCGTCAGGATGCACCAGCGGTTGACGAACAGTTCGGCAAAGCCCGCGTCCGGACCGGAATATTCGGTGCCGGCAACCGGGTGAGCGGGCACAAAATGCACGTTCTTCGGCAGGTGAGGCGCCATATCGCGCACCACCGCGCCTTTGACCGAGCCGACGTCGGACACGATGGCGCCCGGCGCCAGATGCGGGCCGATTTCCGCGGCGACCGGGCCGCAGGCGCCGACCGGAATGCTGACGATGACGAGATCGGCGCCTTCGACCGCGGCGGCGTTGGTCTCGACGACTTGATCGGCGAGGCCGAGTTCCGCCACGCGCTTGCGCGTCGCCGCCGAACGCGCCGTCGCCACGATCGAGCCCGCCGCGCCCTGCGCCTTGGCGGCGCGTGCGATCGACGAGCCGATCAGCCCGACGCCGATCAGCGCGACGCGGTTGAACAGCGCGGGCTTGCTCACGCCTTTTTCCCCAGGAACTCCGCGAGCGCGTTGACGACGAGCTTGTTGGCCTCTTCGCTACCGACCGTCATGCGCAAGGCATTCGGCAGTTTGTAGGCCGAGACCTGGCGCAGGATCAGTCCGCGCTGCATCAGGAACGCGTTGGCGTCGCCCGCGGTGCGGCCCTTGGTGTCCGGGAAATGGATCAGCACGAAGTTCGCCACGCTCGGCGTCACCTTGAGGCCGAGTTTCGCGATTTTTTCCGTCAACCAAGCGAGCCATTTCGAATTGTGCTCGCGCGAGCGGTCGACATGCGCGCTGTCGCGGATCGCGGCGATGCCGGCTGCGATCGCCGGCGCGTTGACGTTGAACGGGCCGCGAATACGGTTGATCGCGTCGATGACGTGCGCGGGTCCGTACATCCAGCCGAGCCGCAGCGCGGCCAGGCCGTAGATCTTCGAGAAGGTGCGCGTCATCACCACGTTGTCGGTGGTGGCGACCAGTTCGATGCCGGACTCGTAATCGTTGGTGCGGACATATTCGGCGTAAGCCGCGTCGAGCACGAGCAACACGTTGCCGGGCAGCGAGCGGTGCAGGCGCTTCACCTCGTCGAACGGAATGTAAGTCCCGGTCGGATTGTTCGGATTGGCCAGGAACACGACCTTGGTCCTCGGCGACACCAGTTTGAGAATGGCATCGACGTCAGCGGTGAACTCCGTCTCCGGTGCGACCACGGGCTTGGCCCCGGTGCCCAGCGTCGCGATGGGGTAGACGAGAAAGCCATGCGTGGTGTGGATCGCCTCGTCGCCATCGGTGAGGTAAGCGCGCGCAATCAGATTGAGCAGATCGTCGGAGCCGGCGCCGCAAACGATACGCGCCGGATCGAGACCGAACACGCCGCCGATCGCTTCGCGCAACGCCAGCGACGAGCCTTCCGGATAATCCGCCAGATGTGCGCCGGCTTCGCGATACGCGGCAATAGCGTCCTCGCCCGGCCCCAACGGCGTCTCGTTGGAGGACAGCTTGAACACTTTGGCGACGCCGGGGGCGGTGCTCTTGCCCGGAATGTAGGGGGCGATATCGAGCACGCCGGGGCGCGGTTGCGGACGGTTCGCGGTCATTGGCAGCTTTCCAGATCGTCAGGCTTTATTCGCGGCAACCGTATAGCGGGTTGCGTGGCTGCCGACGAGGGCCGACGAGCGCACCGTGGCGCCAGCCTTAACCAAGGCGGCGCTGACCTTTTCCAGGCCGACGCCGTGCGGCAGGGTCACCAGCAGGGCGGCGCCGTCGAAGGCGCGGTCCGGCACGGCGATGAAATCCGCCAGCATTGACAGCACCTGCGCCGGGCCGGCGCCCCAGCCCGAGACGCGAATGCTCCACACCGCGGCTTCGGTCGCCATGGCGTCGGCGGCGACGCGCGAGATTACGAACACTGGCAAGGCGGCCGGATGGTCGGCGCGCTCGACGAAGGGCAGGCGGGCGATGATCTTGGGCGCGGCGTCGAATTCGAGCGCGCTCCACCAGGCGCCGGCACCGGCGACCGCGGTTGCCGCCACGAGGCCGAGATCGCCTTTCGACGTCGATACGGCTTCGACCACGCCGGCCGCGCCCATATGCGGAATGAACGGCACCGTGAAGCCGAAATGAAAGCGCGCGGAATCGCGCATCAGCGCATCGCCGGCCGACAAATCGGCATGCACCGAGAACGGCGACTGTACGTAAGTGAAGGTCGAGATGATGACGCGCCAGATGCTCTCGACGGTATCGAGCGGCAGGATACCTTTATGCCGCTGGACCAGACGGCGCATCATGTCGGCCTCGCGCATCGGACGGAATGCGGAACCGGTCTCCTGGCTTTTCTTCACGGCAATGAGGCGGTCGATGATGTCGCCGCGCTCCATCAGGAGCCCGTGCATCGATTCATCGATCCGGTCGATTTCCTTGCGCAGATCGCCAAGGGACGGTGGGTCGGCTGGTTTGGTCGGCTTTGTCATGGCGGCAATTGATAGGAGGGGTGGAGGGCGAAATCAAAGAAAACATAGCCCGTCTTGACGGAAACGGCGGCCGAGACTAAGTATTTGTTCCGTGGTCATTTGAGCCGGCCGGCTTGCAGCCACGTTAAACAACTCGCTAAACAGGCCGGGGACAGATGTGATCCCGGTCGAACCTTTGTTCAGGCCGGGTTTTTTTATGGCTTGTTGTCCGGTGTTGCTGGGAGACCTCCTGCGGAGGCCAGTATCAAGATGGTGCAAGTACTAAAATGGTGACCATCCAACCGCTCAAGAACGAGAAGGCGCGCGGCGAAGGTCTGCGCGAGGTGGATCACCCGACGTCGCAGCTCGCGACGTTCGGCGCCGACCGGCCGCTGCGGCTCGACAGCGGCGTCGAACTCACCCCGTTTCAAATTGCCTATCAGACCTACGGCACGCTTAACGCCGACCGTTCCAACGCGGTGCTGGTGTGTCATGCGCTGACCGGCGATCAGCATGTCGCCAACGTGCATCCGGTCACCAAAAAATCCGGCTGGTGGGAAACGCTGCTGGGGCCCGGCAAGCCTGTCGATACCGATCGCTATTTCGTCATTTGCGCGAACGTGGTCGGCGGCTGTCTGGGTACGACCGGCCCGGCCTCGATCAACCCCAAGACCAACCAACCGTGGGGGCTGGATTTTCCCGTCATCACCGTCCGCGATATGGTGCGGGCGCAGGCCATGCTGCTCGACCATCTCGGTATCGATACGCTGTTCGCCGTGGTTGGCGGCTCGATGGGCGGCATGCAGGTGCTGCAATGGGCGGCGAGCTTTCCCGAACGCGTGTTCTCGGCGCTGCCGATCGCCTGCGCCACGCGGCATTCAGCGCAGAACATCGCGTTCCACGAAGTCGGCCGTCAGGCGATCATGGCCGATCCGGAATGGCGCGGCGGCCGTTACTTTCTTGAAGGCACGGATCCGCGCCGCGGGCTCGCGGTCGCGCGCATGGGCGCGCACATCACCTATTTGTCCGACGCCGCGCTGCACCGGAAGTTCGGCCGCAAGTTCCAGGACCGCGAAAATCCGTCGTTCTCGTTCGACGCAGATTTCGAAGTCGAATCCTATTTGCGCCACCAGGGCTCGTCTTTCGTCGATCGTTTCGACGCCAACTCCTACCTCTATCTGACGCGCGCGATGGATTACTTCGATCTGGCGGCGGACGCTGGCGGCGTTCTGGCCAATGCGTTCAAGGGCACGCCGACGCGGTTCTGCGTGATCTCGTTCACCAGCGACTGGCTGTTTCCGACCTCGGAATCGCGCGCCATCGTGCATGCGCTCAACGCCTCCAGCGCGCGGGTTTCGTTTGCCGAAATCGTGACCGACAAGGGCCACGACGCCTTCCTGCTCGACGAGCCGGAAATGTTCGGCATCGTGCGCGGCTTCCTCGATGGCGCTGGAAAGGCCCGCGGGCTTCCCCCGGCGGTCGCTGGGAAGGCCAAGGTGTCATGAGCAACCTCACGGCCGTCAATATCGAGCGGAACGTCAACGGTAACCGCGTCGACCTGGTGTTGATCGCGGATATGGTCGAACGCGGCGTCAAAGTGCTCGACGTCGGCTGCGGCGATGGCGAGTTGCTCAGTCTGCTGGGCGACACCCGCGACGTCGACGGCCGCGGCATCGAGTTGTCGCGCGAGGGCGTGAACGCCTGCGTGGCCAAAGGACTGGCGGTGATCCAGGGCGACGCCGACACCGACCTGGCGGACTACCCGGACGACGCCTTCGACTACGTGATCCTGTCGCAGACTTTGCAGGCGACCCGGCATCCCCGCGTCGTGCTTGAGCACATGCTGCGCATCGGGCGCCGCGCCATCGTGTCGTTTCCGAACTTCGGGCACTGGCAGGTGCGCATGCAGTTGCTGTTTGCCGGCCATATGCCGCAGACCGATATTCTGCCGTATAGCTGGTACGACACCCCCAACATCCACCATTGCACCATTAAGGATTTCCGCACGTTGTGCGCGGAAACCGGGGTCAAAATGGAGCGCGCGGTCGCCTTGAACGCCTGGGGCTCGCCGCTGCGGCTCAATGCGCCGTGGTGGTTCTGGAACCTGTTCGGCGAGCAGGCGGTGTTTTTGCTCAGCCGCAGGGGCTGACCGCCACCGGTTGGCCGTGGCTGTCAACCAGCCGCTTTAACGCTTGCACAATCGAGTGACAACTTTGGCCTCAAGTAAATTTAGCGGCGAAAACTGTATTCGAGATATGACAAAATTATTTCTAAGTAAAACTTAAAACTAAATTCTTTGCTGCATGTATTAAGGCGGAATACCCGTCATGCGTTGCCTTATATGACCTCGACATGATCACGATTTAGCCTCAGTTGAACGGCGATAAGACCGCGCATCTGGACCTGACTAGGTTCGGGGGTGGCTGTATTGCTTTGATGACAAGGGGACTAAACTCGATGAGACTTGCTGACAAGAAGCGGGCGACTTTGCTGCTGTGCACCGTAGCGTTCGCGGTCATCAGCGCACCGGCCATCGCTAGGCCTGCCCATAAGCACGTTGCCTATAATCACCATGCGCATCACTACCGGCATCACGCCGCCCGGGTTGCCATGGGCCGAAACGGCATGATGCGGAATGAACTCTCGCCTGGAGCTATCCGCGACGACCGCTACCCGGTCGCCGATGCCCAGGCGGTGGGGGGCGAAGCTACCCAAGGCTCGCGACGGACCCGCCGTGTACACACGGGGGATGCCTTTGGCGGCTTCACTTCCAACTCGCTGGTGTCGGAAGCCCGCAGCTTTATGGGCACCAACCCGACCGGGTGGAGTCGCCAATGGTGCGGCGCCTTCATGGATCTGGTCTTGAAGAAGACCGGCCATCGCGGCGGCGGCAATCTCGCCATCGCCTATGCCCGCTACGGCACCCGCGTGTCCGGACCGCAGGTCGGCGCCATCGCCGTGATGCGTCATCACGTCGGCGTCGTCAGCGGCATCGATGCCAATGGCAATCCGATCATTGTGTCGGGCAATCACAATCGCACGGTCGCCGAGTCTGTTTATCCGCGCTCGCGGATTGCAGCTTACGTGTTGCCGAACGGCTGATCGCACGAAAGCATCGCGATTAACTAAGACCGCGCCCCGTTTTAAAAAAACGGGGCGCGGTTTTTTTTGCGCGCGCATTTACCCTGCGTCCTAACCACTTCATCCTTAATTCAATCCGATCATTTTGAGAAAAATTGGCGTGCTAGTTCCGATGGGTCGCTCCGTGCAAACGGCGCGCTCAAGGGGAAATGGCACATGCGTTTCGGGTTCAAGTTCGTGCTTGCTGCAGGATGTATTTGTCTTCTCGGTTTGAGCGTCCCTGCAATAGGCTCCCCGAAGCAGAAGAGCGCTGAAAAGCATCAGCCGTCGCGCAACGCGCAAGCGCCGCAGGTGAAGAAAAACAAAATCGCGCAGCGCCTCAAAGTCCACGCCAATGCCCGCCGTGCGCGCGAAGAACGCGCCATGCGCCTGGTCAGCACGCCGATTGCCGAAACGCCGAAGCGGCCGATGCTCGGCTGGCCGGCATTGGTCAGCGAAGCCCGTAAGTATATGGGCACCAATCCGACGGCGCGCAGCCGCCTCTGGTGCGCGACCTTCATGAACATGGTGCTGGCCAAAGTCGGCTATAGCGGCACCAATTCCGACGCCGCCAAGTCGTTCGCGCAATACGGCCGCCGCATTTCCGCGCCGCAGGTCGGCGCCATCGCCGTGCTGACGCGTGGGCGGACCGGTGGCCATGTCGGCGTCGTGTCCGGCATCGACAAGCAAGGCAACCCGATCATTATTTCCGGCAATCACGGCAAGCGGGTCGGCGAAGCCATTTATCCGCGCACGCGCGTGATCGCCTATGTGATGCCGAGCGGCGATCGTAGTGAGCCAACGACCCAACTCGCGGCGCGCGGTCAGCCCAACGAGCGCCGGGCGCCGTCCGACGGCGGCTTCGAGTCGCCGATCGCCGAACTGATCGCCGCGATCGAGGCCGAACAGAACCGCTCGGAACGCCCAGTGCGGGGCCAGGCGCAGCCGCAGCTCGCGCAAGCGCGAGCGCCGGAACCGCGTCCGATGCAACGCGCCGGCACGTTGCCGCTCGATCCGGCGCTCGCCGAATTGCTCGGGATCTCGGCAAACGTTAAGGCGCGCGCCCAGGCGCCGTCTGTTGCGCCGCAAGCCAACCCGCAAGCTTTGCCGCCTGCTGCGCCGCCGCAACGTCAACGCCAGGTTCAGCAGTTGAGCCAGGGCCGCGTTGCCAGCGCGGCGCCCACCGGCGCCTACGGCTTGCGCTAAGCGCTGATATTGATGGCGGCGCCGGTGGCGATGTCGCCGCCGGTCGTGACCTCGGCATAGACGCCGCAGTCGGCGTGCTTGAAGGTCTGCTGCAACGTCTTCGGGATCGTCAGGTCGCGGATGCCGGTGGCCGGATCGACGTCGGTCGCGGCGCAGCGCACGATGCGCTTGATCACTTTGAGCCGCGCGCCGTTGATCTCGAGCGTGTGCCCCATCAAATCGAACTCATGCCAGGCCGGCCAGCCGGCGACATAAATATTGGCGCGAAACCGCAGCGGGTCGACCGCCGCGCCCGCCGCCGTCTCCACGGTCGCGACCGATCCCAGATTGATGATGGACACGACTTTCTTGGCGACGTCCGAGAAACTGTGGTTTTCCCCGTGCAGCACCTTCGGCGGCCCGCGCAATTCGCTCGGCATGAAGCGGCGGAAGAACGCCTCGACCGCCAGCCGGCCTTCCTTGGTGCGCAAATCGGCGTGCACCGCCTGGCGGCCTTCATGACCGATGGTCAGGGTATGGGACGCCTCATCGTAATCGGTCCGCAGCGTCGCCAGCTGCTCGTTGCGCATCAGCATCAGGAAGCGCTGCTTGGGGAAGTATTGCGGCGCGGCCGGATCGAAGCCCGACGGGCCGTTCTCGATGGCATAGAGCCGGTCGGCAGGAAGCGTCTGGCCGGGCGACAGCGCGGTCCGCTCCAGTTTTTGGGGCGACAGGCCCTTCACGGGATAGCGGTAGATGGCGTCGATCCGAGCGATCATGGGGTGACCTATATCAAGGCGGCGGGGCCTTCAAACTGCAAAAACCATTCCCACATATTGAGGCATCGGGCTGCCTTCGGGGACCCGAAAATTTAAACGTCCGGTGCCATAATGGGCCGAGGGAGTGACGACATGAACTTCGAGAAATACACCGACCGCGCGCGGGGTTTCGTGCAATCCGCGCAATCCATGGCCCTGCGCGAGGGCCACCAGCAATTCGCCCCCGACCATGTGCTCAAGGTTCTGCTCGACGATCCGGAAGGGTTGGCGGCGGGCCTGATCGACCGTTCCGGCGGCAACTCCCGCCAGGCCCTGCGCGACGTCGAGGCGGCGCTGGCGAAAATCCCGAAGGTGACGGGTTCGGGCTCCGGCCAGGTCTACCTCGCGCCGCAGCTCGCGCGCGTGTTCGACGCCGCCGAAAAGGCCGGTGAGAAAGCCGGCGACAGCTTCGTCACCGTCGAGCGGCTTTTGCTTGCGCTGGCGCTGGAAAAAGACAGCGACGCCGGCAAGATCCTGGCCAAGGCCGGCGTGACGCCGCAAAATCTCAACACCGCCATCAACGCCTTGCGCAAAGGGCGCACCGCGGATTCCGCCTCGGCGGAGAACGCCTATGACGCGCTGAAGAAATATGCCCGCGACCTCACGCAGGCGGCGCGCGACGGCAAGCTCGATCCGGTGATCGGCCGCGACGAGGAAATCCGCCGGACGATTCAAGTTCTGTCGCGCCGTACCAAGAACAACCCGGTGCTGATCGGCGAACCCGGCGTCGGCAAGACCGCGATCGTCGAAGGCCTGGCGCTGCGCATCGTCAACGGCGACGTGCCGGAAAGCCTGGCCGACAAGAAGCTGTTGTCGCTCGACCTTGGCGCTTTGATCGCCGGCGCGAAATATCGCGGCGAATTCGAGGAGCGGCTGAAAGCCGTGCTGTCGGAGGTTACATCGGCCGAAGGCGGCATCGTGCTGTTCATCGACGAGATGCACACGTTGATCGGCGCCGGCAAAGCCGACGGTGCGATGGACGCGTCCAATCTCTTGAAGCCTGCGCTGGCCCGCGGCGAACTGCATTGCATCGGCGCCACCACGCTCGACGAATACAAAAAGCACGTCGAGAAGGACGCGGCGCTGGCGCGGCGTTTCCAGCCGGTGTTCGTGTCGGAGCCGACGGTGGAAGACACCGTCTCGATCCTGCGCGGTCTCAAGGACAAATACGAGCAGCATCACGGGGTGCGCATCAGCGACTCGGCCATCGTCGCCGCGGCGACATTGTCGAACCGCTACATCACCGACCGCTTCCTGCCCGACAAGGCCATCGACCTCATCGACGAGGCCGCGGCGCGGCTGAAGATGCAGGTCGATTCCAAGCCGGAAGAACTCGATTCCATCGACCGCGAAATCGTGCGGCTGCGGATCGAGCAGGAGGCTTTGAAAAAGGAAACCGACGCCGGCTCCAAGGACCGCTTGCTGCGGCTGGAAGGCGAACTGAAGTCGCTCGAGAAGCAGTCCGCCGACATCACCAGCCGCTGGAAGTCGGAAAAGGAAAAGCTGTCCGACGCGCAGAAACTCAAGACCGAGCTCGACCAGTTGCGTGCCGAACTCGCCAATGCGCAGCGCAAGGGCGAGTATCAGCGTGCCGGCGAACTGGCCTACGGCCGGATTCCGGAGCTGGAAAAGAAGCTGCAGGCGACCGAAGGGTCGGAATCGCCACGAGGCGCGATGATGGAAGAAACCGTCACCGCCGATCACGTCGCCGGCGTCGTGTCGCGTTGGACCGGCGTGCCGGTCGACCGCATGCTCGAAGGCGAGAAGGAAAAACTGCTGCGCATGGAAGACGAGTTGGCCAAGCGCGTCATCGGCCAGGCCGAAGCGGTCCGCGCGGTGTCGACCGCGGTGCGGCGCGCCCGCGCCGGCTTGCAGGACCCGCACCGGCCTATCGGCTCGTTCATGTTCTTAGGCCCGACCGGCGTCGGTAAGACCGAATTGACTAAGGCGCTCGCCGAATATCTGTTCGACGACGAGAACGCGCTGATCCGCATCGACATGTCGGAATACATGGAAAAGCATTCGGTCGCGCGACTGATCGGCGCGCCGCCGGGCTATGTCGGCTACGAGGAGGGCGGCGCGCTCACCGAAGCGGTGCGGCGCCGGCCCTATCAGGTCGTGCTGTTCGACGAGATCGAGAAGGCGCATCCGGACGTGTTCAACGTCCTGCTGCAGGTGCTCGACGACGGCCGGCTGACCGACGGGCAGGGCCATCAGGTCGACTTCCGCAACGTGTTGATCGTGATGACGTCGAACCTCGGCGCCGACTTCCTGGTCAATCAGCCGGAGGGCGAGGACACCGACGCCGTGCGCGATCAGGTCATGGGCGTGGTGCGCTCGGCGTTCCGGCCGGAGTTCCTCAACCGCGTCGACGAGATCATCCTGTTCCACCGGCTGCAGAAGTCGGAGATGACCCGCATCGTCGATATCCAGATGAAGCGGCTGCAGAGGCTGCTGGACGACCGCAAGATCGTCATCACGCTCGATCCGGCGGCGCGCGAATGGCTGGCCCAGAAGGGCTGGGATCCAGCCTATGGCGCGCGGCCTTTGAAGCGGGTGATCCAGAAGGCGATCCAGGACCAGCTCGCCGAGATGATCCTCGCCGGCACCATCAAGGATGGCGAGACCGTCACCGTCGCGGCCGGCAAGCAGGGCCTGACGTTCAACGGCAAGCTCGCGCAAGCCGCTTAAACAACATCGATCCCTCCCTCGTTTGCGGGGGAGGGATACTTTCTTTCAGAGACTGGATTAACGCTGGAGTGGCGAGTCGTTGTTGGCCACGCGCGCGGGCTTGCGCGCCATGATGCCGTCGAGCCGTTCGCGCTCTTGCTCAAAGCTTGCCAGCATCGGGCCTTGCAGTTCGCGGCCGCGCGGCAGCTTGATGCGCATCGGATCGACGAAGCGGCCGTTGACGCGAATTTCGTAGTGCACATGTGAGCCGGTCGACAGGCCGGTCGAACCGACGAAGCCGATCACTTGGCCCTGGCGCACGCGCTTGCCCTCGTCGATGCCGCGGGCATAGGCGCTCATGTGGCCGTAAGCCGACTCGTAACCGTTGTTGTGGCGCAGCAGGACGAACTTGCCGTAGCCCGATTCCCAGTCGGCCTTTTCGACGACGCCATTGCCGGCGGCGTAGATCGGCGTGCCGGTCGGCGCCGCCCAATCCACGCCGGTATGCATCTTGGTGTAGCCGAGGATCGGATGCCGCCTGATGCCGAACGACGAACGCATGATGCCTTCGGCCACCGGCTTGCGGACCAGGAACTTCTTCGCGCTCTTGCCGGCGTCGTCGTAGTAGTCGACGAGCCCGTCGTCCGGCGACTGGAAGCGGTAGAACTTCTTCGCCTCGCCGCCGACGGTGAGGGCCGCGAACAGCACGTCGCTGCGGCTGTCGGAGGCCGGCGTTTCTTCTTCGCCGGCGTAGAGCACTTCGAATGAATCGCCCGGCTGCACCTTGCGCTGGAAATCGACGTCATACGAATAGATCCGGATCAACTCGTCGATGATCGGGCGTGGCACTTGATTGCGTAGCGCCGTCTCGTAGACGCTTTGATAGAGCCGCACGCCGGTGGTGTCGTTGGGGTCGTTGTCTTCCTCGTTACTGGCGACCTCGGTGTCGACATTCTTCACGTCGACCGAAACATATTTGCCGGTGTCGGACAGCGCCACCACGGCGTCGACCGAGGCGTCATTGGCGACGATCACGCGGATCGGCTGCAGCCGCTGCGGCTGACCGGGCACCGCGGCGAGCAGCACGCGCAGCTTCTGGCCTTCCTTGATGCCGCCGTCACGGCCGCGCGGTCCGAGAATCTTGGTGATGGCGCCGATGTCGTCTGGCGAAGCGCTCAGGTCGCGCAAGATATTGGCGATGGTGTCGCCTTTCTTGACGGCGACGATCCGTTCGTTGAACGCATTGCCGCCGGTGGCCTGGGTGGTGGTTTTCGGCAGCAGCGTGATGTTCTCGGGAACGATGCGGGCCTCGAAGCCCGCATAAGGGTCGGCGGTGCCGACGCCGGCATAGGCCAGCTTGATGCCGGTGATGTTGTTGGTCCCCGCCATCTGCCCTGGATTGGCGTTCTTGTTGCTCCAGTCGGCGGCGTCCCGCACGCGTGCGGTCACATCGTCGCTCGGCGTCTGCAATGCGATCTTGAGCTTGGGCATCATCGGCGCCAGATCGCGCATGATGAAGGCAACCTCGGCGTCCGGCTCGGCGGCCGGCGCGTCCTCGGCCGCGGTGTTGCCCGGTCCGGCATCGGCCAGCATGCGTTGCGGATTGAAGGGCGGGATGTTGGCAGAGAGGTCGGAGGTCGTCAGCGACAGGTTTCCGGCAAGGCGCACAAAAGGCCGCACGCGCACGACTTCATGGTTGCCGGCGCGGGTGATGGTGGAGACGCGGATCACCTGGCGCGCGAAGGTAGGCTCTTCCGCGGTCGGCAAGCGGTCGCTCTTGCGGGCGCCGAGTTTGTCGCCGCCGACGCCCAGCGCGCCGCGCAGCGCGACTTCGACGCGTTCGGGCAGCGACGCGAAATTGGTTTCGCCGTCGAGCGACGTGAAAACGGCGCCGCCCATCAATGCTGCGCCGCAAAGAGCTGTCAGAATTGTGCCGGCAAACCACTGGACGGATACGCGGCGGCGATCGACGAAGCCGCTGGTGCCGCCGTCGACCGACAGCGGCGGCTCGTTGCCGAGCTCGACGGCGTCAGTCTGCCGTCGATATGCGCCGCGCGACCGTGTTTGGTCCAAGCTGGCCGTCCCCTGCGCCTGCGATCGAAGATGGTTGCCGCGACCTATTAGTCCCAGTCGTCATCGGCAGGCCTTGAATCGATACCGGCACGATGCCGGTTGCTCCGTGGCCCGTCAATGACGACCCCAGGGCAATCGTTTTGGCCCTAAATGACGGTGGCTTGTTGCCTCCGCGGCGATTCCATCCCTGAACTAGACCCTAAGGACGACCGAGGAATGTGGCTTGAGTGCGGCGCAGTATTAACAAATCCTTTTTTAGGCTCGAATCAGAAACCCCAGGAATTACAGGGTAATTGGATGTGACAGAGATAAGAAAAGTTGGCGATTTCTGGTTGACAGGGAACGAAGCCGAAGCCTATATACCGGCCATCGGCGCGCTGTACCGCTTACGGCGTTCATCGCGCGCCTCTGAAGCTCCTCACTGGAACAGTGAAGCACCATCCGATAGTTATCGGATGATGCACGAGCTTCGACGGCTCTCCAGGTCGGAGGGACGTGTTGTTTGACAAGTGAATCGGAAGAAAGAGAAACGTGGACGGCGGGGTCCTTGCGGACCGGCAGTCTTGTGACGAAGCAATTCAACACAAGGCTACGGTCGGAAGAGACTTCTGACGGTCTACGTTTTCAAAGGTACATAGGCTGGTCATCTCTCACGAGTGATCAGTTTTGTGGACCTCGTCAAAACGTGAAATTTTGCGCAAGCGAGAAGACCAGTCAGGGATAAATTTCTCATCCAACTTGAGAGTTTGATCCTGGCTCAGAGCGAACGCTGGCGGCAGGCTTAACACATGCAAGTCGAGCGGCCGTAGCAATACGGCAGCGGCAGACGGGATAGTAACACGTGGGAACGCGCCCTTCGGTTCGGAATAACTCAGGGAAACTTGAGCTAATACCGGATACGCCCTTACGGGGAAAGATTTATTGCCGAAGGAACGGCCCGCGTCCGATTAGCTAGTTGGTGAGGTAATGGCTCACCAAGGCGACGATCGGTAGCTGGTCTGAGAGGATGACCAGCATCACTGGGACTGAGACACGGCCCAGACTCCTACGGGAGGCAGCAGTGGGGAATATTGGACAATGGGCGCAAGCCTGATCCAGCCATGCCGCGTGGATGATGAAGGCCCTAGGGTTGTAAAGTCCTTTTAACGGGGAAGATAATGACGGTACCCGTAGAATAAGCCCCGGCTAACTTCGTGCCAGCAGCCGCGGTAATACGAAGGGGGCTAGCGTTGCTCGGAATTACTGGGCGTAAAGCGCACGTAGGCGGGTTCTTAAGTCGGTGGTGAAATCCTGGAGCTCAACTCCAGAACTGCCTTCGATACTGGGAATCTTGAGTCCGGGAGAGGTGAGTGGAACTGCGAGTGTAGAGGTGAAATTCGTAGATATTCGCAAGAACACCAGTGGCGAAGGCGGCTCACTGGCCCGGTACTGACGCTGAGGTGCGAAAGCGTGGGGAGCAAACAGGATTAGATACCCTGGTAGTCCACGCCGTAAACGATG
>Ga0193699_10000366_pt1 | contig 20344 bp, 13 predicted proteins | sample L3c2metaG_FD_160095 | JGI IMG/M metagenome (GOLD analysis project Ga0193699, IMG submission 160095) | Soil microbial communities from a riparian zone of the East river system, Colorado, United States - L3c2 | ecosystem: Environmental > Terrestrial > Soil > Riparian zone | place: USA: East...
CGTGCCGGGCTGGGGATGCTCGCTCTATGTGTACCGGCGGAATCTTCCGGCGATCGCGGACGCAGGCTTCCGCGCGATCGCCATCGACATCAAAGGCCACGGCCTTTCGTTCAAGCCACTCGGCAAATCGGAGTATTCGGTGGAATCGCTCGTCGATCACATCGAAGAGATTCTCGATGCGCTCGAGCTCGACAAGCCCGCGCTCGTCGGTCATTCGATGGGCGCGACTCTGCTCTACCACTTCATTGCCAGGCATCCGGAGCGTGCAAGCGCTCTCGCGTTGCTGTCCCCCGTGGGGATGAGCGGTGTCCCTCGAATGTGGCTGTACCGATCTCTCAGCGTGCCTTTTCTCGAGCCGGTCATTCGGCGCGTGAGACCGCGCGCGATAGTGAAGCTTGCGTTGAAGCGCGTGTATGGCCGCCGCGGAACCTTCAGCGAAGAAGATGTCGATCAGTACTGGGCCCCCACTCAGTTCCCTGAATGCTCAGTGGCGTTGACGCAGCTGCTTCACGCGTACGACTGGAGCGCAGCACGCACGCGAGAGCTGGCCACCGTCCGCCTGCCAGCAATCGGAGTGTGGGGAAGCCTCGACCACATGATCCCAGCCGATGGATTGGACATCTACAAGCGCTTGATTCCCGGAATCGTGCTCCGTGAGATCGAGGGGGCGGGGCACATCATACCCGAAGAGACGCCGCACGAGGTCAACGAGGCGTTGTTGGGGATGCTGCGGGTTGCGGGAAGCGGTAAGCGGTAAGCGGGAAGGGGGAAGCGGGAAGCAGGACGCAGGTAGCGGGTAGCGCGCAGTTCCGTCTCCTCGCCTGGGTATATTTCACCCAGATGAGTGAAGAGAAAACAATCGAAACGGGCGTCTCCTTTGCGGAGCTCGATCTCGCGCCCGAAGTTTTGCACGCGGTACTCGATGCGGGTTACACGCATCCGACGCCTATCCAGCAGCAGGCAATTCCACTGGCGCTGGAAGGTCGGGACCTGATTGGCCTCGCCCAGACGGGGACCGGCAAAACTGCCGGCTTCACACTTCCGATAGTTCACAATCTCATCAAGGCGCCGATCACCGACGAGAAGGGTGCGCCGCTTCACCGCGTCCGCGTGTTGATCCTGACGCCCACGCGCGAGCTCGCGGCCCAGGTGGAAGAAAGCTTTCGCAAATACGGCAAATACACGACGTTGCGCGTCGTTCCGATTTTTGGAGGAGTCGGCATCGAGCCGCAGTCGAAGTCTCTTCGGGCGGGAGTGGATGTCGTAGTTGCGACCCCCGGCCGGCTGCTCGATCACATGGAGCGACAGAACGTCGTGTTCGATGATCTCGAGGTTCTGGTATTGGATGAAGCGGATCGAATGCTCGACATGGGTTTCGCGCCCCAGCTCAATCGGATAGTGAAGGAGATCCCGCCGTACCGGCAAACGCTTCTCTTCAGTGCCACCATGTCGCCGGAAGTCGAAGCCCTGGCGCGGACGTATCTGCGCAAGCCGGTCGTAGTACAGATTGGACGTCGCTCCGAGGCGGTCAGCACCGTTACGCACGCCGTTTACCCGGTCGCGCGCGAGCGCAAAACCAGGCTCCTGGTCGAGCTGTTGAAGAAGGCGGAGATGGACTCCGTCTTGATTTTCACCCGCACAAAGCACGGCGCGGACCGGGTCGTCAGCCACCTCGAAGACGCAGGAATCGCGGCGACCGCGATGCACGCCGACAAATCGCAGGGGGAACGGACTCGAGCGCTCGAGGATTTCAAGTTGGGGAAGATCCGCGTGCTCGTTGCCACCGACATCGCGCAGCGCGGGCTGGATGTCTCGGGCATCAGTCACGTCATCAACTACGATGTCCCCCAACAGCCAGAAGATTACGTGCACCGCATCGGTCGCACCGGCCGCGCGGCCGCTACGGGCGATGCGTACACCTTCATGTCGCCCGACGAGATTGCCATGGTGCGGACAATCGAGCGATTGATAGGTCAGCAGATCCCGCGAATTTCTGTTCCCGGCTACGACTTCGGCACGACGGCCGATGCTGGTGCCAACGGCCAGGCCGAGGCCGTCGATACTATCGAGGTTAGTACCTCACCCGACCCAGTCGCGACACAAAGACGGTATCGACGGACGCGTTCCGTCGCACGACGACGCTGAGATTCGCGGCGCCGTATCCCATCCCCGTGGCCGAGTAGGACATCCGCGCCCTGGTCGCCGAAATCTGAACATCATGAGCCGCGCCGATCTTCCGCGTTCGAACGGTGTCGCTTCCAACGCTGATATTGATCGACTGCGCAGCCGGGTCTATTTCAACGGTGGCTTGCGCGGCGCGCGCGATCGCAGTGTGTCGGGCCGCGTTGAACAGCGACTCGATCTCTACTGCCGCGCTACGCACCTTCACTCTGTCGAGAATTTCTCCCATCCAGGGGATGGCGATGGCCGAGAGTATGCTCAGGATGCCGAGCGTGACGGCGAGCTCGACGATGGTGGAACCACGTCGCACCTATCTTTCCCCCGGGCTGGCTGGTTAGATACCATAATGATCGACCGCGGCACGAGGCAGCTCCGAATCATTCGCGTGTATTCATCCTGTTGCAACGCAAAATGAAAGGCCTCTTCGTTCCGGGCACCGTGGCTTGCGCGATTGTAATCGCATGCGCGCCAACACCTGCGCCCACTCCTCCGCCGGTCCCTCAGCCGAGTCCGCCGCTCGTTTTGCCGCCGTTCGAGATGGACACCAGTCGGAACGCGAATCGGGTTCCACCGTTCCAGGAGACACCGCTCATCGTCTGGGGCCCGCCACCGGCAGGCGTATCGCATCCGGAAAGAAAGCGAACCTACGACCTTCAGAATCAGTCAACTACGATCAGATTCGACTGGCCCCGCCAGGCGGTCGTGGGAACGACGACGATTCGCATCGCTGGTCTTCCTGGAGCAGCTCCGATTTCCAGGATTTCAATCGATGCGGGCGACATGACCTTCACGCGAGTCGTCAGCGGCACGAAGCCGTTGAAATACGACGCGGATGATCACGCCATCGTCGTGCACCTCGGGTCGCCGCTGCGGGCCGGTGAGAAGACGTCGATCACGATCGACTACGACGGCGCGAACCGCACGAAGGGAGCCTACTTCAGACCGGCAAGACACATCGTCTGGACGCAGGGTGAGACCGAGGACACGCATTTCTGGGTTCCCACCTACGATTTCCCCAACGACAAGACGACGTGGGAGTTCTACATCTGGACGGCGAAGGGCGAGCGCGCTCTCTCGAACGGACGCCTGGCTGGATCGCGTGCCGTCGGCGACAGCATCGAGTGGCACTGGGTTCTCGACAAGCCTGCATCGACGTACCTAATGACCGCGGTCGTCGGCAATTACACGGTGCTGCAGGACGAGCCGTGGCGAAAAGTCGCCGTCGGATATTGGACGTATCCCGATTCGATCCAGGCGGCGTGGCGTGGCTTCGCAAAAACGCCGGAAGCCATCGACGTATTCTCCCGCAAGACCGGCGTTCCGTATCCGTGGGCGAAGTACGACCAGATCGTCATCCCTGAATTCCAGTACGGCGGGATGGAGAACGTCACAGCGACGTCGCAGAACGACGCGGAGATACTGCACCCCGCGTGGGCCGAGCCACAGGCGAATTCCGAAGGGCTCATGGCGCACGAGCTGGCGCACCAGTGGTACGGAGATCTTCTCACCACGCGACGCTGGGCTGACGTCTGGCTCAACGAAGGCTTCGCGACTTTCATGGAGCAGATCTTCACCGAAGAGGCGAAGGGCGTCGACGAAGGCGCTTTCGACCGCCTCGGCGCGCAGGAGCAGACAATCGACGCCGACCGTCGGGCACGCCGGCCGATCGTGTGGGACAAGTGGGTGACCGATCCGATCGAGGTGTTCTTCAGCGGACACATCTATCCCAAGGGCGCGACGATCCTGCAGATGCTCCGCCACCAGCTCGGCGATGCTCTATTCTGGAAGGCGATGAATCGCTACACCAAGGCGAATGCCTACGGCAACGTCGTCTCGGATGATCTGCGCAAGGCATTCGAGCAAACGACCGGCAAGGATTTCAAGCCGTTCTTCGACCAGTGGGTGTATGGCGCGGGCTTCCCGACATTTCAGGTTTCAGCGTCGTACGATCGGGCCGCACAACGGCTCGTCGTCAGCGCCAAAGAGGTACAGCCGCGCGACAGCCTCACCGGCTATTTCGATGTAGACGCGGACGTCGAAGCGCGCACCGACAGCGGAATCGTTCGCTTCGTCGTGCCGGTGCGCAACGGAACAGGAGAAGCGGGAGCGGACCTCAAGGCGCCCCCGCGATCCATCCGCTGGGACAAAGGGAATTGGATTCTCGACATAACGGATTTTCCACGGTCGACGGCGATGATGCGCTATCAGCTGGTCAACGACGACGATGTTCTGGGCAGAGTCGAAGCCGTCGATGTTCTGGCTCAGCGGCCTGCCGATCAAGCGGCGCTCGATGCCCTCATCCGCGCCAGCCGCAACGACAAGTTCTGGGGCGTGCGCTCGCGCGCCGTCGGCGCCATCGGTGCCTGGGGGAGCGTTGTAACCCGCGCGAGCATCCGACCGACGCGCAGCGTTAGAGACGCGCTCGTTCTGGCGACTCGCGATCCCGATGCGCGGGTGCGCCAGGAAGCGGCGCTCGCGCTGGGCCAGTTTGTGATTGCTGGGAAACCGCCGCTCGAGGTGTTCTTTCGACTCCGCGAAATGGCTCGATCCGACCCGTCGCTCATAGTACGTGGAGCGGCGCTCGCGTCGGACATACGCCTCGAGAAGAATGCGGCGCTTCCACTCGCCAAGCAGCTGATGACGCAGGAAGTCTGGAATAACGTGATTCGCACGCCGGCGTTGAACGCGCTCAAAGAGATAGACACGCCAGAAGCGCGTCAGTTAGTGGAGCAATACGCCTCCCCGGCACAATAGATTCCACTTCCACAAACCCACACTCAATGCAGATCAGCATAGAATATTGCGTCGTTTGACACTACGAACCCCGAGCCGCCGGTCTGGCGGCCGAGATTCGCACTCGTTTCCCCGAAGCGGAGATCAAAATGATTCCGTCGAGGGGCGGCCGATTCGAGGTGATTCGTGACGGCGTCCCCATTTACGAGAAATCGAAGACGGGACGACACGTAAAGCCGGGCGAAGTCCTAACTCTATTAGAAAAGAACTCCTGAAATCATGAGAATTGCTCTATCGACCGGCGGTGGTGACGCGCCGGGCCTCAACGCGGTAATTCGTGCCGCGGTGCTCTCGGCTGTCAACCGGGGATGGGAAGTCCTCGGAGTAAAGAAAGGGTACGCGGGTCTGCTCGGGGAAGAGGAAGTCATCCCCATGACCGCTGCTACAGTGCGTGGAATAGCGCACCTCGGCGGAACGATCCTTCGCACGACCAACCGCGGAAACCCGTTCAGCTATCCGGTCTATCTGCCGGACGGCAGCTGCGTCGAAAAGGATCGGTCCGATGAGCTGATCCAGAATGCCCGCAAGCTGGGGATCGATGCATTGATCTCGATCGGTGGCGACGGATCCATGAGCATCGCCCACGAGCTGTGCGAGCGCGGAATGAGAATCGTTTGCGTTCCGAAAACGATCGACAACGACGTCAGCGGTACGATTACGACCTTCGGTTTCGACACGGCGGTGAACACGGCGCTCGAGGCAATCGACAAGCTGCACACTACGGCTGAAAGTCATGACCGCGTGATAGTGCTCGAAGTGATGGGACGGCACGCGGGGTTCATCGCGCTGCACGCAGGACTCGCCGGCACCGCCGACGTGATCCTCATTCCGGAGATTCCTTACGACATCGATAAAGTCTGCGAGAAGATCATGGCGCGCAGCCGCTCCGGAAGGCACTTCTCGATTGTAGTGATCGCAGAGGGCGCCTTTCCAAAGGGTGAAGCACCGGCCATTCTGGGGAAGTCGATGCCCGGCCAGGCAACGCGCATAGGAGGAGTCGCCGAGCGACTGGCGAATGAAATCGAGGAGATGACGAAGAAAGAAACCCGCTCACTCATTCTCGGTCACCTTCAGCGCGGTGGACAGCCGACTAGCTACGACCGGTTACTGGCGGTCAGATTTGGCGGAGCAGCCGTTCGCGCTGTCGCGGAGGAGAAGTGGGACCACATGATCGCGCTTCAATCGCCGCACATAGTGACGGTCCCGCTGGCCGACGTCCTCGCGGTCCCCAAGCGGGTAGAAGTGGATCACGATACGGTGCTGACGGCCCGAGCGACGGGAATTTCGTTTGGGGATTAGGGGGAAGGGGGAAGCGGAGGCTGGAGGCGGGTAGCAGGTAGCGGGGAGCGGGCAGCGCGTCCTTTGGAGCCCTAAACTGGGAAGCCTGATCCTTGACCCGACATATGTATCAAAGTCTGTCCTTGGAAGTGGACAATCCCGCAATTTGAGCAGATCGATCGTCTGGCTTAACTGATTGTAATGCAAGAACTTAGGTAGGTTGGCCCCATATGGCACCGCTCGTGCACCCACTACGGCCATGAGTTACCGTTTCCGCCACTTTTCGCTTGCTTCTTCGCTGCGTTTCGCGCTTCCAGCCGTGATCGGATTGATCGTCTCGGCCGGCGTCGCGGAGGCACAGCGTCCCGTTCCCGTGAACCCGCGCGCGCAGCAGTCGCAGTCCCAGCGTCGCGAGCAGATCGTCCCACCCGGATTCTTCCCGCCGGCCGGCATGTGTCGCATTTGGGTCAACGATGTTCCGGCCGCTCAACAGCCGGCACCGACCGATTGCGCATCAGCGGTGAGAAACCGCCCGTCGAACGGGAAAGTTCTTTTCGGCGATGATCCACCCAAGAGCAAAAAGGGCAAAAAATCAGACAAGAGTAAATCCAATCCAACGGATGAACTTGTCGATCTACTTACTCGGAGGATTTCACGATGAAGGTCTTCGTAATCACACTAGCGCTGGCAGGGCTGGCTTCTGCCGCCACGGTCGATGCTCAGATCATCGGCAGCAACAACCGCCTGCCGACAACCAATCGCGGGACAAGCATCGATGGATCCTGGCGCGTGGTCGGTCGCGACGGGAACGGCAATACCATCTACGAGCGCCGCACCCAGGACCAGTACGGCAACATCCTAGTCCAGCGCGCGCGCCGTGACAGCAATGGCAACATGTCGATCATCAGCAGCAATACCGTTGGCAACAACGGCAATAGCAACAGCAGGAACTGCGATTACAACCGGAGCACCAACAGCCTCGGCGATCTCATCTTCGGTCGCACGAACGATGTGAATTGCAACGATAACGGCAACCGCATCGATAACGGCTGGTATCAGGTCGGCCGCGGTCGCGACAACAACTCGATCTACGAGCGTCGCACCCGCGACAGGAACGGCAACCTCGTGATCCAGCGTGCCCGTCGTAACTCGAACGGAACCATGACGATCATCAGCACCCGCTACGCCAACGACAACGACAAGCAGTGGCAGAAGGCGCAGAAGCAGCGGGAGAAAGACTATAGGAAGCAGCGGAAGGAGCAGAACAAGTCGAATCGCGGTAACGACGACAATTATCGGAACGACAGTTATCGGAACGACAACACAGTCTATCGTAGCGACGACAACTCTTCCCGGAACGACTACGTTGCGAAAGGCAACGGAAAGGGAAAGGGCAAAGGTAAGAGCCACGGCAACGGCAAAGGCGAGTAGTAGTAGCAGCAGTATCTCCTGAAGCAGAGACGGCCCCGGCGAGTAAAATCGCCGGGGCCGTTTCGCATCCGGTGCGATGTATGCACTTTCCACAGCGAATGCAGCGCATCGTAACCGACAGATACCTCCCGCCGGACCACGCGGCTTTCGTCGCCGCCGAGCCGCCAACGGGTCGCCTCATCGTCATCGCCCCCACACGCGCTGCCTGCGAGACCATCGAGCTCGCACTCGGCCTGCGGATCCCGACGATTCTCGAGGAGCAGCACGGATCGGAGATCCGAGATCTCGCTGCCGCCGGGAAGGGATTTGGGATCGTCGCCGGAACGGGAACCGGGAAGACTCTCTCCATCAGGCCGATCGCCGAGACGATCCTTGGCACCGAAGCGCTGAAGGTCGGGGTAGTGAACCGCGAACGGGAAGCAACTCCGGAGACTCCAACCTGGAACGTGATCGTCGTCACGACTGGAATCGCGCGCCGCTGGTTTCAAGACGGTGACATCCTTCCCACCGACACGCTCGTGGTCGACGAGATTCACCAGACGTCAGCGGAGCTCGAGCTGTGCCTTGCTCTGGGAAAGCGTGTCGGTTGCCGTTTCATATGGCTCTCCGCGACGGTGGATCCGACGTTCTACGCGCGCTATCTCAACGCCGCCGCTGTACTCGAGACCTCCGCGTTCGATCCTGCCAAGGCCGCGGATGTAAAGATCGTGCGCAAGGATCCGTTGAACTTTCTCGACGATCGGTTCCTGCAGCAGGTAGTGAAAGAGCGACGAGGGGTCGGGATGTTCCTGCCGACTCGCGCCGGGGTCGAGCAAGCCGCGGAGCTGGTCGCCGAGCGCTTTCCGCGCATCAATAGCGCCTTCTATCACGGCGGCGAGCCTATCCGGGTAATCCGCCCGTTTCTGGAGGGCGAAGAGAAAAAACCGTATTTCCTGAGTATGACGGCGGCGGGACAGAGCGCGCTGAACGTTCAGGGGCTCGACACGGTCGTCATCGACGACACGCGCTTCAGCAACATCATCGAGCGCGGCAAGAACGTCCTCACCAAGCTGCACCTGGGCGCCAACGAGATTCTTCAGATGGCAGGGCGCGTACACGGCCGCGTTGCAGGTGGAAGAGTCTTCATCCTCTCCGATCGCGACATACAGTTCTCGGCGCTGCGACCGACCGCCCCCGAATTCCAGCTCGCCGGCGATTCAGAACGAGTCGCCATGACTTGCGCGGATCTCGGTGTTGCCGCGGACCAGCTCGATTTACCGGTTCCGCTCGACCGCGTGGCCTATCGGAAAGCCGTGTCTCTGCTCGAGCAGCGCGGCATCATCGAGAACGGCAGACTCTCTCGTTACGGAAAGGCGGTCGAAGCGATGCCGGTAGACCGCCCGTGGGCAGAGCTGCTGGTGAACGCCGACGATGAGCTCGTTCCCTATCTGGGGGTAATGAGCTCGATCGAGTCACTGCACCGAATGACTCGCGAAGATCGTGACCTGTCGGGCGTGACAGTGCCGGGTAGCGATCACCTTACAGCCTACAATCTCTACGCCGAGGCTTTCTCGCACTGCGGATACATCGGCGAGGTTTATGGTCTCCCGCGCCACCTCTTCGACGAGAGCATCGAGAAGTGGGCAGAGCAGCGTGGTGTGCTGGTGAAAGCGATCGAAGATGCGGCGCTTGCGACCGCCAGCATCTACCGCGCTCTGGGGATGGAGCTGCCAACGAAGATGGTGAACGCGCGCGATCACATCTATCGCAAGTTCACGGAGCTGCTTGCGCAGTACATGCCGTTCGATCTGGTAATCGACGAGCAGACGGCTGATGGCACCGAAGCCCGCGTGTCCAGAACCAGTGTGGCTGGGAGCTGGGGTCCGATCGCCGGCGACCTGCGCTACTTCGCGGATCGCTCAGGAATTCCCCGCGCGGCGATCGAGGGGACGCAAATCCCGATGCATCTCATCCTCCGCTACGCCACGCGGAGCGGAGCGGAGCTGATCTACGATCCACGGCGCAAGCATGGGCCACTCGTCCTGAAGCGTAAGCTGGAGTATTTCGGCTTCGAGCTGGAAAGCGAGAGCGAGACGGTGGACGAATTTCCTCCCGAGCTGGCCGACGAAGCGCGGCGGATTCTTGCGGAGGCGCTGGCGCGCGGTGAAGCCAGACACTTCGCCGTGAAAAAGAACCGGGACGTGATCGACGAGATCCGCGAGGCGTACAAGAGATCCGGCGGTGAGACGAAACGACTCGGTCTTCCGGAGCTGACCTCTCTTTACAAAGAGCAGCTGGCCAACATCGATTCAATGGACGACTTCAAGTCCGCACGTCTCTCGGTGGATAAGGAAAGGTTCGTTCCGAGGGAGATCCGCGAAAAACTGGAGCGCCTGCCGAGCCACGTGATGGTGCGGGACCGCGAGGTAGAGATCGACTACGATGTGGAAGAGCGCGATGGCCAACGTCGTGGAGTGGCGCGCCTCCGGCTTCCCGAAAAGATTGCGCGCTCGCTTACCGAGGCGGAGGTACCGCGGCTCGATCGACCGGTGCGATTCGTAGTCCTGCGTGGACAGCGCGGTGCCGTGCGCGCCGACGACCTCGACGAGCTCCAGGAGCGTCTGGCGCAGCCGTGGTCGCCCGACGAGGTCGTTGAATCGGCGGATGATCGCGCAATGCTTTCTCACGCCGAGCGCGAAGTGAAAAGAATAGCAGGAGAGTTCCGCCAGCATCGACGCGGTGGACGGGGCGCACAGGGAGGCGGTCGTCGCGGAAAACCGGATCCTCGCCGCCGCCGGCGCGGGCGCTAGGATGATGCCATACTGGCGTCGCCGGGCCGCAATCGTATAATCCGCGCATGCCAGCACAACACTTCGCCAAACATTTCAGCGAGCATCAGAGAGTCCTCGAGGCTTGCATCGCGTCGCTGCAGCCCGCATCGGACGCCGCCGCCTCTGCCTTGATCGCGTGCATCGGCACGGGCGGAAAGATTCTCGCCTTTGGAAATGGAGGAAGTGCGACTCAGGCGAGTCACCTCGTCGAGGAGCTGATCGGCCGTTTCAAGGAGACGCGAAGGCCGCTGCCGGCGGTCTCGCTGGTCGGCGACTCGGGCGTCATTACGTGTATCGCAAACGATTTCGGATACGGGGCTCTGTTCGAGCGGCAAGTTGAAGCATTGGCCCAGCGCGGTGATGCGGTGGTCGGGATCACGACGAGCGGCCGCTCTGAGAATGTGGTGCGTGGATTGAAGGCTGCGAAGGGAAAGGGTGCCACCACGATTGCGTTATGTGGCAAACAGGGACTGAAAGATGTGGCCGCGGATCATGTGGTCGCCGTTCCGAGCGATGAGGGCGCCTACATCCAGGAAGTTCACCTCATGCTTCTGCACGTCTGGTGCATTGCGATCGATACGGCGATCGCGGAAGGGGCGCTCTAGTCAGACAAGACTGAGGCGCGGACGGTCTTCAACCGGCGCCAATGCGTCCTCTCGGTACGAGAGCCAACCGGTCGTTTCGTCCGCGACGATCTCCACTTCGGTGCCGAGCGGAAGCGTGAGATTCGGAACTTCGTGTCCGGCCGGGAAATCCATGAGGATCGGAACTTCCAGGTCCGACACCAGGTCCAGCAGAAAATCCTCGAACTCGTCCTCTTCGGAGCGATCGACCGAGAGCTGGCCGAACACGATGCCGCGGACGTCTCTGAGAAGTCCGGCCGAGCGGAGGTGCAGGAGACGCTCGTCCACGACTGACATCGGATCGCGGGTCTCCTCGAGGAAAAGAATCGCGTCGCGGGTGTCGATCTCGTAAGGCGTTCCGATGGTCTGCTGCACGAGCGAGAGATTCCCGCCGGTGAGACGCCCGACTGCGCTGCCGGGTCGCACCGAGCGGGCAATGTCGCGTCCGAGCTTCGTCTCGGGCCGAGGGGTCGACAGTGCAGTGATCAGCGAGTACGCGCTCGCATCGGCGCCGGGAAACAGGTCGTCCAGTGTGGGTCCGTGAAATACTCTCAACTGGGCGCGGCGCATCAGCCACAGATGGAGGGCCGTGATGTCGGAGTATCCGACGAACGACTTGGGGTGCTTCCGGAATGTCTCTGGATCGAGGTAGGGAAGGAGACGAACGGCGCCGTATCCGCCGGTACCGGCGACGACTGCTTTCACCTCTGGGTTGAGCCAGATCCTGGTGAGGTTCTCGGCCCGTCGTTCATCCTCCTGCTTCTGAAAACGGCGGAATCGCTCGATCTCGGAATCCAGGATCACTCTGTATCCTGCTTCCTCCATCGCTTTCGCACCGCGAAGAAGCCAGCCCTGTTGCGGCGCATACGATGGAACGACGATGCCGATCGCATCACCCTTGAGAAGCGGCGGAGGCCTGAGCAGGCCCGGCGCTTTGGTGAGGGGAGAAGTCGGATGGAATGGAGCCGAAGGCGCGGTCTCGATCGGCGCGATTGGCTGTTCGGCGGGGTACGCTCCGAATGACTCGGTCATCGTCGTTTATCGAAGCGCATTATCGGATTGGACACTGCTAGATTCAAAGTAATGTCTGACACGTCAGTGAAGCCGCCGGGCCCCGATGAGGCCGCAACTCCTGCTAATCGGAATATGCACGCCAGCAGCCCAAACGGTACCGGGGTCCCGACCTACTTTCGGAAGGGTTTCGGGCTAAAGTCCGAGGTCCAGTCCGAGCTCGCATCCGACTATACGGGCCAGCTCGTGGACATGCTCAAGACCCGGGAATATACCCTTACAGCAGACGATTTAACCATCCGTTTAGCAAAGGAATTCGGGTTCTGTTATGGGGTGGAGCGTGCGGTAGACTACGCGTATCAGGCCAGAAAGAAGTTCCCGGATCGTACCATCTATCTGGCCGGCGAGATCATCCATAATCCGCATGTAAACTCGAAACTCCAGGCGATGGGGATCACGTTTCTCATGCCGGAAAGCGCGAAGCGGGACGGGGGAAGCGGGACGGGAGGTGGGCACATCGATTTCAGCGGAGTCAGGCCCGAAGATGTGGTGATCCTGCCCGCGTTCGGGGTTACGATCACGGACTTCGAGATCCTCCGCCAGATCGGTTGCGTGATGGTCGATACCACCTGCGGTTCAGTGCTCAACGTCTGGAAGCGCGTCGAGAGTTATGCTCGCGACGGATTCACGTCGCTCATTCACGGCAAGTACTACCATGAAGAGACCCGGGCTACCGCATCTCAGGCAGAGAAGTACGAGCGCGGTCAATACTTCATCGTTCGGAACATGGAAGAGGCCCAGTTGGTCTGCGATTTCATTGAAGGCCGGTCGAGTTCCGATTCCTTGATGGAGCAGTTTCGACATGCAGCATCTCCCAACTTCGACCCCGTGCGTGACCTGAAGCGAATCGGCGTCGCCAACCAGACGACGATGCTCGCCCGTGAGTCGCTTGCGATAGGCGAGCTGATCGGCCGGTCCATGGCGCGGGCGCACGGCGAGGAATACGCGGCAAAGAACTTCAGAACATTCGACACGATTTGCAGCGCCACCCAGGAGCGCCAGGACGCGGTCGTCGAGCTGTTGCGGGAGCCCCTCGATGTGATGGTCGTGATCGGCGGCTACAACTCGAGCAACACTATTTCACTGGCGGCTCTCTGTTCTGAGACTGTCCGCACCTTCCACGTCGAGGACGCCGACGACATCGATCCCGCCTCGGGCGTCATCCGGCACCGCCCCCTTGGCTCGAAGGAAGAAGTCGAATCGTCCGACTGGCTTCCCGCCGCTGGCCCTCTCCGCGTGGGCATAACCGCTGGCGCCAGCACCCCGAATAACAAGATCGGCGAGGCTGTTGGCCGGATATTCGCTAGTAGGGGAATCGACCCGAAAACAATCCAATAGTTGGTTCCAAATTGTGACGCGTTTGGCTTTGGAAATCGTCTTACTATTGGAGGGTTTCGGTCCCAGTTGTAGCTTCTTGCAGCGAGTCGAAACTCCTGTTTTGGGGTAACGTAATACATGGTTGCAAGGGACAGTAAACCCGTGGAGGTCGAATGGACGTGTATGGTTCGGATACCGCCCCTGACGAGGAGGCGGTTGGTACGAGTGGTACCCAGGCAACGCCCGACGTGGGAAGCTGGTACGAGCGGGGCTCAGGCAACGAGGCCGCGCTGAACGACCGGGGAATCGCAGTGCCGGTCAACGCCATGCTCGATCGCGTCCGCGAGGCCGATGCTCTGACCTTCGAGGAAGAGGAGGGGGAAGAGTAACCGTCCTTCGTCAGAAGAAAAAAGGCTACCTATAAATGGTAGCCTTTTTTTATTTCGAATCTCCCACCCCGTGTTAGCTTTCGCGTTCCGGTCTCCCTACAACACTCGCTCGCTTGATCACCGCCTCCCATCTGCGTCCCTTAGCGTCGGTCCTGTTCGGTGCCGTTCTCTGGCTGTCATCGGCCGGCGGAGACACCCGGGCGCATGTCGGCGAAGCGGGAATTTCGCAGGCATCGACTGCGACGCTTGCATTGCCGAGCGTGCCCGTGCGACTGGCGAAGATGTCGAGCGCATCTACTGGCGGTACGCTCGCGCGCGACACTGCACAGTGGCTCGTCCCGCTCGCCTCACACGCAGCGGCTCCTCCAGCCTACATCCGCGCGACCACTCCGCCCGCGGGCAATGGCCGTGTCTCGCATGATGTTCTCGCGCTAACCTTTCCGTACGACGCTACGGCTCCTCCCGCACTCCGCGTTTAACAACCGATAGCCGAAACCCCTCCGCCCGATTCAGGGCGAAGCGGGTCGCATCCATCCATCGACTGTCGCGCCTTAACGGGCGCCGGAGGTTTTTTGTGACCGAAATGAATGCAACAGAACAAGTGACCGAACATGAAGCGCCGCGGCTCGAGCCGTGGTTCAAGGTCCTGTTGGCCGCTTTTGCGCCAATGGCGGCTGCCTTCGTACTACCGCGTGCGGCCATGATTCCCATGTTCGTCGTCGCGGGAGTGCTAATGTTGGCTGGGTTCGTTATGCTGATCATGCATGAACGAAAGAAGGGCTAACGATGGTGCGGGGGCACGCGACTGCGTGTCCCCGCGCCACTCGCCTGCTACGAGCTGATTCATGGATCCGCACACCTTTCTCCAGAATCTCGCGGTAGTCCTCTGCGTCGCGGCGGTTGCGACGGTCGTGTTCCAGCGACTGCATCAGCCTGTCGTCTTCGGCTATCTGCTGGCCGGAATGATCATCGGTCCGCACATCCAGATTCCGCTCGTCGCGGACCCCCAGACGGTTCGCGCACTTTCAGAGCTGGGCGTGATTCTGCTCATGTTCTCGCTCGGTCTCGAGTTCAGCATCCGAAAACTCGTACAGGTGAGCCAGAAAGCCGGAGTAGTCGCGCTGTTCGAGTGCAGCATGATGATCTCCCTTGGCTACTTCGTGGGACAGGTGCTCGGCTTCACGCGCCTGGAGAGCATTTTCGTCGGAGCCATCACCGGCATCTCCAGCACCACGATCATCGTGAAGGCCTTCCACGAGCAGAAGGTGAAAGGGCGGGTCACTGAGCTGGTCTTCGGAATTCTCATCATCGAAGATCTGATCGCGATCTTCCTGCTCACGATTCTCACCACGATCTCGCGGTCGGGTGCCGTATCACCCGGTGAGATTCTCCTCACCGCGCTGAGGCTCGTGATGTTTCTCACGGCACTCATCGGATTCGGGATTCTCACTGTTCCACGCGCGATCCGGTTCGTGCAGAAGCTCGGAGTGCCGGAGACGACTCTCGTCGCGAGCATCGGGATATGCTTTGCGGCGGCGTTGCTCGCGGCCTCGTTCGGCTACTCGGTGGCGCTGGGCGCGTTCATCGCCGGATCGCTCGTAGCCGAGTCCGGGCACGAGGTCGAAATCGAGGCTCTCGTCCGTCCGGTCCGCGATATGTTCGCCGCGATTTTCTTCGTCTCCGTTGGAATGATTATCGATCCGACAGCGCTGACGGATCACTGGCGAGTCATCCTCGCCTTGACGCTGGCGGTAATCGTCGGAAAAGTCCTGGCGGTGACGATCGGTGCGTTCCTCGCCGGCCACGGGCGCCGCACGGCCATGAAAGCGGGAATGAGCCTCGCGCAAATCGGCGAGTTCTCGTTCATCATCGCCAGCGTTGGCGTCGCGTCTGGTGCGATCCGCGGCTGGTTGTATCCGGTGGCGATCGCTGTATCGGCCATCACTACGCTCACTACTCCACTGCTGATAAAACTCTCCAACAGAGCCGCCGCCTCAATCGATCATTGGCTCCCGGAGCGGATTCAAACCGTTGCGGCGCTATACGCGTCGTGGATCGAGCGCGTCCGCAGCGCTCCTCGGGCGCCGAGTGAGCGATCCGTGACGAACAGGATCATTCGGATCATTCTGATCGATGCCGCGCTCATAACCGCGGTGGTGATCGGCATCGACGTCGAGCTCGCGCGGCTCAGCGTGATCGTCGGTAACATGACCGGCATGCCACCCGAGCGCGTACGGTTCATGGTGGTGTTGATCAGCGGCTTGATCACGGTGCCGCTTATTTTCGGCCTGATCACCAGCGCCAAGGCGCTGGGCAACCATCTTGCGCGCCGAGCGTTCGCGGCCACACAGAAGGGGAAAGTTGATCCCGCCGATGCCCCTCGGCGCGCCCTCGTCATCGTCGTGCAGCTCGCGGTGGTTCTCGCCGTAGGAATTCCGGTCGTCGCCATTACGCAGCCGTTTCTTCCGCTGCACCAGGGCGCGTTGGTGTTGGCGATTCTGACAGTTCTCCTTCTCGCGGCCCTCTGGAGAAACGCGGCGAATCTGCAAGGGCACGCGCGGGCGGGCGCGCAGATAATCGCATCTGCGCTCTCGCATCAAATGGCATCGACAGACGGGTCATCTGACGAGACGAAGCTGCTGGAGGACGTCAACGCCGTTCTGCCCGGACTCGGCGAGCCTATTGCGATACGAGTCATCCCGAAGAGCATCGCGGTGGGCAGGAGCCTGGCGCAGCTCAATCTCCGCGGTGCAACGGGCGCGACCGTGTTGGCGATCAGGAGGGGTACTCAGCAGATCCCGACTCCGCTCGGGCGCGAAGTAATTCAGGCCGACGATGTGGTCGCGGTCGCGGGAGCGCACGATGCGCTCGCGATAGCCCGGGCGATCTTTGCTCCGGATCTCACACGAATTCGGGACGACATGGAGGGCGCGGAAATACAAGCCGAGCTCGAGGCTCTGAACGATGCTCTGCTCGTGGACAAGACGCGGAGTCCTCGAAGCTTTCTGCCCTAGCATCGTGGTGCGCGCTTTCTTCTAGATCATCGCGCTGGGTCGGCGACGGGTATCCTCTTCGGCGGCTAACTCGCTTACACGCATCGAGCCTCGCGCGCAAACAACAACGGCGCGCGCGAGTCTCTTGCTACGCGAGTGCGCCGCCTACGAGGACACCCGTCGCCTCCTGATCGAGATCTACGACTGCACACGCGGTTGGTCTGGGGCGCGTCGGCAGCGACGCGCGACACCATAGACGCGGACTTGCCGAGCTGCGCTCGGCGCGCTCCCGCGCGAGTGAGCAAGAACGCCGCACCATTCATGCGGCGCTTCGCGCCGCTGCAGTTACAGATGCTAGTGGGAAGGCCCGACTGACCGGGGAAGATCCAGAAATTGAAGACAAACAAGAACGCCGCCCGAGAAAAGGGGCGGCGTTCTTGTTACGGGTGGGCCTACTCGCCCGCCGCGCGGCGGCGCTTGGTTCGCCGCGGCGTCGCGGATTTTTTCCTGCTGATGGGCACGACTCCGACCTCGGCCGCGCGCTCGACCTCGTTCGGTGTGGCAGGTACCTGCCGCGGCTGCTTGTAGACGAAGCGCTTGCCCTCGTAATTCCGGAAGATCACTTCGTCGTCGGTCATCGACTCCAGATACTCGGGCAGCAGTGGCACCTTGCCTCCACCACCGGGAGAGTCGATCACGAATTGCGGCACCGCCAGGCCGGACGTCCAGCCGCGCAGCGCTTGCATGATCTCGAGTCCCTTTTGGACCGTCGTGCGGAAGTGCTCACCGCCCGCCACCTGGTCCGCCATATATAGGTAGTAGGGCCGCACGCGAGCCTTGAGCAGCTCGTGCATCAGCTTCATCATCACCTTCGGGTCGTCGTTCACGCCTTTGAGCAGCACCGTCTGGCAGCCCAGCGATACTCCGGCTCTCGACAGACGGTCGAGGGCGGCGACCGCCGCCGGCGTCAGCTCGCTCGGGTGATTGAAGTGTGTGTTCATGAAGATGGGATGGTACTTCTGCACCATCTCGCAGAATTCCGGGGTGATCCGCTCCGGAAGGTGAGAGGTGATGCGGCTGCCGATCCGGATGATCTCGATGTGCGGAATCGCGCGCAGCTGCTGGAACAGGTACTCCAGTCTCCGGTCGCTCAGCATCATCGGATCACCGCCGCTCATGATGACGTCGCGGATCTCCGTGTGCTCGCGCAGGTACTGGAACGCCGAATCGTACTGGTTCAGCGGAATCTTCTCGGGATCGCCGACCTTCCGGCGCCGCGTGCAGAAGCGGCAATAGGTCGCGCATATCGGGCTCACGAGGAACAACGCGCGGTCCGGATAGCGGTGCGTGATGTTCGGGACCGGCGAGTCACCATCCTCGTCCAGCGAGTCGATGACGCCGTCGACGACGTCCAGCTCCTCGACCGTCGGGATGTATTGATTCCACATCGGATCACCCACTTCCTTGATCTGCTCGAGAGCAGCGGGAGTGATTCGCATCTGGAAGTTGTCGAAAGCCGGCTTCAGGGCTTCGACGTCGATGACGTCGTGCCCGAACTTGTCAGCCAGCTTCTCCAGGTTCGAGATGCTCTGATCCTTGATGATCTGTTGCCAATCGCTCATGCGTGCACCACTCCGGCCCCGTTAGGGGCGTTGTTGATGATCGGAACTTCCCTTCATCCCAGGCCGGACAGCCTGAGGGTCTTCACCCACCGCTCGGTGTAGTTCTCTCCGCGCTTGGCGATCGCGTGGTCGCAGATCCGACGAATCAGGTCGGAGTAGCCAATGGTTGCGACACCAGCCATCCGCGCGAGTCCGGCATTCGGCGAAATGTCTGGATTCGCGTTGACCTCGAGCAGCCACGGCCGGCCGGATTGGTCGATCCGGAAATCGCAGCGGCCGTAGCCTTCTCCGCCGACAACGCTCCACGCGGTGCGGGCGATCATCGCAAGCTCACTGGCGAGATCTTCGGACAGATCAGCGGGACAATTCGGCTTGGCGCCGAGATCCTCGTCGCTTCCGGTCTCCCACTTGGATCTATAGGAAACGATGTGCCACATCCCCTGGGGCATCTGGGCGAAATCGATTTCCGCAATCGGCAAAACGTCGTCGCCGATGATGCCGACGTTCACCTCGCGGCCGGGAATGAATCGCTGAACCAGCACCTCGTCCCAACCCTCGAACATCGCTTCGATTCTGGCCGAGAGCGCCCGCATGCTCCTCACGACAGACCTCTGCTCGATTCCGACGGACGCATCTTCGGCGGCCGGCTTGCAAATCGCCGGAAATCCGACGCTCGTGATCTCGTCGCCGCGGCGAACGTGGGCCCAGCGCGGCACCGGCAGTCCGGCCCGGTCCAGAACTCCGTTCACGACGTTCTTTCTGAGCGTGAGCCCGGTCGTCCAGCTGGAGCTGCCGGTGAAGGGAACGCCAATGAGCTCGAGCACCGAGATGACCATCGGCTCGTAGACAGCTTCTCCGTCGATGCCTTCGACGAGATTGAAGACCAGATCGAACTTTCCCTTTCGAACGCGCTCGACCCAGCGGCCGTCCTTGGTCACCGGCACGCGGACGACCTCGGTCGCAAAATCCAGCAGGGCGTTCTCAACTGCCTCGATCGAATCGAGGAGCTGAACCTCCGGTGCTTTCCCGAGAGCCGAGAGTCCGTCGAACAGCAACGCTATCTTCATTGCGCGTTCCTCCGTGTGCAGCAGGTCACGCCCGTCAACTGGCGGCGAGCAAGCGCTCGCTCTGAGGCGCGCCAATCTGCGAGAGGGAGCTTTCGAGATTCACTCCCTGCCTGGCGGCAGCGTATTTCAGACAATTCTGAATGAGCTCGTCGTAGTTGATCCCTGCCGCTCGCGCGGCTTTCGGCAGACAGGAGTTGTCCGCGGGATCCGGAAGAATTCCTGGAAGCGGATTCACTTCGAGCACGTTCGGCACACCGGCGGCATCGAGGCGAACATCGATCCTTGCCCAGTCGCGGCAGCCGAGGACGCGGAAGGCGTCGAGCGTAACTCGCTCAATAGACGCCTGAAGCTCTCGCGTGATACGCGCCGGGCACTGAAAAATGTCGAGCGGATTCTCGGGACGATCCCAGACGAATTTCGCATCGAAGCTGTAGATCGGGAGCGCGCCCTTGGGCAGGCTCTCGAAATTCATGCCGACGATGGGCAGCACCGTCGCTTCGTCTCCGTTGCCGAAGACCGCGCAGGTGAATTCCTTCCCGGGCAGATACTCCTCGACGAGAACGGGCTGATCATAGTTCTCGAGGAGAAACTCGGTCTGCCTGAGGAGATGGGCGCGGTCCCAGCACAGATTGCTGTCCGTGATTCCCTTGGAGGAGCCCTCATGGAGCGGTTTTACAAAAAGGGGCAGGGACAGCGACCGGGCGCGCGCCTCGAGATCTTCGATCTTCTCGACGACGGTGAACTTGGGAGTCGGGATGCCGTGAAAGGT
>Ga0193699_10000367_pt1 | contig 20251 bp, 14 predicted proteins | sample L3c2metaG_FD_160095 | JGI IMG/M metagenome (GOLD analysis project Ga0193699, IMG submission 160095) | Soil microbial communities from a riparian zone of the East river system, Colorado, United States - L3c2 | ecosystem: Environmental > Terrestrial > Soil > Riparian zone | place: USA: East...
GACCCGGGCTCGGCATCGAGCCGGACTTGAAACTATTGGACAAGCTCAAAGTCGATTGAGCGCATCGCGCCGGGGACAAGAATGAAAATTCAAAGCGTCACCATCAATCTGGTCCGCCTGCCGCTGGAAGAACCGCTGGTCGGCGCGCCGCCGATGCCCGGCATGCTGCGCGAATTCCTCACCGTGCAGATCATGACCGACGACGGCATCGAAGGCATTGGCGTCACCGCCTTCGGCGGCAAGATCGTGCGCACGCTGAGGACGGCGCTGGAGGAGTTCGGCGAGCTGATCGTCGGCGACGACCCGCTGCGCACCGAGCAGGTAACGGCCAAACTGCGCGCCGCCTCGGCGTCCTGCGGGCCCGGCGGCATCGCGGCGCTGGCGATATCGGCGATCGACATCGCGCTGTGGGACATTCGCGGCAAGGCCTTCGGCCAGCCGCTGGCCCGCCTGCTCGGCGGTCTGCGCGACCGCGTGCCGGCCTATGCCAGCGGCGCGCTGACGCGCACCACGCCGACCGACAAACTCGAACGCGCCGCCACGGCGTTGGTCGCGAAGGGCTACACGCAGATCAAGACGCAGATGGCGGTGGACGGCCTGACGCCGGCGCAGGAGGTCGAGCGCATCAAGCTGATCCGCGATGCGGTCGGGCCGAGTGTTAACCTGATGGTCGACATCAACCAGCGCTGGAGCGTGCACGAGGTGATCTCCATCGGTCACGAGATCGAAGAACTGCGGCTCGGCTGGCTGGAAGATCCGACCGCGCATAACGACTACCAGGGCATGGCCAAGATCGCGGATGCTTTGGCAACGCCGATCTGCGCCGGGGAATATCTCTACGGCATCGAGCCGCACCGCCAGACGCTGGCGCATCATTCGGTCGACATCGTCATGATCGACCTGCTGCGCGCCGGCGGCGTGACGCAGTGGATGAAGATCGCCGGCATGGCGGAAGCCTTCAACCGGCCGGTGGCAAGCCACCTGCTGCCGGAGATTCACGTGCATCTGATCGCCGCCATTCCGAACGGGCTGGTGGTCGAATACATGCCGTGGACGTGGCGGCTGTTCGAGAACCCGCCGATGCCGGACAAAGGCGTCATGACGGTGCCAACGGGGAACGGCCTCGGACTGAAGTTCGCGCCCGACTTGTTCAAGACCTACGGCGTCGCCTAACCCGTCACGTGGTCGCGGGTGATGTCGGCGTTGGTCCGGCAGCCGATCATCGCCATCGTGTACGTCAGATCGTTTTGCAGGATGTCGACGGCGCGCTGGGCGCCTCTGCGGCCGCCGGCGGCGGTGCCGTAGATTGTCGCACGGCCGATGAAGCAATGATCGGCGCCCAGGGCCTTGGCCACCGCGATATCCGAGCCGCGGCGGATGCCGCCGTCCATGAAAAGCCTCACGCCGGGGCCGACGGCTTTGCGCGCCGCGGCCAGCGATTCCAACGAAGACTGCATGCAGTCCAGCTTGTTGCCGCCGTGGTTCGAGATCGTCACCGCGTCGGCGCCGGCCTGCACCGCGCGCAGCACATCGTCGGGATGCACCAGGCCCTTCACCACCAGCGCGCCGGTCCAGATCTTGCGGACGCGGTCGAGGTCGCGCCAGGTCGAATTGCGCACCCAGTTATCGATGTAATAGCGCGAGACTTGCTGGGTGCTGCTGCCGCGCGGCGCGTACTGCGCCCAGCTCTCGAGCTTCGGCGTGCCACCCCTGAGATACTCGGCGGCCCAATATGGGTGTCGCAGGGCGTCGAAGAACAACCGCGGAAACGAGCGCAAGGTTGGGCCGGTCGCAAGCGACACCCCGGTGCGGGCGATCACCTCGGACCGCGGCGCCACGGGATAGTCCACCGTCAGGACCAGAACCTTTACCCCGGCGTCCTTCGCGCGGCCGATCATGTGATCGGTCAGGGTGTCGGTCTTGGCGGCATAAAGCTGGAACCAGGTGTGGTCCGGCGAGATGCGGCTGACGGTTTCGATCGAGGCGGTGCCGGAACCGGACAGAATGTACGGAAGGTTCGCGTCTCGCGCCGTTTCCGCCAGGATTTCGTCGAAGTGGCGGTGATAAATGCCGCCCGTCCCCACCGCCGAAACCCCGAACAGGCTCGCATATTTCCGGCCGAATAATTCGGTCGTGGTATCGACCGGCGTCACGTCGACCAGCGCCCGCGGGATCAATTGATAGTTGCGGAACGCGCCGACGTTGCGCGCGATGCCGCCGCCGTCGCCCGCGGCTTGTTCGACATACCGCCCGATGAAGCCCGGCAACCGCCGCAGCGCGAGTTGACGCAAATCTTCAATCGTCACCGCGCGATCGACAGCAGCCATAATACCCCCGGAAACAAGTGACGGCAGCGTAACATGCCTGAGGCGTTCGTCACGCCCACGCTGTGGGAACGTTTTCGCGGCCGGTCTATGCCGCTCATTGCCTTGACGGAGCCGCAAATCTCGGCCGACATCACGGCCATGAACCTCGAACTCGTTTCCATCGCGACCGACACCTATCCGTTGGACGGAGTTTTCTACACCCCGAGCAACGGACCCATTCGCGCAGTGGCGATGTTCTTCCACGGCAACTGCCATAACTTCTATATGGGCCCGTCGCGCTTCATGCCGAAGACCTTGGTGGCCGAGGGCATCGCCTGTCTCGCCTTCAACCGGCGCGGACACGACATGATCACCTCGCTCGGCGGGCGCGATATCGGCGGCGGCGCGTTCCAGCTCGCGCACGAGGCGCTGGCCGACAACCGTTATGCCGCGCAATGGCTGCGTGATCGTGGCTTCGCCAGTCCGATCGTCATCGGTCACAGCAATGGCGGCGTGCTGGCCGCGCAATATGCCGTCGATCATCCTGATACGCCGGCCGTCGTGCTGATGTCGGCGCATGTCGGCGGCAAGACGATCACCAGGCGGATGAGCGCGAACGGGATGTTCGGGCGCGATCAACTGTCCGAGATCGAAGCGCGGGCCCGGCAGATGGTCGCCGATGGCTGCGGCAAGGAGTTGATGTTGCTGCCGGGCTGGTGGTGGGTCGCCAGCGCCGAATGCGTCGTCGACTATTCGGACAACATGCCGGACATTGTGGAGTGCGCCAGCCGGACAAAGGTGCCAGTTCTGTTTCTACGTGGCGACCAGGAGCCGGCCGAGCTCTACCCGGCCGAGGCCTACGCAGCCAATTGCGCGAGTTCCTGCGAGGTTCGCATCCTGCCGGAGTGCAATCATTTCTACACCGGGCATGAACAATCGGTGTCGGTGCTGATCGCGAACTGGCTGCGCCAGACGACAAAATTTGCCGTTAGTGCGTAAGATCGGGCTCGTTCGAGGAGCTCTGCATGGCCCACACTGACGCCTTCAAAAAATTCACGCGGCGGCGCGTCAAGGCGCAGGGCGCCGAATTGCAGGTCGTCGAGGGTGGCAGCGGGCCGCTGGTGCTGCTGGTGCCGGGCTGGCCGCAGTCTCTTTACGCCTGGCGGAAGGTGATGCCGGCGCTGGCCGCGAAATACCGCGTAGTGGCGTTCGATCCGCCGGGCATCGGCGATTCCACACCGCCGGTGGGCGGCTACGACACCGCCAATATCGCCAGCCACATTGATCCGCTGTTGGACGACCTAGGCGCCAAAGATTGCCTGTTCGTGACACACGATATCGGCGCATGGCTCGGCTACGCCTATGCGGTGCGCAAGCCGGAGCGGGTGCGGCGGCTGGTGGCCATCGACGCGGCCATCCCCGGCATGGCGCCTCCCGACGTCTACACGATGACGCCAGAGCGGCTGCACAAGACTTGGCACTTCGCGTTCAATTTCCTGCCCGAGCTGCCGGAATTGCTGATCGCCGGGCGCGAACGTGAATTTCTGACTTGGCTGTTCAAGGCCAAGTCGGTCGATTTTACCAAAGCCTTCGACGCCGAGGCGATGGATGAGTATGTGCGCCTGTACGCCAAGCCGGACGCCTGGAGTAACGGGCTTGGCTATTACCGCGCCATCTTCGATTCGACGGCACAGAACCGGGCGACGGCGGCGACACCGCTGAATATGCCCGTGCTCGCGATCGGCGGCGAAGCGGGCCTCGGCGACGCGATGCGGGGCACCTTCGAGCGCTTCTCACCGCAATTGAGCGGCGCTGTCATCCCGAACTGCGGACACTATGTGCCGGAGGAAAGCCCGCAGGCGCTGCTGGAGATTCTTCAGCCGTTTCTCGCGGCTGATCCGAAATAGACGCGCGGCCTAGCGCGCGCCCCAGCATGACCAGCACCGGACCGGGCAGACTTGCTACTGCGATGCGCGCGGGCAGTTCGCCGATCGGCGCCGCGACGACCTGCTGGTCCGGTCGCGTCGCGCGTGAGATCGCCATCGCAGGCGTCTTGGGATCGAGACCTTCGGCGGTCGCGTTGGCGACCAGCGCCTCAAGCGTCTTCACCGGCATGTAGATCGCCGTTGTGGTCCTGGGATCGACCAGACTGCGCCAGTCGATGTCGTCGGGCAATTTGCCGCTGCGGGCGTGGCCGGTGACGTATTGCAGACGGCGGGAGCTATCGCGGTCGGTGAGCGGGATGCCGAGTTTCGCCGCCGCGCCCTGCGCCGCGCTGATGCCGGGGACCACGTCGACCGCGATGTTCGCAGCCTTGCAGGCGTCGATCTCTTCGGCCGCGCGACCGAAAATCAGCGGGTCGCCGCCCTTGAGACGAATGACGCGCTTGCCCTGCTTGGCCAGACTGACCATCAGCGCGTTGATGTCGTCCTGTTTGCAGGACGGGCCGAAGCCGGTCTTGCCGACCAGCATCTTGCGCGCCTCGCGGCGGGCGAAGTCGAGCACGTCGCGCGACACCAGATCGTCGAACAGAATGACATCGGCCGATTGCAGCGCGCGCACCGCGCGCAGCGTCAGCAGTTCGGGATCGCCCGGCCCTGCTCCCACCAGCGTGACCGAACCGTTCTCGACGGCGACGCCCAGGCCTTTCACCTCAGCGACAAAGCGCGCGAAGTCGGCTTCGGTCGGGTCACTCTCCGGATTGGCCACCGCATGCGCCGTGAACACATGCCAGAACTTGCGCCGCGCCACGAACGACAGCCCCGAGTCTTTGACCACCGAGCGCCAGCGCGCAGCGGCAGAAGCCCAATTGGCGAAGCCTTTCGGCAGCAGCGCTTCGAGCTTGGCGCGGATCGCCTGCGCAAACACCGGCGCGGCGCCGTCGGTCGAAATGCCAATGACTAAGGGAGAACGATTGACGATGGCGCCGAAGGAGAAGTCGCAGAACGCCGGCTTGTCGATCACGTTGGCCGGAACGCCAGCGGCCCGGGCGGCGGCGGCAAACAGAGCGGCCGTTTTATCATCGTCGAAACCACCAACGGCGATGGCTGCGCCGCGCAAATCGCCTGGCGTCCATTGATCCGCGGCATAGCACTCAACCTTCGCACCGGCCGCCTCCAACAATTCCTGCTTCCAGTCCACGGCCTGGCCGTCGCCCGCCACCACGCAACGCTTGCCGTCGAGCGCCAGAAACACCGGTAGCCGCGCCAGCGGCGACATCCTCTCCGGCCTTGCTTCAAGCGGTTTGCGCGACACGTTCTTTATCTCCAACCTTCTGGCTCACGATCTTCTTCAATTCGGGCATGCACGACCCGCAATTGGTGCCGGCGCGCAGCGCCTTGCCGATGTCCTCGACGTTCGCAGCCTGGCCGCTGGCGATCGCCGCGCGGATGACATTGAGCCCGACGCCAAAGCAGGCGCAGACCACTGGGCCCGGATCGGCAAGCCCGTCGGCGGACTTGCCCGACAGCACGGCGCGGCGCTGGGCATCACCGACGCTCTCGGCTTCGAACAAAGCCTTCACGGTGTCCCAATGCGGCGCGGCCTCCTCCGGTCCGATGAACAGCGCGCCCATCAGCCGGCCCTCGACGAAGGCCGCCATGCGATAGCTGCCGCGCGGCCCGTCGAAATATTCCGCCAGTTCGGCGCCGGCGCCGAACAAATGCTTGGCGTGCTCGCGCCACGCGTCCGGCGGTTGGTTGCTCGCCAGCAGCCAGCCCGTGCCATTGGCCACCGTCACCCGCGACCACCAAGTGCCGGGCGGCATCGCCAGCGGCGCCCGCGCCAACGCAAAGCCGCGGAACGCGAAGTTGACCGGCTCGACGGTCACCGCCGTCGCCTTGGATTCCGGCTGGCCCGAATAAGGATCGGTGGCCGGCGCGACGATGTCGCCGATGCGGGCGGAGAAAGCGGTTTCATTGCTCCAATGGATCGGCGCAAACAGCGAACCGCGGCGCTGGCCCTCGCTTACCGCCACCTTGAGCACGCAGGCACCATGGGGCGAACGCACGCGGGCGAAGCCGCCGTCGCGCAGGTCGAGTTTCGCCGCGTCCTTCGGGTGCACCTCGACGAAGGGCTCCGGCAAATGGGCACCGAGCCGCGGGCTCAGGCCCGAGCGCGTCATGGTGTGCCATTGGTCGCGCACGCGGCCGGTGTTGAGCCGCAGCGCAAACGCCGGCGAGATTTTTGCATTGAGCGCGGGTTTCTCCGGCGCGATCAGCCGCGCCTTGCGGTCGGGCGTGAAGAAGCCGCCTTCGGCGAAGAAACGGGTCTCGCTGCGCGGCTCGCCCGCTCGCGCCGGCCATTGCACCGGATCGAGCGCGTTGAACTCATCGTCGCTGAGCGTCGCCAATGCGCCGATATCGAAGTCGCGCGTGCCGCCGTTTTCGAAAGCCGACAGCGCGGCGTGTTCGCGAAACACCGCCGCAGCCGAATCAAAATTGAACGCGTCGGCAAAGCCCATGCGGCGGGCGACGTCGGCGACGATCCACCAATCGGGCTTGGCCTCGCCCGGCAAGGGTAGAAACGGCCGCTGGCGCGAAATACGGCGCTCGGAATTGGTGACCGTGCCGTCCTTCTCGCCCCAGGCCGCTGCCGGCAGCAGAATCTGCGCGCCGGCATTGACGGTGTCGTTGGACAGAACGTTTTCCGAGACAACAAACAGGTCGAGCTTGGCCAGCCCCTCGCGCACGGCATGGGCGCGCGGCAGCGATACCGCCGGATTGGTCGCCATCACCCACAGCGCCTTGATCTCGCCGCGCTCGATCGCCTCGAACATCTGCACGGCTTTGAGGCCCTCGCGCCGCGCTATGGCGCGCGCGTTCCAGAACCGGCCGACGCGATCGATCTCCGGCGCGGTGAAGTTCATATGCGCAGCAAGCTGATTGGCGAGCCCGCCGACTTCGCGGCCGCCCATGGCATTGGGCTGGCCGGTGAGCGAGAACGGCCCCATGCCGGGCTTGCCGATACGCCCGGTGGCGAGATGGCAATTGATGATGCTGGTGACCTTGTCGGTGCCCTGCGCCGACTGGTTCACGCCTTGCGAGAAGCACGTGACGACGTTGGGCGTTTCCCGAAATAACTCGAAGAAGCGCGCGACGTCGGCCTCGGCGAGGCCCGCGGCCTGCGCGGTCGCGGCCAGGTTCGGCGCGATCTCGCGCGCCCGCACCAGCGCTTCGGTCAGTCCCGTCGTGTGCGCATCGATATATTGGCAGTCGAGCGCCAGCGTGTCGGCGAGATGCACCAGCAGGCCGCTGAACAGCGCCGTGTCCATGCCGGGCGCGACGGACAGAAACAAGTCGGCGTCTTCGGCGCTCGCCGTGCGGCGCGGATCGATTACCACGATCTTGGCGCCGCGCGCGCGCTTGTTGGCGATCATGCGCTGATACAGCACCGGATGGCACCAGGCGGCGTTGGAGCCGACGAGCACGATAAGATCGGCGACGTCGAGATCGGCATAAGTGCCGGGCACAGTGTCGGCGCCGAAGGCGCGGCGATGCCCGGCGACAGTCGAGGACATGCACAGCCGCGAATTGGTGTCGACATTCGCCGAACCGATGAAACCCTTCATCAGCTTATTGGCGACGTAATAATCCTCCGTCAGCAACTGGCCGGAGAGATAGAAGGCCACCGAATCGGGACCGTGCTTGGCGATCGTGTCCACAAAGCCCTGCGCCACTTTTTCGAGCGCATCGTCCCATGTGGCCCGCGCCAGCGCGCCGTCGGCTTGCCGCAGCATCGGATGCAACAGCCGGGTCTCTAGTCCCAGCGTCTCGCCGAGCGCCGAACCCTTGGAGCACAGCCGCCCGAAATTCGCCGGATGCGCCGGATCGCCGGCGATCACCGCACCGCCGCGGCCATCCGGCTTTGCCAAAACACCGCAGCCGACGCCGCAATACGGACATGCCGTGCGCACCGCCGGCGGATGCTGCGCGGGCGCGTTCATCAATAAACGTCCTGCTGGTAGCGGCCGCTTTTCTTCAACTCGCCGATAAACGCCGCCGCATCGTCTGCGCTGCGCACGCCATGCTTGGCGACGATATCGACCAACGCCAGTTCGACATCCTTGGCCATGCGCTTGGCGTCGCCGCAGACATAAACGTGCGCGCCGTCGGCGAGCCAGGTCCACAGATCGCGGCCGACTTCGCGCATGCGGTCTTGCACGTAAATCTTCTCGGCCGCATCGCGCGACCAAGCCAGTGTCAGCCGCGTGAGATGGCCGCAATCCTTCATCGCCTTGAATTCGTCTTCGTAGAAGAAATCGCAATTGGAGCGCTGATGGCCGAAGAACAGCCAATTGCGGCCCGGCGCCTTGACGGCCTGGCGCTCCTGCAAGAAGGCGCGGAACGGCGCCACGCCGGTGCCCGGCCCGATCATGATAACCGGCACTTGTGGGTCTGCCGGCAGCGCGAAGGCGTGGGCCTTCTGCACATAAACCTTCAACTCCGCGCCAGGCGCGATGCGGTCGGCCAGCAAGGTCGAGCAGACGCCGAGCCGGTCGCGGCCGGCGATGCGGTAGCGCACCGTATCGACGGTCAGCGCGACGGCGCCAGGGTTGGCCTTGGGCGACGACGCGATCGAATAAAGCCGCGGCTGCAGTGGATCGAGCGCCTCGATGAAGGCTTCGGGATCGGGCCGGATGCCGGGAAATTTCTCGATGGCCGCAAGCACGTCGAGCGTCGGCGCGTCGCCGTCCGGGTCCTCGCCGGCGCCCAACGCGCGCGCCTTCTTCCGCCGGTCGCCGCCGGTGATGTAGGAGAACAACTGGAACAGCATGTCGGGCGCCGGCGACAGCGATACACCGTCGGTGAGGCATTGGCGCAGCGTGCGGCCGCCGATCGGGAAATCCGCCGGCGCGCCGAGCGCTTTGATGACGCTATCTACCAGCGCCGGATCGTTCGACGGGAACAGGCCGAAGGCGTCGCCGACGGTGTAGTCGAGGCCGCACGACGAAAGGTCGAACTCGACGTGCCAGGTTTCCTTTTCCGAGCCGGCTTTGTTGAGCAGCTTACGCGACAGAACCTTGGCAACAACGGGATTGTCGCGCGACGTGCCCGGCGGCGTTTGTGGCTGCGGCGTCAGCGTCGGTTTGGCGGCGGGCTCGGCCTTCGGCGCGGCGGCAGCCGGCGCGCTCTTGAGTTCCTCGGCGAGCTTCTTGACCATGCGGGCGGTTTCCTTGCCGCCCGGCACGCACAGATTCAGCCGCTCTTCTTTCCCCGAAACGATGGCGCCGGAGTAATTCTTGCAGTCGTAACCGCACTGGCCGCAATCCTGTTGCGCCATCGCCGCCATCATCTTCCAGCGCAGCGGCTTGTCGTCGGCCAGCTTCATGCGCTCGGCCAGCGGCAAGGTCTGGTCGTGCCATGGCGCGCCACCGTCATCGTCCTCGGCGGCTTTCGCATTCGGCGCGCCACCGCTCATCAACGCCGCGGCCTGATCGCTCGACAGCGGCGTGATGCCAGAGCCGTCCATGGCGATCAGTCCGGCGAAGAAGCCGTTAAGCCAGGCGCGTTGATCCTCGGAAAACGGCGCAGTTTCCGGGACGAGCGATGGAATCGGCGACGGCACGTTTTGCGTCATGCGGCCTCCGCGTCGAACATCGTCTTCAGTGCATCGACCTCATGCCGGCGCGCGAAGGTGAGGAAGGTTTCGTCGCGCGCGGCGCGGTGCGCCATGTAGCCTTTCAGCATGCGCTCGACGGCGCGCGGCGCGTCGGTCGCCTTCACGTCGCGATAGATTTCACGACCGAGGCCGGCTTCAGTTCCGAAGCCGCCACCGATCAGGATGTGATAGCCCTCGACCGGATCGGCATCCTCGCCGACATCGACCTTGCAGGCCAAGAGACCGATATCGCCGATGTAGTGCTGTGCGCAGGAGTGATGGCAGCCGGTGAGATGAATGTTGACCGGACCGTCGAGCTCGACGCGGGCCTCGCACCATTGCGCGATTTGTTCGGCCTGCTCCTTGGTATGCGCGGCGGCGAAACGGCACCCGGTCGCGCCGGTGCAGGCCACCAGCCCGGCGCGGATCGAGGTCGCTTGCGTGGAAAGGCCGAGCGCATCGATGGCGGCTACGGCGCGCGCGACCTTGTCGTCGGCGACGCCGGAGATCAAAAGGTTCTGCCAGACGGTGAGCCGGATATCGCCGTCGCCGAGATCGGCGGCGATCTTGGCCAGCCCGCGCATCTGGCCGGCGGTGAGTTTCGCCACCGGCAGCACAACGCCGATCCAGTTGAAGCCGGTCTGCTTCTGCGGATGCACGCCGATGTGGGCCGAGCGGTCGTAGATCCGGCGCGGGAGCACCGCCTCGCCAGGCACTTTGACCAAGGCGCGGCCGAGCTTCTCCTCGACGTGGGCGATGAATTTCGGCAAGCCCCAGGCGTCGAGCACGTATTTGAGCCGCGCTTTGTTGCGATCGGTGCGGTCGCCGTGTTCGATATAGACGCGCACGATGGCGTCGGCGACCTGCGTCGCCTCGCCCGGCTTGACGATGACGCCGGTGTCCTTGGCGAAGTCCTTGTGGCCGGTGATGCCGCCGAGCGCGAGCCTGAAATAAATTCCACTTTCGGTTCCAAAACCGTCCATCACCTCGACCGCCTGGAAACCAATATCGTTGGTATCTTCCAGCACCGGAATGCCGCCGGCGCCGTCGAAGCCGACATTGAACTTGCGCGGCAGGCCGTACAGCGCGCGCTCGTTGAGGATGTGATGGTGCCACGCACGGGCATAAGGCCGCGTGTCGAGCAGTTCCTGGGGATCGATGCCGGCGGTCGGTGTCCCAGTGACGTTGCGGATGTTGTCGGCGCCGGTGCCGCGCGAGCCGAGGCCGAGATCCATAAGGGATTCGACCATCGTCACGGCATCTTTCGGCTCGATCTCGCGCATCTGCAAATTCGCGCGCGTCGTGACGTGACTGTAGCCGTGAGCATATTTGTCGGCGAGGTCGGCCAGGCCGGTCATCTGCCAGTGCGTGACGATGCCGTTCGGGATGCGCAGCCGACACATGTAGGACGTCTGCGCCGGCGCCACGTAGAACAGGCCGTAATAGCGCCAGCGGAAATTATCGGCAGGTTTCGGCGGCGCGTTGTCGCGCGCCTGCTGCTTGAGCCGGTCATAAGCGTCGAAGGGATGCTGCTCGCGCTTGGTCTTCTCTTGCTCGGACAATGTGCCACCGGCGGCAACGACTCGATCCTGCGCCTTGAGGTGGATGGCGTCCGGCCCCGTCGGTTCGCCCGACGCGCCACCAGCCGCCGGCAGCTGACCGCGCGCGCCGCGCGCCGCGGTCAGGCCTGAAGCGAAGCCTTCGAGGTAGCGTTTCTGGTCGGGGGTGAAATCGCTCGACATGGCGGCCTCACGCCGCCAATTTTTTAGGAACACTGCGTTCGGCCATGGCGCGGCCGAACATCAGATCGTCGCGGATCGCCTCAATCGAGGCGGCCTGCCGGATCAGATCCAGGTACCAAAGTCCGTCGACGGTATCGCCGAACAGCACGGCGCCGACCAACCGCCCGGCGACAATCACCAGCTTTTTGTAGGTCCCGAGCCCGTCATCGGACAGCACGATCTGCTCAGTGCCTGCCGCACCGAGAAAATCCCCGGCCGAGAACACGTTGACGCCCGACACCTTGAGATTGGTCGCCAGTACGCTGCCGTTATAGCTGCCGCCCTCGCCGGCCAGATGCATGGCGAGCGCGCGGGCCTGTTCGTAAGCCGGCTCGACCAGGCCATAACTGATGCCGCGATGCTCGGCACATTCGCCGATGGCGTGAACGCCGGCTTTGCTGGTCTGCAAATGATCGTCGACCATAATACCGCGGCCAACATCGAGATCGGCGGTGCGGGCCAGATCGACGTTCGGCCGGATGCCCGCAGCAACGACGACGAGATCGGCGGCGATCATTTGCCCGTCTTTCAACTCAACCGCCTGCGCGCGTTTGTCGCCGCGAATGCCGGCCGTCTCGGCATTGAGATGAACGATAATGCCGCGCGCTTCGACCGCGCGTTTGAGCAACGCGGAAGCGCGTACATCAAGCTGGCGCTCCATCAGCCGGTCCATCAAGTGAATTACGGAGACCTGAGCGCCGGCTTTCGCCAGGCCATAGGCGGCCTCCAACCCAAGCAACCCACCGCCGATCACGACGGCTTTCGTCTGACTGGCGGCCGCCGCCTCGATGGTCGCGACGTCGCCGAGATCGCGGAACGTCATCACGCCGGGCAAATCCATGCCAGGCACATTGAGCCGGATCGGCCGCGAGCCGGTCGCCAAAACCAGTTGCGTGAACGGCAGCGTCGCGCCGTTGGCGAGACGCAGCCGGCGAATACTTGAATCGATCGCGGTCGCTGTGTGTCCATAAAGCAGCGTGACACCGCGGTCGCGCCACCATTGCGCCGGCTTCAACTCGATCTCGCTGCGCGACGTTTCTCGCGCGAGTACCGAAGACAGCAGCACCCGGTTATATGCGAGATGGGGCTCTTCACCGACGACGGCAACGGAATAGCGGCCGAGCGCACGCTGGCTCAGTTCCTGCACTAGGCGCATCGCGGCCATGCCGTTACCAACGATGACGAGCGGTTCGCTCATGCTTTTCTCCGCATGATCTTGTCCGACCGGTTCTCCCACCCTCGGATCAAGTCCGAGGGCATGCTTTTCGGGATCATGCGGCTACGCCGCCTCAACGAACTGGTGCCGCTCGTAGAGGAATTCGAGCACGCGCTGGCGGCATTTGAGGAACGTGGCATCGGCCACCAATTCGAGCCGCTTGCGCGGCCGGGTCAGCGGCACGGTTAGAATCTCGCCGATCTGAGCCTCGGGGCCATTGGTCATCATGACGATGCGATCCGACAGCAGCACGGCCTCGTCGACATCGTGGGTGATCATCATCACCGTATTGCCGAGCTTCTGGTGCAGGCCCATGACCGTGTCCTGCAAATGCGCACGGGTGAGCGCGTCGAGCGCGCCGAACGGCTCGTCGAGCAGCAGAACCTTCGGCTCCATCGCCAGTGCCCGGGCAAGGCCGACGCGCTGCTTCATGCCGCCGGAGATTTCCGACGGGCGCTTGTCCTTGGCGTGCGTCATCTGCACCAGATCGAGGTTGTGCAGCGTCCAGGCGTCACGCTCGGCACGCGACTTCTTCGAGCCGAAAACCTTGTCGACGGCGAGCCGCACGTTTTCATAAACCGTCAGCCACGGCAGCAGGCTGTGATTCTGGAACACGACGGCACGGTCCGGGCCCGGCTCGTTGACGTGACGGCCTTCGAGAATGACGCCGCCATTGGTTGCCGGCGTCAGTCCGGCGACGATGTTGAGCAAAGTCGACTTGCCGCAACCGGAGTGACCGATGATGGAGACGTATTCGCCCTTCTCCACATCCAGCGTGATCGCCTTGAGCACCAAGGTCTCAGTGTTGCCGCGCTTGAACGACTTATCGACGTGATCGATTCTGCAATAGGCGGTCATGAACAAGCTCCTCAATTGGCCCAAATCAGTTCGCTGAAGTGCCACGGGTGACGATGGAAGCGAGCCCTGCGACGATGCGGTCGAGCAGGAAGCCGACGATTCCGATGTAGGCGAGAGCGATGAAGATGTCGGGCAGACGCGAAGAATTCCAGGCATCCCAGATAAAGAACCCGATGCCGACGCCGCCGGTCAGCATTTCCGCAGCGACGATGGCGAGCCAGGAGAGACCGATGCCGATGCGCAACCCGGTGAAGATGTAGGGCGCCGCCGACGGAATCATGATCTTCCAAAAGAACTCCGCGTGATTGAGCCGCAGCACGGCGGCGACGTTGCGATAGTCCTGGGGAATGTTGCGGATGCCGACGGCGGTATTGATGATGATCGGCCAGACCGAGGTGATGAAGATCACGAAGATCGCCGACGGCTGACTGTCGCGAAACGCCGCCAGCGAAATCGGCAGCCAGGCCAGCGGCGAAATCGTGCGCAGCACCTGGAAGATCGGATCGAGGCCGCGCATCGCCCAGACCGACTGACCGATCAGAGTTCCGAGCATGATGCCGAACACGGCAGCAAAGCCATAGCCGATGGCGACGCGTTGCAGCGAGGTCAGCACGCGCCAGCCGAGACCGATATCCTGCGGCCCGGCGACGAAGAACGGATCGACGATCAGATCGTAGGCCTCGGTCCAAATCTTGGATGGCGAGGGCAACGTCGCGCCGGGGCGCATGCACAGCACCTGCCAAACTGTTAGCAGCAACACGATCATCACCAGTGGCGGGATCACCGCGGCGGCGATCTTGCCGAGGGTTGCACTGACGCGCGTATTCATCGCCTTTCGCTTCAGCGGCAATGGCAGGACTTTCGCAGCGACAGGCGTAGTCGGAGCCGAGGGTATGCTGGCCGAGATTTCGGATTTCGCCACGGGCATGTTCATCGGGTCATTGCTCCGGTTGAACGAAGTGATCGGGCCACCCGCGAACGGGCGGCCCGCAGGCATCAGACTTCGACGCGCTTGATGGCGAGGCTCTTCAGATAAGCCGCGGGATTTTCCGGGTCGAACACCTTACCGTCGAAGAAGGTCTCCTTGCCGCGCGACGACGTGGCCGGAATGTCGGCTGCGGCGACGCCGAGGCTCTTGGCGGCGTCACGCCACATATCCTCGCGGTTCACCTTGTCGACCAGCGCCTTGACGTCGGTGGTGGCTTCGAACTTGCCCCAGCGGATGTCCTCGGTGACGAACCAGGCGTCGTGACTCTTGAACGGGTAGGACGCGTGATCGCTCCAGAACTTCATGTATTCCTTGGTGTCCTTGGCGACGCGGCCATTGCCGTAATTGATGTCGCCCTTGGCGCGGCCGACGATGTCGGCGACCGGCACGTTGAACCATTGCCGCTTGCCGACGATCTCCGACATCTCCTGCTTGTTCTCCATTTTTTCGCACCACTGCTGAGCTTCCATCACCGCCATCAGGATGGCCTTGGCGGCGTTCGGATTCTTGTCGACCCAGGCCGCGCGCATGCCGAGGGCTTTCTCAGGGTGCTTGGACCAGACCTCGCCGGTAGTGCATGCGGTAAAGCCGATGCCCTGGTTGACGAGCTGTTCGTTCCACGGTTCGCCGACGCAAAACGCGTCCATGTTGCCGACCTTCATGTTCGCCACCATTTGCGGCGGCGGTACCACGATGGTGGCAATGTCCTTGTCTGGGTCGATGCCACCGGCGGCGAGCCAGTAGCGGATCCAGAGGTCGTGCGTACCGCCCGGGAAGGTCATCGCGACGTTGACCTTCTTGCCCTCAGCGATCTTCTTGGCGAAGGCGGCTTTCAGCGGCGAGGCGTCGTTGGTGACCTTGAGGTCCTTGTATTCATTGGAGACCGAGATCGCCTGCGCATCGAGGTTGAGGCGCGCAAGGATGTACATCGGCGTCGGCACGTTGTTCTGCGTCACCTTGCCGGTCGAGATCAGGTAAGGCATCGGCGTCAGGATGTGCGCACCGTCGATACCGTTGTTCTCGGAGCCGAGGACGAGATTGTCACGGGTCGCGCCCCACGAGGCCTGCTTGGCGACTTCGACATCGGGCATGCCGTGCTTGGCGAAGATGCCCTTCTCCTTGGCAATCACCAGCGCCGAAGCGTCCATCAGCGCGATGTAACCGAGCGTCGCCTTGGTCACCTCAGGTCCCGCGGCCTGCGCAATGTGCACGCCGAACGGAAATTGTGTGCCGACCGCGCCGAGCAGCGCTGCGGTGCCCACGCTGGATTTCAAAAACGAACGGCGATTGAGGATGATCTTGCCCGCGTTTGTCTTCTTGATCGTCATTGTTCCCACTGTCCTTCTGGTGTTTCGAGTGACCCGGTCTGGCGTTCCCGTCTGTCCGCCCGCCCTAAAAACAAAAAAGCCGCAGCCTGAAGCGCACGCTTGCGTGCTCTCCAGACAGCGGCATTGCTGTCAGTCCGTCGTTGGACTTGAGCGCCATTACGGCGCTTCCAACGTCTATCTATTCAAGTGCCGTGCCAACTCCGCAGACGGACTGTAAGCTTAGTCTAATCAAGGACTTACCTGGAAAAGAGCGCCGGCTAGAAGCTGCGCAAAAACAAAGCTTTGCTTATGGCGGGCGCAGGCTGCGACTTTATTGTGCAATGCAATATCAACGCACAATCGATAGACGGGGCCGTTCGGAGCGCCTGGGCCGCCACGCCGCCAGATGCGCCGCGATATCGCCGGGCGGGAATTCGGGACCGACGAAGGCGCCGATGCCGTCACGCGGTTCGCCATCATGGGGCGACGGCGCGACGCCGAGCGCCGCATCATAGAGGTCGGCGCGGAAGACAGCTTGCGCATGACCGCGTAGTTCCTCCGACATCGGCGCCTGGCCCCAGCGCACGATCTGCGCATAGATCCAGGCAGCCTGCACCGGATCGGGGCGCTTGGCGCCGTTGCGGCCGATCATGATGTAACGATCGCTGCTGCGCGTCGCGCCATCGGGCGAAACCTTCAAGACGCCGGTCATCGTCCGCACGATCAGTTCGGGATCGACATCGAGACGGCGACCGACGATCGTCGTGACGGCCTCGAGATTGTTCCTGTCCTCGACAAAGTCCGCTGCCGCCGACAGAGCGCGGATCAGCGCCGCCAGCGTGTCTGGATTTTCGTCGCCCCAGCGTTCGCGCACGGCAAACACTTTCTCCGTGACGCGCGATTGAATCTCGCAGCCGAAATGCAGGATGCGGCCAATGCCGGAATCGACCGCCACCGAATTCCACGGTGCGCCGACGCAGAAGCCGTCGACATGGCCGCTGGCGAGACTTTCCACCATGTAAGGCGGCGGCAGTACCACGAGACGCACGTCCTCGTCCGGATCGAGGCCGGCGGCCGCCATCCAATAGCGCAGTTGGTAATTGTGATGCGAAAACGGGAATGTCATGCCGAAGGTCAGTGGCTCGGCATTGCGATTTTTGCGCTCGGCGACCAGCCGCGTCAGCGCGCGGGCCGATACCAGCGGCTCGGCGATATTGCCGTCGGCGGCGGCCGCGAGATCCGCGAACAGCCGCGGCGAAACCGTGATGGCGTTGCCATTAACGCCGAGATTAAAGGGCGTGATGAGGGGCACGCGGACGTGGCCGGTGCCGAGACTCGAGGCGACTGCGACCGGCGCCAACAGATGCGCCGCGTCGAAGAGGCCGAGATTGAGCTTGTCGCGGACATTCGACCATGACACCTCGCGGACCAACTCGACGTCGAGGCCTTGGTCCTTTGCAAATCCGCCGTCAACGGCGACCAGCAAGGCGGTCGCGTCCACCAGCGGGATAAACCCGATGCGAAGTTTGCTCATTTGAACAGCTCCGCGGTGGTGAGCACCGATTGCGCGATCTCGACGATCTTCCGGTGCTCGTTCATGGCGGTCTTGCGCAGCAGCGCGTAGGCATCTTCCTCGCTCAGCTTCTTCAGCTTCATCAGCACGCCCTTGGCGCGGTCGATGACTTTGCGTTCTTGCAGCGCGTCCTTAGCCTGGTCGAGCTCGCCTTGCAGGCGCGAGAAGGCATTGAAGCGCGAGATGCACAGATCGAGGATGGTCTTGATGCGGTCCTTCTGCAGGTTGCCGACGATGTAGGCGGATACGCCGGCGTCCACCGAAGCCTGGATCGAGGCGGTGTCGCTCTGATCGACGAACATCGCGATCGGCCGTTTCACGATGCGGCTCACCTGGAACATTTGCTCCAGTTCGTCGCGGCTCGGGCTTTCCAGATCGATCAGGATGACGTCGGGGTCCATAGCGTAGACCCGTGCCAGCAGATTGCGGGTCTCGGCGATGCGCTCGACCTGGGTGAAGCCGGCTTCGCGCAAGCCGTCTTCGAGAATGGCGGCGCGGACCGGGCTCTCATCGACAATGGCGATCTTGAGCGTCGAATCGCGCTGCCCGGACGGCGACATGCCGCCCTGCCCCGGCGGCTCCGATCCTTTACGCGTTTCGACCAATTGTGGTGCCTCCTCTGGCGCGCCGTTCACGACTGCGCGACTTCTACCCAAGCGTATCTGCACCCTATTCATGCAAGACCTATTCCATCCAACGGCCAAGCTGGCCTAAATGCCGGCGACAAGTCGTTGATTGCGGGCGAAACGATCGGCATGGGCCATGCGACGCGGAGGGCGAAGACGCCCGGCCGCCGTAGGTATTGGAGCAAAGACCGTGCCACGCAGGGTGGGGTGGCCTGCCATTTTGCCGGGAACGAAGGGCGACCGGCCGACTTAACACAAAAGACGCTGTTCCCGGTTGGGAACCCCGGCGCGCGCGCCCTCACGCCCAGACGTCAGACGAATAGAAATTGAAACACAGACAAGCGTCCCTATTGCAATCCAACTTGGATGCCGACGAAAAGGCATTGCGGGACGCGATCCACGCCAAGTTGACGTATGTCGTCGGCAAGGACACCGACGCCGCCACCGACCATGACTGGTATTGCGCCACGGCGCTCGCAGTGCGCGACCGCATTGTCGATATCTGGACGGCGACGCGCCGCAATACCCGGCAACATAAGCGAAAGCGGGTTTATTACCTGTCGATCGAATTTCTGATCGGCCGGCTTCTGCTCGACACCCTGACCAACCTACGGCTGGTCGATCCGGTCAAACATGCGTTGGCCGACATGGGCGTGGACCTCGACCGGCTGGCGCTGGTCGAGCCGGACGCGGCGCTGGGCAATGGCGGGCTGGGCCGGCTGGCGGCGTGTTTCATGGACAGCATGGCTGCGTTGAAAATTCCGGCCTATGGCTACGGCATCCGCTACGAACACGGCCTGTTCGAGCAACGCATTCGCGACGGCTGGCAGCAGGAATTTCCGGAAGATTGGCTGGCGCGAGGCAACCCGTGGGAATTCCCCCGCGCGGAAACGAGTTGCTCGATCGGCTTCGGCGGCACGGTCGAGTATATCGGTGGCGACGACACGACGGCGCGCGCGATCTGGTATCCGGCCGAGCAGGTCGTCGCCGTGCCTTACGACACGCCGGTCGCCGGCTGGAATGGCCATCACGTCAATGCCTTGCGTCTTTGGTCGGCGCGCGCGGCCGACCCTATCCAACTGTCGGCACTAAACCAAGGCGATGTCGTCGGCGCCACCGCGGCGCGAACGCAGGCCGAAGCCATTTCGCAGGTACTCTATCCGAACGACTCGACACCGGCCGGTCAGGAACTGCGGCTACGCCAGGAATACTTTTTCACGTCGGCATCGTTGCAAGACCTCATTCGCAGGCATCTTTCCGAGTTCGAAACGCTCGATAACCTGGCCGACCACGCTGCAGTCCAGCTCAACGACACGCATCCGGCGATCGCCGTTGCCGAACTGATGCGTCTCCTGGTCGACGTCCACACTTTGTCGTGGGAGCAGGCTTGGACCATCACCCGGGCGACGCTGAGCTACACCAACCACACGCTGTTGCCGGAAGCGCTCGAGAGCTGGCCGATCGGCCTATTCAGCCGGCTGCTGCCGCGCCATTTGCAGATCATCTATCTGATCAACTGGCTGCATCTCGAGGAGGTGGAGCGGCGCGGATCGACCTCATCCGAATTTCATGCTGCGGTGTCGCTCATTGATGAAAGCGCGGAAAAACGGGTGCGCATGGCGCATCTCGCCTTCATCGGCTGTCATTGCGTTAACGGCGTATCGGCGCTCCATACCGACCTCCTGCGCAAAAACGTATTCCACGACCTGGCGACGACCACGCCGACGAGAGTCGTCAACAAGACCAATGGCGTCACTTTCCGACGCTGGCTTTACGAAGCCAATCGTCCGCTCACCAAGCTTTTGGTCGAAACGCTCGGCGAACGCATGCTCGACGACCCGAGCTTGCTGAAGGAGCTAGAGGGCGCCGCCACCGATGCAAGCTTTGTCGAACGCTATCGCAACGCCCGGCTTGCCAATAAATCCCGGCTGGCCACGATGTTGCGCGGCACCACTGGCGTCGAGATCGACCCGCAGGCGCTGTTCAACGTGCACATC
>Ga0193699_10000368_pt1 | contig 20190 bp, 13 predicted proteins | sample L3c2metaG_FD_160095 | JGI IMG/M metagenome (GOLD analysis project Ga0193699, IMG submission 160095) | Soil microbial communities from a riparian zone of the East river system, Colorado, United States - L3c2 | ecosystem: Environmental > Terrestrial > Soil > Riparian zone | place: USA: East...
GAGGAAGGACTCCACTTCCCCCTGACGAAGAAAGAGACGAAGGCGTTGGTTGCCGCCGCGCTGAAAGAGGACGACGCGAAGCACGACATCACGACGGCGGCGACAGTGGTGTCCGACAGGCGGGCCCGCTGCCGGCTCGTCGCGCGACAAACGGGCGTGATCTCGGGCCTGGCGCTGGCGCGTGAGGCGTTCGAGCAGCTGGACAAGGCTGTCACGATTCGCGCCGACCACGAGGACGGAGCGCGCGTCAAGCCGCAGACTCCGGTGATGTTCCTCTCCGGCCACGCGCGCGGGCTGTTGTCGGCGGAGCGTGTGGCGTTGAACTTCGTGCAGCGGTTGTCGGGAATCGCGACGCTCACCGCTCGGTTTGTCGAGGCGATCGTAGGTACGGGCGCGCACATTCTCGACACGCGCAAGACGACGCCGGGTTGGCGTCGGCTGGAGAAGTACGCCGTGCGCTGCGGCGGAGGGCTCAACCATCGGATGTACCTGTCGTCGGGAGTCTTGATCAAGGACAACCACCTCGCGGCAGTCGACGGCGACATCGCGCTCGCCGTCAAACGCGCGCGCGCGGTTGCGCCGGAGGGAATCAAGGTAGAAGTCGAATGCGATAGGCTCGATCAGGTAAGGGCCGCGATCGATGCGGGCGCCGACATCATCATGCTCGACAACATGGGACTTGCTGATTTGCGCCAGGCAGTCCAACTGGTGGACGGCCGCGCCGTGACTGAAGCATCGGGCGGGGTGAACCTCGACACCGTGCGGGCGATTGCGGAGACCGGAGTCAACTGGATTTCTGTGGGAGCACTGACGCATTCGGCGCCGGCGCTGGATCTGGCGCTGGATTTCGATTGATGGCCATCAATGAGGTGACTCGACATGGATCGTAGAGACTTCGTGCGCATCGGCGCCGTCGCCGGAATCCTGGCTGTTCGTGGTAAACCGCTCGGCGCCGAGTCTTGGGATCCGGGAGCTGAGGCCAGTGTTCGTCGGGATCGGTTTGTCATCTCGCCGTTCGAGCTCGAAGAAGCGACGATTGCGGATCTTCAGGCGGGCATGTCCGCCGGACGCATGACGTCGCACTCGATCACGCAGCTGTACATGGCGCGGATCGAAGAGCTGGATCGGAAAGGGCCGACACTTCGGCACGTGCTCGAGATCAATCCCGATGCTTTGGCCATTGCAGATTCACTCGATCGCGAGCGGAAATCAGGACGGGTGCGCGGACCGCTTCACGGCGTTCCGATTCTGCTCAAGGACAACATCGACACCGCCGACAGCATGACGACTACCGCCGGCTCGCTTGCGCTCGAAGGCTCCATTCCACTACAGGATGCGTTCATCGCGGCGAAGCTGCGCGCGGCGGGCGCAGTGCTGCTCGGCAAGGCGAATCTCAGCGAGTGGGCGAATATCCGGTCGACACATTCGTCGAGCGGCTGGAGCGGGCGCGGTGGCCAGGCGAAGAATCCGTACGTGCTCGACAGAAATCCCTGTGGGTCCAGCTCGGGCTCCGGCGGAGCGGTGTCGGCCAATCTTTGCGCGGGAGCGATTGGAACCGAGACTGACGGCTCCATTGTTTGCCCATCGTCAGCATGCGGAATTGTCGGAATCAAACCGACGCTCGGTCTCGTGAGCCGGTCGGGGATCATTCCAATCGCGCACAGTCAGGACACGGCCGGCCCGATGGCAAGAACGGTCAGAGATGCCGCGATCATTCTGAATGCCTTGACTGGTATCGACACGCGCGATTCCACGACGATGGCGAACCGCTCGCGCGGCCAGATCGACTATACGCGATTCCTCGACCCCAACGGCTTGCGCGGCGCGAGGATCGGTGTCGCGCGCGCCAAGTTCTTCGGCTACAGCGACGTGACCGACAAGCTCGTGAACGATGCGATCGACGCAATGAAGACAAACGGCGCCGTGATCGTGGATCCAGCCAACATCGAGACCGCCGGCAAGTTCGATGACAGCGAGCTCGACGTTTTGCTGTACGAGCTCAAGGCGGATCTGAACGCATATCTCGCGGGGTTGGGACCAAAGGCTCCCGTCCGGACTTTACAGAACATCATCGACTTCAACGAGAATCATCGCGCTCAGGAAATGCCGTGGTTCGGGCAGGAGCTGTTCATCCAGGCCCAGGCAAAGGGGCCGCTTACCGACAAGAAATACCGCGACGCGCTGGCGAAGGATCTCAGGATGTCGCGGACTGAGGGAATCGACGCGACGATGAAGAAGTACAAGCTCGACGCGATCGTCGCTCCGACTGGCGGTCCGGCGTGGGTGACCGATCTCGTCAACGGCGACCATTTCTCCGGGGCGAGCTCTACTCCGGCCGCCGTCGCCGGTTACCCGAACATCAACGTGCCAGCGGGATACTCGCACAATCTGCCCGTCGGGATCTCGTTCTTCGGAAGAGCGTACAGCGAGCCCACGCTGATCAAGATCGCGTACGCGTATGAGCAGGCGACCAAGCATCGCCGCGCGCCGCAGTTCTTGCCGACGCTTTCTGAGTAGGCTACTGCACCGGTCCGGCGCGAAGCGCCGCGGACAGCTCTTTCAGCGAAGCTGCGAAATGAACTCGGCCGCGCGCGCCGCTGATCGTAAGCGTAGCGTTTGGCAATAGCGCGGCGACGCCAGCGCAAATCGCGTAGCGGCCCCGCGATTCGTCGGCGAGTCCGACGCTGATCGCAGCTGCGAGATCAGCGAAGGTCCACGTTCTCCGTGCAATGTTGAACACGAGCGTGGTGTCGACGGACTGATTGAGTCCGATCACGGTGTTGACGCCCGAAGCGCTGTCAGTGCGCGCGCCGGAAGTGGCTGAAATGTGAATGCCGTTACCGCCTGGGCAGCCGGCCGTGCTTCTACCCGTTGGAGCGCTCGCTGGCGCTGGCGCGGTCGGCCTTGGTACAACCTGACCACCAGCGGATGCACTCAGCAGGAGAGAAGTCGCGGCTGCGACTAACGCTTGATTGATCACGGAGGCGGTGGCTTCGTGTTCTGCGTGCCGGTTCCGGCGCTTCCGCCCAGGAATGCGCAGCTGCTCGCCGACGTCGGCGGCGCGCGATTGCCGACTCCGATCTTGTCGGCGAGGCACTCAGCGTTGATGCGACCGAGCAGCTCCACGGCGATGTAGACGTTTCTATAGGTAGTGCCCGGTACGATCGGCGAAGGAAGATTGTCGCGCTGAACGACCCTCACGGTGTCACCGCCCCAGCAAAGCCGGACACGGAGGTGGGGCTGAGACGCGAACCGCACTTCGTCGGCGTGAATTCCTACGAGCAGAAGTACATCGGCCGCACCATTCCGCGCGCCGCCAACTCCGAACGAGGCGCTATCGGCTCGAGATCGCAATGACGTATCACGCGCGCGGCTCGTCAAATTGCTCGGCGCGATGTGCGTACCTACAGTGCTGTCATTGGCCAATACCGCGGCGCAACTCGGACTCGCGTCGGCGCTTGCTAATATCTGCGCTCGCGCGACGTTCGCGCTGCTGAAAATGGACCAACCCCCGTACACGAGAGCTATGTACGTTTTTGACATTCCGCGCATCGGTGTCCCGAAGAATCAACCGAGGCTGATTTCAACATCCGTGCCCTGCGCACAAAAGGCGAGCTTTTTGCATTTCGCGTTCGGCGAGTCCGCTTGTCGGCAACTCACCGTGATGCGTTGGAGAAACCCGTCGCACCTCCGAGGAACTCAGTATGCGCAACACAATGCAGAATGTCTTTGCATCGACGATCGCGATTGCCGCTCTGATCCCGTCGATGGCAAACGCGCAGGTGCGCACAACGACAGCGGCGCGCGCGCCCGGCTCGGGACAGCCGTGGCAATGTACGCCGAATGATTCAACGCGCGCGTTCAATCGAGCACTACGCGCGGACAGCCTCGCGCGTCAACGCGCCGCTGGCGGTGTGGCGGGTGGAGCGACGGTGACGGGCGGTACGGGGCGCTCGCACGAATATCCCGAGTACGACGTCGTGCTCGACATTCCGAATCTCTGCGTCAATCGGATCTTCCTCAAAGTGGACAGCGTCACCGCGAAGCTGAATCTCGACGCGCGCGTCGCGAACCTCGTTCGCGTGAATGCGGGAGTCGATGTTCTCATCGGCAACGTCGATCTCACGATTCAAGGTGTACGCGCGCAGGCACTCCTGCTGGTCGACCTCGATGATGTCGTCTACATCGTCGATCAGACTCTGACCTTCGTCGACAACCATCCCGAGGTCGTGCAGCAGCTGGGCAGCACTCTACAGAATACCGTCGGCGCCGTGGGCGGACTGGTAAACCGGTTGCTGCTCGGCACCGTGACTAATTCACTGGGCCAGACGGTACAGCGACTGATTGACCAGGGCACTGGATCGATCATCGAGAAAGCGGTAGCGGGCGCGGGTCAACAGGCCGTCGAGAAGGTGGTCGGCAACATCATGCAGCTCCCGGTGATCAATCAATCAACCGACGCAGGCGGAAACATCGTGAAGCGGGCAAAGGATGCGGCCACCAATGCGATCGTGCAGTACACGCTCAGCAAGGCCGGTAAGCTTCTGACTTCCAGTATCATCCAGGCCGCAACTCGCTAGCGCGGCCCCAACCAAGGAGATTTGACGATGCGTGCTGGAATCCTGGTTGCCGGACTCGCCTGGTGCGTCGCAGCAGCGGCGCCCGCCTCCGCGCAACAGCCTACCGGTCAGAGGTTCACCGCTACTACCGCAGTGACTCCGAACCGCGATGTGATCCTCGAGATTCCCGAGCTGTCGGTCGATTCGATCGGACTTACGGTGTCCGACGTCAAGGCTCACGTCGCACTCGACGCGAACGCGATGAACCTCGTGCAGCTGACCGCCGGTGTCGACGTCGGCATCAAGAAGGTGCAGCTCGGGATCGTAGGAGTGTTGGCCGAAGTGTATCTCTACGTCGATCTCGACAACGTGGCGAAGATCGTGAACCGCGTGGTGCAGACGCTCGATCGGAATCCGCAGATACTCATTCAGGTGTTGAAGACGGTCGACACAGGCGTCAACGCGCTCACGGGGCAGCCACAGCAGCCTCCGCGCTAGCAACTGCTGTCGATCTACTCTTCCAGGATCGCGTCGGTAACGAAGTAGCCCCGTCCGCCGCGGACTGAGCTGGCGACCGAGCGTCGGATATCGTCGACCTCGTGCGCGCGGCCGTCGAGCATATGCCGGTTGCCGCGAAAGCGGCGGCCGGCTTCCATGCAGAACAGGTCGCACAGCGCAATCTCACGATCGCACGTCTCGACGCCGCGCTCGTCGATCAAGCTCTGAGTTCTTGCGATGACACACGCCGTAGCGAAAAGATCGATCGCCATGTTCGCCAGCCGTTCGAGAATGAGCTGACTGTCTACGATCTTCTCGCGATGACGCAGGATCGACCGGTCCGTCGCGCCGCCCAGCTCGGCGACGTGCTTCTCGAAGTAATCCTTGTGCTTCTTCAGCCGCTCGTGGACTTCGAAGTCGAGTGTCGACGTCTGCCCGAGGCGCAGCCTGACCCGTGACGTGGCATAGCCGCCAAGCAGTCCGAGGTTGCGCAGCGGCCTCCGGAGCGCGGAGCCTATCTCCTTGAGCGCTTCCGCCGGAGCCTGAATGCCGTTGAGCGCGATGAAGAGCCTCAGAACCTCGTTCGCGCCCTCGAAGATGCGGTTGATACGCGAGTCGCGAAGCATTCGCTCGTACGGGTAAGGCTTGACGTAGCCGCGGCCTCCGGCGAGCTGAACCATGTCGTCCGCCGCGCGCCACACCATCTCGCTCGCGAAAACCTTAGCGCACGCGGCCTCGAGAGAGAAATCATTGTCGCCGCGATCGACCATCGACGCGAGCACGCCGAGCATCGCGTCAGACGCGTAGATGTCGCTGGCGGTGCGCGAGAGCTTGCGCTGGGTGATCTCGAAGTCCGCCAGCGGGTGCCCGAATTGTACGCGCTGCTCGCCGTAGGACGTCATCTCGCCGAGAATGCGCTTGGTAGCCCCGGTGCACCCGGCCGAGAGCGTCAGCCGCCCGGCATTCAGCACGTGCACCGCGACACTGAAGCCTCGGCCGACGCCGCCGAGGAGATGATCCGCAGGTACTTCCAGTCCTTCGTAACTCAGCTCCGCCTGGGTCGATCCCCGGATTCCGAGCTTGCGAACAGTGCCGACGACTTTAAAGCCGGGCATGTCGGGGCGGATCAGAAACGCGGTCATGCGCTGCACGTCCTCACCGCGACGGTGGACGGTCGCCTGCGCGAAAGTGGCGATGACTCCGGCACGGTGCGCATTGCCAATCCAGATCTTGTGTCCGTTCAATCTCCAATGCGACCCGTCCTGGCTCGGTGTCGCGGTAGTCTTGATGTTCTGCGCATCCGATCCAACCTCAGGCTCAGTGAGAGCGTACGCGGCGAGATAGTCACCGCGCGCGAGCGCGGGGAGGTAGCGCTCCTTCTGTTGATCGCTGCCATGGAGCACGATTGCCTTGGAGCCAAGGCCGCAATGGACGCCGACGAGGATGGCCAGCGAGCCATCGATCGAGGCGAGCGTCTCGAACACGCGCGCGTAAGCTGACGACGACAGCTCGAGGCCGCCGTATTTCTTCGGAATTGTAAGGCCCAGCATCCCGATCTCGGCGAATGCCCTGATGACGTTGTCGGGGATCGTCTCTTCTTCGTCGAACCTGGCGGAATCGATGACGTCGCCTTCGAGAGCGTGTAGCTCCTTGATCAGGCGGCGAGCCGTTCGCGCCTCGTCAGCACTCCGCACGTCGAGCGGGCGCGGGTAAGGGAAAAGCAGAGAGTCGAGAACGACGCCCGCGAAGATGCCGCGGGTGAAGGAGGATTGCTGGTCAGCCACGAATTGCGCTCGCGTGTTTGTTCAATTGATCGGACAGGGCATCCGGCTCGGTCACCGGCTTGTCGCAGGTATAGTTGCGGCAGACGTAGGCGGTCGGCTTACCGTCGATGAGCGGACGACCCTCGAGCAGGTTGATATGAGAATCCTTTTTCGCTGCTCCGCCGGCAAGCACGAGAGAAGGAACGTACCGCTCGGCCACCGCTTGCTCCAGTGCCTTGAACGCAGCGCTCTTCACATCGCCGACGAGCGCTACCTCGATCGCTCCGTTGATCTCCATGTCGGCGCAGCCCAGGAGGTGGCCGAATGCGGTCGGGAACCGGGTCATCGGCTCGACGAGCGCTTCGAGAGTGAAAGCCTCGCGCCGGCGATACTCTGCGTTCTGTTGGAGCTCGGACAGATGCAGCAGCAGCTCAACGGCTAGCGACGTACCCGAAGGCGTCGCGTTGTCGGTGACATCGCGTGGCCGGGTGATGAGGTGTTCCGCGTCTCTGGCAGTGTCGAAGAAAGCCCCCGTCTCATCGTCCCAGAACCATTCGATCATCGCGTCGGCCATCTGCTGGGCGCGGTCAACCCACCGCTCGTCGAAAGTCAGCTCGTAAACGGCAAGGAAACCGAGCGCGACCGCGGCGTGATCTTCGAGGAAGCCGGTGATTCGAGTGACACCTTCCTTGTGCGAGCGCATGACTCTTCCTTTGTTCACCATTTCCCGGAAGAGAAACTCCGCGTTGTGGACGGCGAGGTCTTTGAAGTCAGCTCGGGCGAAGACTCTGGCTGCGGTTGCGATGCCGCGCAGCATCAGCCCGTTCCAGGATGCGAGAATCTTCTCGTCCCGTCCGGGCCAGACACGTTTGGCTCGCGAGTCGTAGAGGATTTTCTTTCCTCGGGCAAGAATCGCGTCGAGCTGTTGCTGATCTACTCGTGATCGAGAGGCAGCTGCGGCACGGTCGCCGGCGACGAAGAGAATGTTCTTCCCCTCGAAGTTCCCGCCCGGTGTTACGCCATAGTAGGTCTTGAAGGCGCGAGCGTCGGCGCCGAGCACCGAGTCGATCTCGTCTTCAGTCCAGACGTAGAATTTGCCCTCGTGCCCTTCGCTGTCGGCATCGAGCGACGAGTAGAATCCGCCCTCGGGAGAAGTCATCTCGCGGCCGACCCATTCAACGGTCTCCGTCGTTACCCGCTTCACCTCGTCGTCCTTCGTGGCTTGCCACAGGTGCGCCCCCAGTCGCGTGAGGAGCGCGTTGTCGTACAGCATCTTCTCGAAATGCGGCGTGAGCCAGATCGCATCGACAGCATAGCGGGCGAACCCGCCGCCAATCTGATCGTAGATCCCGCCGCGGGCCATCTTGCGGAACGACGTCTCGACGATCTCGAGGGCGTGCGCGGTGCTGGTGCGCTTCCAGTACCGGAGAAGAAAATCGAGCACCATCGTCGCCGGAAACTTGGGAGCCGTGCCGAACCCTCCGTTCTGCGCATCGTAGCCCTGCGAGATACCGCGGTAGGCGATCTCCAGCGTCTCTGGCGACAGAGTGCCGGAGCTTCGAGCGCCGGCAAGATTGCTCTCGTAGATCTGCTTCAGCTGCTCCGCGCCCTGCGTTACTCCGTCGCGCCGCTTCGAATACGCATCGGCGACGGATTGAAGAACCCGTCGAAAGGACGGGAGACCGTGCTTGTCGTCGGGGGGGAAGTACGTGCCCCCATAGAACGGACTCCCGTCGGGCAGAAGGAACATCGTCATCGGCCAGCCGCCTTGCCCAGTCATGGCCTGCACCGCCTGCATGTAGATCCCGTCGAGATCGGGCCGCTCTTCCCGGTCGACTTTGATGTTGACGAAATTCTCGTTCATGAGCTGCGCCGTCTCTTCGTCCTCGAAGGACTCGTGCGCCATGACGTGACACCAGTGACACGCCGCATAGCCGATACTCAACAGGATCGGCTTGTCCTCACGTTTAGCTCTCTCGAGCGCCTCAGGGCCCCACGCGTGCCAATCCACCGGATTGTCGGCGTGCTGGAGGAGGTACGGGCTCGTCTCGTTCGCTAGGCGGTTCGGCATGCTTATCTTACCCGATAACCTATCGCGAGACTTCTAGAACAGAATGGTCCTTCTACTCATCGCGCTTGGCGGCGCCGCAGGTTCCGTGCTCCGCTACCTCCTGGGCGGCAGAGCCCAGCACTTCGCTCCGCATGGTTTTCCGCTCGGCACTCTGTTCGTGAACGTGGTCGGCTGTTTCCTGGTAGGAATGCTAGTTCGCCAGTTCATGAACATCCAAACCCACAACTACCTGCGGGCGCTGCTGGTCGTTGGATTCTGCGGCGGATTCACCACGTTCTCGACTTTCAGCATGGAGACCGTCGGCCTGATCGAAGGCGGCGAATATTCTCGTGCAATCGGTTATATAGCGCTCAGTCTCACGCTTTGTCTGACGGCGACATTTGCCGGGATGACCGTGATGCGACTGGTTGCGGGTACGGGCCATGCCAGGTGATCCAGCCTGCCTGGCCCACATTTTCTATGCAGATGAAGCCACCAACGATTCCAATCCAATGCCAAAGTCCATAGCAGCAGACCTCGAGAAGTTTCTCTCCGACAACGACGAGCGGATCCACAAGGAGCTCTTCGAGTTTCTACGCATTCCGAGCGTCAGCGCGAAATCCGATCACAACGCCGACACGAAGCGTGCTGCCGACTGGGTGAAGGCGTCGCTCGACAAGATTGGCGTGCCGGCGAAGGTCTATCCGACCGCCGGCCACCCGGTCGTTGTCGGCGAATGGAGAAACGCGCCGGCAGGCGCGCCGACTGTCCTCATCTACGGCCACTACGACGTTCAGCCAGCCGAGCCGCTGGATCTGTGGACGTCGCCACCGTTCGAGCCGACGGTGCGTGACGGAAACATCTTCGCGCGCGGATCAGTGGACGACAAAGGCCAGCTCTTCCTGCACATCAAAGCGCTCGAGGCGCATCTCGCTACCCGGAAGAAGCTTCCCGTGAATGTCGTCGTGATTGCGGAGGGGGAAGAGGAGATTGGAAGCGAGCATCTGGCATCCTTCGTCGAGGAGCAGAAGAAGCTCCTCAAGGCGGATGCGGTCGTGATCTCCGACTCAGCGATGTTCGCCCCAGGGTTGCCGTCGATTCTCTCGTCGCTGCGCGGGCTCGCGTACTTCGAGATCAACGTGCAGGGACCGAAGGGCGATCTGCATTCGGGAAGCTACGGCGGCGCGGTGGTGAATCCGGCGATGGCGTTGGCGCGCATTCTTGCGACTTTCCACGACGAAAACGGCCACATCGCGATCCCGGGATTCTACGACAAGGTGCGCGATTGGGATCCGAAGATCCGTGAACAGATGCGCTCGCTGCCGTTCGACGACAAGGCTCTCATGAAGGAGACCGGTGTCGATTCCCTCGGCGGCGAGAAGGGTTACACGACCCTCGAGAAGCTCTGGATTCGGCCGACGTGCGAAGTGAACGGAATGTTGAGCGGCTACACCGGAGAGGGCGCCAAGACGGTCTTACCGGCCAAGGCGATGGCCAAGGTGAGCTGCCGTCTCGTGCCTGATCAAGATCCGGCGGACATCGAGAAGCTGATGAAGGCTCACGTCGCGAAGGTCGCGCCGAAGGGAGTCAAGGTGAACGTGAAGCACCTGCACGGCGGGCGGCCTTGGCGCGCCGAGCTCAATGGGCCGATCTTCGACGCGGCGCGGCGGGCACTGGGCGCGGCGTTCGGGAAGGAGCCGGTGATCACGGGAGAAGGCGGATCGATTCCTGTTGTTGGCGACTTCGAGAAGATACTCGGCGCTCCAGTGCTATTGGTCGGATTCGGATTGCCGGGTGAGAACGCCCACGCGCCTGACGAGTGGATGAGCGACGAGAATTTTCGCCTGGGGATGCGTGCGATGGCTACGCTTTGGGACGAGTACGGGAAGAACGGAAAGCGCTGAGTCGGACTCGTTCGCTACAGGTCGAGGAGCAGCTCGACATCTGCTGCCGGGTCGGGGTAGGTAGTCCGCTCGAGGACCTCGGCCGAGTCGTTGCGCGCATTGTTGACCAGCTTGGAGATGGGAAAGAATTCCAGCTCGCCGTTCTCGTGATACGCTGATTTGTTGAGCAGCTCGAGCTGTCCCTGCTTGCGCTGTGGATCGAGCCACTGCTCGTAGGATTCGGGCGCGAGGAGCACAGCCATCCGGTCGTGGAAGCGGCTGTACCACTCGTCGGCGTCTTTGACGATGACTGTGCACGACCACAGCTCTTCGCCGCTTGCACCATCCTGCCAGCGACTCCACAGCCCCGCCATCGCGAATGGAATCCTGTCTCTGTGTCGAATGAGGTGCGGAATCTTGCGACCCTTCTCGCCGACCCATTCGATGATCCCGTCGACTACGACGAGGCAGCGCTGGCTGCGCCACGGCTCCTGAAAGGTCGGCGCCGACGCAATCGTCTCGAGCCTGGCATTGAACGTCGAGTACTGCGAATCGAAGGCGACGACTTTGTCTCTGCTCTCGAGCTTTGACGGTACGAGATTCCAGTGCATCGTCCGAAGAACTCGCTCCCGCAGGAACGGATCGTAGTAGACGGCTGGGATGTCCTCGTGGGGATTCAGATTGTAGCGCGGCTTCCAGTCGGTCGGGACGAACTTCTTTGTGAAGCCGTACTGCTTTTCGGTGATTCCGTCTGGGTTGATTACCGTCGCGCGTCCGCACATGGCTGAACGGTAAGGCGAGATCCATAGAACTACAACTGAAAACTGCAGTTGCAGTTGCAGTGCCGTCTAGAACCGCCACTCTCTGATAAGGAACGCCCCGAACGCGCTGGTCGTCGCGACATTCTGATCTCTCGTCAGACTCGGCTCTCGCAGCAGGTAGCGGGTGTCCACGCCAGTCTCGAGCCGGTAACCGCGCAGCCCACCGAACCGGTGCACCACCTGGAGCCCCGGGCGCGCCAGCGCCTTTGGATCGAGCGGGGATTTCACTGCCACGAACGTGTGCGACTTGATGTACTTGCCGAAGTCGAATTGCGTGCCGCGCAGGAAGTTGCCGACATCGGTCTGCACGTCGGCGGGCGTGATCGTGAACACATCGGCGCCCAGCGATCGCGCTGCTGAACCGGCGATCTGATCGGCGGCGACACCGAGGGCAACGCCGGCGAGCTGCTTGCTCGCCAGTGCCGCGCCCGCGCCGACGACGTTGCTGCCACCGCTCCCGTTCGTGAGGCCCGATCCCTCGAGCTGCACCAGCGATGACGATGAGCGTCCGAACGCGAGGTAGCTAAGCAGGTCACTCTGCGGGATCGGCGGCTGCGCGTCGCTCACAAGCGAGATGTTCGGCTTTCTCATCGTGCCGCCCACGATGATCTGGATGTTGATCGCCTCGCGATTGGGCTGTGTCACTACGTACTCACCTGTAGCCTGAAGCGTCGGGTTCAGCTCAGTCGAGTTGATGAAAGTCGCAGAGCCGCGCTTGATCGTGAACCGACGCGTCATGAAGGTGTACTCGCCACGCTCGCTGAGCAGCACGCCATCGAGCACCAGCGTCTGCTTGGCGCGGTTGACGTGGACGCCCAGGTCCCCGTCGCTGTACACTTCGACGTTGGCCTCGAGCGATCGCACGAACACGTCACGGTCGACGCGGAGATTCACATCCATCCGCATATTCGCGAGCAACGGCGACTGGGTAGGAAAAAGCTCCTTGTCTGTCATCACGGCGGTGTCGAGCACGTTGAACAACGCCGGATCGCCAGCGCCGACTAGGTTCTTGCCATCGGGCTTGGGTATGTAGACCACACCCTCACGAATGCGCACATCCCCGGTGACGTGCGCGTCCTTGAACGGGCCGACCATTGCCAGATTGGCGCCGATCACCAGGCGTCCCTTTTCGTTGTTCAGCACCTGAGCGCTGTTCGTATGCAGCTTCAGGTCGAAGCTTGGCGTAGTGACCGAGGAACCAAGGCCGATTCCTCCAGTCAGAACTATTCGCCCCTGATTCGTGGCCGCGACCGAGTCGATGACGACGGTGTCGCCAAGCATACGGATTGATGCTTCGATTTTGCTGAGATTGATGCCGGCTGGAACTACCCGCGCGCGACCGTCGTGCAGCGCGAATTGACCGGTCAGCTGAGGCTTGTTGAATGTCCCACCGACCTTGAAATTGCCGCTGGCCCGACCGGTGACATTGGCGACGAAGCCGCTGAACTGTGGAATGAGATCGAGGGGCAGACTGTCGGCGTTAATGTTGAGCGCGACCTGACGATCGGTCGGGATCCTCGGTCCAGTCACGCCCGTCAGCGCGAGATTGATCGGGATCGTTCCCTCGGCGATCAGGAACGGCGGCTTCCCGTCTTTCGCTGCTTCAGCGCGGCCGGTCAGCGTCTGGTTAGCGTAGTCGGCGTTGCCGTGGACGTCGCCGACAGCGACGCCGTTGTAGAGGAGGTTGGTCGCACCGAACGCGCCCTTGAACAGGGGATTCTCCAGCGTCCCGCTTCCGTGCACGTTGAGTGAGATCAGTCCTTTCGCGTTGATGTCGCTCTGCGTGAGCGCGATCACGTCGCCGACGTTCAGGTTGTCGACCGCAATGTCGAGATTGGCGTTCCCCTGTTTCGGCACAAGGCCGTTGACGTAAATGCGACCGGCGGCTCCGTTGCGGAGCTCGAGGTTCTCGACGTCGATGCCCGCCTGCCCCCAGTGCAGCGCCGCGACGCGCGTGCTTGCCCACACGCTCGTGTCGAACTGAAGTTTCAGGTTATTGAGCTTCAGCTCATTGCGAATCTTGTCGAGCGTGAACGCCGCGTTAGCGCTGTAGGTGCGCGCGTTATCCTGGTTGACCACAATTTCGGCAGTCCCATTCGGCTTCTGATAAGTGAGCTTCGCGCCGACGCTGTCCAAATCGAAGCCGGCGGCACGAACCGATCTCGCCTGGGCGTTGACGCGCACCATCGATTGCGGTGTTCGCGCGTTGATCCAATCGTAGTCGGCCATGAACGATCCGACGGCGTTTCCCTGCGCGACGATGTTGGAACCCGAAGCAGTCCCCTTCAGACTGAAGTTCCTGATATTGCCGGTCGCGACACCATCCGCTCGCGCGGAGCCGGACAGCTCGTTCTTGCGTACCGTCGCCGGTGTGTCAACCGCCGCGCGACGCACCACGCCACCGGTGATGGCACGCTCGACCTCGGTGGCGCGCGCGATCCTCGACGAATCCGCTTTGGCCTTGGCGATCCGGCCCGCCAGAATTCCCGGACGCGGACGCACGACACCGGTGTCCTTCGAGAGCAGGCCCGCGAAGCGAGAGAGCGAGTCGATCGCGACATGATACGACAATGTGCCGTCGTGTCCGGGCGCGAGTCCGAACGAGCCCTTCGCTTCCACGATTCCCTGCGGGAGCGCTACCGCGAGAGTATCGAAGCGCGCGATACCATTGGCGATCGCTACTCTGACGTTGGCGCTATCCAGAGAAACGGTATCGATGGTGGAAGGCGCAACATTGGCCACGATCTGTGCCTGCATCGTGGCTGGATCGGTGCCGCGTCCGCGCGCGGAACCGACCGCCGTGATGGATGTCTGCGGCGCCTTGGCGATGGCTTCGTTCACGTTGAACGACCGCGTGTTGAAATCGAGGTTGTACCCCGTCACCTTGGTCGCGAGGTCCAGCGTCCCACGCAGGTCGACGAACCCACCGTCGGGGAAGGTGAGCTGCGTGTTGAGCGCGAGATTGTTGATGTTTCCCTTGAGCTTCATCGGCCCGCTCGCGCTCCCACGCAAGCCCACACTCGGCATGAACTGGCCGAGGGTTGCGAGTGCGAGCGGATGCATCCGCGCATCGACGTCGAACCACGGCATGCCGCGCGCACGGAACGATGCTCGACCCGTTGCCCTCGAGACGGCTCCTCGCTCGACGTGTGTGACGTCGGCCTGCGCCGTCATGATTGCGGCGCTCGAGCCGTTGAGAGTAGCAGTGCCGGAGACCGCGCCCTGCAGCTTGATGGAGGGCGCGATTGCCCTGGCGAGTCCCAACTGCAATGGCGCCATCTTCACGTGCAGATCGCGCGCGGTAAAAACTCCGTTCGACAATCCCATCACACCATTGCCGACCAGGCGACTCGTGCCCGACAGCCGATCGGCGACCACGACGTCACCGTCGATCCGTAGCGCGTGCTGTCCTCCCTCGAAATTTGCGCGACCGCTGAGAGTAAGCGGTCGCGGAAACCTCATCGCCGGGAAGAGGCGCGTCAGCAGCCGCGTGTCGAGATCAGTGAAGCGAAGCTTCGCGTTGCGGTAGGCGATCGTATCGGTAATCGTTGCTTCGATCTGTCCGGCGACGTGTGATTTCTCGAGGCGCACGTCCATGTTCTGCGCGGTGTAGACGCTCTTCTTGCCGGTCCAGTCCAGCCCGAAGTCGAGTTTGCCCGATCCGTCCTGCGGCAAACCGATCATTGCCCAGCGGAGATCGGCTGGATTGACCGGATCGCCGTGCAGCCTCAGGTGCAGGTCGCCGTTGTTGATGTAGTACTTCCCGTCACCCGAGGCTCGCGTTCCCGGAAATGCGAAGCGCGCGCCTTTCCACCACACGGAATCTCCCGTGAATTCGAACGTTCCGGTAAGACCGCGCACGTCGGCGACGGGCGGGCGGAACGGCTCGGCGATCATCTTGAGGGCCGAGACATCGATGAGCCGGTTCTTGTAGGCCGGATCCTCGAGGCGGACGAGCGGGAACAGTCCGTTGATGTGGTGAAAGCTGGACTCGTGCTGGTAGCCTTTTGCCACCTGAAGGATCTTGAGTCTTCCCGTCGGTCCAAGTGCTCGCCTCACCGCGTCGCCACGTTCCGCGAGCGAGAGCTTGGGATCCGGCTGCCAGGGCGCGCGCACCGTGAGATCTCCGTCGAGCACGGTGACGTCGCTGAAGCGGATCCACTTTCCCCATCCGCTTGGTTGCACGCCCGTGCGCGTAACCGTATCACGGGGGAAAATGCGATCGTAATTCCATTTCCCACCTGGCTGCTTGTCGATCACGATGATCGGCCGCACCAGCCGCACCTCGCGGAAATCGATTTTCTTGCCGCGCAAAGTGCCGAGACTGTACCGCGCCCAGATCTCGTCGGCTTTGACGAATGGATTGTGCGCGCTGTCGGTGATCACGACGTCGTGGAGCGTGAATCCATTCAGCAGGTTGCCGCTGACACTTCCGACATGGATGATGCCGTGGCTGTTTCGCTGGAGGAGTCCGACGATGTAGCGACGAACGCGCTCGCGGCCCCAATCGCTGTTGGTGACCAGGTACGCGGCGCCGACCAGCAGCAACGCCACCACCGCAATCACCGCGAGGAGGCGCACCCACCACTTACGCATTAGAACGCTTCGCCGATCGACAGGTGAAGGACCATCCTGTTGAGGATGCCACCGGTACTCGTGGGCGAGTAGATTCGGCGCTGCTGGAGTGTGACGAGCGTTTTCTGTCCATTCACGACGTTCTCGGTTACAACCGGCAGGGACTCGGTGGCCCCGGGGTTGAAGCCTATATCGGCACGAATGGGGCCTACAGGTGAGCTGTAGCGGAACCCAAATCCGGGAGTTATGGCCGCCCTGCGCTTGGGAAGGCTCGGATTGAGCTTCTGCTGGACCATTCCGGCGTCCACGAAGACGGCCCCAAAGAGGTCCCGCCAGACCGGAAAATGGGTCTCCACGCTACCCTCGACCAGGAAGTTTCCGCCCAGGGGTCGGGGCTCGAAATCACGGTCCTTGAGGTTGCCCATGTTGGGGTCGCAGGCCGTGACATCGGTTCCGCTCGTGCACGCGACGTTGAGGGAATCGTGACTCTGGAGAACGCCGATCGGCACGGTGAGAACGCGCGGGCCGAGCTGATTCTCGCCGAACCCGCGAACCGAGTGGGACCCGCCCGCGTAGAACCGCTTTCTCGGGTGAAGCACTCCTCCGCCCACAGTTCCGGCTACGCCCAGCGCCTGCTCTGAGCTGCTGAGCGAGTGCACCCAGCCAGCGCGCACATGAGCGCCGATCATGCCGCGGCGTCTGATCTGTTTGAACACAGCTCCTTCGGCCGTCGCCCGGTTGTAGCGGAAATCCGAGATCGTAAACGTCGACGCGTGCTCGAGACTTCCGTTCGCGCGGAAACCCTTGTTGGGAGAGAACGGATCGTTCGTGCGGTCGATTGTCGTGGTGATCGTGAGCGGCGAGAGCTTCTGATTTCCCCGCAGCGCTTCGAGAGTGGGCTGGTCGCAGACGCCGTAGTTGATGCAGAAGTAGACGTCGCCCGCGTCGACCTTGCTGATCTCGAAGCGATAGTTGGCGCTGGCCGGCGACTGCTGGGCGATCTCGCGCGTGAAGGTCGCGCTCGTCCCGTAACCGCGATCGACGTAGATGCCGGGTGCGCTGCGCCGATGCGCGAAGAAGCTCAGACCAAGCTCGTTGTGCGGGGAGCCGAACCACGGCTGCCGGAGATCGATGCTCGCGTTGTACGTCGGAACGAAGTATCGCGCGAGGCTGCTCGTCTGGGGTATGGAAGCATTACGGAAGATGCCGCGTCCGTTGAGCGAGCTCGCGAGAAGATTTCCAATAGACGCCTGAAAATCGAGTCGCCTCGCGCTGCCCATGAAGTTGTAGTGAGTGAAGCGCCCTTCGAATTGGACGAAATCGATCGTGTTGAATCCGGCGGCCAGGCGCGCCTCCCGGGGCGGCGATTCCTGCACAGTGACCACGATGACCTTCGCCGAGTCGGGTGTCGCGATGTCGATCGGCGGTCGCGGCTCGATGCCGGCTCGCCGAAAGAGATTCGATTCGTAGAGCGCGCGCTGGCTGCGGAGCATCTCCGAGCGGCGGAACAAGTCGCCGACGTGGAAGGTCAGCGATTTCCTGATCGTGCGCTCGCTCACGCCATCGTTCCCGGTGACCACGATGTCTTCCACGGTAGTCAGATATTTCGGAACCAGAGTGAGCGTGACCACGGCTTGTCGCGCGGTGGTATCGATGACGACCGACGTGTCAACTTCGGCGTCGGCGTATCCCTTGTCGAACAGGCTTTGCTGCAGGAAGACCCGCGACGAATCGAGTCTGATCAGGTTCAGCGGGCCATTGTTGCCCAGGACTACGCGACGGTCGATCTCCCTCTTCGTCAGGAGCGGCGTTTCCTGCCGGACGACGACGCTGGAAACGTTGGTTGCCGGCCCCTCTTTGATCAGGAACGTGACGCCGACCTGGTTGTGTCCCCGCGTGACGACCGCGGTATCGACTTCAGTATCGCGGTATCCGCGCTTCCAGTAGTAGATGCGAATGCGAAGAACGTCGCGCTCGAGCTCTTTGTGGTCGAGGTACTTCCGGGTGTAGAAGGACCTCGACTTGCTGATCCAGCAGAACGGCTTGAGGATGAAGCTGTTGCAGTACGAAGCCGTGGTGTAGATGTTCGTCGCGAGCTCGTCCTTTCTCACGACCTTCACGCCCTTGAGCGTGAGGTTCACGACTTCAGGGTTTTTTGCCTGTGCCGGTGGCGCTGCCGCTGGTGGCGAAGCCGGCGTTGTCTGGGCCGCGAGCGTCGCGGGTGCGAAGAGTAGCGCGCCGGCGAGAAGCGGAGTAAGACTGTGCAGCGATGTGCGAAGCTGTCTATAGGCCTTCGAGCAGCGCGTCGTTGCTTGGAGTCGCAGCGATGCGCTTGATGAGCCACTCCATCGCCGAGCTGGATGGCATCTGTTGAAGACCGCGTCTGAGTGTATAGACATGCTCTAGCTGGTCAGGGCGGAAGAGCTTGTCTTCACGACGCGTGCCGCTCGTGGCGACATCGATTGCGGGGAAGATTCGCTTCTCGGAAAGGGAGCGATCGAGCTTGATCTCGCAATTGCCGGTACCCTTGAATTCCTCGAAGATGACATCGTCCATGCGCGATCCCGTCTCAACGAGCGCGGTCGCGATGATTGTGAGCGAACCGCCGCCGTGTTCAGGAGCGACCGATCGCGCGGACCCGAAGAATGCCTTTGGTTTCGCCATTGCGGAAGAATCCAGTCCGCCGGACAGCGTGCGGCCGGTACCGCGCTCCACGGTGTTGTAGGCGCGGGCCATACGAGTGATCGAATCCAGTACGATGACGACATCTTTGCCTAGCTCCACGAGTCGGCGTGCCCGCTCGAGAACCATTTCGGTTACGTCCGTATGGCGTACCGCGGGCATATCGAAGCTGGAGGCAACAACCTCGCCATAGCCCCAGGTTATCATCTCGCTGACTTCCTCAGGGCGCTCGTCTACGAGCAGAACGAGCAGGGCTGCCTGAGGGTGGTTGATCGCCACGCCTTCTACGATCGCCTGGAGAAGCATCGTTTTGCCGGCGCGGGCCGGGGCGACGATCAATGCCCGCTGACCATATCCGATCGGCGCGATGAGATCGATGGCGCGGCGGGTAAGCTCGGGTCCGACCTTGGCGGGACGGCCGGTCTCGAGCTTGAGTTTCCGTTCCGGGTAGGAGGCAGTGAGCGAGCCGAAATCCGGGCGTCTTGCCGCCTCGTCGGGACTGGCTCCGTTGATCTGCTGGACGTCGACGACCACGATGCGATTGCGGTGATCATGTCCGCTCGTTGCGAGAATCTGGTCGCCGCGACGCAGCATGTACTGTCGCATGATATTCGTCGGCACGTACGCATCGCCCGGCTCGGCCAGGTAGCTGTTCGCGGCGCGGCGAATGAAGCCGCCCTCGCGCTGCGGGTCGAACCAGCCCGTGGTTTCGCCATCGGGCACTACCGGCGCGACTGGTGCGCGAGACTGCTGTTCCGCTGCAATTCCTCCTTCCCGCCCCCCACCGCCCCCTTGCCCGCCGCCGCCGCGCGGCCCGCCTTGCTGGCGTTGTCTGCCGCGTCCACGCTGGTTGCGAGAGCGACGTCCGTTGTTCCGGTCGCGGTCGCCTGGGTGTCGCTGTTGCTGCTGCTGCTGGTTTCCGTTTCGGGGCTGGCCGCCGCCACCCGAATTCTGCGGATTGTATTGAGCTTGCGGCGCATTGCCGGCATCGCTCGATCCGTTCGGTGGAGCAGGCGGATTGGAATTCGATTCCGCCTCCGGGCCAGGCGATGGGGCCGGCGCGGGAGATGGAAGGGCAGGTGATGTCATGTCGTCGCGCGCGTCAGGTAATTGCGCTGCGTCTGATGGTGGTTTCAAGGGATCCATTGGCTCCAGATACGGATCTGCATCACCGTATGATTCGGGAGTGTTGGGTTGATTGCCGGACGGACGGGACCTCCGGCCGCGACGAAAAGGACGTCGGCGTTCGCTCATGCAGTTGTGGTGTGGCGGTGTGGCTGAGAAGAAAAGTGCTACTCGAATGGCTCACGGGGACCGCGGGGCAAACTCACGCGAATTCCGGAACCCGATTCTGTTTGG
>Ga0193699_10000369_pt1 | contig 20145 bp, 19 predicted proteins | sample L3c2metaG_FD_160095 | JGI IMG/M metagenome (GOLD analysis project Ga0193699, IMG submission 160095) | Soil microbial communities from a riparian zone of the East river system, Colorado, United States - L3c2 | ecosystem: Environmental > Terrestrial > Soil > Riparian zone | place: USA: East...
GAGCGATTCCGGGGTGTGGGACCGCGCGTCGATCGGTGCGCCGATCTCGACCGTGACCGTTCCGGAACGTTTGAGAAAGGCCCCGCGCCCCCAGAACAAACCTGCGTTGTGCGCGACCGGCACTACGAGGGCCCCGCAGTGTACGGCTAGCCACGCTCCGCCAGGATGGTACCGCCCCCTCTTGCCGGGTGGCACCCGAGTGCCTTCCGGAAAGATGGCGATCCAGAATCCTTGCGCGAGGCGCTCGCGGCCCAGCTCTGCCATGCGCCGGAGCGCCCGGGCTCCGCTGCTACGGTCGATCGCGATCGGACTTGTGAGCGCGAGTCCCCAGCCGAAGAACGGGATCCACAGCAGCTCGCGCTTCAGCACATGAACCTGGGGCGGAAATATCACCTGGAAGGCGAGGGTCTCCCATGCCGACTGATGCTTGGAGAGAATGACTGAAGGAGTCTGCGGAAGGTTCTCGGCGCCGATCACGCGGTATTGGATGCCGAGCACCTTCTTCGACAGCCAGATCATCGCGCGCGACCAGCCGGAGATCACGCGATAGCGCTCAAGCCGTGGCAAGGGAAACGTGGCGAGGGCGATGATCGCGTAAGGCGGGGTGAGGATGATCTGGGCGATGACGAAGGCGAGCGAGCGCAGAAAGATCATTGACACAGCGCGTACGCGACCGCGGCCAGATCCGGATAAACGGCGGTCCCTTCCGGAAGCTTGCCGGCGGCGCGCGTTTTCGCGCCTTTGCCGGAGAGCACCAGGATCGGATGGGCTCCAACCGCGGCTGCGGCCTGGAGGTCGCGCAGGCTGTCGCCCACGCAGGGCGCCTGATCGAGCGCGATGTTGAATCGCTCGGCGATGGCAAAGAACATTCCCGGATTGGGCTTGCGGCACGGTGACTGCGACTCGGCCGTGTCCGGGCAATAGAACACCGCCTCGATGCGTCCGCCCGCCTGATTCACCGCCTTGTGCATCTTGGAGTTGATGGCATTCAGGCTTGCCATGTCCATGAGACCGCGACCGACCCCCGATTGGTTCGTGGCGACCACGACGCGCCACCCGGACTGCGTCAGGCGCGCGATCGCCTCGACGCTCCCGGGGATCGGCCGCCATTCGTCAGGATGCTTGATGAACTCGTCGCTGTCGAAATTGATCACGCCGTCGCGGTCGAGGATGATGAGCTTCATGCTGCGAGCTTGGAGATATCGGAGAACCGATTCATCGCCTTGCGCATGTCGGTGAGGAGCGCAAGGCGATTTTCGCGAAGCTTCTTGTCGTCCGTCATGACCATGACTGCGTCGAAGAACGAATCCACGGGACTCTTCAGAGACGCAAAGGCTTTCAGATATCCGGCGAAATCTCCAGAGTCAAAGAGAGGCCTCGCCGAACGGGATACCGTCTGCAAAGCCTCGAAAAGCGCGATTTCGGCGGGCTCCTTAAGTGCTGAGACGTCGGCATCGGCAAATGACTCGCCCTTATTCTCCGCTTGCCTAAGAATGTTGGCGATGCGCTTATTTGCCGCGGCGAGACTGGCTGCCTCGGGAAGTGCGGAAAAGGCGCGAACAGCTTCGAGCTGCTTGGGGATAAGGGCTATCGCAACCGGGTTCAGGCTGAGGACCGCCTCGACCTCGTTTGCGGAATAGCCGCGCTCGAGGAAATAGCTGCGCATGCGTTCCGTGAAAAACATCTTGAGATCCGTTTGCGGCTTACCTCTGAAAGGCCCGAAAGCCGCGTCCAAGAGATCCCTTAGGGACAAAGGAAGCTGATTTTCGACTACGATCCTGACGACCCCAAGAGCGGCGCGGCGAAGTCCGAACGGGTCCTTGTCTCCGGTCGGCAGCTCCTTGATGATGAACAAGCTCGCGAGCGAATCAAGCTTGTCGGCGAGCGCTACGGCACTGGCGATCGGCCCTTCGGGAAGCTTGTCGCCGGCGAAGCGCGGGCGGTAATGCTGCTCGATCGCATCGGCAACTTCACGCTGCTCGCCATCGTGCAGCGCGTAGTAGCGCCCCATGACGCCCTGCAGCTCTGGAAATTCGCCGACCATGGTGGTGGGCAAATCCGCCTTGGAAAGCTCGGCGGCGCGCTCGACCAGCATGATATCCGCGCGAAGCGAGCGCGCAATTTCGCCGGCCAGCAACTTGATTCTCTGCACGCGTTCGAGTTGGCTGCCGACTTTGCTGTGGAACACGACTTTCGCCAACTGCGGAACGCGCGCCTCGAGCCGGATCTTCCGGTCCTGATTGAAAAAGAACCGCGCGTCCTCGAGCCTGGGCCGGACGACCCGCTCGTTGCCGCCAATGATCGGGCGCGGATCATCGACACGCATATTGGAGACGATGAGGAATTTGGGCAGCAGCTTCCCGTCTGGGGCGAACAGCGGAAAATACTTCTGATTCTGGCGCATTGTGAGGATCAGGCACTCGTGCGGGACCTCGAGAAAGGAGGTGTCGAAGGTGCCAGCGTAAATTGCCGGGAACTCGACCAGCGCGGTGACTTCGTCCAGAAGATCCTGATAGTCGCCGAGGCTCGCCTTCTGACGCTTGGCCTCGACCTGCAGTTGCTTGTCGATTTCGGATTTGCGCGTCGCAAAGTCGGCGATGACACGACCATCCTTGAGCAACCTTGCCTCGTACTCGTCGGCGTTCGCTAGGCGAATCGACGCCGCACCCATGAATCGGTGTCCGCTCGTCGTGTTGCCCGCGAGCACGCCTAGAACGGTGCCCGGGACTACGCGCTTGCCGTGCATCATCACCAATCCGTGCACGGGGCGCACGAACTGCGCTTCGCCTTCGCCCCAGCGCATGATCTTTGAAACGGGGAGTTTCTTGATGACCTTATCGACAATGCTGGGAAGAACGGAATCAAGCTTGACGCCAGACATCTTTAGACGAGCTACGACGATCTCTCCTTTCGAAGTCTGACGACGCTCAAGTGACTCCGGCGTGATGTTGTGCTTCTTCGCAAAACCTTCAACAGCCCTGCTGTTTGAACTAACAGGACCTTCCATTTCGTGCTCCGAATCGAGACCCAGCGCCCGAACATCCTGAATCAGAACCGCCAACCTTCGAGGCGTCGCAAACTGCTGCTTCGAGGCAACACGATCCTTTAGGCGATGCCGAACGATCTCAGCCACCAGTTGCTCGGCGAATGCCTCGCCAAGCAGCCGAAGAGGCTTCGGCGGCAATTCTTCCGTCAAAAGTTCAACGAGCAGGCTCGCAGTTGCGGGACCTTTAGCAGGTTTCTTCTTGACCACCGCTCAGGCCCGGATTCTTTTCGTCGGCGGCTGCGGCCTCAGCATCGGAAACCCGAGCTTTTCCCGAGAATCGTAGTACGCTTGCGCGACGAGCCGCGAAAGTGCGCGCACGCGCGCGATGTACGCCGCGCGCTCGGTGACCGAAATCGCTCCCCGCGCGTCGAGCAGGTTGAAGGTATGCGAGCACTTCAGCACCATCTCGTAGCCGGGAAGGGCGAGGCCCTCCGCGATCAGCCGCTTCGCCTGTGACTCGTAGCCATCGAACTGCGACAGCAGCCAGTCGGCGTCGCTCCCTTCGAAGTTGTACTTCGACTGCTCGACTTCGTTCTGGTGGTAGACGTCGCCGTAAGTGACGCCGTCTACCCATGTGAGATCGAAAACGCTTTCTCTTCCTTGCAGGTACATGGCGAGGCGCTCGAGCCCGTAAGTGAGCTCGCCCAGAACCGGCCTGCAGTCGAGGCCGCCGACTTGCTGGAAGTAAGTGAACTGGGTGACCTCCATCCCGTTCAACCACACTTCCCAGCCCAGCCCCCATGCGCCGAGCGTCGGCGATTCCCAGTCGTCTTCGACAAAACGAACGTCGTTCTTCCGGAGATCGATGCCGAGCGCTTTGAGGGAGCCCAGATATAAATCCTGCAGATCATCGGGCGACGGCTTCAGCACGACCTGATATTGGTAGTAGTGCTGCAGGCGGTTGGGGTTGTCGCCGTAGCGTCCGTCCTTGGGCCGTCGAGAAGGCTGCACGTAAGCGGCGCGCCAGGGCTCGGGGCCGATTGCGCGCAGGAACGTCGCGGTATGAAACGTTCCCGCACCCATTTCCATGTCGTAGGGCTGCAGGAGAGCGCAGCCCTTGCCGCCCCAGTAACTCTGCAGCTTGAGAATCAGTTCCTGGAAGGTGAGCATGAGCGCGTGGTGACAGCGACGGATTCTACCGGCTTTCCCCGACCCGACCCAAGCTGCGGCGGCGGATGAATACGAGCGCTCCGAGCAGTACGACACACACGAGGACGGTCGGGGTGTTGCCGAATCTGACGTAAGGCGACGCCCCCACATAGCCGCGCACTTCGCCCGTGAGGATGCCTTCGGTAAACTGCGGCAGCTTCGCAACGACCCCGCCGCGAGGATCGATGATGGCGGTCATGCCGGTATTGGTCGCGCGCAGCATGGCGCGTCCCGTCTCGAGCGCGCGCATGCGCGAGATCTGCAGGTGCTGAGCCGGGGCAAGCGAATCGCCGAACCAGGCGACGTTCGAGACGTTCACCAGCAGCGTCGCTTGAGGAAGCTGGCGGATGATCTCCTCCCCGAAGGCGTCCTCCCAGCAGATGTTCGGTGCGACGAGCTGGCCGGCGAGCGCGAGCGGCTTCGGGTTTTTCGGACCCAGGGAGAAATCCGAGAGCGGAATCGCGAAGGTCTTCACAACCCAGCCGAAGCCGGGGGGCACGAACTCGCCGAAGGGAACGAGGTGCGACTTGTCGTAGCGTTGCGAGGGCGAAGCGCCCACGCTGATCACGCTGTTGAAGTAGCGTCCGTCCGGATCGCGGATGGGCACGCCGATGAGGACGTCGGCGCGGCGCTCGGCAGCGATTCGCGCGATGTCTTTCAGATAGCCGGGATCGACGGCGTCGAGAAACCGCGGAATCGCGGTTTCGGGAAGCACGATGAGTCCGGCCTGGCTCGCCTCGATCAGCCGCCCGTAGGTCGCCAGCGTCGCCGCGTATCGATCCGGCCGGAACTTGAGATCCTGGGGGATGTTTCCCTGGAGCAGCGCCACCTTGAGGGGCGCGCCTTGCGGAGAGGTCCAATCGATCTGCTTGAGAAGCTGGCCGAGGCCGAAAGCGAATATGAGCGCGACGCCGCCCGCGAGGCGGGCTTTCACGGAGCCTGCCGTCAGGACGACGAGCACGCCGGCACAGAAAGCGGTCGCGAACGACACGCCGTATACCCCGACAAGAGGGGCGAATCCTGCGAGCGGGGAATCAAGCTGACTGTAGCCGAGGGCGAGCCAGGGAACGCCGGTGAAGATCCAGCCTCGCAGCCACTCAAAGAGTGTCCACAAGGCGGGGAACGCGAAGAGGGCGGAGGCGAGGGGACCGAGCTGCAGCCGCGCGAGGCACCAGCCCGCGGCGGCCGGATACAGCGCAAGGATCGCGCAGTAGGCGAGCGTGCCGATTGCAGCAAGCGGGGCCGGCATCATTCCGAAGTCGTGCAGGCTGACGTAGACCCAGGAGGCACCGACGCCGAACACGCCGGCGCCAAAAGCGAAGCCTGTCCAAAACGCTGCCTGCGGGGTCGCCGCACGCCTCCAGAGGTGCAGCAACCCGGCGAGAGTGAGGAACGGCAGCGGGAATACCGCGGGCGGAGCGAAGCCGGCGACTGTCAACGCGCCCGCGGCCAGAGACGCCGCGATCATGGCGCGCGGCGATTGCAGGAAGGCCTTCAAGCCTTGCCTGGCAGCCGGTGCACCTGAAGGACGTGCAGCCTGCGGCTGTCGGCGCGAAGCACCTGGATGCGCAGGTTGCCGATGGTGATCGCCTCGCCGCGCTTGGGCAACCGCCCGAAGTGGTGCAGCACCAGACCGCCGACGGTGTCGAAGTCGGTATCCGAAAAATTCGTCCCGAAGGCTTTGTTGAAATCGGCGATTTCGGTCTGCGCCTTGACGCGATAATTGCTCCCTTGCTCGCGCACGATGTTGTCCTCGGAATCGTCGAAGTCGTATTCGTCCTCGATGTCGCCGACGATCTGCTCGAGCACATCCTCGATGGTCACCAGGCCCGCCACCCCTCCGTACTCGTCGACCACGATCGCCATGTGGTTGCGGTTCGCGCGGAATTCGCGCAGCAGCACGTTCAGGCGCTTGGACTCGGGCACGAACACGGCGGGCCTGAGCATGTCGCGCACGTTGAACTCCTCCTCCCCGGCGTAATAGCGCAGCAGGTCCTTCGCGAGCAGGACGCCGATCACATCATCGCGATTCTTGTCGATGACCGGGAAGCGCGAGTGCGCAGTTGCGATCACGTGCGGGATGAATTTGTCGGGGGTCTCGCTGACGTCGATCATGTCCATCTGCGCGCGCGGCACCATGATGTCGCGCACCTGCATCTCGGAGACCTGCAGCGCGCCCTCGATCATCGACAGGGCGTCGCCGTCCAGGAGATTCCTCTCGAAAGCGGAGTGCAGCAGCTTGAGCAGCTGCTCGCGGTCCTCCGGCTCGCGCATGAGCAGCGCGGAAAGCCGTTCAAGCAACGAAGGTTTGTTCGATTCGTCCATGCTTGCAGCGGGCTGGCACCACGGGCCGGGTTTTACCCACCCGGGATCTGTCACCCGGAATCGTCGTAAGGATCAGGATAACCGAGTTTGGCGAGAAGCCTCTTTTCCAGCGCTTCCATGCGTGCGGTGTCGCGCCGCAGGAGGTGATCGTGGCCCTGCAGGTGCAGCAGCTCGTGGACCGTCAAATGCGCAAGATGCGCTTCCACCGTCTTGCCCTGGGCGAGCGCCTCGCGGGCGATCACCGGGGCGCAAAGGACGATGTCGCCCTGCACCATACCGCGCCGCAAGGTATAGGGAAAGCTCAGCACGTTGGCCGCATAGTCGCGGGCGCGATAGCGACGGTTGAGAATCCGAGCTTCGGCCGTCCCGACGATCCTCAGGGTGATCTCGGCCGAACCGTTGAGCGCCGCGCGCGCCCACCGGCGGACCTGGGCCAAGGCAGGGACGCGGACGGCGCGGGAGACGATCTGAAGACGAAGCGTGAGTCGCGGCTTCCGGCTGCGACGCGGTCGTGCTCGCGGCGCGGCGTCGGACCAGCCGCGGGCCGGCACGGCAGCTACTCGTCCCCGTGACGTTCGTAGGCATCCACGATGCGTTGCACCAGAGGATGGCGAACGACGTCGTCGCTCTTGAACGCTGTGAACGCTATGCCCCGCACCTCAGCCAGGATTCTTTGCACCCCCACCATGCCGCTCTTCTGCCCGCGCGCGAGGTCGATCTGCGTGATATCGCCGGTAACCACCGCCTTGGAGCCGAAGCCGATGCGCGTGAGGAACATTTTCATTTGCTCGGGGGTGGTGTTCTGGGCCTCATCGAGAATGACGAACGAGTGATTCAGCGTGCGGCCGCGCATGTAGGCGAGCGGCGCGAGTTCGATGGCGCCGCGCTCGAAAAGCTTCCCGGTCTTGTCGAAGCCGAGCAGGTCGTAGAGCGCATCGTAGAGCGGCCGCAGGTAGGGATCGACCTTCTGAGCAAGATCTCCCGGGAGGAACCCAAGGCGTTCGCCCGCTTCGACAGCCGGCCGCACCAGCACGATGCGCTTCACGGCGTCGCGTTCCAGCGCGTCTACCGCGCACGCCACGGCGAGATAGGTCTTGCCGGTGCCCGCGGGTCCGATCGCGAAAGTGATGTCGTGCTCGAGGATATTCTGGATGTACTGCCGCTGCCTCGGCGTGCGGCCGCGCAGGTCCGCCCGCCGGGTGAGAAGCGGCGTCTCCTCCTTCGCGCCGCCGCGGGAGCGGACTTCGATCAGGCCGAGCTGGATGTCGTCCAGGGTGAGGCTGCGTTTAGCGTCGCCGTAAAATTTTTGCAGCACCTCGGCCGCTTCGGCCGCCTGCGCTCCGCGGACCGTGAAGCGTTCGCCGCGGCGGGCGATCGTGACGTCCAGCGCGGTCTCGATTTGCCGCAGGTTCTCGTCCAGCGTCCCGCAAAGATTGGCGAGCCGCTGGTTGTCGACCGGAGTGAGGACGAGTTCCAGGGGTCGGGTCTTCAAAGGCCTACGCTGCAACGCGGACCTCGCCGCGCAGCGAATGGGCCATCGCCGCAGTGACGGTCACCTCGACGAACTGCCCAACGAGTTGCCGGGAACCGCGAAAGTTGACCACGCGGTTGTCTCCAGCGCGTCCCGACAGCTCCCCGGCGCGCCTGCGGGAGGCGCCTTCAACCAGGATCCGCTGGCGCGTGCCGACCATGCTTTCGCCGATCCTGCTTGCATGCGCATCGATTTTTCCCTGCAGCCGGGCAAGCCGCGCGAGCTTCATTTCCTGCGGCGTATCGTCGGGAAGCTCCGCGGCGGGGGTTCCCGGGCGCCGGCTGTAAACGAAGGAAAACGAATTGTCGAAGCCGACCTCGTCAACCAGTTTCAGGGTCGCCTCGAAATCCTGCTCGGTTTCTCCCGGGAAACCGACGATGAAATCCGAGGAAATGCTGATGCCGGGTTTCGCGGCACGGAGCTTGCGCACGATCGACTTGTATTCGAGGGCCGTGTAGCCACGTTTCATCGCCGCGAGCACCCGGTCGGAGCCGGATTGCACCGGGAGGTGTACGTGCGGCGCGAGCTTGTCGATCCGGGCGTGGGCGTCGATGAGACGCTGAGTGAATTCCTTGGGATGCGAAGTGGTGTAACGGATGCGCCCGATGCCGGGAACCTCGGCGACATACTCGAGCAAAAGGGCAAAATCCGCGATCACGCCGTCGGCCATCCTGCCGCGATAGGCGTTGACGTTCTGACCGAGCAGAGTCATTTCCTTGACGCCCTGGTCCGCGAGGTCCGCGACCTCGGTCAGGACATCGTCGAACCGGCGGGAGAATTCCTCGCCACGGGTATAGGGGACAACGCAGAAGCTGCAATACTTGCTGCAGCCTTCCATGATCGATACGAAGGCACTCGGTCCCTCGACGCGAGCCGGTGGAAGCTTGTCGAATTTTTCTATTTCCGGGAAGGAGACGTCCACCTGCGGCCGGCCGGACCTTTGCCGAGCGTCGATCAATTCCGGAAGCCGGTGCAGCGTCTGGGGCCCGAACACGAAGTCCACACAGGGCGCGCGCGCCACGATGGCCGCGCCTTCCTGGCTCGCGACACAGCCGCCCACGCCGATGAGAAGCTCGCGCCGCGCCTGCTTCAGGTGTTTCACGCGCCCGAGATCGTGGAATACTCTTTCCTGCGCCCTTTCACGCACCGAACAGGTATTGAACAGGATAAGGTCCGCATTTTCAGGCTGGTCGGTGAGTTCGAAACCCTTCGTCGCGCGCAGCAGGTCCGCCATCTTGTCCGAGTCGTACTCGTTCATCTGGCAGCCGAAGGTCCGAATGAAAAGCTTTTTCGTCACGTCATCGGCCCTCGGGCCTCGGCCGCGTGAGTTCATCGGGTGTCAGCAGCCACACGCGCAAAATCTGCCCGTCGCGATTCAGGTTGTAGGCGGCCCAGGCTCCCCGGCGCGGCATGGTCACCGGCACGATGATCAGGTTCTGCTGGTCGCGGATGATCGCGCCCGCGGCGAGCTGCATCGCTTTGCCGTCCACGGTTACGGCCATCTGTTCGACGTGCAGGATGTAGCCTCGCCTGGAGTCCTGCGGTATCGGGGTTGGCCGTGTCTGGGCGAGAACCGGTACGGCCCAGAGGAGGACCGACAGGAGCGCAAGGCATGCGGCGCGGCGTGGGGCCATGGTCGCTCGCTAGAGGAGAGAATGGTGGCGAATCAGGGACTCGAACCCCGGACCTGCGGATTATGATTCCGTCGCTCTAACCAGCTGAGCTAATTCGCCACGGAAAACCGGAAATTATCCGTTTTGCGTCGAATGGTTGTCAAGGAAGACTCGCGTACAATCTGCGAGTGGATTTCGACATCGCCATCATAGGTGGAGGACTTGCCGGGGCAAGCCTGGCGGCGGCGCTTGCCGAAAGTGGGCTCAGGCTTGCCCTCATCGAGCGCAGGGCGCCGCCAGCTCCGAGTCCCGATTGGGATTCGCGCATCTACGCCCTGACTCCGGCGAGCATCGCGTTTCTCGATCGCGTCGGCGCGTGGCGGCGCCTCGAAGCCGGGCGCGTTGCACCGATCTATGAAATGCGCGTTTTCGGCGATGACCGGAGCTCGCGGCTGGATTTTTCCGCCTACGAGTCGGGGGTGCTGCGACTCGCTGCGACCGTCGAATCCGGCCGGATTCACCATGCTCTGTGGCAGGGCCTCGAGCGCCAGCGAAATCTCTCTTTGCTGTGTCCGGCGGCGCCGTCGGAACTGTGCCGCAGGCAGGATCGCGTCGAAATCGGTCTCGAAGACGGCAACGCGGTCACGGCGAAACTGGCGGTCGGCGCCGACGGGGCCGACTCGTGGACGCGGCGCGTTGCGGGCATCGAAGCCCGAAGCGGGAGCTATGCGCAGCTCGGTGTCGTCGCCAACTTCGGCTGCGCGCGGGCACATCGCAATATCGCGTATCAATGGTTTCGCAGCGACGGGGTGCTCGCCTATCTGCCCCTGCCCGACCGGCGCATCTCGATCGTCTGGTCCACGCCGGAAGAGCATGGGCGCGAACTGCTCTCTCTCGCGCCCGCGGCGCTTTGCGCTCGCGTGAGCGAAGCGGGCGGCGAAGCTCTGGGCGCCCTGGAACCGCTCACCCCGCCCGCCGCTTTTCCCTTGAGTGGCATGCGGGTCGATCGCATCGTGCAGCGCAGGGTTGCGCTTATCGGCGACGCTGCGCACGTCGTGCATCCGCTCGCCGGGCAGGGAGTCAATCTGGGAATGGGCGACGCCCACTCGCTTGCCGACCTGCTCCGCGAGGCGCCCGACCCGGGAGATCGCCTTCTGCTGCGGCGCTATGAGCGCGCTCGCGCGGAGGATATACTCGTGTTGCGCTGGGTCACCGACGGGCTTTTCCGGATGTTTGGCGCCGACCATCGAATGGTCGCAGGAATCCGAAACCTCGGATTGAACCTGACGAACTCCAGTCCGGTCATCAAGACGCTGCTGGCGCGCCGCGCCATGGGCATGGGCGGAGGCCTCCATCACAAGGAACCATCATGAGATTGCGGCTACTGGCTCTATTTTTCGCCGCCGCCTTTACCGCGGCCTTTACCGCGGCGGCGCTCGCCGACGAGGCCTCGGTGAGGCGAGGCGTCGAGGCCCGCTTCGACGGAATCAAAGTGGACACTGTGACCAAGACGTCCTATTCCGGTCTGTACGAGATCGTGGTCGGGGAGACGCTGTTCTATACCGATGAGAAGGTAAACTTCGTGTTCAAGGGCGATATCATCGACGCGCGCTCGCAGAAGAATCTCACCGAAGAGCGCCAGCAAAAACTTACCGCGATCAAGTTCGAGGATTTGCCACTCGATCTCGCGATCAAGCAGGTGCGGGGCAACGGCAAACGCGTGGTGGCCATTTTCTCCGATCCGTTCTGCCCCTATTGCAAGAGCCTCGACCGCGCGCTGGTGCGGCAGGACGACATTACGATCTATACGTTTCTCTTCCCGATACTCCGGCCCGAATCGCCGGACAAGGCGCGAGCCATCTGGTGCGCGCCCGACCGGACCAAGGCCTACTACGATTTCATGTTGAACGGCCGAGAGCCGGCGGCCGCGCCCTCCTGTAACGCGCCGGTCGACAAGTGGCTTGCCCTCGGCCAGAAAATTGGCGTGAGAGCGACGCCGACAAGTTTCACGACGAATGGGGAGAGAATCCTCGGGGCGCGGCCCGACGAGCTTGTCAAGCTGATCGGCGAGGCCAAGAAATAGCTATTGGTTGGACGCACCCGGCTTCAGGGCGTCACCGACGCCGGTTGAAGCGGGTTTCAGGTCCCTCGGGAGAAGGGCCCACATCCTTCCCTGTTGCCGCATGCGGCCCGCTTGGGCGCCCGCTTCGGGACCGAACCCCCAGAAGAAATCCGCGCGCACCGGATTGCGGATCGCCCCGCCCGTATCCTGAGCGATGACCAGGCGGGTGAGCGGGATCGCGCTCGCCGGAAACGTCGTCGCGAGAAATACCGGGGCCCCAAGCGGAACGTAGCGCGGATCGACGGCGATCGAGCGCCCCGGCGCGAGCGGCACGCCGAGCGCGCCGACCGGACCGCTCGCCGGGTCGGCGAGAGGCAGTTCGCGAAAAAACACGAAGCTCGGGTTCTGGTTGAGCAGCTCTTCGAGGCGCTTCGGATTCGCCGCCGCCCAGGCCTTGATCGCAGGCATCGAAGCTTCGCCGAGCTTGAGCTCGCCGCGCTCGACGAGGTAGCGGCCAATCGATTGAAAAGGGTGGCCGTTCTGGTCTGCGTAGCCGAGGCGCAGCGTCTCGCCGCCCTCGAGCTGCACCCTTCCGGAACCCTGGATCTGGAGAAAAAAGGCTTCGATCGGATCATCGACCCAGAGGATTTCCTTTCCGGCGACGGGTGCGGCGCCGCGAGCGATTTCCGCGCGCGAGTAATACGGCACGACACGCTTTCCCTCGACGCGCCCGCGCAAGCGCATGCCGCGCAGCTCGGGGTTGGTCGTGGAAAGATCGATGGTGAGCAGGTCGTCCGGGGGACCGTATACCGGGTAAACGAACGGCGTGGCCCTGGCGCGGCTGCCGCGCAGGAGCGGCTCGTAGTAACCCGTGACCAGCCCGTCGAGCGCGCCGTCGGGGTTGGCGAGACGCCATGGAACGAAATTCTCTTCCAGGAAGCGCCGCGCCTCCTCGTCGCTGGGCGTGCGAAGCTCCATCGCTCGCGCGCACACGCCGCGCCACGCCTCACGCCAGCGCAACGCCTGGCACGATGCGAGGAAAGCGGGCCAAGCCGCCGCCTGCTCGCCATCCTTCCAGCCCGCCAGCGCTGCGAAATCGACGGGCTCGAGCGCATTGATGCGAGGGGCAACGGGGGGCAGCCCGGGACACGGACAAGCTCCGTCCGGCAGCGGCTGCAGGGCGCATCCCGCAATCAAGCCCGCCGCCGCGAGGGAAAACCAGCGCAATTGCTCTATCATCGGCTTCCGAGGGCTTAGAGAAGGCATCGCCGCGTGAGTTCCGGGTTGTGGATCATCCTGCTCGAAGCCGGACTGGCGCTCGCGCTCGTCGCATTTCTCGTGTGGTGGACGCTTCCGCGCAGACCGGAAAACAAGGATCGCGATCGGCGCTAGTGCAAGACACGGGGTACCGACAGCGTAAACTCGGGAATCGGTGCGTCGAAATGGGTGCCGTCTTCTGCCACCATCTGGTAGCTGCCCCGCATCGTCCCGACCGGCGTCGCGATCGCAGTGCCGCTGGTGTACTCGAAGCTTTCCCCGGGTTTGAGCAGCGGCTGAGCGCCGACCACGCCCAGACCCCGCACTTCCTGCACCTGGTTGCGGCCGTCGGTGATGATCCAGTGTCGCGAGATCAGCTGAGCGGGGAGGCTGCCGTTGTTGCGGATCGTGATGGTGTAGGCGAAGACGAAGCGGGCGTTCTGCTCGTCGGACTGCTCCGGGACGTATTGCGTCTGCGAGGAGACCGCGACCTCGTACTTATTTTCCGCGACCATGCGGTCATTCCACACGAAATCGCGCGGACTGACAAGGGCGGGATGATCGCCGTTTCATGCGGCCCGAGGCGAATCCAAGTAGAATTTCCAGCGATGGCCGCACGCACGTTCCGAATCGCACCGAGTATCCTGTCGGCAAACTTCGCGCGGCTCGGCGATGAAGTGACCGCGGTCGTCGCCGCCGGAGCCGACATGATTCACTTCGACGTGATGGACAATCATTACGTCCCGAACCTCACGGTGGGGCCGCTGGTGTGCGAGGCGATCCGCCCGCTTACCCAAAGCGTAATCGACGTGCACCTGATGGTCAGGCCGGTCGATCGGATCATTCCGGATTTCGCCCGCGCCGGAGCCAACATCATCAGCTTTCACCCCGAGGCGAGCGAGCACGTCGATCGCACCGTCGGCTTGATCCACGACTCGGGTTGCAAGGCGGGCCTTGCATTGAACCCCGCCACGCCGCTGTCGTGCCTCGATCACGTCCTGCACAAGCTCGACCTCGTTCTCATCATGTCGGTGAATCCCGGATTTGGCGGGCAGCAATTCATCCCCCACGCCTTGGAGAAGTTGCGCGACGCGCGCAGGAAGATCGACGCCACGGGACGCGCGATCATGCTGGAAGTGGACGGCGGCGTGAACGCCGGAAATATCGCCGCCATCGCGCGCGCCGGGGCCGATACCTTTGTCGCTGGCTCCGCGATTTTCGGCTCGAAGGACTACCGGGCGACCCTCTCGCAGATGCGTGACGCGCTCAAGTCCGCCGGCTAGAGACGCGATGTGGAGCACTGCGCGGCCGCGCAGTGAGGCCGAAATGAGATCGTTCATCGAAGAAATTCAGGCCATCGTCGGACCGGCGGGGCTGATTACGCTGCCGAAGGAGGTCGCCCCCTACGCGAGCGACTGGCGCAAACGCTACGTAGGCAAACCGGCCGCGGTCGTCAAGCCGGCCACCACGTCCGAGGTGGCCGAGGTGGTGCGCGCCTGCGCCGGCTCGCGTACGGCAATCGTCCCCCAAGGAGGAAACACAGGCCTGTGCGGCGCGGCGACTCCGGATGCAAGCGGTACGCAAATCGTTCTCAGCCTTTCGCGCATGAACCGAATCCGCGAAGTCGATGTTCGCAACAATACCATGATCGCCGAAGCCGGCTGTGTACTAGCCAACTTGCACAAGGCGGCCGAGGAAGGGGGGCGACTGTTTCCTTTGAGCCTCGCCGCCGAAGGAAGCTGCGAAATTGGCGGCAATCTTTCCACCAACGCGGGCGGCACTGCGGTGCTGCGCTATGGCAACGCTCGCGAGCTCGTGCTGGGACTCGAGGTCGTGCTGCCCTCAGGAGAGGTATGGGATGGCTTGCGCGGTTTGCGCAAGGACAACACCGGATATGACTTGAAGCAGCTTTTCATCGGCGCCGAAGGAACGCTAGGCGTAATCACAGCGGCGGTTCTGAAGCTCTTTCCCCTGCCCAAGTCTCATGCCACCGCCGTGGTGGCGCTGGAAAGTCCGGAAAAGGCTCTGGCGCTGCTGGAGCGGGCCCAGGGGGCCTGCGGGGAGAGGCTCACGGGCTTCGAGCTGTTCTCCGATTTTTGCCTATCCCTCGTGCTCAAGCATTTCAGGGATACCGCCGCACCTTTTCCGCGCCGCTTCCCTCACTATGTTCTGATGGAACTCTCGGACACGCAGCCGGGTGAAGGCGTCAGGGCCTTGGTCGAAAGCATGCTCGAAGGGGCTCTCGATGAGAAGATCATTCTCGACGCGGCGGTCGCGCAGAGCGAAACTCAGGCCCGGGCGTTCTGGAGCCTTCGCGAATTCATCTCCGAAGCACAGGCGCATGAAGGCCCGAATATCAAGCACGACGTGTCGATTCCCATCTCGCGCATTTCCGAGTTCATCGCGACAACGGACGCGCAGCTTGAACGCGCCCAGCAGGGGACCCGATTGGTGACTTTCGGGCACCTCGGCGACGGCAACCTGCACTACAACGTCTCCGCTCCCGAGGGAGTCGCGCCCGGTGTTTTTGTCATGCACACGGCGGCGATCAATCGGATCGTGCACGACAGTGTCGCGCGTTTCGGCGGCTCGATCAGCGCCGAGCACGGCTTGGGGCAGCTGAAGCGCGAGGAAATCCGCCGCTACAAGTCTTCGCTGGAGCTCGAACTGATGCGCAAAATCAAGAGTGCCCTCGATCCTCACGGCATCATGAATCCGGGCAAGGTGCTTTAGCGTGGTGTTACGCGATGTGGTAGCGCATCTCGCCAGGGCAGCGAATTTGTCAAGGCCCTTGGTTTCCAAACCCGCAAGCTGGACAAGCCTTGCAGGGGTGTAATAGAGTAGGCGCCCTGAACGAGACGCAAGGCAAGTCAATCGTGCTCTTCGAAAACGCCGGGAAACGGGTGCAATCGCGCAGCTGGCGCTGGTGGCGCAGCTAGCCTGCAGTCGCTCGCGCGCCCTGCGCGCACCCGCAGTACCCGCAACGTTTTCGTGGAGCAGTCATGACCGAAGCAGAATTCAAGCGGCTTGCCGCTCAAGGTTTCAACCGCGTCCCCCTCCTTGCAGAGACCTTCGCCGATCTCGAGACGCCGCTATCGCTTTATCTGAAGCTTGCCAACCGCTCCAACACCTATCTGCTGGAGTCCGTGGTGGGCGGAGAGCGCTTCGGGCGCTATTCGTTCATCGGACTAGCGGCTCCAGTAAGGTTGCGGGCGGTCGGGAGCTTGGTCACGGTGATGCATGGAGACGTTGTCGCAGAGAAGTCCCACGCGGCCGATCCGCTCGCTTTCGTGCGCGAGTTTCTTTCGCGCTATCGGGTCGCGGAGCTCCCCGGCTTGCCACGGTTCTGCGGGGGCTTGGTCGGGTATTTCGGTTACGACACGGTCCGTTGGATCGAGCCGCGGCTCGCCGGAGGATGGCTAAAGCCCGATCCGGTCGGCTGCCCCGACATGCTGCTGCTGGTCTCGGAAGAACTGGCCGTGATCGACAATCTTTCCGGCAAGCTCTACCTTGTCGTGTACGCGGATCCTGCCAAGCCGCGCGCCTGGCACGACGCGCAGGCGCGTCTGCGCGAGCTGCTGGGCGCGCTGAGACTGCCTTTGTCACCGCCTTCCGAAATCCGCGACGCGGAGACGGAGGTCGCATCGAATTTCGACGCCGACGCGTTTCGCGCCGCGGTCGGCCGTGCAATCCGGTACGTTCACGACGGGGACATCATGCAGGTTGTGCTTTCCCAGCGTTTGTCGCGTCCGTTTGCCGGGTCTTCGCTTTCCCTGTATCGGGCTCTGCGCTCGATCAACCCTTCGCCGTACATGTTCTATTTCGATTTCGGCGACTTCCAGGTGGTCAGTGCTTCACCCGAAATCCTTGTGCGTCTGGAACGTGGTACGGTTACCGTGCGCCCGATCGCCGGAACGCGCCGCCGCGGGGCGACGCAAGACGAGGACGTCGCGCTGGAGCGCGAGTTGCTGGCGGATCCGAAGGAGCGTGCGGAACACGTGATGCTGGCCGACCTCGGCCGCAACGACGTCGGGCGCGTGGCCGCGACGGGGACCGTCCGCCTCACCGAGACGATGACGGTCGAGCGTTACTCGCACGTGATGCACATCGTGTCGAACGTGGAAGGGCGGCTGAGGGACGGACTGGATTGCATTGACGTGTTCCGCGCGGCATTTCCTGCGGGAACGGTAAGCGGCGCGCCCAAGGTACGTGCCATGGAGATTATCGACGAGCTCGAGCCGGACAAGCGGGGCGTCTACGCGGGTGCTGCCGGCTATCTGGGATTCAACGGTGATATGGACCTGGCCATTGCGATCCGCACGGCTGTGGTGAAAGAGGGTCAGATGTACGTGCAGGCGGGCGCTGGGATCGTCGCCGACTCGGTGCCCGAAAGCGAATTGCAGGAAACCCGTGCGAAAGCGCGCGCGGTGCTGCGAGCTGCCGAGATCGCCTTGAGCGGGCTGGACATGCGGGCATGATCCTGATGATCGACAACTACGATTCCTTCACCTGGAATCTGGTGCAGTATCTGGGCGAGCTGGGTGCCGACGTCAAGGTGTTTCGCAACGACGAGATCGCGGTAGCGGACATCGCTGCGATGAGACCGAAAGGCATCGTCATTTCGCCCGGGCCCTGTACGCCCACTGAAGCGGGAATCTCGCTCGTTGCGGTACGCGAATTCGCCGGCCAGATCCCGATATTGGGCGTGTGTCTCGGCCATCAGGCGATCGGCCAGGCTTTCGGCGGTGAGGTCGTGCATGCGGGTAAAGTCGTCCACGGGAAAACCTCGACGATCAGCCATGCAGGCTCCGGCGTGTTTCGCGGACTGCCGAGTCCCTTCGTGGCGACCCGGTACCATTCGCTTGCGATCCGCCGGGCGACCCTGCCTGAGTGCCTCGAGGTCACCGCAGAGTCCGAGGACGGTGAGATCATGGGAGTGCGCCACCGTGAGTTCGCTGTGGAGGGCGTGCAGTTCCACCCCGAGTCCTTTCTCACCGAGCATGGGCATGCGCTCTTGAAAAATTTCCTGCAACGGGAGGCGGCATGAGCATCACGGTCCAGGAAGCGCTGACGCGGGCCATCGAGCACCGCGAGATATTCCACGACGAAATGCTCGACCTGATGAGGCAGATCATGAGCGGGCAGGTTTCGCCCGTCATGATCGCGGCCATCATCGTGGGTTTGCGGGTGAAAAAGGAGACGATCGGTGAGATCACCGCCGCGGCGCAAGTGATGCGCGAGCTCGCGACGCGGGTGACGGTGAAGGATCCGGACAATCTGGTGGATATCGTCGGCACCGGTGGAGACGGCGCGCATACCTTCAATATTTCGACCGCGTCCATGTTCGTTTGCGCCGCGGCAGGGGGCCGCGTCGCCAAGCACGGCAACCGGGCCGTGTCTTCGCAGTCGGGCAGCGCGGACGTGTTGGAGGCGCTGGGTGCGAATATCAACCTGAAGCCCGAGCAAGTGGGCCGCTGCATCGACGAGGTAGGGGTCGGCTTCATGTTTGCGCCGGCGCACCACGCGGCGATGAAACACGCAGCCGCCGTGAGGCGCGAGCTTGGCGTGCGCACCCTGTTCAACATTCTCGGACCGCTCACAAATCCGGCCGGTGCGCCGACACAGCTGATGGGCGTTTTTCATCCCGATCTCGTCGGGATCCAGGTCCGGGTGCTGCAGCGGCTCGGCGCGCGCCATGCGATCACCGTCTACGGCCTGGAAGGCTTGGACGAGATCTCGGTGAGCGGCCAGACGATGATCGGGGAGTTGAGGAACGGCAAAGTTCTCGAGTACATGATTCACCCCGAAAGATTCGGTTTGCCGGTGCACGATCCCAGGGCGCTGCGCGTGACCACGGTGGAAGAGTCGCGAAACGTGGTCGTGGCGGCGCTGGAAAACAAATCCGGAGCCGCGCGCGACATCGTGGCGCTCAATGCCGGAGCTGCAATCTACGTGGCCGGCAAGGCCGCGAGCCTTGAGGAAGGCGTGGAGAAGGCGTTCGAGCTGATAAAGAGCGGTGCGGCGCGTGCCAAGCTCGACGCGTTCGTGAAATTCACCCAGCAACTCGCGCGTGGCTGATATCCTGGACAGGATCCTCGCGGTCAAGGCCGGGGAAATCGCAGAGGCGAAAAAAACCCTCGGCGCAACCGCCGCGCGGAACCAAGCGGAAGCGGCGGGAAAGCCGCGGGATTTTATTGGCGCCCTGCGCGCGAAAATCGCAGCCGGGAGGCCGGCGGTAATCGCCGAGATCAAGAAAGCGAGTCCGAGCAGAGGCGTTCTTCGCGAGCGATTCGATCCGGCTGCGATCGCGCGTTCCTACGCGCAGCACGGCGCGGCCTGCCTCTCGGTGCTTACCGACGAATATTTTTTTCAAGGTCGCGCGGAGGACCTTTCCACCGCGCGCGCGGCTTGCAGCCTCCCGGCGTTGCGCAAGGATTTCGTGATCGACCCCTACCAGGTGTACGAATCGCGCGTCATGGGTGCCGATTGCATCCTGCTCATCGTGGCGGCGCTCGAGCTGCCGCAAATGCACGAGCTGGAGGCGGTAGCGGCCTCGCTCGGGATGGCGGTGCTCGCCGAAGTGCACGATGGCGCCGAGCTCGACCTCGCCCTCGAGCTCGCGACCCCGTTGATCGGCATCAATAACCGCGACCTGCATAGCTTCGAGACCAGACTCGAGACGACCCTCGGATTGTCGCCGCGGATTCCAGCACCGCGAATCGTGGTGAGCGAAAGCGGGATTCTCTCAGCAGAGCATGTAGACCAATTGCGGCAAGGGGGAGTGCAGGTATTCCTGGTCGGGGAGGCGCTCATGCGGGCCGCTGACCCTGGGAGCGAGCTCGCTCGCATATTCTCAACATATTGATTTGAATTAAGGTATTACGCTGATGTTGCGAAAATGCAACACCCTTGGGCTCTTGAAGGGTCAAATTCACGGTTCTTATTGAGCTTGAAAGATTCGATTGGCAGAATTGCAACAGCCCAGTTCAGGGGTGAGAGCGGGCGGCGCGATGCGGCTGCCCTCGAGTCAAATATGAAGAGGAGACATTCTCGATGAACAAGAAATTGATGGCACTCGCAGTGGCTGGCGCGGTGACTGCTCCGGGCCTCGCCTTTGCGCAAGTTGGTGGCAGCCCCGGCGTCACGCTCTACGGGCGCCTCG
>Ga0193699_10000370_pt1 | contig 20118 bp, 17 predicted proteins | sample L3c2metaG_FD_160095 | JGI IMG/M metagenome (GOLD analysis project Ga0193699, IMG submission 160095) | Soil microbial communities from a riparian zone of the East river system, Colorado, United States - L3c2 | ecosystem: Environmental > Terrestrial > Soil > Riparian zone | place: USA: East...
CGTATGGTGTCGCGCGATCAGCTCGTCCAGAACCCGTGCCGACTCCGCGTGCACTAGCAGCATGGTTCCGTACTCCTTCATCTTCTCGAGCGTGCCGAACATGGCCCTGTCGTCCGATTGCCACCCCTCGGATTCATAAATCATGAATTCCTTGAAGGTGGTGAAGCCGCGATCCACCATCCCCTTGATCTGATCCTTATGCTCGTTCCAGCGCGTGATGCAGATGTGGAAGGTGTAATCGATGAGCGATTTCCCTTCCGCTTTTTTCATCCAGTTGTCGGCCGCATCATTGAGGGACTGTCCGGCGTACGGAATTGCGAAGTCGATGAGCGTCGTCACTCCACCACGAGCACCCGCTCTCGTCCCTGTCCGGTAATCATCAGCCGAGACGGCTCCCATGAAGGGCAGCTCGAGGTGCACGTGGACGTCTAGAACGCCCGGAATCACGTGGTGCCCTTTCGCGTCGATCACCTTCGTCGACTTGTCACCTTCGAGATTGATTCCTAGCGCGCTGATCTTTTCGCCACTGATTCCCACGTCACCCGTGAAAGTTCCCGCCGGCGTGACGACGTTTCCGCCCTTTACGATCGTGTCGAAGCTGGAAGCGGGTCGCGTGTCGCTGGAAGCTGGCCGCTGGCGGCTGGTAGCAGGCAGCGCGCCCTTTTTCTTTACCGCCATCAGCCCGCGACCGCCCCGAGTGCCCGATCGACCACGTCCAACGTAAAATCAGCGTCGTCCTTTGTGATGCACATCGGCGGCTTGATGCGAAGCACGTTGCCGTCGAGGCCGCCTTTTCCGACCAGCACTCCCATCTCGCGCGCGGCCTCCAGCAGCGCGAGGGTTTCCTGCTTTGCCGGCTCCTTGGTCTTTCGGTCGCGAACCAGCTCGACGCCAAGCATCAGACCCATGCCCCGGACGTCTCCGATCAGCTGGTGATGCTTCGCCAGTTCCTGGAAGCCGTCCTTCAGCCTCTTGCCTATCACTCGCGAATTCTCCTGCAGCCCGTCTTCGTCGATGACGTCCAGCACCGCGAGCCCGGCGGCCATGCAAACCGGGTTGCCGCCGAAGGTGTTGAAGTGAATCCGCTGGGTGAGCGCCTGTGCGATCTCCATCCGCGTCGTGACGGCGCCGAGCGGAACGCCATTGCCGATTCCCTTGGCCATCGTGACGAAGTCCGGAACGACGTCGAAGTTCTCGAATCCCCAATAGTGATCACCTGTTCTGCCGAAACCCGTTTGCACTTCATCGGCGATGCACAGGCCGCCGTGCTCGCGCGTGATCTTGTACGCCTCGCTCAGATAATTCCGGGCGCCGTACGTCGCGCCGCCGACACCCTGTATGGGCTCCGCTATGAACGCGGCGATCTTTCCGGGAGTCGAGTAGCGGATGATGCCGCGTATGTCTTCCGCGCTCTTGGTCGCGATCTCCTCAGGCGTGCCGGAGAACTGGCTGCGATAAGGATCGGGAGAGACGGCGTGGTGGATTCCCAACGCGCTCGGCAGCGGATACTTCCACGTGTTGTGGGAAGTGAGCCCCATCGCGCTTGGCGATCCGCCGTGATAGCCGTTTCGGAGCGCGATGACGTCGAGGTTTCCAGTGAACAGCCGCGCCATCGTAACGGCGAGATCGTTCGCTTCGCTGCCATCGTTCACGAAATACGTGACGTCGAGACCCTTCGGCATCTTCGACGCGAGCTTCTTCGCCAGCAGCGGCATGTTGGGATGCAGATAGATAGTGGTCGCGTGCTGAAGCGTCTCGACCTGATTCTCTATCGCCGCCACGATCTTCGGGTGGCAGTGTCCGCAGGAAACCGTGACGATCCCGGCGTACATGTCGAGGTATCGCTTCCCCGTCTCGTCGAACAGCCACTGCATGTACCCCTCGACGATCAGGAGCGGCTCGCCGTAGAGCGTGAACACCACCGGATTGGTGTACTTCCGCCGCATCGCGAGGAGCTCCTCGCGTGATGGCCCGGTGTAGGTCTTCGGGACATGATCACACGGAGGCATTTTGATCGCTTCCCCTTTTCCGCTTCCCGCTTCCCGCTTCCCGCGTGGGGGCGGCGATGTCTGGGCGATCGTCACGAGCTAGGCCCGGACCGTCTCTTCAGGCTGCGGCGCCGCGTAGCCCTCGACAGTCTCATAGCCCGAGTGATACTCGGCCGCCTCGGGGCGCCTGATCTCCGACTGGAGCACAATGCGGTCGCGCCTGATCCCCCGGAAATCCTCGATGCTCTTCCAGCCATCCTTCGCGTGATCGTCGAGGAACTTGTCGAGCCCCGAGAGCAGGCGCTTGATGACGTTCGGACCGACGGCCTGATCGAGCATCGCCGCCGTGCAAACCTGGACGGTTCCGCAACCGAGCAGGAAGTAAGAGGCCGCCTGATTGAAATCGGATACGCCTCCAATTCCGGAAAAGCTTTTGTCGGGGAACGCTTTCGTGAGCTGCGCCATTTTCGCCAGCGCCAGCGGGAGGATGGCCGGCCCGCCGAGTCCGCCGCTCGAGACGAGGCCGTCCACATTGATCTCGAACTCGAGGGTATCCGGATCGATCAGCGGGATGGACGGGAACGTATTCGATGAAACGATCGCGTCCGCCCCGCCGCGGAAGCATGCAGCGGCTTCCACTACGATGTCAGCCGTCGCGGGCGTGAGCTTGCACCACACCGGAACCTTTGCGACCTCCTTCACGGCTTCCGTGACGACGGAACACAGTCCCTGATCCTTTCCGATGTTGGAGCCCATGTCGCGCCGGTCCATGTGCGGACATGAGAAGTTGAGCTCGATCCCGTCCGCACCTTCTCCCTGCACCGTTTCCGCCAGCTCCTGCCAGTGTCTCAGCTCCTTGTCGTTGCCGGAGCCGGCCATGATCGATGCAATCAGAACCTTGTTCGGGTGCGCTTCCTTGATACGGCGAATTCGGGGCGCCCACCATTCGAGGGTCTTGTCGGAGATGAGCTCCCAGTTCCACGACGAATGCAGCGCCGCACCTGGACGCTTCTTCATCGACACGTTGGCGTCGTCAGGGGTCGTGCGCATGAACTTCGCCTTCGCGCCGTAGACGTTGACGACGGGATGGAGCCCGATGGTCTTCGTGACGACTCCGCCCCATCCCGACTCGAACGCGCGCGTGATGTTCGATTCCGACTCGGTCGGCGGCGCCGACGAAAGGAGAAACGGATTCTCGAAACGAATCCCGGTGAACGTTACGGAACGATCCGCCATACAGCCTCCGAATTGTTATCGCGGCGCATCAAACTTCTTACGCCGTCAGGACATCCAGTTGGTTCCAGCTTCTTTATTCCACTTCGTGGTCATCTTCTTCGCCTGCGTCCAGAATTCGATCGATCCTCGCCCCGTGATGTCTCCTACGCCGAACTTGGAGTCGTTCCAACCGCCGAAGGAGAATGGCTCGCGCGGAACAGGCACACCGACATTCACGCCGACCATGCCCGCGCTCGCGTGTTCCATCACGTACCGCGCGGTGCCGCCGCTCTCGGTGAACACCGACGCCGCGTTTCCATAGGGCGACGCGTTCTCGACCTTGAGCGCTTCGTCAACGTTCTTGGCCCGGATGATTACGAGCACCGGTCCGAACACTTCTTCCTGCGCGATCTTCATGTCGGGTGTGACGTGATCTATGATCGTCGGCCCGATGAAGTAGCCCGTCTCCTTTCCCTTCACGACAGCGCGCCGGCCATCGACCAATACCTTGGCGCCGGCTGCTTCTGCTTCCGCGATGAACTTCTCGATGCGCTCCTTTGCCGCGGCGGAGATCACCGGACCAATGTCTTTGCCCGGAACGATCTTGCGCGCGTGATCGACCATTCGGTCGATGATGTGGTCGGTCTTCGAGACGGCGACCATCACTGACGCCGCCATGCATCGCTGCCCAGCGCACCCGGACATCGAAGCGACGACGTTGCTGGAGGTCATCTCCTGATCCGCATCCGGCATCACGATCAGGTGATTCTTGGCGCCGCCGAGCGCGAGGCAGCGTTTGAGGGTCGCGGTGGACCGGCGATAGACGATCTTCGCGGTCTTGGTCGAGCCGACGAAGCTGATCGCCGAGATCCCCGGATGGTCGCACAGGGCTTCGACTGCTTCCTTTCCGCCATTCACGACCTGGAACACGCCTTCCGGTAGCCCCGCCTCTTTGAGCAGCTCGGCGATTCTACCGGCGCTAAGCGGAACGAGCTCCGAAGGCTTCAGAATGAGACAATTGCCGAGGGCGATCGCATTTGGAAGCGACCAGTTCGGAACCATGTTGGGAAAGTTGAACGGCGTTATCGCGGCGACGACGCCCAGCGGATATCGCTCGATCCGGCACTCCACTCCCCGGCTGACTTCCAGAACTTCGCCAGGCGCGATCTGTGGAAGCGAGCATGCAAATTCGCACAGCTCCGCCGACTTCAGCACTTCGGCGCGCGCTTCGCTGGCGACTTTGCCGTTTTCTTCCGTGATCAATGCGGCGAGCTCGTCGATGTTTTTCTCGAGGAGCGTCTTGTAGCGATAAAAGACCTGAACGCGCTCCTTGATCGGCGTTGCCGACCAGGCCGGGAATGCTTTCGCCGCGCTCGCGACGGCGGCATCGACATCCTTTTGCGTAGACAATGGGACGCGCGAGATGACGCTGCCGTCGCTCGGATTGTGGACTTCGAGAAAGGCTCCGGCGGCGTCTACGAACGAGCCATCGAGGTAGTTTCGGACTTCAGGGTACTTCATGCTTCCTCCACGCTCTCATGTCGCGTGGTCCGGGACGGAAATCCCTCGACCGTGGGCCGAGGGATGAGAGCTCTACGGATGATTATGCGAAGATGTGCGCGCGGGCGGCGCGTCGCAAGCGCCAGTCGGGCTATCACTTAGCAAACCTGCCGAGGCGCGGTCGCCCAGAGGCGTGCCCCGCATGTTTGTCGCGCCCGAGTGTTGATGAGCCTGAGCCGACTTGCAAGTGATGGCGGCACGGAGCATGATGCTGTTTACGACGTGACACACCTCGAACTGCAAACCGGAAAGTTCATGACGGATCCTTCGGCTACTGTTGAGCAGCCGTCTGAAGCACTTCCCCACGTCGATCGCGGAATGTCGATCGGCATCGCTGCGGTAATCACCATCGTGTCCGGAGTGCTCGTCGCGGGCTCCACGTACGCCGTGGTGAAAGGGACGCTTTCGGCGGGGATGACCAGACTACTCGCGGTAGTCGCACTCCTTACGCTCGTGGCCGCTTCCTACGGCCTGATCGAGCTGGCGCTGGCCGTGATCGCGACGACCACTGAGAGAAGAAGAAAGGCACGCGAGGTGACGGAGCGGCGGAAAGGCGATCGCGCCAGGAAACCAACGCCCCACTGATGATCCCCGCCGGAGTCTTTACTCGTATCGGGGTTTTGAAAGGATTCCAAACTGAGCGACTCGGCTACAGACACTTGAAGACGTGTGGCGACTGGCCGCGAGTCAGAGTGAAGTCGCCGAGCTTCTGACCTGTATCCGTGATCGTCACGGTGAGCTTCATCGTTTCGCCGTCGGTCCATCCATCGTAGCGGGCCGGGTGACGATCGGGGATCTCGCCTACCATGATCGGCCCGCCGTGACCAATCGTATGCGTGCCCTGGACAACGAAGCTTCCGTTCGTCGCCGCGACGATTGGCTGATCGATCGTCCCGGAGGCGCAATCGTATTCCAGAGTCCCGCCGGTGGCTGAGACCGTGAGTCCGATGTGATCGCCTCCCCATTCGCTTGGCGCTATCGGTCCGGCGAGATCGGTCGAGCAGGGACCCGCCGCGGTCAACAAAGCTCCAGCGACCACAAATAAAAAGATCCCATTCGGCAGGGCCAAATGGGATCTCGAAACCGTCATGGACTGGCTTTACCAGCGATAGTGAGCGAACGCCTTGTTCGCTTCGGCCATCCTGTGCGTGTCTTCCTTCTTCTTCACGGCGTTGCCTTCGCCCTTGCTGGCGGCGATTACTTCGGCGGCAAGCTTTTCGGCCATCGACTTCTCGTTGCGGCTGCGTGAGAAGGTGATGAGCCAGCGCATCGCGAGCGCCGTGCGGCGGTCGGGACGGACTTCCACTGGAACCTGATACGTCGCGCCACCGACACGGCGGCTCTTCACTTCGACAGCGGGCTTGAGATTCGTCAGCGCCTGCTTGAAGATCGTCACACCGATCTGGCTGGTCTTGTTCTCGACGATGTCCATCGCGCCGTAGAAGATTCTTTCGGCAGTCGACTTCTTGCCTTCGTACATGATGGCGTTGATGAACTTCGAGACGGTCTGGCTATCGTAGCGCGCGTCGGGAAGAATCGGACGCTTGATCGACTTTTTGCGGCGACTCATTTCTTCTTACCTCCGCCTGCTGCGCCGGCGGCCTTTGGTTTCTTGGTGCCGTACTTGGAGCGGCTCTTGTTGCGCCCGTTGACGCCGGATGCGTCGAGCGAGCCGCGCACGATGTGATAGCGGACTCCGGGGAGATCCTTCACGCGGCCACCACGAATGAGCACGATCGAGTGCTCCTGCAGATTGTGGCCTTCGCCGGGAATGTAGGCGGTCACTTCGAAGCCGTTCGTCAGTCTCACACGCGCCACTTTGCGAAGCGCCGAGTTCGGCTTTTTGGGCGTCGTCGTATATACGCGAGTGCAAACGCCGCGCTTCTGCGGGTTGGACTTGAGAGCTGGAGCTTTTTCCTTCTTCTGAACGTCGCGGCGACTCTGACGGACGAGCTGATTGATTGTCGGCATCAATACCCTGAAACGTGAGCTGCTGTCGCCCCGATTTTGGGGGCAGACTAGCCTACAAAGTTAGACAGGACAGCAACTTGTGTCAACTGAGGTTCGTGGACCCGCGCTAGCGATCCAGCAGACTCAGAGCAGGGAGCGCATCCCGCTCGCGGATCCCCTCGGCGAAGGGTCCCAGCAGGTGCGAAATGCTGTTTGCGTAGTAGCTGACAAGGGCCCGGTTCCCGGGAAGGATGGCGTATCCGTCGCCGGATCGGACCAGAATCCGTCGCATCCGCAGCATTCGCCACGCTCTGTCGAAGGTCTCTTCAATCGGCCCGTCGTGACGGATCACGCGAGCATTCAGGTCCTTTAGCACATCCCGCATCTCGCTCATTCGCTCGATGAGCTTTTGATGCGAAATGAAATCGCCATCGAAGCTTTGAATCGCGGCACACGCGAGACTTACGGACGTAACGGGGATGAGCGCCGCGATTCGCTCGAGAACGATGTCAGCTAACTGTTGAACCCGCGCCAGCCGGTCGGCGCGCGGAAGAGCGAACAAGTCTCCGACGGCGCGATCCTGGTCGTCGAACCATGGCGCCAGCGGAAAGGCTTCGCCTACGACGACGGCAGCGCGCCCGTAGCGCTTCCACTTTCCGGTGATAAGACGAGCGGCGTTCCAACCGACGTACCTGAGGACCTCTGCAAATTGAGAGTGTAACGGCGGCCGCTTCCGCCCCTCCCGCGCATCAAGCTCTCGGAGGAGGGAGCGGTCTTCCAGCACACGATCGTAATTGATCGCCACGGGCACGACGTGCAGCCTCGCTCTGAACGCAGGATCCCGCGCCACTCCGACCAGGTAATCGAGCAGCCCGATCTTCGCGTTTCCCAGCTTGCCGTCGCGGCTGAGACCGCCTTCGAGGAAGATCCCCTGAGTCACGCCATTGCTCGTTATCAGCTGGACGTATCGCTCGAGAACCTTGTGGTACAACGGCTCGCGATATTTGCGCCTGATGAAATACGCCCCGAAGCTCTTGAAGATGTACTCGAGCGGGAACGTCCTCGCCCATTCGCCGACGGCGTACGAGACCGCAACCTGCCCCGACAATACGTAGCCGACGAGGACGTAGTCGGCATTCGATCGGTGGTTCATGAGATAGATCACGATCGCGTCGCGCGGCAAGGTACCCTGCGACGAGCCCCCGGCGTATTCCGCCGACACCTTGTAGAAGAAGTTGAGGAGCAGTCGACTGACGACGAGACCGATCTTGTAGTAGGCCAGGATGTTGAAGAACGGCACGATCTCATCGATGTAATCTTCGACCCGCCGCCACGTTGTCGCTTCGTCGATCGCGTGCTCACGCGCATGTTCTTTCACCGCCAGCGCGATCGCTTCGTCAGCGAGCAATGTCTTCCGGACGAACGCCTTCTTGGTCAGCTTAAAACGATCGATGCGGCCACGGGAGCGATGCAACGCGCGGAGGGCGATCCGCGTGCTCCAGCTCAAAGATGTGGAACAGTCGACACGGCCTGGAAAGTCACAACGAGGTCATCGCCGCCGTGCACTGTGACGGGCTTGTCATTGGTCTCCCCGTCTGCCAAGTGGAAATTGGTTACGAAGGTAACATGAACGAGATAGTCGCCCTCGACGATTCCCCCATTAGTCTCACCGAACACTGCGACGCCGGTGCTGCCGGTATATGCCCCGCGCCAAAGCGTTGTTTCGGTGCCGACCACCTTGTATAGATCGACGGCTACCAAAGAAACGCCGCCACCGTTCGCGTCCACGACATGTACCGATACCTTGCCAACGGGCGGCGCCGACGTGCTGTCGCTGCACGCCAGCGGCGCGGAGATGGCCGCGAATGCGGCAACTACCAGAAGACGTGAAACGTTCATGCGAAACTCCGAGAAAGAGTAAATCGGTTCATCGAAACGATCTCAACGAGAAAAAAGGGGAAAATCAGGGCGGAATGGGAGAGCCCGATTTCTTCGGCATTATCGGCACTATACGAAACGTGACGACGATATTGTCCCCCTCCTTGAGTTTCACCGCCCGATCGTTCGCTTCGCCGGGAGCCAGCTTCAGCCAGGGCATCGGACTCACACGGATTATGTAGTCTCCCTCGATCACGCCCCCGTTTTTTTCGCCGAATATGGCGAATCCATTGAGCCCGGTCCGGCTGGCTCTCCAATAAACGAGTCCCGACGGCGTGTTCTTGAACAAGTCGGCAGCCACTGCGCTTACCGGCGCATTGTTCGCGTCCACGGTCCGGACCGACAGCTTCCCCAGAGGGTAGCTTCGCCCACAGGCCGGAGCCATTACGAAGATCAGGAGCGGTGTGCGCCACTGAATTCGAAACGAATTAATATGCAGCGGTGATCTCCTGCGAAAGTGAGGGGCGCGCTCCGCTCCCCATCGGGGCGATTCAATCATAGCGTCAGGGCCCTCAAAGGGCGATTTGACAATGTCGGAGCCGACGCATACGTATAAGCTGTAAACCGCCGCCTTGAGAATGTGAAGTGGCGTAATTCTCCAACTTCAGGAAGCGAGACCATGTTACTTCGTCAGCTCTTCGCCGCCTCTATCGTTACGACTGCAATCGCCGGGTGCGCCAGCGCGCCAGCGACGGGCTCGACGCCGAAACCCGAGGCTGGGCGGGGTGTGAGCGGCTACCCAATCGTCCAGCGCTGGATCGCCACCCTGAATCCCACGCAGTCGTACAACTCCTCAGCTACCTCGACTCAGCGCCAGAACGCATATGGTCGGGTGGAGCTGACGGTAGATCCCAACACTCCGACGCTCACCGACGTCAAGCTTGTCGTTACTGTGCCGGCCGGGTTGGATGTCGTGGGATGGGGTTTGAGCCAAGGTCGTTGCGGCTCGGGAAACCCGCCAGTCCTTGCCCCCAGCGCCTTCCCCGCGATTCAAATCAGCCCGAGCGGACGGGGGAGCGCTGATGCGGAGCTCCCCTTCGTAATCCCCGAGACCGGCACCTACCATGTGAACGTTTTTCGCGGGACGGGCACACAGTTGACCAACGTAATCACGTGCGGTGAGCTGCGCAGAGAGAACTGACCGACGAGGCGCAGAACAAGACAATGCGGGGCGGATCGTAAGATCCGCCCCGCATTGTTTACTGCCGAGGATCAAGCGGACGCCACAACTCTGCGCCGCTCAAACTCGTTAGATCAATGGCAAGCTGCGTCGTTCCCCGCTCCACCGAAGGTGTAGATCGGCATAGCCAGCGTCTCGAGCTCCTTTGCGGGAACGGGAAGCTGGCAAGCGGTGCCGGGTCTGATCGGCTGATCCGTCACCGCCCGGCGCCAGTATAGAGTGGTGGCGCTGGTATTCGTAATCTCAACATCCCGCTCATAACTGATGTAGCTGAGAAGGGTAGCAGCGCCGTCGGCACCTGTCGCGGGAGCAAGATGTCCCCTGTTAACCCGCGTGTTGTTGATGAGATCAGCTGCAGTTTGAAGGACTCCGTTCGACCGAATTATGGCCTCGGCACGGATCAGGTCACTTTCTGCCGCCAAAATGAATGGAACGTTTCCGGTGCCATAGCCGGGCTGATCCCAGTTTGTGAATTCGTAGCGCTTATGCCAATAGAGACTCTGCATGTACTTACCGCGAGAGGCGTCACCGATTGGCGGCGTCGCGTACTGGTAGTCCGATGTGTAACGAGAATCGGGTGAGGTGCCCGGTCCGGGGTCGGCTCCATCGTATTCCGGCGGTATCGACGGATTCATGCGATTGATTACACGATGATCTGTACGGACCCAGCCACTACCAGAATATCCGTACTCACCGTACATGGCGAGCAGCGAATACCAGGTCTTGTTGTCGTCCTGTATGACCCAGTCGAACGGAGCACCGGCGGAGCCGGTGCCGATGCCCTTAGCGGCATACGCGGCCACACGCGCCCAATCTACTGTTGCTGCCTGCGCCGGGTTCCTGGGATGGTAGGCCAGCGTCATCGCGGCCAACGTATTTGCGATGCGGGTCAACCTGGCGGACGTGAGCTGCCCATCCGGCATCGGCAGATCGGTGAGCGGGTACGCGTAGCTCTTCGTGGATGATGCGGCGATGAGATCATCCCACATTCTCAGCGTGGAATCCCTGACACCCGTATGATCCACCATCTCAGCGGGAACTGACTTGTCCGTCTTCTCGGTTACGACGAACGCCTTGTCGAACTGCATTGAGAGGTATGTGTAGGCCGCCGCCTGTGAGAACTGCGCCACCTCCTTGTACTGCTCTGTCACGTCCGGACTGCCAAGGGACAATCCAAGATTGAGAACGGTCAACACGTCGTTTGCCGCTCCGATCGTCCCATAGCCCTGATACCACGGCTGCTCCGTCACAACCCGGTCGTTGCTGGCTGTCGAGTTGGCCAGGGGGATACGGGGTTGCAGATTATTGAACCGAGCCCCGAAGTTACCGTAGTTCATCGTGCACACGTCTGAGGTAACGCAACCGAATACTGAGGGGTCGGGCTCACCGCCGTTGCCGGAAACGACCGTGATGTAAAACGAGTTCAACGTCGACTGCGCCAGCGCTTGTACATCTGCTGGCGATGATAGGGCACGCTGAATGTCCGGCTGGTTCGGATTTGTCACATCCAGGCTGTTGCATGAACTCGCGAGCAGCACTGCCACTCCGAGCACCGAATATCGCAATTTTCTCTGCGTCATTTCTAATAGCTCCAATGTCAAAGTGGGGGTCAGAACGTGAGCTCCACCTGACCGGTGATTGTCCTGAAGTTGGGATAGCGGAAACCGTCCACGCGGAAGTTGAAGTCACCACCGCCGGTTACATCCGGATCGAACCCTGTGTATTTCGTCCACGTCTTGAGGTTGCGTCCGATGAGCGCCACCTTGACGTTGTTCGCAAACCGGTTGATACCTGCGATCCGCATCGCATCGGGACCAAGGGTGTACGAAACCGAAAGCTCGCGCAGTTTGACGTAGGATCCGTCCTCCACGAAGTAATCACTGGCATTCAGGCCATTGTAAAGGCTTCCCGTAAATACGGTCAGGGGCACCCTTTCAGCCTGCGGCACGTTGGACATGTCAGCGTCACCCATACGCTTATCCTGCGTCATCCACTGCTTCGTGAAATTGTAAACGTTTCCGCCATGTTGCCCGTCCAACAGGGCATACACGTTAAAGCTCCCAAAGCGGAAGTTGTTGGCCAACCCCCAGTTGTAGTCTGGGTTCACGTTTCCTATGACGTGCTGATCGCCTTCGGCGTTGACATACTTGATGAGAGTCCCGGGGGTTGATGTCTTGATCAGATATCCGAGACGATTGACTGAAAAGTCGGACGCCACCGCAGTTGCATAGGCGGGATTGTCCGCAAGCTCAGAGAAATTGCGGACCCATCGGTTGCCGTAGATAATGCCGAGGGGCTCGCCGGCTTTGTAGTAAAACATGTCCTGTCCCTGACCGAGCCCACCCACACGGAAGGGCGCCCGGCCAAGTTTGTCGATCAGCTGCTTGGTATGATCACCCGTCAAGGTGAACGAATAGCTCATATTGGGCCGATTGAAGACTTCCGTCTCCAGACTTAGCTCCGTAGTTCTCGCGGAAATATCGGCCGCATTCTGCACCTGGCTCTGGAACCCTCCCGATTGTACGATCTCAAGCGGGACGGCCAGGAAGGCGCCGCGCGTTATGCGGTTGGCCTGAACCAGCTCCAGGTTGAAACGGCTCGCGAAGGTGGCGTTGATCCCGAACTCATCCTCCGTCGCTATTGCCGGCTGCAGGTCCTTGTTGCCAAGCTGGTTTTTGGTGATCTGACCGCCGCTGGTGGTGTATGTCTCGTACTGATCGGCAAACGACGGCCGCAGGCCTGCGGTGCCGCGGCCCGCGCGCAGCTTGAGCTCCTGTACTCCAGGAATTTGGAAATCCTCACTCAGACGCCAGGCGCCCGAAATCCTGTAGAAGTTCTTGTAGCGGTTGTTGGAGCCGAAGAGCGAGGAGCCATCACGACGCAACATGCCGTCGAGGATGTACCGGTCCTTGATGACCAGCGCTTCGTCCGCCAGGTAGTTCACATTGCGCTCGAGTTGCGTATTCGAGCTCAGGACGCCCACGTGTGACAGATCTGCCGCATCAAAAGAGCTGACATTCTGAACGTTGAGCTTGGTGTCGAGTGCACGAAAATAATTGGTGTTCAGCTGCTCATAAATCATCGCCACTCGAGTGGTCGAGTTGACCGCCAGGAAGTTGCCGATGGCAGTACTCGCTATCTGACCGTTCCAGGAGTTGTTGTTGAAGTTTGTCCGGTCCAGCTGGCCGGTGCCGGGAACGCCACCGACGCTCAGGAAGCCCTTCGGCTGGTAATCTCCCAAACGGCTATTGAGCCGGTCCGTGCCATAATTCGCATCGAAGTTCAGCCAGCTAAGGGGGCGATACCGCCCAGACACCGAGCCAAGAAAACGCTCGCGGTTGTTGGTCACCTTGTCGTACGCCAGCAAGTAGAGCGGGTTACCACGCGCGCTCGGGTCGAATGGCAGACTGCGCCAGTACAGAGTCGTATCTCTGCCGGTGGGCTCGTACCACGGAGTCGCAAGATTCATGTTGGGCGGCGTCTGCATCAGCTCGAAGAACCCGTCGCCCCCACCGAATGGATCGGTATTGACATCAACGTTGGAACTGCCGTAAGTCATGCTCAGAGAGACGTCAAGCTTCTCTCCTATGCCCTGATCTATGTTCAACCGGGCGTTCTGGCGGTATTGGCCCTTGCGAAGCGGCAGGACGCCTTCGTTGTGGTCGGTTGTGAACGAGGAACCGAAGTTCGTGTTCCCGCGACGCATCCCGACCTGGGCGTTAGTGCTGTAGAACGTGCCCTTCTGCATCCACTCCTTGAGCTGATTCCGCCACGCGAACTGGCCGCTCGTGGCATAAGGCTGATCGAAGTAGTCGCTTGCCTGCACCGGGCTACCGGTCGGATCGAGGAACACGCTTCCGTCCGGATTCAGCAAAAGCTCCGTGGCGTGATTAAAATTGGGCCAGTGCGCAATCGAAGACTGACCCATTTCACTCCTGGAGATAACCTGCACATTGCCCTCCGGCAGGTCTTTGCCGCGCTTCGTCGTGATCGAAATGACGCCGTTCGCGCCGTTCGATCCATAGAATGAGGAAGCGGTCGCTCCCTTAAGGACTTCGATGGAAGCGATGTTATTGCCATCGATGTCAGCGATGCTCGAGCGGGTTTCAACCCCGTCGACGATTATGAGAGGCTGGCTTCCGCCGATTGCCAGGTTCGTTGAGCCGCGAAGACGAATCGCCGGCGCGGTGCCTGGGGCGCCGTTGCCTAGTGAGATTCGGGCTCCAGCGACCTTACCCTCCAACGCAGCCACGGGAGAAGACGCAGGCACCTTAGTCACCTGCTCCTCTGAGACGTGCGCCACAGTGAAAGGCAGCTTTCGCTGCTCAGTGCCGGTCGCGACTCCCGTCACGACCACCGCGGAGAGATTGAACGGGTCGGCGACCAGGGAGAAATTCACTGTTTGCGAACCCGGGGCGAGCGTTACGGTACGCTGCGCCTGCGCGAAGCCGATGAACCGGGTGACGACAGTCACCGATTGCCCGGCAGCAGCGCTCGCGGGGACACCAAGCCGATAATTTCCGCTCGAGTCAGCCTCGGCGCGAACCCCGAGGGTGGGAATTGCGACGTTTGCGCCACCGATGGGAGCGCCTTGCTCGTTGGTTACCCTGCCTGTGATGACTGTGCCCTGCGCCAATGCTCCGTGCGCTGCGAACAAGCTCAGCGCCAAAGCGATCAGCGGGGCGGTAAAGCACTTACGAGAACTACTTGTCATAGCCAACCTCCACGGTACGACAGTGAAAAAAACCGGGACTCCCGAAAAAAACCGGGAATCCGGACGGGACGGGATCTCCACCAGACACTGAGGTCGAGTGCTTAGGGATGTTCCCGGACACCCCGAGTTCGGGCTCGGAGCTAACGAGCACTAGGATGCGGCTGGGTACACTGGACGCGCAAGGGGAAAAATGGGGCAAATGGTGTTTGGGCGATACCCAAGGTGCTCCATTCAGTGCGAGACTGCGCTGGTATCGTCGCGAGGCTTGAAGTCGAAGGGAAGGTGTACCAGCTGGCGTACGGGCTTGCCTGTCAGGAGCGCGGGATTGAATACTGCGTCCTGGAGAGCCATCCGGACTGCCGTCGCGAAATCTGGGTGCGTGGCCGACGCGATGATGACGCTTCCTGCCTCTACCCTTCCGTCAAAGCCGACGATGAATTCGGCGACGACTCTTCCGGGAATTCCGGCCGCCCGGAGAGAATCCGGGTAGATCGGTCTTGCAGTGCCACCAAGGAATTCTACAGGGCTGCTGACTTGGTCGGCGGTATACACGGTGTGCTCAGTGATCAGCCGCTCGATATCGTGGACTGACATCTGGTTCTGAGCCCGCGGTTTGGGCCGGAAGGGCCGAGACCATACTGCGATGACACCACAGTTCTCGGTCCCGTGTACGGTCAGAAATTCTGGAGGCGTGCTAGTCATCCCTGAATACACTTCGATGCCTTCAACGCCGGCAAGATCGATCATGTCCAGGTCCATCGCGCCGGATGATGCCGGGAATCCATCCATGTAGAACATTGGAGAGCAGCGGGCGCCGCGCAGCGCAACCGTGACCCCTCCGCCCCGCATGCTTCGCACGGACACGCCCGGCATTTCGCGCAGAGCGTCCACGAACCGCGCAGAACTCATTCGGTCGAGCTTGTCGCGGCTCACGATATACCCAACGTGCTTCAACTTCCGCTCATTGAAACCCGCCAAACGGGATTCATACGGCTGAGCTCTCGCTGTCACATGCACTGGCGTGAGCTGTTCGGGGATCGGAACCATTTCAACATTCAGGTGAAGCTCACTCCCTCGCGGAACGCTTACCGATATCGAAGTCGGCCGGTAGCCCAGCCGTCGTACATCGAGGTGTCCGTCTCCGGCAGGGACCGCGGCAAAGCGAAATTCGCCGGTCGAGTCGGTTGTGACCTGTGCCGCTAAGACGCCGCTCAATATCACGTGAGCATTCCCAACCACGCCACCGCCAGAATCCCGCACGACGCCCTGTATGCCGCCGGTCTGCGCCATGACTGCGCTGGGCGAAATGATCAGGATTAAATACACGCCTCGGAGGAGCCCACCGCGTTTTTCTAGATTTTTTGTTTGGGGCGGAGGTGCGAGAAAAAACATTGGACTCCTATCGGGACCACGCCCAGCCAGTCACACGATGAGTGCCGTGCGGGATTTAGTCAAGCGAAGCCTCCGCACCCCGAAAAAGAAAAGGCCCCCGCAATGCGGGGGCCTTTTCAACTAGCGTGGGTCGAGGCGCTTACAGCACGGGCGTGGGCGTGATCGTCGCCGTCAGCGTTGCACCAGCGTATGGGTCCCAGACCGCAACGAAGATGTACCATATTCCGGCCACAGGATTGGTTATGCTGCATGATTCAGCGTTGCCGCCCGCTCCTGAGGCACAGCCACCGGGCGGCGGAAAATCATTATCAGCATTCGGAGGCACACCGGGCCGAACGTAGATGTCACCGTCACCAGTGCCACCGGTAAACGCCACCGTAAGTTTAGTAGCGCCTGCCGGAACATAGATGTGATACAGAAGGCCGTCACTGCGCGCACGAGTGCCGCTGGTGATGTTCGTTACAGCTACACCGCTGACAATCTGGCCGGGCTCGAGCGGGGGCAGAGTGACTGAGACGCTGGACGACCGCGACTGCGACGGATCCGAAACCAGCGTCGCCGTTATCGCGACCCGCGAGCAGATGCAGCTCGAATACCAAGGCTTGGCGGGCGTAGTACGGTCTATCGCGTGATTGACGGCGGTGACAAGACCGGTGGACGAGACGGTCGCTATGCTCACATCGCTGCTCGCCCAGGTAACCGGCACTGCTTGTCCATTCAGCATCGCGTTGAGCTGAAATGTGGTGCCCTCGGGAATCGCCACAGCCAGGTTGTCGACCGTGAGGTAGCCGGCGGACACGCCAGTGGAGGGGGTGTTGTCACTGCAGCCATAGGCCAGCGTGGCGACAAAGAGAAATGCAAGGACTTTACGATGGGTCATGGATGTGCGCTCCACGTGTAATTGCCTCAGCACCCGCAGCCGACTGCCGGCCGTATGCACCACGAGGCTCATATGTTCCGCTAAAGTATGCTCGGGGCCAGCATTGATCAACCGGAATCTAAAAGAAAAGCAACAAATCAGGGGTTGATGTCGGCGGCCATCCCCCCGAGATCAAGCGCTCGCGAGCATCAACCCGGCGGCAAGCACGACGAAACGATAGACGCGGTTCTGCATAATGACTCCACTGCGGTTCGAGTGACGATTGGACGGCGTGGCGTGAAGAGCACGCCGACGAGTCCATCAAAGGCAGACGCGGGGCCACCGTCGGCGAGAACACGTAACTGGCGGGCAGCCAATGACTTACGACAGGCAGCCCGGACCCCTGTTGGCGCCGCATTACTCGAATTCTGCAAGGCCTCTAGCAGAACGCCATACAAAAAGAGAATGGGCGGCCCGGACTTTTCTGCGTCCGGACCGCCCATTCAAAGCTTCTAAGCCGCGGGTTGCCTTACCGAAACCCGGTCTTGGCCGGCGGCGTCGGCGGTTGGGGCGGCTTCGCTGGAGCGGCTGGCGCCTCCCTTCCATTCTCCTTTGCCGCGTCCATGGGCGCTTCGCGATCCTGCTTCAACATTCCGCTCCCTGATACGAGCTGCGCCGCGAGCACCGTCTGAATCACGCTCGTGATGTTGCTCGTCGCCGATTGGGCGGCGCCTCCTTCAGCCGAGTCGCCAGAGATCGTAATCAGCCGTGCCTGAGCGAGCGCCGCGGCGATCGCGGGAGCAATCTCGGGGATCATCTCGATCTGCCGGTAGCGGAAGTAACTCTCGCCGCCCGCTTTGATCGCTTCGTTCACCTTCTGGATGCTTTCGGCATTCGCCTGCGCGACCGTCGTGATACGAATCGCCTCGGCCTTAGCGCGAGCTTCGGCGTCGATGCGCATTTTCTCCGCGTCGGCTCGGGCTTGGGCGATCTGTGTTGCCTCGAGCTCGGCGACGCGCTGGATTCCCAACGCGGTCTGCTTTTTCGCTTCCGCCTCGGCGATGAGAGCCGCGTTGGATGCTTTCGTCTGCTCAAGCTCACGCTGCTTGTCAGAGATCACGCGCTCCGCTTCGAGCTGAGCATCCTTGGCGCGCCGAGCCTGCTGCGCCGTGACGATGTCAGCGTTGGCTTGCGCTTCCGCCGCAGACTGCCGGCGTCTCGACTCGGCCACCTCGGACTGCACGACCTTGATGTTGAGCGAATTGAACGTCAGCCCGAGGTCGGTCAGCTCGCGCGAGCACGCCTTGCGGATGATCACCGCGAGAGGATCGTCGTCGTCTTCCATTCCCTGAAGGGCCGCCTCTGCTCCGCGACTCATCGCCATCGACTGATCCGCGGCGATCTGAAGGTCGGTGCGCTGACTTGTTCCAGCGGCGAGCTCGGGTCGGTGGCCCGCGCCCGAATAGAGCGGGGGCGCGGTCTTGGCCGAGAACAGCTGATCGTGCGTGAGCAGATTGATGGCGCGGCGGGCGGAGCTGGAGAGAAGATCGATGAGGATGTTCTCCTGATCCGCCGTTTCCTTGGAGAAGAAGCGATTCGCCGCCGTCTTGATCAGCGTGTCGGTATCGCCGACAGAGACGATGGCGCTGGCGAGAATCCTCACCTTGATCGGCTGCGGAGTGCCGTTGCGATCGAGATCAGCCGTCTGATCCGTGATGTCGAGGTCGACGTTGATCGCCTTGCTCGAAAGCGTAGTTCCCGTCGTGAGCAGCGGGACTTCCTTCGACTTGCCAGGTCCGCGATAGATGACCGTGCTGCCTTGTAGCCAGCTAACCATTCGAATCGTTCCCGCGTCGACGTTGCGCAGAAAGGACGAGACTATGAGCGGGATTACACCGAGCACACCGACGAGCACGGCGGCAACGATGATAAGAGTTTGTGTCATGTGCGTTTGATCCTTTTATAAACGGTCGGCGCCGGTCGATTCGGCCTCACCGAGGCCGATCCGGGACACCGTACAGCGATTGCGCGAACCATCCACTTCTTCAATACGTACTTTGTCACCCGCGCGGATTCGAACACCGGCCGCGCGTTCCTGGATAAGCTGGGTACCCAGTACCTGCACTACTTCGCCACCCAGCTCGAGCGAGATCAATCCGTTCCCGCCGGCATCGAAGCCCGTCACTGCCCGGCCCTCGGACATGAGCGCCGATTCGAGCGTCTGGGCGGGGCTGGACTCGAAGCGAAAAAGAGAATTGAAAATCGGCCGCACGACGAGCGCTTCAAAGACGACACCACCGGCGACCGCGATCGGAAGCGCGAGCACGGGCCCGACGAGTCGCTCCACGATCAAGCCGGTGGCGCCAAATCCGACGAGGAAGTTGAACAACACGCGCGGAGAGAGCCACGACCAGAGATTGGACCTCCATCCGTCGTGGTGCGCGTGCGGCGCCGCGTGGTCGTGGCCGGCGTGGGTGTGCGCCACGTGTCCGTGGCCGCCCGCATGAGATAGGTCGTGCCCGTGCCCGGCACCGTGAGCGATGCCGTGCATCTCATGGCCGCTCGTGTCGTGGGTGTGATGTCCCCCGCCATGGCTGCTGGTGAAACCGAGGAACGCCATGGCGGCCATGCCGGCGCCTCCCAGAACCACGCAGAAGATGTAGAGGTCCATCTCTATGGTAAGTGAACGATGCTGAACATCCCCGGACGGATCGATTCCGTCACGGGGATGTTGTCAGTGTTGCTCCTGCTACGCAATCATCTGGCGAGTTGGGCCTGTAGAACTGCCCTCAACGCCGGTCAGAGCGCTGGCACGATTTCGCTAAATCTCCTCCGGTACCGCAACCGTCTCCGGCAGCGCGAAATCCGTGTCGGTATCGCTCGCCAGTATTTCGGCGATTGTCGGCTCCGGCGGAAGCTCCGGCGCGGGTGGCACCGGTGCTCCCTCGATCTCCACTTCCTGGTAACGGTACATGCCGGTACCGGCCGGGATGAGGTGACCGATGATGATGTTCTCCTTGAGTCCGAGCAGCTCGTCCCGCGCGCCACGGATCGCGGCGTCGGTCAGAACTCGCGTCGTCTCCTGAAAGCTCGCCGCCGAGATGAACGACTGCGTCGTGAGACTGGCCTTGGTGATTCCGAGAAGGAGCGGCTCCGAAACCGCCGGCGCCTCCTTCTTCTTCTTGGCCTTGTCGTTCGCTTCTCTGAAGGTCTGCTTGTCGACGTGCTCGCCCTCGAGGAACTCGGTCTCTCCGGACTCGAGCACGCGCACCTTCTGCAGCATCTGCCGCACGATCACGCCAATGTGCTTGTCGTTGATCTT
>Ga0193699_10000371_pt1 | contig 20116 bp, 18 predicted proteins | sample L3c2metaG_FD_160095 | JGI IMG/M metagenome (GOLD analysis project Ga0193699, IMG submission 160095) | Soil microbial communities from a riparian zone of the East river system, Colorado, United States - L3c2 | ecosystem: Environmental > Terrestrial > Soil > Riparian zone | place: USA: East...
CGCAATGCGGATCGGATTTAGGACTTTTCCAATCGACAATGTGCTAGGCTGCCGCCGGTCTTTCAGAACTAAGCTGGTCAAAAAACTAAATCAGTCAAAAAAGAAAGGAACCTCCTCGCATGCGGAACGCTCGCAGGGAAACCCGCCGGGGCAGCGTCAATCTCGGTCTTCTAGTCGCGCTCCTCGCCACGGCGCTGGCCGTCCTCGCCGCGGGATGCGGAAGTGGCGACGACTCGGCCACCGGTGCATCCGGCGGCGGCAGCCTCGACGTGGTCGGCTACTCCACCCCGGAATCCGTCTACGAGGAAGCTCTCGAGCCCGGTTTCAAAGGCACCTCGGCGGGGGCCGACGTCAGCTTCAGCAACTCCTTCGGCGCCTCTGGCGACCAGAGCCGCGCCGTAGAGGCCGGCCAGCCCGCCGCGGTCGTCCACTTCTCCCAGGCGGGCGACATGAGCCGCCTCGTCGAAGCCGGCATCGTCGCCCCGAGCTGGGAGAAGCAGAAATACGGCGGCATCGCCGAGGACTCGGTCGTCGTGATCGTGGTCCGCAAAGGGAATCCCGAGGGCATCGAGTCCTTCGACGACCTGCTGAGCAAGGAAGTCGACGTGATCACGCCCAACCCGTTCAGCTCCGGCTCGGCGCGCTGGAACCTGATGGCGCTCTACGGCAGCGAGCTTCACAAAGGTAAGTCCGAGGCGCAGGCGCTCGACTCGGTCAAGGCGCTGCTCGAAAAGACCGTCGTGCAGCCGGGCAGCGGCCGCGACGCGCTCGCCGCCTTCACCCAGGGCGAGGGTGACGTCCTGCTCAGCTACGAGAACGAGGCGATCAAGGCGCAGGACGAGGGCGAGGACGTCGACTATGTGATCCCGCCCAGCACGATCCTGATCCAGACGCCGATCGCGGTGACCAAGGGCGCCCCCACCGCCGCGCGGGACTTCCTCGACTACGTCTGGTCGGATGCCGGCCAGAAGATCTGGGCCGAGCACGGCTACCGGCCGGTCAACCCGAAGCTGGTCGACCCGAAGCGGTTCCCGACGCCGGAGGACCTCTTCAAGATCGACGAGTTCGGCGGCTGGGACAAAGTCAACGACGAGTTCTTCGACGACGAAAGCGGCAAGGTCGCGGCGATCGAGAAGGAACTCGGGGTCTCGACGAGCGGCTGAGACCAGATGGAGGGCAGCCCGGCAACCCTCGCAGCTCCCCCCCGCGTCGGCATCCGCCTGCCCTGGGTCGGCGCCGGCCTCGGGCGCGGCATGGTCACGCTCTATTTGAGCGTGATCGTGCTGCTGCCCCTGGCCGCCGTCGTCGCCAAGTCGACCGAGGGCGGTGCCGGCGCCTTCTGGGACGCGGTCACCGGCAGCGAGTCGCTGGCGGCGCTGAAGCTGACCGTGGTCGCCTCGCTGATCGTGGTCGCGATCAATGCCGTCTTCGGCACGGTGATCGCCTGGGTGATGGTTCGCGACGAGTTCCGTGGCAAGTCACTGGTCAACGCGCTGATCGACCTTCCCTTCGCGCTGCCGACGATCGTCGCCGGCCTCACCCTGCTCACCCTCTACGGCTCGGAGAGCCCGCTCGGCGTCAATGTCGCCTTCACCCGGATGGCGGTCGTGCTGGCGCTCGCCTTCGTCACCCTGCCCTTCGTCGCCCGCGCCGTGCAGCCCCTGCTGATGGAGATGGACCGCGAGATGGAGGAGGCCGCCACCTCGCTCGGGGCCAGCGGCTTCACCGTCTTCCGGCGGATCATCTTCCCCAACCTGCTGCCCGGGATCCTCGCCGGCGTCATGCTCGCCTTCGCGCGGGCGCTGGGCGAGTTCGGCTCGCTGATCCTGATTTCGGGAAACATCCCCTTCAAGACCGAGGTCTCCTCGGTCTTCATCCGCAGCCAGATCGAGTCGGGGAACGTCTCCGGCGCCGCCGCCGTCTCCGTCGTCCTGCTGGCGATCTCGCTGCTGATGCTCGTCGCGGTGACCGTGCTCGGCCGCTGGAGCCGCGGCGGGAAGGGCGGCGCCTTCTCGAGCGCGATCGACCGCCTCGTCGGCTTGGGCGGACCGTCGGGGGGCCCCTGATGACCGTCAACCCGCCCGCCAAGTGGGGCTTGCGCACACTCGCCTTCGGCTACCTCGGCCTGCTGCTGCTCGCCCCCGTGGGGATGATCTTCTACAAGACCTTCGAAAGCGGGATCGGGCCACCGGTCGAAGCGATGACCTCGCCCGACGCGGTCCACGCGATCTGGCTGACCCTGCTGATGGTCGCCGTGGCGGTCCCGCTGAACACCGTCTTCGGCGTCGGCTGCGCGCTGCTGCTCGTCCGCCACCGCTGGAAAGGCAACGCGCTGATCGACGCGGTCATCAACCTCCCCTTCGCGATCTCCCCCGTCGTCATCGGGCTCTCGCTCTTCCTCCTCTACGGCACCGACGGCTGGTTCGGGCCGACGCTCGCCGGATGGGGCATCCAGGTGCTGTTCTCGACCCCGGGGATGATCCTCGCCAGCGTCTTCGTCTCGCTGCCCTTCGTCGTCCGCGAGACGGTCCCCGTGCTGCAGGAGATCGGCACCGAGCAGGAGCAGGCCGCCTCGACTCTGGGGGCCAACGCCTGGCAGACCTTCTGGCGCGTGACCCTGCCGGCGATCCGCTGGGGCGTCGCTTACGGCGTCGTGCTGACCACAGCCCGCGTCCTCGGCGAGTTCGGCGCGGTGACGATCGTCTCGGGCCAGATCTCCGGCAAGACGGAAACGCTGCCGCTCTTCGTCGGCAAGGCCTTCGAGCAGTTCGACGAGGGAGCCGCCTACGCCGGCGCGATCGTCCTCGCCCTGCTCGCCCTCACCACCCTGCTGCTGATGAGCGTCGGCGGTCGCAAGACCAAGGCGCAGACCAACGGGCCGATCCCGGTCACGGGGGCCGTGGCCGTCTCAACCACAAAGGAGAACTCCTGATGGGAATCTCAGTCGAGGGAGCGTGCAAGCGCTTCGGTGACTTTCAGGCTCTCGACAACGTTTCGATAGACGTGCCCGACGGCTCGCTGACCGCGCTGCTCGGGCCGAGCGGCAGCGGCAAGTCAACGCTGCTGCGGGCGATCGCCGGGCTCGAGGAGCTGGACGCGGGCCAGGTGGCGATCAACGGCCAGGACGCGACGGCCAAGCCGGCGCAGAAGCGCGGCGTCGGCTTCGTCTTCCAGCACTACGCCGCCTTCAAGCACATGACCGTGCTCGGCAACGTCGGCTTCGGGCTGCGGATCCGCAAGTGGCGCAAGCCGGAGGTCGAGGAGCGGGTGCACGAGCTGCTGCGCCTGGTCCAGCTCGACGGCCTCGCCGACCGCTACCCCGACCAGCTCTCCGGCGGGCAGCGTCAGAGGATGGCGCTGGCGCGGGCGCTGGCGGTCGAACCGCAGGTGCTGCTGCTCGACGAGCCGTTCGGCGCGCTCGACGCCAAGGTGCGCAAGGACCTGCGCGCCTGGCTGCGGCGTCTCCACGACGAGATGCACGTGACGACGATCTTCGTCACCCACGACCAGGAGGAGGCGATGGACGTCGCCGAGCAGCTGGTCGTGATGAACGAGGGTCGCGTCGAGCAGTCCGGCACGGCCTCGGACCTCTACGAGCATCCCGCCAACGAGTTCGTGATGAGCTTCGTCGGCGAGGTCAACCGGCTCGGCGAGCATTTTGTGCGTCCGCACGACATGGACGTCGTGCTCGACGCCGACGAGCGGACCGAGCAGGCGCTGGTGCAGCGCATCGTCTCGCTCGGCTTCGAGATCCGGGTCGAGTTCGTGCTCAGCGACGGCACCGAGGTCTGGGCCCAGCTGACCCGGGCTGAGCTGCAGAAGCTGGAGCTGACGGAGGGACAGATCGTCTACCTGCGGCCGGGCCAGACCAAGAGCTTCAGCGGTGATTCGCCGCCGCCCGACGGTGACGGGGCCTCGACTCCCCGCGACCGGCAGGGCAACGGCGACGCAGAGGTAACTGCAGCCGCCTGAAGGGCGAGGGGGCGGGGCGCGCTTTGCCGGGTGGCGCCCCGCCCCACCGCGCCACCTAGAGGCCTCTACGTCACGCGGCGCTCGAACGTCTTCTCCAGCGACTTCTCGTCCTCCTCGCCGGCGACCGTCTTGTCGAGCCGCACGCTCGCCTCGCGGCCGTCGAGGCGCAGCGTGCCGACCTGGTTGTCAAAACAGGGGCCCTCGAGCAGGCGCCAGCGGATGCCGGGGTCGGCAGTGCCCGCGAGGTGCGCAAGGCCGCGGGCGAGCGCGCCGAGCGGCTGTGAGAAACCGGCCCGGATCGCCCGGCGCTCGTGCTCGTCGAGGGGGTTGCGGTAGGGCGAGCAGACCGCCTGCAGGACCCGGCTCTCGACCCCGGCGTCGCGCCTGAAGGCGACGTCGAAGAGGTAGGCGTGGTGGACGTCGCCGGAGAGGATCACGATCGAGGCCGGTGGTTTCCCCCGCTGCCCGGAGCCGACCTCCTCGAGCAGCTTGCGCAGCCGCCGAAAGGAGAACTGAAACGCCGCCCAGTGGTCGAAGTCGGCGGCGCGGCGCAGCTTCTCGCTGCCGCGGGCGACGAGGCCTCCCCAGGCGCCGTCGCAGAGGCGCTCGTTCCAGGCCTCCAGGTAATGGAGGGCCGGCGAGAGCAGGTAGGGGACGGTGGTGGCGATCAGCAGATGGTCGAAGTCGCCGCTCGCGTGGTCGACGATCCACTCCCAGACGTCGTCGTCGAACATCGAGCGGCGCTCGTCGGTGAGGACGCGGGCGGCGCGCGAGTCCATGAAGATCGCCCGCACGCCGTCGACGTCGCGGCAGAAGCTCCAGCGCGTGCCCGCCGCGGTCGAATCGATGCTCCTGGCCCACTCGCGGAGCGCTCCGGTCGCGTCGCGATTGCCGCGCACCCTTTCGTAGACCTCGTTGTCGTCGAGCTCGCGCGGCGAGAGATTGCCGATGTGCTGGTAGATCCAGTAGCTCATGATCCCGCCGACGGCGCGCTCGTGCCACCAGTGCTTGCGGTCCATCTCCTCGTGCCATGAGCGCGAGATGTTCCAGTCGTCGCTCATGTCGTGGTCGTCCCAGACCATCGAGGTGGAGACGGTGGAGAAGAGCCAGCGGATCAGGGGGTCCCGCCAGGACTCGTGGTAGAGCCAGGTGTACTCCTCGAAGTCGGTCACCTCCTCGCCGGGCGGCTCGCTGGTGTCGCGGCGCGCGCGGATCCGCTCCCGCACCGCAGGCGAGCCCTCGTCGACATAGACCTGGTCGCCGAGCAGGAAGAGCAACTCCGGCCACTCGTCGCGGTCGTCGCGGATCATCTGCCGAGCCAGCACGTAGAGCGCGTCGAGCTCGTGGCCGTCTTCGTGCTCGTCCTTGCTCTTCGTGTAGGGCTCCTCATGGGGCAACGCCACCCGGCAGGATCCGAAGCAGATGTCGACAGGCTTTCCAGGGCTGAAGGTGCGGATCACGCTCGGCGGTAGGTCGCTCTCCCTTGGAGGCCAGCGTCGCTCGCCGCCGAGTGCCACCTCGTACTCGTAGAAGCCGTCGGGCTCGAGGTCCTCGACGCGGACGAGCGCGTAGTGGTGGCCGGCGACGCCGAAGCTCGTCTCGCGACGGCCGAGCACCTCGACCTCGCACGGCTCGCTCGTCTCGACCCAGACGGTTGCCTCCGTTTCGGAGACGTAGCGGAGCAGCGGGCCCAGCACGAGGTCGGCCATGCCGCCCCTCTCCCCCGCTTTGCGGCTCTCTACTCCTCCCCGCCTTGGGCGAGGCGCTCGAGCAGGCGGTCGACGAAGGCGATCTGCGCGGGAATCAGCTTCTCCCTCGCCCCCTCCGGCGAGAACCACTCCGCCCGGTCGACCTCGGGAAACTCCCGCTGCTCTCCCGAGTGGGGCGGCCACTGCATCGTGAACGTGTTGCTGCGCAGGGTCGCCGGATCGAAATCGCCCTCGCCGGCCCAGGCGCGAACCGCCTTGCCACCCTTCTGGCGCACCTCCCCTAGATCCACCAGCGCCTCCTCGGCGATCGGGGGCGGCGAGCCGAGCTCCTCCTCGAGCTCGCGCAGCGCGCAGGCCCGAGGATGCTCGGCGTCGTCGTATTCGCCCTTCGGGATCGACCAGGCGCCCGAGTCCCGCTTCGCCCAGAACGGCCCCCCGGGGTGGACCAGCAGGACCTGCGGCTGCCCGGCGACGAGCCGGTAGAGCAGGATGCCGGCGCTCCGCTTCACGTCTATCCCGTGCTCCGCTTCACATCGCTATGCTATATTCTTGACTTAATTGATCTACAAAGGAGGAAGGAGAAGGACGAGCGATGAGCGCCCCGCCCCCCACAACCACCAGGTTCATCCCCCGAGGCAAGCTGAACGGCGTGCTCCGCGAGCCGCCCTCGAGGCGGACGGCGCCGGGACAGCGCAGCGAGCCGCGCCCGCAAAGAAACGACCCCCAGCCGGCCGAGCTCGATACCCAGGCCTACGAGGCCCTCTACTACCGCGCCCGCCTGGTCCTCGGCGAGGCGCTGCCCCGCCCCGCGCGCTTTCAGCTCCGCGGTCACTGACCGCACCTCACGCCTCTGCCCATAGGCCCCCGCGGCCAACGAGGGCGAGAACTTGTAGCCGCAGGAGGCGCTGCCCGGCGGCCGAACCAGGTATAGCGTCATACCTAGCTCTACCGTCCAATGAAAGGGTTGCCCATGAACGACGAGAGCTTGCTCAGTGGCTGGTGGGTCTTCGCCGGTGCGCTGCTGCTGATCGCCGGCGTCCTCAACGTGATCTACGGGATCGCCGCGATCGACGACTCCAAGTTCTTTCAGGAAAACGTCACCTACGTGATCAGCGGCCTCAACACCTGGGGCTGGATCACTCTGATCATCGGGGTGCTCGAGCTGATCGCCGCGTTCTCGCTCTTCTCCGGCGGCGAGTACGGTCGCTGGGTCGGGATCTTCGTCGGCTCGCTCAACGCGATCGCCGCGCTGCTCTCGATCCCCGCCTACCCGTTCCTCTCGCTGGCGATCTTCGCCCTCTCGATCATCATCGTCTACAAGCTGGCCGAGGGCCCGGAGGTTAGGCCCACCCAAGTCAGGTAGCCGGCCGGCGGTCAGCCGCGCAGCGGCGGGCCGGCAGCTCCCTGCGGCTGAAGGCCCCGGGCACCCGGGGCCTTCGTCGTCGCGGGGGCATCCGCGGGCGCGGCCTCGCGCAGATCCAGCCTCGACCACGGCGCCGGCGTCGGCTCCTCGACCTCGTAGACGACGTCGACGCCGCTGAGGCGGTCCTGCCAGCCGCGGCGGCGCACGTCGAAGAGGATGCCGAGGAAGCCGATCCCAAACGGGATCGCGGCCAGCGCCAGTCCGAGTAGGCGCTTGACAGAGCGCCCGAGCTGCAGGCCGCGACCCTCGACGCCAAGCCTGATGCCGACGAAGCGCATCCCGGGAGTCTGGCCGGCGAGCGACCAGAAGCCGACGAGGTAGAGCGCCCCGAGGGCGAGCCAGGCACCGGTGCCGGCCAGCAGCGCCTCGGCTGGCAGGCCGTTGCCGTTGCCGGAGAGGGCCGAGGCGATCAGCGCCGCGATCGCGGCGAGGCCGGAGAAGGCGAGGTTGACCAGGAGCGCGTCGAGCACGAACGCGAGGCCGCGAGTGACGGCGCCAGCCCGCTCGGTCGGCACGGCGCGTTGCGGCCGCAAGAAGATCCGCCGCGCGATCCGCTCGAGGGCGCCGTCGAGGCGCCGGGTAGCGTGCCCGATCGTGTGGCCGACGTCCTCGATCAGGCCCCGGCTTTGGGCGGCGATCGCCGCCCGCAGCTCGGGCGCCTCGGCGATCCGCTCGACCAGCCGCTGCGTCTCGTCGCTGGCGAGCAGCCGCCGCCAGACCTCGTCGACCAGCTCGCTGTCGAGCGCCTCGATCAGCGCCCGCTTGATGGCGTCGCTCTCCAGCGCCCCGTGCACCGCCTCCTCGACCAGCGGTCCGCGGAGGACCCGCGCCAGCGCCCGTTCGACCGCCTCGCTCTCGACCGCGGCGACCATCGCCTCCTCGGCGGCCGTCTCCACCGCGCGGTCGACGCCGGTCACCCGGGTCACGGTGCGTGCCCCGCGAACCCCGGCGCCGAGCAGGCGCACGGAGAGCGGCAGCGGCCTTCCCGAAGGACCTTCGCCTATCGGCGGGGACTGCCGAGCGGGACCGTCTGCCATCTCCCGGCGAGTATACGTTCGTCGAGCCGGGCGATCAGGGGGCGGCGGTGGGCAGGCTAACCGTGAGCTGCGAGACCTGCACGGAGAAGGCGAGGTTGTTGCTGGGCCGCAGGTACGGAGCGTCGCTGCCCAGCAGCACGAGCTTCACGGTGTGGCCCGCGGCGAACTCGTAGCCGTTGCCGTGCAGCTGGAAGGTGACCGGGCCGCTCTGGTTGTCGGTCAGTCGGTAGGCGCCCCTGGTGACGAGGCGCTCGCTGCCGTCGGGGGCGACGTCGAAGAGCATCGAGTCGAGCTCGCCGAAGTCCCCGAGCGTCTGGATCGTCGCCGTGACGGTGGGCAGGCCGAGCAGGGTGAAGCCCGGGCCGGCATCGCGGGTGTAGGTGGCGGTCCCCACGGCTGGCGACGAGGAGACCGCCTTGCAGGCGTCGCTGGTGCCGCCGATTGGATCGAGCTGGGCGCTCGTCGGCGGATCGCCCGTCGCGGTGACCAGCTGCGGGGCGACCGAGCCGAAGCTGAGGGTCCCTTTGTGGAGCTGGGCGTAGCTCGGCGCGGTGTAGGGGCCGCCGTCGGGGGCGCTCGCCGGGCAGGTCTGGGTGTAGGCGGTGACCGAGCCGGGAGCGGGGCCGCCGTGGCCGCCGCGCAGGTAGCGATCGAAGAAGGCCGAGCCCCCTTCGTTGAGGGGCCGGTTGACGGTCGGCTTGTTGGAGCCGCGGCTGTGGCCGAGGTCGCCGAACTGGAGGCTGACGGGGGCGGAGCCGCTCGCCTGGTTGTAGATGCGGATCGCCTGCTCAGGCGGGAAGAGGTCGTCGGTCCAACCGTTCTCGATCAGCAGCGGCGCCGGTGCGCCGGGCAGGCCGTACGCCTGGTGGTGGGCATAGATCTCCGCCAGCCGCGCCACCGCCTCCGCGCTGGCCGGCTCGCCGGCGTTGGTCAGGGCGAAGTCGGTGTTGAGGTCGCCGCAGTAGTAGCCGGTGCCCTTGCCGAGCGCGTAGAGCCCGGCGATGTAGCTCGCGATCGGGATCCCGACCGGGTCGAGGCTCTGCCCCGGGGGAGCGACCTGCGTGTCGAGGAAGCGGCCGTTGGGCAGCAGCGAGTCGACCAGATCCGACCACGGCCAGCGTGGCCAGGCCGCGGCGATCGAGAGCTGCTTGCCCTTCGGGCTCTTCCAGGGAGAGAAGGAGCCGTCCGGCAGGCGGATCCGGTTGCGCAGGTAGGAAAGCTCAAGGCTCTGCCCGCCCCCGTAGGAGATGCCGGTCACGCCAAGCGCGCCGCTCTTGGCGATGCCCTGGTCGACCAGCAGGCCGAGCAGGTACTGGGTGTCGCGCGCCTCGTAGCGGGTGTCGGCGAGGCGGATGTAGCCCTGGCCGCAGGGGCCGGTGTGGTTGCCGCCCGGGCCGCCGCCGCAGGAGTGGCCGAAGCCACGCGCTGTGTAGTTGACGACCGCGTAGCCGCGCCTGGCGAAGTAATCGTTGTTGTAGTGGTAGGTATTGGAGCCGTCGCCTTCGGGATCGCTCGACTCGAAGTCGGTCTTTTCGCCGCCGTAGCCGTGCAGCATCACGATCGTCGGATAGGGGCCTTTCGCTCCTTGCGGCGGCAGCGTCACGTCGACGTCGAGCGGGACGCCGTCGAAGGAGGGCACCCCGTCGACTGTTTCCCCGGGACCACCGTCCGTGGTCGGGCAGAAGCGGGTCCCATCGGACTGCGTCGAGCATTGGTGGCCAAACGGCGCCGGGGGCGGCGCCGCCGCGGCCCCTTGCGCCGCCAGGAGGAGACCTGTGGCCACCAATGCGATCAGGGAAAGTGAGCCTCGCACTGCGACCACTCTACTAAAAATTAGGTATCCACGCTAGAGGCGTGGTCCGCGGCACGCTCTCGCGCCTCCGCCTTCTCCTCCAGCGACATCGCGCCGGGGTGGCCGTCGCCGGGCCAGGGACTGAGGATCAAGAGCAGTCTGGCATCGGATCGGGCGGCGACGGTGCGGCGCTCGCCCGGCGCGAACTCGAAGAGGTGACCGGCCGACGCCGATGTTGCCTCGCCGTCCGCCGAAATCACCTCGACCTCGCCGTCGACGATGACGAGGCGCGCCCGCTCGTGGACCTCGTGCTCCTGCAGCTCCTCCCCGGCCGGAAGATTGAGCACGATCGCCCTCGCATCCTCAGCCGAAGAGAGGATCCGCGGCTCGTGCGGCTCGGCCGCGACTCTCCTCAGGTCCCAGCTCTTCATGGCCGTTGCCCTACCCAGGCGGGGCAGCCTGAAACGGCCCGACGCCGCCCGCTGTCACTCCAGCGGCCCTACCAGCAGGGCCCCCTCCTCGCGCTTCCGACCTTGACCCCACCCTGGGTGGGTGAAAGTCGGAAGCGCTGGGCCATCGGGGGCCGCGTCCCAACGTGCCGGCATCGGGGCGACTGGATTTGAACCAGCGACCGCTCGGCCCCCAGCCGAGTGCGCTACCAGACTGCGCCACGCCCCGTGGTTCCTTCTATTCTGACGAATCCCGTGCGGCGGTAGCTCAACGGTAGAGCCTCAGCCTTCCAAGCTGATGACGCGGGTTCGATTCCCGTCCGCCGCTTCAGTTCCGTGCCGATGCGCTCTTCCTCCTCGCGACGACGGGCAAGCAGAGAGATGCTGACCACGCCGTATCTGCTGGTGGCGTTGTCGGCCGATCGGAGATGAAGCGATAGCGGTCGTTGTCGCGCAGCTCGAGAATCTGGAAGCCGGCGGGGTTTGACGAGACGATTCGCGACATAAAGCCTCGGCCGGCGGGTAACCCCTGACAGGGAACGCCGCCATTCGTTCCAATCACCAAGGACCGGCTTCCAGTCCCGAGTCTGATCCTTGTTGCGCAGGAGAGATGGGCAATGATCGACGAAAGGAACGCGCAATGAAACGCCTTCGCTTGACCCCCTCGGATCGCGGGCCGGCGGCACGTCTCGCGTGGCTTCTCGTCTTGGTGCCAATCGCAGCCCTCGGCGTCGTGCCCGCCGGGTCGGCAGCGCCGGCGCCGGGCTCGGCCGATCTGAGAATCACCAAGACCGACAGCCCCGATCCTGTGCAAATCGGATCCACCCTCACCTACACCGTCAAAGTCGAAAACCTCGGCCCTCTCGAGGCGACCGGTGTTGTCGTCACCGACACCCTGCCGAAGGACGTCGATTTCGTCTCGGTGAGCGCGACGGCTGGCCAGTGCACCCAACAGGCGAGAAAGGTGTCATGCAATCTCGGCAACGTGGTCGCGGGAGGCATCAACTACGGCAGTCCGCCGAGCGTGACTCTGTCGGTGATCCCCCGCAAAGCGGGGACGATCACCAACACCGCCTCGGTCAAAGGAGATCAGAAAGATCCAGTCGCGAAAAACAACCGGGCGACGGCAACGACACGGGTCCTTGGTGCGGCGACTTGTCGAGGAGTCCAGGCGACTGTCACCGGGACCGCCGGTAATGATCTTCTCGTCGGCACGGGAGGTCGCGACGTGATCGTCGCCCTCGCCGGCGACGACAGGATCGTCTCGCTGGCGGGACGGGACTTGATCTGCGCGGGCGCGGGCAACGACTACGTCGGTGCCGGCTCTGCTGCAGACCGTGTCCTCGCGGGGGCTGGAAGGGATCGCCTGCTTGGCCGCGGCGGCCCAGACGTCCTCAAGGGCGCCGCCGGCAACGACGTCCTCAAAGGAGGACGTGGCTCTGACCGCCTGCGCGGCGGCCGCGGCTTCGATACCTGTCGAGGCGGGCCGGGCGCAGATTCAATTCGAGGCTGCGAGCGATAGGCGCCAGACTCGGTGGCGCCGCGGCACCGCGTCGAAGCCGCACAGCGATCGGTCCAGTACGAGGGGCCGCAAACCCGCCTGCCAAGCGGGATTGCGGCTCCTCATGCCAAGAGAATCGAGCGGGGCAGCCAGGACTCGAACCTGGAATCCCCGGTTTTGGAGACCGGTGCCTTAGCCAGTTTGGCCACTGCCCCAAGGGGGACCGCATCGTAACGCCGTGGGCGCTCGTCGAGAGTGCGGGCGGAGGGATTTGAACCCCCACGGGCCGAAGCCCACCAGGACCTAAACCTGGCGCGTATGCCAATTCCGCCACGCCCGCGCGGTCGGGCCCTCGGGCCTTAACGCGCGACCAATGCCGCGCTGTCGCCCTGAGATTCTATGATCGATTCGTGGCGATTGGAGAGGTGAGGCCGGGCTATGAGCTCTGGCGGCCCAACAGGGAGAAGCCGGAGTCCGTGACGACCAAGGTCGTCATCGTCTTCCTCATGGTCGCCACGGCGGTGCTCGCGGCCTTGATTACGGTAACCGGCTTCTCGCAGCTGAGCGGCGGTGGCGGCATGGGCGTCATCTGCCTGATCTACGTCGCGCTCTACGCCTTCTTCGCCTTCCTCGTCGCCCGCTGGAGCCGCGGCGTCCTGCCGGTCGCCGCGGCGCTCTCGACGATCCTGGCGATCTTCTGCGCAGCCGGCGCCGATAGCTGGTTCGCCCGCGACAAGGCCGGGTTCGAGGACTCGATGGTCCCCGCCTCCCTGATCGGGCTGCTCGTCGTGATCCTCGCCCTGCTGCAGATCGTCGTGATCGCGGCCGCGCTCTACGGCTTCAACCAGGCCTGGAACGTCGAGGAGGAACGGCCGATCGGCTCCGGCGAGGACTACGGCGCCGGCGCCCCGCAACCTGCCTGACGACCTTAGCGTTAAGAACCTGCATCAAGTCTGTGCCGAATGATCGCCCTTTGCCTGATTTCGGGCAATTGCGACCGGAGGCTGAACTAGCGTCGGGATAGAATGGCCAAGGCAAGCGGCGGTGGAGGAACGGTAGACTCGGGATCCTCAAAAGGTCCTGCCCGAAAGGGCGTGTGGGTTCGAATCCCACCCGCCGTATCGCTGGAAACCCGGGTCTTGTGAGATCGCGCGAGGAACTCGCCAAGGTCTCGCGCTCTCCGCGGCCAATCGCAACAACTGCGAGATCTCGAAACTCACTGGCATTCCCCGCAGCACGATCAGTGCGTGGCGCAACGGTCGGACTCCTAAGTTCGGGAGCTACCGCAAACGTGGTGGCGCCTGCCTGCGCTGCGGCACTCTGAAAAGCCCATTTCCCGGCCTGGTCGTCTTCCAGTACGCCTACCTCCTTGGCCTCTACTTGGGAGACGGATGCTTGCTCAAGCATCGCGGGGGGTCTGCCGGCTTCACATCACCCTTGACGCGGCGTATCCGGTCATCGCCGCCGAGTGCCAGGCGGCAATGAGCCTCGTCATGCCGGCCAGTCGTGCAAGTTGCGGGCGGCATCCCCGCCATCGCATGCTGAACCTCGTCTCCTACTCGACCCACTGGCCACACCTCTTCCCCCAGCACGGCAAAGGCGTGAAGCACAAGCGCCGGATCGCGCTCGATCCCTGGCAGCACCGAATCGCCGAGCGCCACCCGGGCCGCGTGCTGCGCGGTCTCATCCATTCAGATGGCTGTCGGGTGACGAACAGGATCCGGCACCCGAAGAGAACCTACGCCTATCCCGCTACTTCTTCTCGAACCGATCCCTCGACATCCAGCGAATCTTCTGCGATGCCTGCGATCGGCTGGACATCGCCTGGCGGCAAGACGGTCCCTGGAACATCTCCATCGCCCGCCGCGACGCGGTGACCACCATGGATCGCCACGTCGGCCCGAAGCGCTGAGCCGGGATCGCCAGGATAATTCGCGGCGTGGAAGCGACGTCGACCAGCAAAGGAGGGGGCGAGCTGCTCTGGGAGCCGCCCGCCGAGCTGGTCGAGCGGGCGCGGATGACCGAGTACATGCGCTGGCTCATGGCCGAGTGGGGACTGGCGTTCGACGGCTACGGGGAGCTGTGGTGCTGGTCCGTCGACGATCTCGAGGGCTTCTGGGGGTCGATCTGGGACTTCTTCGACGTGCAGGCGGACGGCGATCGCTCGCGGGTGCTGGCGAGCCGCGAGATGCCGGGCGCGCGCTGGTTCCCCGATACCCGCCTCAACTACGCCGAGCACGTCTTCGCCGACAAGGACGACGCGGAGACGGCGATCCTGCACGCATCCGAGCTGCGCGAGCTGGAGGAGCTGAGCTGGGGCGAGCTCCGCATGCAGGTCGCGGCCGCCGCGGCCGGGCTGCGCGAGCTTGGCGTCGAGCGAGGCGACCGGGTCGTCGCCTATCTCCCCAACATCCCCGAGGCGATCGTCGCCTTCCTCGCCAGCGCCAGCATCGGTGCGACCTGGTCGAGCTGCTCGCCGGACTTCGGCCCGGCGAGCGTCGTCGACCGCTTCGCCCAGATCGAGCCCAAGGTCCTCTTCGCGGTCGACGGCTACCGCTACGGCGGCAAGGACTTCGACCGCCGCGAGACCCTCGCCCAGCTCCAGCGCGAGATCCCGAGCCTCGAGCGCACCGTCGTCCTCCCCTACCTCGATCGGGAGCCCGACCTCTCCCCCCTTCGCGACGCGATGCGCTGGGACGAGCTGCTCGCCTCGGGCGAGGGCGCTGAGCTGAGCTTCGAGCGGGTCCCCTTCGACCACCCGCTCTGGGTCCTCTACTCCTCGGGCACGACCGGGCTGCCGAAGGCGATCGTCCAGGGTCAGGGAGGCATCCTGCTCGAGCACCTGAAGAAGCTCCACCTCCACGTCGACGCGCATCCGGGCGACCGCCTCTTCTGGTTCACGACGACCGGCTGGATGATGTGGAACTTCCTCGTCTCGGGGCTGCTGACCCGGGCCGCGATCGTCCTCTACGACGGCAACCCGGGTCACCCCGACATGGGCGTCCTCTGGGACCTCGCCGAGCGCGCCGGCGTGACGATGTTCGGCACCAGCGCCTCCTACATCGCCGCCTGCATGAAGGAGGGCGTCGAGCCGGCGGCGGGGCGCGACCTCAGCCGCCTGAAGGCGGTCGGCTCGACCGGCTCGCCCCTCTCCCCCGAGGGGTTCGACTGGATCTATGAGCACCTCGGCGCCGAGACCTGGCTCTTCTCGACTAGCGGCGGCACCGACCTCTGCACCGCCTTCGTCGGCGGCGTCGCCCTGCTTCCCGTCTACCGCGGCGAGCTGCAGGGGCGGGCGCTGGGCGCCGCGGTCGAGGCTTGGGACGAGGAGGGGAACCCCGTGATCGACCAGGTCGGCGAGCTGGTCGTCACCGAGCCGATGCCCTCGATGCCGGTCTTCTTCTGGGGCGATCCCGACGGCAGCCGCTACCGGGCCAGCTACTTCGAGCACTACCCCGGCGTCTGGCGCCACGGCGACTGGATCGAGATCACCTCGCGCGGCACCGCGATCATCTACGGCCGCTCGGACTCGACCATCAACCGCTCCGGCGTGCGGATGGGGACGAGCGAGATATACCGCGCGGTGCTCGGCCTCGACGAGGTGCTCGACGCCCTCGTCGTCGACCTGCCGCGGCCGGGGACCGAGGGCTGGATGCCGCTCTTCGTCGTCCTCCGCGAGGGCGCCCCGCTCGACGCCGACCTGCGCGGGGCGATCGCCCGCCGCGTGCGCGAGCGCTGCTCGCCGCGCCACGTGCCCGACGAGGTCTTCCAGATCGCCGAGGTCCCCCGCACGCTGAGCGGCAAGGCGCTCGAGGTGCCGGTGAAGCGGATCCTGATGGGGACGCCGGCCGAGCAGGCGGCGAGCCGCGACTCGCTCGCCAATCCGGCGGCCCTGGACTACTTCGTCGCTCTGGCTGGCGAGCTCGCCCCAGGCGAGTAGCCGGCCCCCGACCGTCAGGCCGGCGTGACCGGGTTGCGGCGCTCGGCGAAGGACCGCTCCTTGCCGGCCGCCAGCTCGAAGCGACGGATCAGCTCGACGCGCAGATCCTCAGGCTGCACGACCGCGTCGACGACCAACTCGGAGGCGAGGTGGAGGATGTCGATGTCCTCGGCGTACTCCTCGCGCTTCTCGGCGACGAAGCGCTCGCGCTCCTCCCCCTCCTCGATCTCCTGAATCTGGTTGTAGAAGACGGCGTTGACCGCCGCCTGCGGACCCATCACGGCGATCGAGGCGCTCGGCAGGGCGATGCAGCAGTCGGGCTCGAAGGCGGGGCCGGCCATCGCGTAGAGGCCCGCGCCGTAGGCCTTGCGGACGATCACCGAGAGCTTCGGCACCGTCGCTTCCGAGACGGCGCTGATCATCTTCGCCCCGTGGCGGATGATCCCCTGGCGCTCGACCGCGGTGCCGATCATGAATCCCGGCACGTCGGCGAGGAAGAGCAGCGGCACGTTGAAGGCGTTGCAGGTCTGGATGAAGCGCGCCGCCTTGTCGGCGGAGTCGACGAAGAGGACGCCCCCCTTCTGGCGCGGCTGGTTGGCGACGACGCCGACGACGCGCCCGTCGAGGCGGCCGTAGCCGACGATCAGCTCCCTCGCCCAGCGCTTGTGTACCTCGAGGAACGAATCCGCGTCGAGCAGCGCGTCGAGCACCTCCTGCATATCGAAGGGCTGGTTCTCGTCCGCCGGGACGATCTCGGCGATCGCCGCGGAGGAGGCGGGCTCGGCGGGGGGCGAGACCGGCGGCTCCTCGCGCCAGCTTCCCGGCATGTAGGAGAGGTAGCGCTTCGCGAGGTCGATCGCCTCCTCGTCGCTCTTGACGAGGAAGTGGCCGCAGCCGGAGCCGCCGGTGTGCATCTTCGCCCCACCCATCTCCTCCAGCGTCACCTTCTCGCCGATCACCATCTCGGCCATCCGCGGCGAGCCCAGGTACATCGAGGCGTTGCCGTCGCGCATCACCACCACGTCGCAGAAGGCGGGGATGTAGGCGCCGCCGGCGGCGCTCGGCCCGAACAGCAGGCAGACCTGCGGGACCTGGCCCGAGAGGCGGACCTCGTTGTGAAAGATCCGCCCGGCGCCGCGCCGCCCGGGAAACATCTGCACCTGGTCGGTGATCCGGGCGCCGGCCGAGTCGACGAGGTAGACCATCGGCACCCGCAGAGACAGCGCCCGCTCCTGGACGCGGAGGATCTTCTCCACCGTCTTCGGCCCCCAGGAGCCGGCCTTCACGGTCGGGTCGTTGGCCATCAGGGCCACGGGGCGACCGTCGATGCGGGCCAGCCCGGTGACGACGCCATCGGCGCCGAGCCCCTCCCGCTCCCAGTTGGCGAGGGCTCCCTCCTCGGAGAACGACCCCGCGTCGACCAGCCGCTCGACCCGCTCGCGGACCGGCAGCTTGCCCTGCTCGGCGGTCTTCTCGTGGTGGCGCTGCGGACCGCCGCCGAGGGCGGCCTCGAGGGCGCTGGCGAACTCCGTCATGCCGGGCAGCCTAGTCGGACTGGCCGCCGAGCCAGTCGACCGGGCCGGCGCGCAGGACGTGGGCCCCGAGCGGGCGCCCGAGCACCCCCTGCGCGGCGCGGGAGCCCTCAATCAGCGCCGTCAGGTCGATGCCCGTCTCGATCCCCATCTCGTGCAGCATCGAGACCACGTCCTCGCTGGAGACGTTGCCGGTCGAGCCGGGCGGCACCGGGCAGCCGCCCAGCTCGCCGAAGCTCGACTCGAACGACTCGATCCCCTCCTCCAGCGCCGCCAGCAGGTTGGCGAGCCCCTGCCCGCGCGTGTTGTGGAAGTGAGCGGTCAGCTCGACCCCGGCGAGCCGCTCGCGGGCGGCGCCGAAGAACTCGCGGACCTGGCGCGGGTTCGCCATCCCCGTCGTGTCGCCGAAGGCGACCTCCGCGCAGCCGGCCGCGGCGAGCCGCTCGGCGATCGCGAAGACCCGCTCGGCCGGTACCTCTCCCTCATACGGACAGCCGAAGGAGGTCGAGATCACGCCCTCGCAGCGCAGGCCCGCCGCGCGAGCGCCGGTCAGCGTGCGCTCCAGACCCTCCAGTGACTCCTCGACCGGGCGGTTGACGTTGCGCTGGTTGTGGGTCTCGGAGGCGGAGAGGAAGACGCTGACCTCGTCGAAGCGGTCGCGCAGCGCCAGCGCCCGCTCCAGCCCCCGCTCGTTCGGGATCAGCACCGAGAAGGAGACGCCGTCGCGGCGCTGGACGCCGCGCAGTACCTCCTCGGCGTCCGCCAGCTGCGGGATCACCTCGGGCCGCACGAAGGAGGTCAGCTCGATCCGCCTCAGGCCGCTGGCGGAGAGCATGTCGATCAGCCGCACCTTGTCGGCGGTGGAGATCGTCTCCGGCTCGTTCTGGAAGCCGTCGCGGGGACCGACCTCGCGGATCCTCACGCTGCTGGGAAGACCATCCACGGAAGGAAGCTTATGGAGAGCGCCGCGGAGCCAGCTGACGATCGTCCTCGCGGGACTCCATTCGCAGCCGGCTCACCACCGCCGCGAGCGTCTCGCGGACGTGGGCCGGCTCGAAGCGCACCTGCGCGTGGGTGAAGCGCAGCGGCGTGAAGCCGGCGGCGAGGTGGGCCTGGTCGCGGAGGCGGTCGCGCGCCTGCTGCGCCGGCGTGCGGTGGTAGCGCAGGCCGTCGGTCTCGACCACGAGCCGCAGGTCAGGCCAGAAGAAGTCCACCCGGAAGCCGTTCACGCGCTGGCGCGTCAGCGGACGCGCCAGCCTCACGGCGTCGACCAGCGGCAGGAACCGCCGCTCGAGCTCCGAGTCGGTGAGCCGGAACGTACGCCGGTCGAGGAGGGCGCGAAGCGGCTTCACCCCGGGCTCGCAGCGGTGGGCTTCCAGCTCACGGCGCAATGCCGGTGGATCGATGAGATCGAGGCGATCAGCCTCGTTGACGACTCGCTCGACTACTCGTGAAGGGAGCGCGGCGGCGAGGTCGACCATCGTCTGCACGAGCCCTGTTACGGGAACGCCCTCCCGCCTGGTCACATCACGATCCGCCAGGGTCGGACGTCTATACACGCGCAGCCCTGACCGGCGACGTGGCGACGCCGCCCGCACCGAAATCTCTATCCCCCGATGCTCCCCTCCGATGCCCCAGAGCGCAGCAGCGCTGCCATGGCTCAGCATCGCGCTGGGACCACACGAGAGGATGGCTGCCATCCAGGTCCCGTGCTGTGTGAGCTCCGGCCGGCCTATCGCGTAGACGCCGCTCTCGATGAGAAACAGTCGGCTGCGTGCCAGCCGGTGCTGGATCGCCCGACGACTCAGTCCGCAGTCGAGCAGCTGTCGGCGCGAGACAACGCCGTGCTGGTCGCGCGCAAGCTCCCACACCCTCCCCGTACTCGCGATTCGATCGATTGGACACACCCTGGTGTGCTCAATGCATCGAGCGGCGTGGTTTCTCCCCCCGGGTGCGGCTGCGTTGAGGCGAGGTGGGCGCTCAGACCATGCCGAGGCCGCCGCTGACGCCGAGCGTCTCGCCCGTCACGTAGGTGGCGTCGTCGGAGGCGAGGAAGGCGACGGCCGCGGCCACCTCGTCGGGCTGGCCGAGGCGCTTCATCTGCGTCGCCTCTTTCATCGTCTCGATCACCTTCTCGCCGATCTCGCCGAACTCCCTGGCGCCCATCAGCAGCGGCGTCTCGATCGGCCCGGGGGCGATCGAGTTGGCGGTGATCCCGTAGCGGGCGTTCTCGCGGGCGATCGCCTTGGTGAAGGCGATGATGCCTCCCTTGGCCGCCGAGTAGACGGCGGAGCCCTTCGAGCCGACCCGCCCCGCCTCCGAGGAGATATTGACGATCCGGCCGTAGCCGGCCTGCTGCATCGCTGGGAGCGCCGTGTGCGTGCAGTTGAGGACGCCCCCGAGGTTGATCGCGAGCACCCGCTCCCACTGCTCGGGCGAGGTGTAGGTGAAGAAGCCGAACTCGTCGGTCCCGGCATTGTTGACGAGGATGTCCAGAGCGCCCACGACCTCGACCGCAGCCCGTGTCGCGGCGAGGTCGGTGACGTCGAGCTCGAGCGCGTGGCCGGCGATCTCACCCGCCACCCGCTCGGCGTCCTCGACAGCGATGTCGGCGACCCAGACCTCCGCCCCCTCCGCGGCGAGGCGCGCCGCGGTCGCCGCACCGATCCCGCCGGCGCCGCCGGTGACGAGAGCCCTTCGTCCCTCCAGCCTCATAGGGCGCGCAGCATAGACTGGCGCCGGCCGTGAGCGAGCCGGTCCC